>Ga0182027_10015615_pt1 | contig 10428 bp, 9 predicted proteins | sample 712E1DmetaG_FD_121300 | JGI IMG/M metagenome (GOLD analysis project Ga0182027, IMG submission 121300) | Permafrost microbial communities from Stordalen Mire, Sweden - 712E1D metaG (Illumina Assembly) | ecosystem: Environmental > Terrestrial > Soil > Wetlands > Permafrost | place: Sweden... | reverse complement strand
TGGAAAGCCCGAGCGGGATGAGATGAATCGGTTTCACCGCAGTCCGTAACGTCGCAGTTTGTTGTATAGCGTGGTGCGGTCGATATCCAGAATTCGCGCCGCCCGCGAGAGGTTGTGCTGCGTCTCCCGCAGAATGCGTTCGATATGCGCCCGCTCGATGTCTTCCAGCGTCTTGCCGCCCTTGGGCTCATCGGCCTGGAATTGGAACGAAAAGTCCGACGGGCGGATTTCCGTGCCGCGCCCCACCACCATGGCGCGCTCTACGGCATTCTCCAGTTCGCGAACGTTGCCCGGCCAGTCGTGGCGCATCAGCGTTTCCAGCGCTTCCGGCGTGATCTGCGGCATGGGCCGGCTGGTGGCCATGCAGAACTTGTTGAGGAAGTGATTCACCAGCAGCGGAATATCCTCGCGCCGTTCGCGCAACGGCGGCAGCTCGATGCAGAAAACGTGCAGCCGGTAATACAAATCCGGCCGGAAGGAGCCGGCCTTCACCAGCGTCTCCAGGTTCTTATTGGTGGCGGCGATACACCGGAAATCCACCTTGATCTGCTGGTTGCCGCCTACCCGCACGATCTCCTTCTCCTGCAGCACGCGCAACAGGTCCGTCTGGGTCCGCAGGCTGATGTCGCTGATCTCGTCCAGGAAGACCGAGCCGCCGTCAGCCACTTCGAACTTGCCTTTCTTGCGGTACTGCGCGCCGGTGAACGCGCCCTTCTCATGGCCGAACAGCTCGCTTTCAAGCAGAGTTTCGGTGAGCGCGCCGCAGTGGATGGTGACCATCGGCATGTAGCGCCGCGGACTGGCGGCGTGGAGGGACCGCGCCACTACTTCCTTGCCCGTGCCGCTCTCCCCGGTGATCAAAACGGTAGCCTCGGTAGGAGCCACCATCTCAATCAGCTCCACCACCTTCCGCATCGCCGGGCTCTTGCCGATCATTTCCGTGCCGGGCGAGGCCTCCTGCAGGTTCTCGCGCAGCCGGACCACCTCGCGCCGCGCCCGCTTATGCTCCAGCGCGTTGGTTACCAGGTGCGAGAGCTCGTCCGGATCCACCGGCTTGGTGATGTAATCGTAGGCGCCCACTTTGAGGGCTTGCACCGCCGTCTCCACGGATGCATAGCCGGTCATGATAATGACCGTCAGGTCCGGATCCACCTCCCGCAGACGCGCCTGCAACTCCATGCCGTCCATGCCGGGCATCTTGATATCGAGCAGCGCGATATCGAACTCGGCGTTGGGAATCAGCTCCAGCGCCTCGCGGGCGCTGGCGGCCGGCCGCGCCGTGTAGCCTTCGCTGTTGAACCATTTCCCCAGCGAATCGCGCACCACCAGTTCGTCGTCGACAATCAGAATCCGTCCCTTCGATTTCACGGCAGTGGAAGATTCCGCTACGCTCGTTACCATCGATTCCTCCCTTGGCCGCCCGTTTTCGGGCTGGCCGGCGCGGCTCTCGCCGCCGCCTTTCATGCGATTCCCCCGGCCGGAACGGCGGTCTCCGCCGGCACCGTCACCCTGAATTCGGTCCCCACGCCCGGCGTGGAGCTGACCGAAATTTCACCCGCGTGCTGCTCCACGATGCTGTGCGCCACGGCCAATCCCAAGCCGGTGCGAAGCTGGTCTTCCTTGGTAGTGAAGAACGGATCGAAAATGCGCGGCAGAACGTCCGCGGGGATGCCGCTTCCCGTGTCTTTGACAAGCACCACGCCCTGTCCGGCGGGGGCGTCGAATCCGGTGGACACTTCCACCCGGCCGCCTTTCGGCATGGCTTCGGATGCGTTCACCAGGAGCGTCAGAATCACCTGCTGAATCTGGTTGGCGTCGCAGGCGATCGGTGGAAGAGCGGGCGCCAGGGTCACGGCCAGCTCGATGTTCTGCATTTCGAGCTTGTGCCTCACCAGCGACACGGCCCGGTCGACCACCGTATTGAGGTCGTTGGGCTCGCGATGGCTGGGCGCCTGGCGGGAGAACGTGAGAAGGTTCTTGACCAGGTCGCCGCAGCGTTTGCTTTCGCGCTCGATGGTCTGGAGTTGCTCCACCATATCGTCGCGCTCGGGCACCTCGCGTTTTCGCAGCTCGCGCCCCACCAGCCGGGCGTAGGTCAAGATGCCGAAAAGCGGGTTGTTGATCTCGTGCGCCACGGTGGCGGCCAGCTTACCGATGGAGGCCATCTTCTCGGAGCGCAGCAAGGTGCTGTGCACCCGCTCCAGCTCGGCCGTCTTGCGCCGCACCTGCTCCTCGATCTGGGCCTGCACGCCGCCGACTTCCGCGGTCATGCGGTTGAAGGAGAGCGCCAGGTCTCCCAGCTCGTCGTCGGAGCGCACCGGCAGCCGGTAATTCAGGTCCCCTCCGGCCACGCGGTGAGTGCCGTCGATGAGCTCCTTCACCGGCCGGTAGACCACCACCCACATGAAACCGACGGCGCCCAGGCATCCGAAGAGGATGGCGCCGATCAGGAACCAGGTGAGGTTGGCCTGGTGCCGGCTCATCTGGCGGTCCACCTGGGCCAGCGACAATTCGGCGTCGATGACTCCCAGGACGCGCTGGCCTTTCTGCTCGTGGCACTGGGCGCATTCGGGGCCGTTATCGATGGCTCGCATAACGCCCAGAACGCGGTGGCCCTGGCGGTCCGTGAAGTACTGCGCCCGGCCGCCTTCGCGGAGGGCGGCGCCCAGGTCGACGCTCTGCCGCATCTCCTGAGCGTCGGTGGAGTAGGCGATGCGGCCCTCGTGGTTGATGATGCGGATGCAGTGCATGCCGGGCTCGGTGCCCAGCTCGTGAACGATGTTCTTGAGCCCGTCGGCGTCGTTTTTCAGCATCTGGTAGCGGGTGCTGCGGGCGATGACGTCGGCGATGCGGCTGGCGGATTGTTCCACTTGTTCCTGGAACTGGCGGCGCTCCGCGCTGAGGTTGATCCAGGCGAACAGAGAAAAGAATCCCGCCGTGCTGGCGATAACGCACACCGCGACCTTGGCGGCCAATCCCAGGCGGAATTTCTTGGGCAGGTTCATCCCACGGAGAGGGGTTCTGCCTCCTTTTGTTCCGTCCTTCCAGTCTCAGCCTCGTGCGAGGCAGCCTCGAAGACGGGGAAGTAATGCGCCACCACGCGGAAAATCGCGAAGCCCGCGGCGACGATCGACAGCGTGATGGCAATCTCGCTCCAGCGCGGGAAGTAGGCCGCGCCGCTGGCGGCCTTCAGACCGGTAATTCCAACGTTCAACCGGTTGGCCACGAACCCGAACACCACCATCACCGCGCAGGCATACAGCGCGCCGGGGCGCATGCGGATTCGAGCCTGATACAGCAGCACCGTGGGGACGGCCATCAGCGCGATCTCCAGCAGGAACAGCCACGTCTCCTCGCGGTTCTGCCTCAGCAGGCCGAACGCATGCCGGTGGGCCAGGTCGAGGAATCGGATCCAAAGGTACACCGACATGACTACCGCCAGGACGCGCGCCAGGCTGGCCAGCAGCGGCAGTTCCAGCGCCCGGCCGAATTCGCGGGTGGAATGCCACGATTCGAAGATGGTCATGGCCAGCCCCACTCCGATGGCCGAAACGAAGAACAACAGCGGCAGGATGGGCGAGTACCAGAGAGGATACAACTTCTCCGGGACGATCAGGAACAGCGTACCCAGCGAACTTTGGTGCAGGGTGGAAAGCAGCACTCCCAGGATCATCAGCGGCACCGAAATGCGGTGGATCCAGCCCATGGGTTTGTGCCAGCCGAAGCGCTCGAACACCATGGGAATGAATTCCAGGAAGAGGACGGTGGAGTACAGCGTCACGCACCAGGCCACTTCGAACATCACCGAATGCGGGTTCCACATCACCAGGGGATGCCAGAGGCGGTCCGGGCGCCCCAGGTCGTAGAGCAACCCGACGGTGACCAGGATGTAACCCAGGAAGGCGGTGAGAATGGCAGGCCGCAGCACCGGCTTGTACTTCTCGATGTTGAAGATGTGAACGGTGGCAACCAGGGTGAAGGCGCCCGCGGCCAGGCCCACGCCGCCCATCACGTCGAAGGCGATCCAGAGGCCCCACGGGAATTGGTCGCTGAGGTTGGTGGACCCTCCCAGGCCATAGAACACCCGCAGCCATGTGGCGTACAGGCCGCATAGCATGATGGCCGCGAAAATGACGCGCCATACCGTGATCTTGGGCAGTTTGCCCTTCATTTCCCGTGGCCCTCTTTTCTGGCGACTTCCGCCCGGCGGTTCGTGACCCACCAGATTCCGCCCAGCAGCACCGCCCCCGTGGAGACCACGTCCGGCAGCAGTTCCAACACCCGCCAGGTGGTTTCCGGCAGCGGCTCCTGCGGAACTCCCGTGCGCAGCCCGATCTGTTCGAACGGCACCGCCGAAAGGTACAACACCGACGTGCCGCCCACTTCCTTCAGCCCATAAATCTTGCCGTAATAGGCATCGGGCTTGGCGGCGATTCTCTGCCGCGCTTCGGCAATCAATCCGTCGCGGTCGCCGGTTATGGTGGCGCCCACCGGGCACACTTCGCTGCACGCGGTCACTTTGCCCTGGCGCTGCCGGTCATAACACATGTCGCACTTGCGCATCTTGGGAAGGCGCTGGTTCCACTCGTAGGACGGCACCTGGAACGGACACGCCTGCATGCAATACCGGCATCCCATGCACTTGGCGGCGTCGTAGGTGACCGGCCCGAGCTGGGTCTTCTCCAGCGCGCCCACGGGACAGACGGAAACGCACGTCGGCTCCAGACAGTTCATGCACAACCGGCGGCAGAACCTGTCTCCGTGGGTTTCCACGGCGGTCAGCTTGTGCGCCGAGATCTTCTCCTCCGCGGCTATCTTGTCGTTGTAAGGAAAACCCCAACGCTCCGCGCAGGCGCCTTCGCAGGCTCTACAGCCGATGCACAGGGTACTGTCGTAGAGGATGGCCTTCGGCATATCTGGACCTTCAAATCCTTTTTAACAGAAATCCTAGGAAATGTGTAGCAAAAACTGACAGCCCTCACGCCGTGAGGAAAAATTCCGCGGTCACCTGTTTCCAGTCGGCATCCGGAAGGGCGGCCAGGAGGTCATCGGCGGGACGACCACCATCGGCGGCTACAGCGCCCGCCAAGGCTGGCTGCAAACCATAGAGACGTTCGACGGATTCGCGCATCCACTGCCGAATCAGCCCTTTAGGGACGAGGTTGCGGCCCGTGCTCTCTTCGTCGGGAACGTGTAGGGAGAGCAGCCAGCCCTTCCCGTAGGGGTCCTGCCGCAGCAGCGCCGGGTTGTTGAGAACTTCAGCATTCACTTGCAAAACTTCGCCTTCGGTCGGCGAAACCATTTCGGTCTTCTGGCCATCACGGAAGAAGGAAAGGACCTTCTGCCCCTGGCGAATCCACTGGCCAGGCTTGGGGAGTTCGATCTTTTCGATCTTGCCAACCAGGGCGGCGGCAAATTCGTCGGCACCTACGCGGACGACGCCCTTCCGTTCGGTGGTCAGCCAGCTATGGCCGAAGTGATAGGAGACGTTTTGGGGAACCAGAAACCCGTCAACGTGGTCTACGCCCACCAGGGCCGTGACCGGCTTTCGCGCTTCCACTCCAACGGTGGCCATGGCGCGGTTGCGATTCAAGTAGTAGTCCAGGACGATGAAGAAGAGAAACGTTCCGAGAACCAGAAGTACCGGCATTGTGTTACCTTCCTTTCAGCACCCTCTGTATATGCACGGGGAGTGCCAAAGACTGATGATTTTTGCACCTCTATCTGTCGTGATTTCATGCAGGTAGCAGGGCACGGATTTCCGGTCTTTCGGTCGATGTAGGAGTATTCAACGGGTCGGCGTTGAGATTTGCCATAATCTCGTCCGAATCATCAGCTTGGATGCTGTGGCGGAAAATCCAACAGGCATGTTGGGATTTGCGACCAGAATCGAAAGGAGTCTGGAATCTCATGGTCTCACAGAATTTTGCCAACCATCGGCAGACGGTGCCGATGTTTCACTTCGTCCTCTTCCCCCTCCTGGTCCTCACCCTGATCGGTTCCGTGGTGAATCTGGTGAAGTCGTGGGGCGACCACCAGAGGATCTACAGCGCCTCCTTGATCGTGGTGTTGGCGTTTGCCACATTGATTCTGCTCTTCCTCTGCCGCATGTTTGCTGTGAAGGCACAAGACCGGGCCATCCGTGCGGAGGAAAACTTGCGGCACTTTGCCATGGAAGGCAAGTTGCTCGATCCCCGGCTCACCATCCGGCAGGTAATCGCCCTGCGGTTTGCCTCGGACGGCGAGTTCGTAGCCCTGGCGAAGAAGGCGGCGGACGAGGGCACCGCGCCGGACGATATAAAGAGGTCCATCCAGGATTGGCGGGCGGACACCTACCGGGTGTGACGGGGAGTCCGGCACGGCCGGCGGCGGCAGACCCTTCCCCGAGCCGACGGTCCCGTACACGCCGGCGAGTCTCGCCGTACAATGGAAGAGTCATGAAGGTCCCGCTCCAGATCTGGAACCAGCCTCACTGGGAGCTCAAAGGCCGCTGGGACAGTGCCGCTTTTTTTCGCAAACTCCTGGCGGTGTTGCCCGCAGCCACCACGCTCTTCGTTGAAGGCACGAGCGTCGCACCCGAAGTCGACGCCTTTCTGCGTACCGCTGCGGAGCCTGGCGACTACCTCCCGGCCCGCCAGACCCTGTGGCCGCGGCCGAAGCAGTATCGGCTCCGGTGCGACGGTCCGACTCTGGCTGCCCTGGCCGACCTATCGGAGCGGCACGCAGACCCCGAGCTTCTCGATCATCTATCCGTGTACAGTGGCTCAACAGTGCTACTGGAGTTCCCGGACGCGTTCGGCAGAGACGGCTGCGCCCTCTGCTCGGCAGACATCGAAGAGCAGCGTCTCAGGAGTTTCGCGGAAATGCTCGGGCTTCATCTGACGAACGTTTTGCCCAGTGGGCGCCGGTGACGGCCTGCCGGCGATGCACCCCCAAAGCCACCCAACACGAGTTCGTTGCCCCGGCGAAGAACTTCCGGCCAGCCGGACCGGCCGGGCCGGGGCAGTAGAATGAGGAAGGTGCCTCGATCCTCTATTTCCCGCCGAAGCCTGCTGTTCTCCTCCGCGGCGGCTCTGGCATGCGGCGTGCGCAAGTCCACTCCCTACCACGGGTATTGCTTCGTGGCCAACCAGGGCAGCCATTCGGTGGCGGCGGTGGACCTGGAGCAGTTTCGCGTGCGGCGCCAGATCCCGCTCGACGCCGCGCCCAGCCTGGTGCTTTCGCATCCCCAGGGCCGGCCCAGGGTTTACGTGCTGGCGCCCAATGCCGGCACGGTTTACGAAATCGATTCCGGCGCCTTGGCGGTCAGCCGCCGCGCGAAGGCCGGGAACCAGGCGGTCGCCATGCAGATGGCGGCCTCCGGAGATTCGCTCTGGGTGTTGTCCCGCGAGCCGGCGGCGCTGGTGGAACTGCCGCTCGATTCCCTGCGCCCGCGCACCCGCATCGCGCTGCGCTCCGTGCCCGACAGTCTGGCCCTCACCGGGGGCGACGCCAAAGCGCCGTTCGCCGCCGTCGGCAGCCGGCAGGACAACACCATTACTCTGGTATCGCTTCACGGCGCGGGCCAGCGCAGCATCCCCGCAGGCGTGGAGCCGTCGCTCGTCGCGTTCCGCAAGGATGGCAAGCAGGTGCTCGCCGGCAGCCGGCCGGGCCGCAACCTGTCGATCTTCGACGCCGCGACGGGCAGGACCGTGGTGCGGTTGCCGCTGCCGATCGCGCCGCGCTACCTCCAGTCCAATGCCGATGGCGGGCAGTTGTTTCTCACCGGCGAGGGGATCGACGCCGTGGTGATCGTGTTTCCGTTCAGCACCGAGGTGTGGCAGACGGTGCTGGCGGGCCATGCTCCCGGCGCCATGGCGGTGGCCTCCGGCAGCACGGAGTATCTGCTGGTGGCGAATCCGGACTCCGACAGCATCACGGTGCTGGACCTGGCCACTCAGAAACTGGTGGGTGTCATCGGCGTCGGGCAATCGCCGTGCCAGATCCTGCTGATCGGCGGCAAGCGGCCGGACGAGCAATTCGTTCTGGTGCTCAACCGGAAATCGGGCGACATGGCGGTGGTCCGGATGCTGGCTCTCAGCGAACCGCAACTGTCCTCCAAGCCGCGGCTCAAGTCGGTGTCGCTGTTGACCATGATCCCCGTGGGCGAGAGCCCGGTCAGCGCCGATGTGGTGGCGTTGTAACTTGATTGTCACCTCTGCTCAAGAGCGGATCGATCGCTGGCGGAATCGGCGTCGCAGGCTTCATCGCCGCGCTTCCTGGTGGATTCGGCCCGTGCGGTCCGGCCAGCCCGATTGGCCTCTTCGGGCTTCTTGCCGCGCTGTTCTGCGTGCCTGGCGGACTGGGCCTCTGCCTGTCGGCCGGGATCGTCGCAATCGTCAAACGCAAGCCCCGGCCAACGGACTAAGTTCAAGCCTCTCGCAAGCATTGACATCGGCACGCGAAGCAAATAGAATCTCCCCTAACTCATGCTTATCTATCTGGATACACTCATCGGCTTTTCGGTCGTGATGCTGTTGATCAGCCTGCTCATTACGATCCTGACGCAAATGGTCTCGGCGCTGGTGAATCACCGCGGCAGCAACCTGAGATGGGGACTGAAGACGTTGTTCGAAAATATCGATCCCGCCCTCTATCCGCGGCTGGCGGCCAACGCGAACCGCGTGGCGCACGAAGTGCTCAGGCATTCCCTCATATCCGACTCCTGGTTCTCGGACTTGAAAGGCGTGCGCTGGCTCCTGGAGGTTCCGGTACTGAAAAAGATCCTCGGCCGTTTTCAGCTTGCCTCGGCCATCCGGCCGGCTGAATTGACGAATATCCTGAGGCAGTTCGCCGCCAGCCCCGCGCGGCCGGGAGTCTTGAAGTCACTGACGGCCGCGGACTGGGCGGCGCTCCAGGCGGAAATAGCCGTCCTGTTGGCCGCTCCCAATCCCGCGGCGGCGCGTGAGATGACTGAGGCGGCGGATGTGGCTGCCGCCGCCGTCAAGGCCATCGCGGGCCAGGCGGCTACGCCCCTCCTCCAGGAATCCGTCAACGCCATTCGCGGCACGGCGGGGAAACTGGAGGCGTGGTTCGGTTCCATGATGGACCGGGTCGCTCAGAAATTCACGACTTACATGCGGATTTGGACCGTATTGTTCGCGGGCGCGTTCGCTATAGCTACCGGGCTCAATTCCATGGGTCTGCTGAGCGAACTGTACAATGACAGCGGCCTTCGCACCGCGCTGGCCGGCGCGGCCCAGCAGGCGACGGCCACCGCGGCCACGGTCCTGGACAAAGGGAGTGCGCTGGCCGCGGGCCTCACCGCCGCGCTGAAACAGGCCGCGCAGGACGCCAATACAGCCGGGGCGCCGCAACCGCCGGATATCCGGACCACGGCCGAAGGCATCGCGTGGATTCAGGCCAACGTGCCTGCCCAACAACGCGCCGCGGTGCTAAGCCGCTTCGACGCCGATTCCGCGGCCGCGTCGCAGAAGGCGCTTCAAGATGGCGCGCAGAACGCCGCCAAGACGACCGCCATCGCCACCCAGGCCGATTTCGACATCCTCAAGTGCCGCTGGCCCGCCAATCCGGACGCCAAATATTTCCTGGGCGTGCTAATCACCGCCGCGCTGCTCAGCCTGGGCGCGCCGTTCTGGTTCAATGCGCTCAAGTCGATGACCAATCTGCGGCCGATTCTGGCGTCCAAGGAGAAAGCCGAGCAAGCGTAGGGCTCGCAGGCGGCCGGGTTGACCAGCGAAAGCGCCTCTCCCACATTCCCGCCAGTGGGTGGGGCAGGCGCTTCCGCCTGCCAACCGCTTACGGATTCGGCGTGGTGAAGAGGCGCTGGTAGTCCTCCCAGTGCGCGTTCATGATGTCCATCTTGCGCTTGAGCTGCGCGGGAAGATCCGGCCCCAGCCGGCGGCTGGTTTCCTCGGCGGCGGTCGGCGCCAGGTCGAGCAACGGCCCTTTGGCCGATAGCAACAACTGCCGCAACCGCATGGCGTTGTCGATTTCATTGCGCGCCAGGCGTAGCATGTCGGTGCGGTCCCAGCCGCTAGCCGCGCCCAGCACCGGGTTGGGATCGGGTTTCCCGCCCAGGGCACGAACGCGATCGAGCTGCGCCTGGTACTCGACCACATCGCCCGCGCCACGCACCAGGCACTCGAGCGCGCCCAGGCGCTGGCCCAGCAACTCCCACTCGGCGGGCGTTTGGGAACCTTCGCGCAGGCGCGCGGCCAACGCTTCGGCGCGGCTCAGGCTGGCGGTCGTCTTCTCGACGATGTTCTCGACCAGCAGGCGCGCGCCCCATCCTTCGTACATGCGCATGGCCTGAATATCCACCAGGTCGTCAGCCTGCTCTTCGCCCTTGGCCTGGAAGAGGAACGGGCGGTAGTAACTCTTCTCGGCTTCCGTCAACTTCTCCGGAAACGGCACCAGCGGGCGGTT
>Ga0182027_10015614_pt1 | contig 10428 bp, 10 predicted proteins | sample 712E1DmetaG_FD_121300 | JGI IMG/M metagenome (GOLD analysis project Ga0182027, IMG submission 121300) | Permafrost microbial communities from Stordalen Mire, Sweden - 712E1D metaG (Illumina Assembly) | ecosystem: Environmental > Terrestrial > Soil > Wetlands > Permafrost | place: Sweden... | reverse complement strand
GGCACACAGGTCGCCGTTGTAGTTTCCGCTATGGGCAAAACAACCGATGTCCTGCTGACGACGGCGAAAAACGCTTCCAATGGGAAACTGGAGAAAAAAGATTTAGATGACATCCTATCGATGGGTGAGAGAACCAGCATAAGAATATTCTCTACAGCTCTAAAAACCAACGGCGCAGAATCCTGCTACTTCGACCCAATCGACAACAACTGGCCAATAATAACTGACTCATCATTCCAAAATGCGAATCCAATCCTCAAAGACTGCGAAAAAAACATACGCGAATGCATACTGCCGATTATGGAAAAGGGTATAATACCAGTAGTCGCTGGGTTCCTTGGCAAAACTAGAGATGGCAAAATCACTACTCTTGGAAGAGGCGGCAGCGACACAACCGCATTTGTCCTAGCTGAAGCATTGAACGCTGATGAAATCGTCTTAGTCACCGATGCGGATGGCATAATGTCAGGTGACCCAAAAATCGTCTCCGACCCAGAACGCCTAAGAGAAATCGACGTTAACACCCTAGTAGGACTTGCCGACTCAGGAGCCAAATTTATCCACAGCAAAGCTTTAAAGTACAAACCAAAAAACATCAACGTCCGAGTAATCAACCACGCGCACGGCAACTTAACTAAAGAGGGCACAGTAGTCACAGGCGCATTAGCAAGTGAACTGGACGCGGAAATAGCACATCCCTTTCCAGTCGCTGAAATAACAGTAATCGGAAACGGCATCTCCGCAAACCCCCAAATCATCCAAGAAATGGTAGAAAAAACCAAACAGCACTCCCTGCTTTTGGGCATGTCAATGAACACAAACTCAATCATACTTTACGCTTCTCAAGAAAAAAACTTGGACGCGCTCTTCAATGATATCCATGGCATAACAAAGAGCAACAAAGAAACCATAGCAATGGCAGTCAAAAAAGACCTAGTCTTCATAAAAACAAGCGGTGTCGGCTTAGAAGAGACCCACGGCATAATAGGAAAAATCAGTGAAGACCTCAGATTAAACGGGATAAACATTTCAGGCATACTAACCATCACATCAAGCATTCTGCTCTTTGTAGATTGGAATGAACGTGAAAAAGCCTTGAAACTAATTAAAAACTCATTAAGGACTTCCAAATAAGGAAAGGTGACTGAATATGAACCAAGGAAAAACACGACGATTAAAAAGAATCATGCGGCAAGATAACCGCACAGTAATCGTACCCATGGATCACGGCGTAACAATCGGTCCAATCCAGGGAATAACCGACATGCAGCAAATAATCAATCAACTCCTTAAAGGCGGAGTCGACGCCGTACTAGTCCACAAAGGCATAGCCAAACACGTTGACGCTGGAAACGCAGGTTTAATAGTGCAGTTATCAGGCATGTCAAACCTTAGCCCGAACATAAACGGTAAAGTCCAAGTATGCAGTGTTCAAGAAGCCATACGCTTAGGCGCAGATGCAGTCTCCGTACATGTGAACGTTGGTGCACAAGACGAGGACAAAATGCTAAGTAACCTAGGCAAAGTATCCGACGAATGCGACATATACGGCATGCCCCTGCTTGCAATGATGTACCCTCGTGGACCAAAAATACAAAACGAACATGCTCCCGACGTGGTAGCCCACGCTGCAAGAATCGGCGCTGAACTAGGCGCAGACATAATTAAAGCAAACTTCACAGGCAACATAGAAACCTTCAAAACAGTCGTCGAAAGCTGCCCAGTTCCAGTGGTAATTGCTGGAGGACCAAAATGCAAAACATCCCAAGAAATCCTCCAAACCACATATGACTCAATAAAAGCTGGCGCTGCAGGACTCTCCATTGGACGAAACGTGTTCCAAAACGAGAACCCAACCTTAATAGTTAAAGCGCTCTCAGCAATCGTTCATGATGGCGTTAGCGTGGAGCAAGCGCTTAAAATTCTCGGTGAACACCCTTGAAGGAACTATGGGTAGAAATAGACCAATCTGCTTCACCGCAAGAAAAAGTAACTTTACATGGGCTATCTGAGTCTGACCTTGCCGATGCACTTATCGAAGATACCAAAATAACTACTTTTCCCAGTAACCAGACTATAACCTTACTCACTGAACTTAACGAGAAAAAAATCGCTCAGCTCAAAGGCGAAAATAAAAAAATTGTCTTTAAAATTGCTATCAAAGGCAAAGAAGACGAAAACAAAGCTGTAAAAGCGGCTGAACTCGGGGTTGATTATGTAATCATTAATTGTCTTGATTGGCGAGTAATTCCCCTTGAAAATTTGATTGCGAAAGCAAGAGGCAAAAGCAAACTAATCGCTGAGGTACGCACCGCTGAAGATGCCAAATTGGTTCTTGAAGCCTTAGAACTGGGAACCGACGGCGTCCTGCTCAAAACCTCAAGCCCTGACGAGCTTGCAAAAACAGCCAAGCTGATTAAAGAGCAAATCCCAAAATTAATGGTAACAACGGCTAAAATAATATCTACCAAACAGATTAGCAGTGGAGCCAGGGTCTGTGTGGATACTGTTGACTTGATGGTTCCAGGCGAAGGTATGCTGGTCGGTTGCCAATCAGCAGGGTTCTTTCTTGTGGAAGCTGAAGTGAACGAGAACCCCTATGTGGCTTCTAGGCCTTTCCGCGTGAACGCTGGAGCAGCATCAAATTACACGTTAACTTCTCTGCAGGGTACTCGGTATCTGTCCGAGTTGAAAGCGGGCGACGAAGTTTTAATCATTAATAGGGAAGGAAAAGCCCGAATAACAAATGTGGGACGGTCAAAGATCGAGTTTCGACCTCTACTCCTAATCGAAGCCCAAGTCGGCGACACAAAAATCAAGATTATACTTCAAAACGCGGAAACCATACGAGTAGTAACGCCGAAAGCTTCAAAACCAGTAACGGAACTAAAACCAAACGATGAAGTCATAGTGCATATAGCCGCGAAAGGAGGCCGACACTTCGGCGTATCAGTGCCTGAAGAAACGGTGATAGAAAAGTGACAACGAGAATCTGCGTCTCGATTCTCCCAAAAAATAATCTTGAAGCATTAAGCCTAATCGATAAAGCAGAGAAAGCCCAAGCAGACCTCATCGAAGTTAGGCTGGACTGCCTTGAAACCTCCAGAAACCTTTCAGAACTTGTTAAAAGCACCAAAGTTCCGTTAATCGCAACAAACAAAGTCGTGAGCGAAAAAGGCTTTTTCGCTGGAACAGAAACCGAGCGGCAACAAACATTACTAAACGCCGCCAAGAACGGCTTCGAATATGTTGACGTTGACCTGTCGAGCCCAAAGCATAAAGAAACAATCGGCAAACTCAAGTCATTGGGCGCTAAACCAATCGTTTCCTTCCACAAATTCGACGGAGCACTAAGCAGTTCTGAAATGGAAAAAGTTCTGGAACAAGAAATTGCCAGCGGAGCCATCGTCTGCAAAATCATAACAACAGCAAAGAAAAACGAAGACAACCTGACAGCGCTAAATTTCGTTTCCTCTATGTCAAGCAAGGTTAAACTTGTCTGTTTCTGCATGGGCGAACAAGGCAAGGTTTCCAGGCTTCTCTCACCAATGTTTGGTGCCTTCTTCACATTCGCTTCGCTAGAGCAGGGCAACGAAACTGCGGCAGGTCAAATGGCTATTCAAGAAATGAGGGCTACTTACAACCTCTTAGGAGCATAGATAATATGGTCATTTCAGGAAAAACACAAGTGTGCGGAGTAATCGGTGATCCAATAGAGCACACGCTAAGCCCAATCATGCATAATGCAGCGTTTGAAGCCTTGAAACTGGACTACGTTTTTTTAGCTTTTAAAGTAAAACCAGCTGAAGTCGAAAACGCCGTAAGCGGCATGCGAGCCTTGACCATTCGTGGGTTAAACGTTACTATGCCGCACAAAAACGCGGTCATCAAATACTTGGATGAGGTAGACCCTGCGGGCAAAATCATAGCTTCAGCCAATACCATCCTAAACAAAGATGGAAGACTGCTCGGCTTTAACACCGACGGCGTCGGCGCATTAAATGCGCTCGAACAGAACGGCGTTGAACCGAGAGGCAAAAAGGTGCTGTTGCTTGGAGCAGGCGGCGCTGCAAAAGCCATAGCATACACTCTCTCGCAAGAGGCCGATGAACTGGTAATTTTGAATCGTACACCTAAACCAGCCGCCGAGTTAGCTGACCTCTTAAAACAAAAGTTCAAGAAAAAAATCAGCGCAGGCGAACTTTCGCCAAGTGCAGTCAAAGATAACCTTGCTGACTCCGATGTGCTCATTAACGCCACTTCAGTCGGAATGGAGCCAAACGCCAACCAAACCTCCGTAGCACCCGAATGGCTCAAACCTGACTTGGCAGTAATGGACATAGTGTACAACCCAATTGAAACAAAGCTCGCAAAGGCCGCTAAAGCGGCAGGAGCCAAAGTGGTAAGCGGGGTTGAAATGTTAATTTATCAAGGTGCTGCATCCTTTGAAATCTGGACTACCTGCAAGGCGCCAGTTGAAGTTATGAGGAAGGCAGCGCTTAACCACTTGCGGACGGTGTAGAAGGTTGACTGGAAAAGCTACGGCTATAGCTCATGGCGCTGCAACAATCGTTAACGCAATGGCATTCGGCAAAGGTGCAGCTTTCGGGGTTGATTTGTGGACTAAGGCAGAAGTAAAATTAACAGATGAACCGCATGTTATCAAAGCAGAAATAACCTCTGATCCCAAAGAAAATACCGCCTTAATGGAAAAAACAGTGGCGAGGGTTCTGCAGCGGTTCAGTTTGGATACTAGTTTTGGAGCCAAAGTAATAACTTGGTCAAATATTCCCATCGCCAAAGGACTCAAAAGCAGCAGTGCAGCCGCAAACGCAGTAGCCCTAGCAGCGGCAGCGGCGTTAGGCAAAACGCTTGACGACTTGGAACTCGTAAATTTGGGCGTAGATGCTGCTTTCGACGCAAAAGTAACAGTAACAGGCGCTTTCGATGATGCTTGCGCTTCATACTTCGGCGGCATAGTAATTACTGACAATTTGAACCGAGAAATAGTTAAACAACTGCCGTTGACTGAAGACTTAACCGTGTTGTTCCATGTACCACCTGAAAAAGCGTACACAGCCGACGTTAATTTGAGGAGGCTTCAAACGGTCAAACCGCTCGTTGAGTTGGCGTATAAGGAAGCTTTGGAGGGAAAGGTTTGGGAGGCGTTGACGCTTAACGGCTTGATTTACTCCCCAGCCTCAGGATACAACCCTTCAATCGCGATTGATGCGCTAGCTGCCGGAGCAGTAGCAGCTGGATTATGCGGCAAAGGACCAGCAGTAACAGCAGTTACGCCCAAGGACAAGATCGATTCAGTCAAAGCAGCATTGCAAAAACATGGCGGCGAAATCCTACAGGCTCACCTCAACCGTGAGAAAGCCAAGGTGCTCTAGCTAATGGCAGACGTAACCATCAAGAAAACTGAAAAGCTAAGCGGCGAAGTTTGTGCTCCACCATCGAAGTCTTACACACAGCGAATGCTTATAGCCGCTGCTCTGTCTAATGGCACTTCTAAAATTTCAAATCCTCTTTTGTCCGAAGACACCGAAGCAACTTTACGAGCTATCACAGCTTTAGGTGCAGAAGTAATTTTGGAAGAAGGATGCTGGACAGTTACAGGTGCAGTGCCGCTTAAAAATGCGAAAGAGCCAATTGACTGCGGCGAATCTGGCGCCACATTACGTTTTATGATACCCGTAGCAGCCCTAGCACCTGACCCATCAATCCTATTTTTCAGAGGTTCTCTTGAACGCAGACCAATCAAACCTTTGCTTCAAAGTTTGGACGCGCTCGGCGCCAAAGCCCGTTCTCAAAAACTCGGCGACAAAGATGCAGTTTTTGTTGAAGGCGGTGGTATTCTTGGAGGCGAAACATCTATTCCTGGCAACGTTAGTTCACAGTTCATATCTGGATTGATGTTTGCCTGCCCCAAGGCAAAAGTGGATACAGAAATTATTCTTGCTTCACCACTTGAATCGGTCGATTACGTTAAAATGACTCAAGATGTCCTTGCAAAGCACGATGTTAGAGTTGTCATTTACGGAAATTTTGAGCGCATAGACATTCCAGCCAATCAAACATATATGCCCTCTGACTGCAAAGTGCCCGGCGACTTTTCTTCCGCTGCCTTTCTTCTCGCTGCCGCAGCTATAACCAACTCGAAAGTGCAAGTCAGCAATCTTGATTATGAGAGCACCCAAGGCGATAAAGCGATTCTGGGCATCCTCAAGCAAATGGGAGTCGCTGGAAAAGTATGCGAGAACAGCGTTGAAATAAGCGGAACCGGCAATTCGCTTCACCCCTTGAATATTGATTCGAAAAATATCCCTGATCTCGTCCCAGTTTGTGCTGTGCTTGCATCCTTTGCGAGCGGCACTTCTCGAATAAGCGGTGCACAAAGACTCAGGCTCAAGGAATCTGATAGGTTATCGTCGCTTTATGTTGAGTTGAGAAAGATGGGTGCACAAATAGAGATGGATACAAACAGCCTGACTGTGACAGGTACTTGTGCATTGCATGGTGCAGTGATTGATCCACATAATGACCATCGTATCGCGATGGCTTGCGCGGTTGCAGCTTTAGGCGCAGAAGGCGAAACCACAATTCAAAACGCAGAGTGCGTTAGAAAGTCTTATCCGCAGTTCTTCACTCATCTAAAACAGATAGGAGCTGAAATTGTTGGCGGGAAATTCGATAGGTAAAGAATTCACAGTAACCACTTTCGGCGAAAGCCACGGCAAATATGTCGGCGTAGTATTGGACGGTTGCCCAGCAGGGTTGCCCCTTTCTGAAGCAGATATTCAAGTGGAACTGGATAGGCGCATTCCAGCAGAGCCAAAAATTGTTTCGGGAAGAATCGAAAAAGACGTTGCCAAAATTCTTTCGGGAGTTTTTAATGGTTTTACCACTGGTACTCCAATCGCTTTGATGGTTGAGAATAAGGAGGTTGACTCAAGCGATTACGAGGCAATCAAGGATCTGCCAAGGCCAGGGCACGCCGACTATCCCGCACGCTTGAAGTATGGTGGCTTTAACGATTACCGAGGCGGCGGACGCTTCTCAGGCAGACTCACAGTGGCATTAATCATGGCTGGTGCCGTAGCCAAAAAATTGTTAAGCAGATTCGACGTTGACGTTTTAGCATACACCCGAGCAGTTGGCAAAGTTAAAGCTGATAAAAAGTTTACTGCCGAGGAAATCCGCAAGAACAGGTACACAGCGGCTACCCGTTGTCCAGACTTAGCCTGTGCAGAAAGAATGGAGAAAGCCATAGTTGACGCTAGAAAAGAAGGCGATAGTCTTGGCGGAATAGTTGAATGCATTGCCCTAAACGTTCCAGTAGGCGTTGGCGAGCCACTGTTTGATTCACTTGATGCCGATTTAGCAAAAGCGTTGTTTGATATTCCCGCTGTGAAAGGGGTAGAGTTCGGCTTGGGCTTTGGAATTGCACAATTAAAGGGCTCTGAAAGCAACGACCCCTACATTATGCAAAGCGGAAAAGTTGCGACCGCAACGGATAATGCAGGCGGAATCTTAGGCGGAATATCCACTGGCATGCCAATCATGGTGCAAGTAGCAATAAAACCAACACCTTCAATTGGCAAAGAACAGAAGACCGTTAATCTTTCTACGATGAAAGACGCGAGTCTTAGCATTAAGGGTAGACATGACCCCTGTGTTGTCCCAAAAGCCGTGCCAGCCGTAGAATCTGCGGTTGCCATAACCTTAGCTGACCATATGATTCGCGCTGGTTTTATACCGAAAGTTTTGGAGAGACAGAAATAATGGATGAAATTCAACAGCTCAGAAAAAAAGTAGATAAAGTTGACGAACAAATTCTAAATGCGCTAGGCGAAAGAGCCAAAATATGCAGGGCTATCGGCTTGGTTAAGAAAAAGGAAGGCATGCAAATAAGAGACATTTCAAGAGAAAATGAAATCTACAAACGTGTTATAGAAAAAGCGGTTGAATTTCATCTTGATCCCCTGCAAGTTGAAGCAGTTTACCGCGAAATAGTTAATATGTGCAGTGCTGTTCAAGAATAGAAAGACCTCTCAACGGAGAGTTAACGCCGTGCTCTATGAAATAAACGAGAAAGCCATAAGGCTCGAAAGTGAAGGAAAAAAGATAATACGCTTAAACCTAGGCGACCCAGACTTAGCTACGCCTAACGAGATAATTGAAGCCGCATACGCAGCAATGAAGGCGGGCAAAACAAAATATTCTTCCTCTTACGGCGAGACCAAACTTAGAGAAAAACTCGCTGAACTCCATGGAGTTAAAGCTGAAAACGTAGTTATTACGCCTGGTTCAAAATGGGGCATATTCGCTACCATGTATCTTATGATGAAGGCTGGAGGAAACGTTATTATCCCGACGCCTTACTGGACGGCTTACGATTTAATCGCTAAGAGTCTTGGTGTTCAAACTAAACTTTTAAGGACAGAGATGGAATACGGCTGGAAAGTAGATTTAGACAAGCTTGAAGCCATGATTGACAAGAACACAAGAATGATAATACTCAACAATCCTAATAATCCTACAAGCAAAGTCATGGATGCTGAAACACTTGACGGCATAGTGGAAATAGCCAACAAAAAGGGCATTACAATACTGTCCGATGAGGTTTATGGAACAATCAGTTTCGTTAAAGCAAAAAGCATCCTAGAGTATAACGGCAACCACAAGCATATCCTATCCAACAGCTTCTCCAAAACATTCACCATGACAGGCTGGCGAATCGGCTACATCATAGCAAACAAACAGCTCATCGACAACATAACTAAACTCAACCAAATCACCATCAACAACGTCCCAGTATTCATACAAGAAGCAGCCCTAAAAGCGCTGGAAATGCAAAAGCAACTCTCCACAAAAATAAAAGAAGAATACCAAGAAAGAGCAAAAATGGCAAGCAAAACCTTAGCCAAAGCAGGATTCTCATTCACAAAACCGGAAGCGCCATTCTACGTTTTCCCGAAACGCTCAGGCTTAAACTCGGAAAAATTCACCTTAGACTTGCTCGATAAAGGCGTAGCAGTGGCTCCAGGCACAGCGTTCGGCGATTATAAAGAGCATTTCCGTATCTCGTTAACTGCACCCAGAGAAGAAATTAAGACAGCATTAGACATCATAAGCGAGGCGCTTGGATGAGAATCGCCATAATTGGCGCGGGAAAAATGGGTGTTTGGTTCGCTAAATTTTTTAATTCAAAAGGCTACTCTGTGACATTGGCAGATAGGAAGAACGAAAGAATCGCTAATTTGAAAGAAGAATTACAAGTTAGGACAACTACCGACTTTAAAGAAGCCGTTACTGGTGCTGACCAAGTATTGATTTGCGTATCCATAAACGCTTTAGAAGAAGTGGTCAAGACTATTAGCTCAACGCTTCACAAAGGACAGGTCGTTATGGATATATGTTCAATTAAAGAGAACCCTGTCAAAATCATGCACGAGAACATAAAAGATGCTTTAGTATTGGGCACGCATCCCGTTTTCGGTCCGGGAAGCAACGGCGTCAAACATAAAGCATACATTCTTACTCCCACAAACGCTAAGGAACAAAAGTTTGCAGAAGAATTCAAAAACTGGTTAGAACAAGAAGAAGCGCACGTTTTCATTATTTCACCTAAGAAGCATGACGAGTTGATGTCGATTGTTCTTGGTTTACCGCATTTTCTCGGCTTAGTTGCCTGTGAAACGCTTCTGGAGCAGAAGGATTTTTCGGAAACAAAAAAAGTCGCCGGCACCACTTACAGGATGCTGTTCACTTTGGCTGAAGCGACGGCGCTCGAAACTCCAGACCTCTATGCAAGCCTACAAACGAACTTGCCTGAGCTGGACGAAATCGAAGACTTGTTTATGGCTAAAGCAAAGGAATGGCTCAACCTAATCAAAAACAAAGATGCAGAAGCAATCGTGAAAAGAATGGCGCAATTAAAAGCAAGACTGACTGAAGTTGACCCAGATTTTGCTAAGTCTTATGAAGCTATGTATAAAATGCTGGAATCAACAGAAAAATAGTAGCTTAAGCTGCTTTTGGGTAAGAACCCAATATTCTGACGAATATTGCATATTTCTCTAATGCTTTTAGTGCTTCTGCACATTGAGGTTCGGTTCGGTGTCCTTCGAAATCGAGGTAAAAATTGTATTCCCACGCTGTCTTCTTTGTGGGTCTTGATTCAATTTTGGACAAGTTGATATTTCGTTTGGCAAATTCTCCGATTGCATGGTAGAGTGAGCCTGGCTCGTGTTTTGCTGAAAAGATTATGGATGTTTTGTCTTTGCCCGTCGCGGGTGAATCCTCCTCGGACAGGACGAAGAACCGTGTGTAGTTCTCAGGGTTGTCTGAGATGTCTTTGGCGAGGATGTGCATGCCGTAGAGGTTAGCTGCTCTTTCGCTGGCAATCGCCGCAGCGTTCTT
>Ga0182027_10015613_pt1 | contig 10428 bp, 10 predicted proteins | sample 712E1DmetaG_FD_121300 | JGI IMG/M metagenome (GOLD analysis project Ga0182027, IMG submission 121300) | Permafrost microbial communities from Stordalen Mire, Sweden - 712E1D metaG (Illumina Assembly) | ecosystem: Environmental > Terrestrial > Soil > Wetlands > Permafrost | place: Sweden... | reverse complement strand
GCACAGCGGTGTGGGTGGTGGGCGTCGTGACCGTTGTGCTCTTCGTTGGGATCATCCTCCTTGTCTATCTGCTGACTACGAAGCCGGACGGCGAACTCGTGGTCGTCTACGAATACCGGCCACTGGCTCCGACCCCAGCGACCCAGGGAACCGACCCGCCAACCTATCGTTTGAACCCGGTCCCCTGAGCCCGGAGAGGCGCTACGCGCCGCTGTGGCGCTCGACCGAGGAGATCACCAGGAAAACGCCGAAGGCGATGATTGCGATCGCCCACGCCAGGTTAAGGTCCAGCCCCGGGTCGATAGTGTGCCAGGCGAGGACGCCGCCGACCACTATCAGGAGCGCACCGAAGACGATGCCGCCCGAACCGCGGCGTTCTGCGCGACGTTCCCAGCGGTCCGCGCGCCTCTGCCAGCGATCCTGACGAGCCTGCCAGCGCCAGTCCCATCCGGGTGTCTGCCCCGGCGCCGGAGCGCCCTGCGGGGCGCCGGTGGCAGGGTCCGGCGCCGGAGCGGCTGCGCCGCCATCGGGCGCGACGGGCGGAGTGCCGGCGGCGCCATATCCGACCGGAGCGCCGCCCGGCTGCCAGGGCGACGGCTGGGACCACTCCTGGGGCCCAAGCGGCACGACGACCATCATGATGAAGTAGGCCACCAGCGACATGAGACCCGTCAGCGGGATCGAGACGAGCCAGATGATGCGGACCAGGATCGGGTCGATGTCGAAGTAGTCGGCGACACCGGCCGCCACTCCCCCGATCCAGCGGTCGTCGGCGGATCGATAGAGACGACGAGGGTTCATTTGCAGCCTCCTGCGGGGTTGAGCGTCAGGCTTCCGACGCTAGTGGTGACGGTGAAATCGGCCTTGTCGGCAGCGGAGTCGTAGCCGGGCGTCTGCCAGGCATCGCCGACCCGGACCAAGCCGGCGCTCGAGAGGTTGCTCGATGCCAGGCTCTCGCTCGACTTCAGGCTGAGCCCCAGCTGGCTCGGGGCGCACAGGTCGAGCGCCCCGACGTTCGTCGAGAGAGTGCCCGATACGCTGGAGTTGCCGTCGAGGATCAGCGACGACGCCCCGACGTTGGTCGAGACTGCGATGCTGCCGACTCGCGCGCCGGTCAGATCCGCGTGGAGCGAGCCGGCGTTGAGCGAGAAGCTTGCGGACGAAAGGCTCGCTCCACCGAGGCTGACGTGGGCGTCGCCGGCATCGATGGAGACACTCAGTCCAATCGACTGCCCCGACGGCAGCGCGACGTTCCAGTCCTCGTCACCGCGGTCCAGCCACCAGCCGTTCTGGTCGCCCGAGCTGACTGTCAGCGAGCTGGCGGAGAAGGTCACGTCCGGGTTGTTCGCGCCGGTGTTGGAGGCGCTCACATGCCACTGACTGTCCGGCGAGGTGGTGACGCTGGCGCGGCCGCACTGGAGGTTCAGCTCGACCTGCGCGGGGCCGTTGAAACTGCCGTCCTGCGAGATCGAGCCTGTGGTGCTGCCACCCGGCCCGCAGCCGAGCTGGGGTCCGACGGCGAAGAGGCTGCCCAGCACAAGGCCCAGGCACGCCGCGACCACGAGGCCGCCGACGAAGTAGGCCGGGGTCCGCGACAGAACGAACCCGAGCCCGATGCCGACGAGGACCAGCGGCCAGAGCCGCCAGGCATCGCCGAGCGTGGTCATCGAAACCGCACCCTGGTGGTAGGCCAGGGGGACGGCTCCAAGAACGATGAAGAAGACTCCCCAATTGAGTCGACCGCGGTTCAGCTTCATACGCCTTCTCTCCTGCATCATTCGCCCCGGGGCACTCCCAGTTGCCTTGTGGGGCGACCAGCCGACTCCTCCGCTTGTAGTGCCAGGTCGGTGTCAGCGTGAGAATACGCGCCTCGATTCCGCCGGCACATCATTCCGGGGGCGCCAACCGAATACTCCTTGGGACGCGTTCGCATCCTCCCGGGGTAGCGTTCGCATCCTTCCTGAGATCGATCCTGTCGTCCGGTTTCGCATGGGCTTCCGGCGTGATAGCCTCAACGGCAACGAGAGAGATCGCCGGCGCGGTCCCGTGCCGGTCGTGATGGGGAGGCCAGTCGATGCTTCTGAGCGAGTGGAGGAAAAGGGCCCCGAACCACGAGTGCATGAGCACCAAGATCCTCGCGGTGCTAAAGCCCGTGCTCGTTGACCTTGGGGCGGACCGCGATCCGGCCTGTTGGGTCCTCTGGGGCGAGGATCCGGAGTTCCGCTACTCGATCATGGCACCGACCCAGGCCGGCTTGATCACGGTCGCCGTCCGCGTCGGCGGTGGCGGAACCGAGAGTCCGCGGGCAACCGGCAAGCTCGTCAGATGGGGCAAGCTCCAGGTCAGCGAGCTGGGCGTCGACGCCTCCGACGGCCATCGGATCGTGGCCGTGCAGGTCGAAGGTCAGGTTCTCAAGGGCGTGGACGGCGAGGCCGACAGGATCTGCGAGTTCCTCCTCGGACTGCTGGACGGGATCGACGGCCGCGCCCACCCGCTGGCCGTGCCCGTCCTGGTGCAGGCGGCCCAACAGCCGCAGGACGTGGCGATCTCCAAGCCCGCGGTCGTCGCGCCGGAGGCGCCCAGTGCCGGGGCAAAGTTCGGCCTCAAGGCCGTGCCGGCGCCGACACCCGCAGCGACCCCACCGGCCGCCGTCAAACAGGCCCCCAAGGAGGCTCCGAAGCGGGCCCCCAAGCGGGCCGCCAGGGGCGCCGCCGAAGCGGCGCGGGCGGCCGCGAACCAACCGCCCGCGCGCAGGCCGGCGAAAACTCCGGGCGGCAAGATCCCGGCCGCATGGGTGGCTCCGCACCCGATTGGGCTGCCCGCCCCGATTGGGCTGCCCGCCCCGAAGACCCCGACGCCGCCCGTCGTATCGCCCGCACAGAAGCCGCCCGCGGCGAAGCCCGCCGCTGCAAAGGCACCGGCCGCTCGTCCCGCGGCTGCGGCCAGGTCCGGGGAACCGGTCGAGGGCGGGCAGGTCTGGGAGGTGCCGGAGCCGAGTGAGCGCGAAACGAAGCGCCCGCGGACCTGGACTCCCTGACATCGCGGGTCCGCCGGCCGCCGACGTACCATATCGAGCGTCAAGGCAGTTGGAGCGGTCCGATGAGTCACGCGCGACTGGCATCCGATCCGCCGCCGAACGCGGCTGCGCGGGCGACACCTTGAAGCCCACGACAGTCCACTCGTGACAGGTATTCATTCGCCATCCTGGAGACCGCGGCTGACGCTGGTCGGCTTCGCCAAGGGTGTCGCCGCCGCCGTCGGCCTCATCGCGGTTGGCGCGCTCGCCGGTTGGGCGTTGGGCATCTCGGACCTGACCTCGTGGCTGCCCGGAGCCGTCACCATGAAGGTCAACGCCGCCTTGTGCCTTCTCGGGCTGGCGATCGCCCTGGCGCTGCTCGCCTCCGATCCCGGAAAACTTCACCCCTGGGCGAGGGTCGCCGCGCTCCTCGTGGCAGCCATCGCCCTGGCAACGCTCGTGGAGTATCTCGGCGTCAACCTCGGCATCGATGAGCTATTCGCCAAAGACCTGACCAGTGCCGGCTCGCTCCATCCCGGCCGGTTCGCCGTCCTGACGGCGTTCGGGTTCCTGGCGGCCGCTCTGGCCGTCCTTTCGATCGGTCGTTGCGTGCGGGGGATCCACCCGAGCGAGCCGCTGGCCGCAGCGTCTGCCGCGATCGGTGGGGTGTCCCTGATGGGCTACATGTACGGTGCAGACGCGCTCATCGGACCGGAATCGGTGAATCAGGTCGCGCTGCCGGCCGCGGTCGCCCTCACGCTTCTAGCAGTCGGCCTGATCGCCGTTGATCCCGAGCACGCACTGGCTCGCCAGGTGACCGATCCCGGTCCGGCAGGCCAGGTCATTCGCCGCATCTTTCCAGCCGCCGTCCTGATCGTGCCCGTGGGCGCCTGGCTTCGGCTGATGGGCGAGCGGGCCGGCCTGTACGACGAGTCGGTCGGCCTCTCGATCCTCGTCACGGTCGAGGCGCTCGTGCTCGTGGCGATCGGGGCGTGGACCACCGCCAGCGTCAGGCGGCTGGTCCAGGAGCGCCGGCAGGCGGAGCTGGACCTGGTCCGTCTTGGCTCGGCCGTCTCGACGCCGCTCATCGAGACGGCGCCGATCGGCCTGGCGGTCCTGGACCGGGAGCTGAGATACCTCTACGTCAACCCGGCTCTCGCTTCGATCGATGGGCTCGGAGCGCTGGCCCACCTTGGGCAACGCGTCGACCGGGTCTCGCCCGAGCTCGGGCTCGATGCCGCCGCCGCGCTGGAGGACGTTCTGGTTTCCGGCCGCGGGATACAGGACCTCGAAGTCAGCGGCAAGATCGCGGCAGAGGGCGAGCCCGGGACGTGGCTGCTGAGCGCAAAGCCGCTCAGGGATGACACCGGGGAGGCGGTCGGCCTGGCCCTGAGCGTTGTCGAGATCAGCGAGCGCAAGCGCCGCGAGGAAGCCCTGGCGGAGCTGTCCGAGTTGCGCAAGCAGGCGCAGGTCATCAGCGAGTCGGTTCCATTCGGCTTCTGGACGGCCGACGCCGATGGCCGGATGCGCTACCTTAGCCAGTCCTTCCTTACCCTCATCGGCCGGACGGAAGAGGAGGCGCAGGGTCTCGGGTGGCTGGAGGCGCTCGCCCCCGAGACGGCCGAGGCGACGCTGCGCGACTGGAAGATCGCGGTTTCGGCGCGCCGCCCATGGAGCTTCGAGTTCAAGGTCAGGGGGACCGACGGCCGGTCGCATACGATCCTCTCGCGCGGCTTCCCACTCCTCGACGGCGACGGGCGGTTCACGAGCTGGGCCGGCATCAATCTCGACGTCACTGACCGCAGGGATGCCGAGGCCTTCAGGGAGGCCTTCGCCGGCATCCTGTCGCACGAGCTCCGGACTCCGATCACTTCGATCTACGCGGCCAGCACGCTCCTCAGCCGTGCAGGCCTGGAGGATTCGCAGCGCGCCGAGCTGCTCGATGACATCAACCAGGAGTCGGAGCGGCTGCGGCGATTGGTCGAGGACCTGGTCGTGCTCGCCAGGGTGGAACGCGGCACGATCCAGATTCGGACCGAGCCGGTCCTGCTGCCTCACGTGCTGCGCAAGGTCTGCGCCCAGGAACAGGCTCGCTGGCCGGGTCGGCGGATCGACTTCCACGTGGTCGGCAATCCGCCGGTCGCCAGGGCCGAACCGGCCTTCGCCGAGCAGATCGTGCGCAATCTGATCGGCAACGCCGCCAAGTACGGCCCCGCCGACGGCCAGATCGACGTGATAGCCGATGCGCAGGAAGGCCGCCCGCGCGTGCGCGTCCTCGACCGCGGACCCGGCATCGACCCGAACGAGGCGGAACGGCTCTTCGAGCTCTTCTACCGATCCAAACGCACTGCCGGGACCGCCGGGTCGGGGATCGGGCTCTTCCTGGCGCGTCGACTGATCGAGTCGATGGAAGGCACGATCTGGGCCCGGCCCCGCGCCGACGGGCCGGGCGCCGAGTTCGGCTTCACGCTCCAGCCCGTAGACGAGGATGCCTGACCGATGGGCGTAGAGATCGAGCGCAAGTTCCTCGTTGCCGACAGATCCGTAGTGGCGAGCCTGAGCGGCACCGCGATGAGGCAGGGCTATCTGTCGATCGATCCGGAGCGCACGGTGCGCGTGCGCGTTTCCGGCGTGCGCGCCTTCGTCACGATCAAGGGCCCTCCCTCCGACAGCGGGGCCAGCCGGGCCGAATACGAGTACGAGATCCCGGTGCCCGAGGCGGAGGAGCTGCTCGACCGGCTGGCGCTGCGGCCCCTCATCGAGAAGACGCGTTACCGGGTCGCGGTCGGCCGGTTGGTGTGGGAGATCGACGTGTTCACCGGCGCGAACGACGGGCTGGTCGTCGCCGAGGTCGAGTTGTCGTCCGAAGCCACGGCGGTGGTCCTGCCGGACTGGATCGGCGAAGAGGTGACCGGTGACCCGCGCTACTACAACGCCAGCCTGGTGAGCCACCCGTATCGGGATTGGCCCAGGACCGGATAGAGAAGCGCGGCCCCCGACTTTAGAGGTCGAGGGCCGCGCTGTTCGGGGCCGCGATGGAGCGGTGAGCGGTGCGCTACTTGAGTGCGTCGCGGCAGGCGACGGCATCCTGGCGGGCCGACTGGAGCAGGCCGCGGGCCTGGACCAGGGCCGCTCGCGCGTTCTTGAGCACGGGGCCGGCCGTGCCCGCGTTGTACTGGGCGGGGGTCAGCGGCAGGAGCGCTGCCGGTAGCGGCCCGGCCAGACCGACGGCCTGCGTCACCGCGGCGTTCATGGCGTCGAGGTCGGCCTGGGCCGCGGTGGTGTCCTTGCCCGCGGCCTTGGCGGCGGCGATGCGGGCGGTGAGGTTGGTCGAGACCTGGTTGAACGCCGTCTGGGCGAGCTGGACAGTGTCCGCGCCGTTCACCAGGTTCACCTGCGGGACGACTAGCAGGTAGACCCGATACGCGGTCGCGATCTGGCGAATCTCGGACTTGAGGGCGGGCAGCGAGGTCTCGGCGTCGATCTGAGCCTTGAGGCCGGTGAGGCCGCTCTTCGTCGAGGAGACTTCGCCGGATAGTGCGGCGGCGTCGGAGCTGGTCAGGGCCTTGGAGCCCGAGATCTTCGAGGCCAGGGCGCCGAGGGTCGTAAAGCGGCGGGCGATCTCGCAGTCGCCGAAGGCGCGCAGGGTATCGATCGAGACCCCGGCCCTGACGGCGGCGGCCTCCGTGGCGCAGACGCCCGTCCCGGCGGGGCCGCCCGCGATGACCGGGGAGGCGGCCGACGCGACGGCCGCGGACGTGACGACGAGCAGTGCGGCGACCGCGAGGCCGGCGAGGATGGTGCGGGTGCGTGTCTTCATGGTGTTCTCCTGTCTGGGTCCGGCCGGCTATTCGCCGCCGTTGGTGCCGGAGAGCGAGCCGTCGATGCCCTTGAGGAGCTGGTCGATCGACTGGATCTCACCGGTGACGGGATCGTTGGCTATGGCGGGGGGCGAGTAGGTGGCGGCCGGAGCCGCCGAGGCCGGTGTCGCTGAGCCCGAGGCGGCCGGCGATGCCGGGGCGTCGGACGTCGCCGCCAGGGCGCTGGCGGCTGCCGTTGGACCCTGGGTGGCCGGCTGCGTTCCCTGGGTGGCATTGCTGCGGCCGCAGGCGACCGCGACCATGCCGACGATCAGGAGCGTGCTGGCGAGCCTGGCGGCTGAGCTGGTTTGACGGTTCACCTGGCTGGTCTCCTAGTCGGACTCTGTCGAGCTGACGAGGAGATCCTCGGGGCGCCGTCTTCGACCTGTACGAGACTTACGTAAGCGCGGTGTAAGGCCATGATGGCCGTCAGCCGGGTTCAATCACCATTCGCCAGCCAGCGAGGCGGCTTCGACCGGCTCGCGCTGGATTCCCCCCGTCTGGTGTGTCGATCGACCACTTTGATGCATCGGCGACGGCTTGGGGCCGCGTTGTTATGCGCCTGGTATTGCCTAACGGCCGGGCGCTCCCGACAATCGACAGGTGGGAGGGAAGGATCGCGCGAGGATGAAGCTTGATCGTTCGACTGCTTCAAGGCCGCGTCAAGGCCGACGCCATCAGCCTCTTCCGAGAACAGTCCGCTCTGGCCCTGGAGCGGACACGAAGTCATAACGGCTGCTCCTTCGCCGAGATCGGTCGCCAGTCTCACAGGGACGGCTCCGAGGAGATCGTCTTTCTGAGCGTCTGGAGCGACCTCACGGCCGTGTATGACTGGGTCGGCGGCGTCGACCTCGTGAATGCCCCCGTCATCGCCGGCGACGCACCCGAGGTCTTTGCCTATTTCGACATCCAGCACTACGAGGTCGTCGACCCGCTTGCCGACGCGGGGCCGACCGCGGACGTGCGCCCCGCCCTGGCGTCGTAGCTGCGCCCGCCCGGTTGCTCCGCCGCACCGGAATCCTGTTGTCTGCGAGCCCGTGAACGGGTACGGTATGTCCACGCTCGGCTCCTGCATTCGGCGTACGCACCAGGTGGAGTGGTCGATGCCCGTTTCCGGGAGCGCTCCGGCGTAGCGACCGGTCATGCCGACTTAGCGGGGTCGATCTGACGCAATGGACGTCCACGAGGCGGTCGAGGCGTGGCAGGCGCAGTACTCGGGCCAACCGCCCGTTGGCTTCATGCTGCGTTTCACGCACGAGGCCGTCTGGACGCGCGTCCACTACCTGCGCGACAGCGCGGGGTCGGCCACGCGTGAGGAGGACGAGCGAACTGCATCGCGCTTCGACGCCGTCGCCAGTGCGCTCTTCACCGGCACCACGGTCCTGATTCTGGCGATCCATCTCGACCCGCAGCACGAGGCAACCGGCGAACTCCGGGCCATCGGGGCGACGCCGATCGAACCGCCGCCGGCCTGGATCGAGAGCCTGCGCGACTACCTCCCGGGCTCCAGCAGGGCCGAGTTCGTGGCCACGACCTTGAGCTGGCAGCGAGGACTCCTGGACCGCGTGTGGCTCGCCGTGGCTCGAGATCGAGTCGGGAGGGTGGCCCTCTTCGCTCCTGCCACCGGCGACGCCTTCTGCCCGTACGGCGGCGGAGCGGATGTCTTCGTCTGGGGCTCCGACCGGCGGTCCAAGCTGGGCGACCGGTTCCGGGCCTGGGTGCCCGCCGCCCGGACTCCGGGCCCGAGCGCCCCTCATCCGGCGGGCGACCTGATCGGCAAGCGCGGCTAGTTCCCGGCGACAGCGGGGCGCCCGCGCGTCCGGCGACTCCTGCCACAATCTGGCGTTGTCCTCTCCGCTGAGACCGGCGACACTACGCTCATGAGCGCTCGGAAGAAGACGAAGCCAGCCAAGTCGAAGGCCAGGGAGAAGTCGAAGGCCAGGGAGAAGTCGAAGGCCAGGGAGAAGTACGCGGTCGGGGCGCCCCCGGCGCCTGCCGCCCGCGAGCTGCCGCCCGCGCCGCCGAAGCCGGCCGCGCTGCCTAAGCCGCCGAAGCCGGTCGCGCCGCCGAAGCCGTCGAAGCCACGCGAGGCGCCGAAGCCGGTCGCGCCGCCGAAGTCACCTGAGCCGTCGAAGTCACCTGAGCCGCCGAAGTCACCCGAGGCGGTCGCCACGACCGACGTCGCCCGCTACCGCGAGAATCTCCAGGGCGAGATCGACGCCGTCGCGCTCTACACCCTGCTGGCCAAGGAAGAGACGAGCCAGACGCTCAAGGATTTCTACGGCCGAATGGTCGAGATCGAGGGCGTCCACGCAGGCGTCTGGCGCAAGCACCTGGAAGCGGCCGGCGTCGACACGAGCCGGATGCATCCGGCCTGGCGGGCCCGAGCCCTGATGTTCGTGGCGCGCCATTTCGGGCCCGGGCTGGTGGTGCCCACCATCGCCGAGCGCGAGGCCTCCGACCAGGCGATGTACGACGACCAGCCCGAAGCGCTGGCGCGGATGCCCGGCGACGAGCGCTCCCACGCCCGCCTCTTCCGCGAGCTGGCCGGCGGCCGCGGCGTCGAGGGCGGCGCCATCGCCCGGATCGAGGGCCGCCACCGCGGCAGCGGTGGCAACCAGCTGCGCGCGGCCGTCCTGGGCGCGAACGACGGGCTCGTCTCCAACCTGAGCCTCTCGATGGGCGTCGCCGGCGCCTCAGGCGGCGGCCACGCCGTTCTCGTTGCCGGCCTTGCCGGGTTGCTGGCCGGCGCTTCGTCGATGGCGATCGGGGAGTGGCTTTCCGTCCAGAGCGCCCGCGAGCTGTACGCCCACCAGGTCAAGGTCGAGCGCGACGCGCTCCTCCAGGTCCCCGACGAGGAAGAGGAGGAGCTGACGCTCATATACCAGGCCAAGGGCCTCAGCGCCGAGCAGGCGCGGCTGATGTCGAAGTCGATCGTCGGTGGCGAGCTCGGCCACGCCGTGGACACGCTGGCGCGCGAGGAGCTGGGCATCGACCCCGAAGAGCTCGGCGGATCCGCCTGGGTCGCGGCGGCGACGTCGTTCTTCCTCTTCGCGCTGGGCGCGATCGTGCCCGTCTCGCCGTTCATCTTCGCCTCGGGGTTGACGGCCGTCGTGGCCTCGATCGTCGTCAGCGCCGTCGCGCTGATGCTCGTCGGTGCCGCGATCACCATCGTCACTGGCTCGAGCGTGCTGAAGACCGGCGGACGCCAGGTTCTGCTGGGCATGGTCGCCGCGGCGGTCACGTTCGGCCTCGGCACACTCGTCGGCAAGGCGGTCGGGTAGGGGAGCGGGTTCCGCACCGCCAACAGCGCCCCGGCGCGGCGCCCGCCTCGAAATCAGGTACAGTCGTGGCCTAACCCACTTACCACGCAGAGCCGCGGCTCCATGAGCCACGAGCCGGGAGCCGCCGCCACCGTGAGCATCCAGGCAACACCCTCGCCGGAACGAGGCGATTTCATCCGTGAGATCGTGGCCGCCGACCTGCGGGACGGCAAACACCAGACGATCGTCACCCGCTTCCCGCCGGAGCCGAACGGCTATCTGCACATCG
>Ga0182027_10015612_pt1 | contig 10429 bp, 4 predicted proteins | sample 712E1DmetaG_FD_121300 | JGI IMG/M metagenome (GOLD analysis project Ga0182027, IMG submission 121300) | Permafrost microbial communities from Stordalen Mire, Sweden - 712E1D metaG (Illumina Assembly) | ecosystem: Environmental > Terrestrial > Soil > Wetlands > Permafrost | place: Sweden... | reverse complement strand
GGAACTTAACTGGACGGGAACTCAGTCACGGCGCTGGCGGCGGTCAGAAAATGGCTTCGGGGGAAAACTCCTTGGGACAGCGCAGTGTCAGATAAAAGAAACCTTCTGTGGCCGTCTTGTCGGTAATTAAAGGCGAGGTCGGTTTTCGCCCCCGTCCAGCGTTGTAAGTACGCATGAGTACAGGAGCCTGTATTAGTTGTAACACATTTAATATCAACGACTTGCAGGCGGGGGTCGGAATTGGACTGAATCCCCGTTTCAGCTACGAGGAGAATATGGGTTTTCCCTCGGAACGTCAAGAACTATTTGCCCTAACTCGCCACTATTTTTCAGTACTATTTCAGTATTTTCACTGACAGTGGCCGGGCTAGCCGCCTTTCGCAGAAGGATAGGCGGCTTTTGCTCGTCGGAGCGGTTGTAGTGGAATAGGAAAGCATACTCAAAATCATGTGCAAAAGGGCGATCTTCAATTAGCTGTGGAATCAAAGAAAATGATGATGGGTCAAAGCGGTCCATTACAATCACAAGCCAAACTTCCACACATTTTGTCCGGTATTCTGCACAAAGTTTGCTCTTTTTGTCCAAGATGCACTGGAGTTGTGCTGGGCTGACTTTAGGCACAAAACTCGCAAATGGCGCAGACCAACGACTTTCCGGGCTTTTGGTGGTATATCGGATGTCCAGCAAATGCACACCTTTTAACCGTATTTCATCACACCTCCACATGCAGGGCAGTTTATGCTCACGGACAGAGCATTCCGCCAGGTGAGCTAACCTTTCGCCAAATGCATGAACTTCGCTTTGTCTACAATGGAAGTCGAAGTCAAAGTGAACATGCGCAACCAGAAGCGGCAATCCTTTCAGATCGTAGATGCGTTTTGCTACCTCTATGATCTTGTGCCTCGCGGATCGCCTTGCCTGCAAGGGGGGACGTGTGTTGGAAGACATTTCCCGGTAGAAATTTGTGACTTCAATTCCAACGTCGCCGATTGCCCCTCTGACCCGGAAGTCTGGACGTTCATCAGGATAAATCTGACCCGGCGGGAAATTCGGGCATAGCTCCTGAAATTTGCTCAAGTAGAATAATTCTGATTCTTTGTTCACAAAATGTGTAACAGCCACGCTAATGCTTCACGGTCACTTTGACAAGGCAATATTCAGTTGCATTTCGCCTCAACACTTTCCTTTCCGTGTGTCGGAAAGGGCGCGGCAGCGTGGAGGCCAGCGCGAGCGGAATTGGAGTCCATGAGGTCTTGACCTCTGGCGCGGGTCTGGGCCGGCGTGAGGCCCGGCGCCGGGGTTTGGGGACAGCGAAAGTCCCCAACGACGAAAAAACGGCTGAACCGCTGCCAGTCCAGCCGTGCGGGTGTTTCTGACGGTCAATCCTCCCCCAACATCATCACGGTGATGGTGGGCTGCGGGTCGTCAATGTCGAGTGCGCCACAAGCGGCAATCAACCTGATGAGACGGGGGCAGTGATTGTCGTTTCGGACATAGAGCGGCGGGGCTGGCGGGGTTCATGCCGGCGTCAGGGGCGGGCATGAACCATGACATTATGCCGCGTCCTTGATTATGCCGACTGCTATGTTTTTTCCCGCAGATTCCTTGGCAACATCGGCAATTCACCGTTTGCGTAGTCGGCATAACACTGATCGTATTTTCTCCTGTGAGGACCAGTTCGCCGGAACGAGGAAACAACGATTCATCAAAACTCCCCTCGTAAAGACCGCCTTCGTGAGTACAAAGACGGGACATTACCAACCGGTTGACCGCTTCTTAGCCTTCTTGAATCGGCTGCGATTATGCCGAGTCGAATCGCCGTGATTACAGCCGTTCCCGTCGAGTGCTACTCTGAAAACGGCGTCCACTCGGCATAATCCTGGTCGCGGCATAACGTCATTTATGCCGATATCGGCATAAATGACAGGCGCGCGTGATGCCTTCACACCCCTGGGAGTCCTTGAAGCCGGAGATTACCGGCTCCCTATCGCAGAGCGGCGCGGCTGGCGGGCTTCATGCGGGGCTGGTGGGTGGGCATGAAGCATGAAAGACGCGCGTAATCAGGATTCCCGGCTCGCTTGTGAATTTCAGAAGCCGTGAGCGGAATGGAGCGTTTGGGCTGGCCGCCCGCGTGGGGGAAATGGGTCGCGGAGCGGACAGAACAAAAAGCGGAGTGGAGCGGCGGATTTACAAACTCATCAAGGGAGCCTCAATGGAGGAACCAAGTCTTGGCGGGTTTGGCGGCGTAGTCTTTCAAGGGGAAGCCAAAGCCGGCAAGTCTTGGCGACGGGGCGGGGCAATGGGGCGAAGAGCGGTACACGCGGGGGCCGCGATCTCTTGTCTCTCAGACTGCAAGGCCCGGAGTGGAGCGGTCGCCCATTTGCGTAAGCCCAGAGCAACGCACTATTTCGACTACGCGGCGCTGTCGCTTTTGCGCTCGGAAGCACCAACATCATCCCACAAATCTTCCTCACCCAGTTGTCGCTCTGGAACAGCACCATAATTTCTTCTAGCACTTCGTAAAACCGCTTCGGTTTCTTGCGCAAGTGCCCGAGACAGCACCGGTACAAACGGGAGTTCATTGGAATCCAGATTGTAGTGAGAACGCTCGAGCTCCTCCTCTTTGCCCAAATAATCAACGAATAGACGAGTCCTCTCAAGGCGCACTTTAACACGTTCGAGTTTATTGAACTGGAAAAACAGGTCGATGTCTTTTGCGCCTAAAATCGCTAATGAATTCGAAACACTCTCATCATGAATACCACAATCAAGGCAAACAAGATCCAAATAACTGAACTGTAGGGATAGCGTTTTTACAATGTAATAACCATAAGGAGTTATTTTAAGCGCATCGATGGAGTCGCTATACTCATCGACCCGATTATTGGACTCAATAATGCCTGAACGCAGCAACAGGTCTACGTTTCTATGCAAATCGTCAAGCATGTTAAACGTCCCGGCAAAATACGCGCGCAATTGAGCCAATGGAACATATGTTGGATTAGCCGGCGACATATTCCTCGACAACATCGACAAAATCCTGATTGCAGTGAAGTGAGAACCCACCACAGGCGATCTAACTTGGTAAATGTTCGGCACCTTGCTTCGCGCCTCGTCATAAAAAAACCGATAAGGGACCAACATCGGTCGGACAACTTGATGGGTGGCAAGTGTCCATCCTCCGCGCTGAATCATCTCACCAACATGAGTGTAGCCTGACAAAAGAAACTCGCTAAACATTTCAAGGGCGATACGCATATTTCCATGAGCGGTCGCTTGCAAAAAGGCATCCAGCCGAGAATGTGGCGACCCAAAATCTCTGAGTAATGCAAGAAGAAGCTTCTTAAGGTCTTCTATCAAAACATCAGTAAAATCAGGAGACAATTTACGAATGCGATCTGGCGCGCCAAGCAAGTAAAGCAAATAGCATAATCGCTTATCAAAAACATCATGCGGTGGCGGACTACTAAGATGGAAGCCGGAATTGGGAAAGGCGTCAAGAGTACCATGCAATTTTGAATAATGGAATCTTTCTTCGCGCATCGAGATAATAACGAGACAATCCAATTGGTTTGAAATACTTTGAGCCAACGTAAAACAGTAGTCCTGCAAACCAGGAGAGAATTGGTCGGTGTTATCCAGGACTATGATTACTCCCTTTTGATGGCGCTTCCAATAGTCGGCCAGGCGGACAGCGCAGTATTCACGCTTTTCCAGCCATGATTGCAAAAGTTCGCCGAGCTTGAGGCAGTAGGCTGTCGATTTTTCATTAAGGCCGGCAAGTAACTGCTGTTTGGCGCGTTCGTACTTGTCGGAGAATAGGTCTAAAAGAGCAGCCTGATCAGACTTAAGAATACCGTTTACGTCTAGTTTTGATATCAGCTGAAGCCACACTTCCTTTTCAATGTATTTGGTATCTTGTCGGCAGTTTAAGAGATCGATTACGACAGGCACCGAGAATTCCCTAATCTCACGGGGAGGGCGGTGGAAAAGGAGCTTCCGAATAAATGTGGACTTTCCAGAACCCTTTCCTCCGAAAAGAATGATCACCTCCTGAGTTCGTCGTTCTCGAAGATTGCTTGAAATGCGGTCTCCCAACGCGCCGCCTACTCCGTCATCAAAGAATTCCTTTACGTTGAAGTTAGCGAAGTACGGAGACAGTCGATCATATATCACTTTGTTTACGCCAACGACACTAATCTGGTATTCACGCAGATTGACATAGCATTGTTCCATGAACTCATCGTCGTGCTCATCCATAACTCCAAGGTAACGGGTGGCTAGCGGCCTAAGATACCGCGCTAGATAATTGGCTGTTACTTCCTGGTTGAAAGAAGCAATTCGCGTTTTCGGATGAAACAAATCGCGCTGGAACGCTTGTATAGTTCCCAGTAGCTGCGGTAATGAGCTTCGTTCAGTGATTGACGTGTAAGAAAGCTTTTCGCAAGCGTCAGTGAACCTTGAAGCAAAGTAGTCCAGTCTCGTGATAACAAATGCGTTCAACTGCTCCCAATCACGCTGCCTTTCAAACGTCTTGAAAAATATCCATTCGTGGCCATTTGTAATCGCAGCGTACTCGCAACCTTTTTTGACACAATATGTTCTCACCTGTTCTGCAGCACTTCGAATCGTTGGCTCTGTTAGTAGGGTCTTGATTTTAATAATGCGGCTTGTTTCGTGGGTGTTGGCGCTTGCGGGAAGATTGAAATAGGCGCCCTCCTTCTTCGCCTCAATAAACAAAAGATAGTTCTCTTGCGACCCTAGCAGAACGTAATCGGCATATCCTGGGGCAACAAACGATTCGCAAGTTACTGCGGAACGTGGCCACGCAAGAACCTGGTGAAGTATCACATCAATAACCTGATGGCGGGTATCTGCTTCGCTTAGGTCGGTTCGAGATTTGTACTGTTCGGCTAAGGCGTTGGCAACCTCGTGGGGACCCGGAATGGCGTGTATTTGTGGCATATAGAAGTTCGTCGTAATTTTAACAACCATCGGCACTGAAGAATGCTGTACTTCCAGTTACAGCCCATTTGAATCATGAGTTCAGTAAGCGGAAACCGCAAGACAAGTGAATGACAAGTAAATGATCCGCTTGCGGCTGAAACCTGTCGCCCGCCTATGACCCTAGTGCGCACAAGATGTGGCCTGCTGGTGTCGGATTCCCATTGGTAGGAGCGCAAAAAGCGAAATCGGCACCATCGTCTTAACAAATAAAATGTGTTCCCTATGTTCATTCATTTGGCCACGCCTTGCACGATAGCTCTCTCCTCGTCGGTTAGCCCGTAGAGTGCGTACAGCAACTCGTCTATGTCCCGCTCCAAGGTGCTCGTGTCGGCCTCGGCGTCGTGTTGCTTCGCCGTGAGGATGCGGTCAACTTTGGAAATAAGCCGGGTTCGATCATGCGGCTTAATTGCGGGAATTGGCAAATCGTTTATCATCTCCTTCGTGAATGTTGTCCCTTGATTGTAGCTCGATGCCGGATACTTTTCTTTCAAATAAAAGAACGGCACGGAGCTGTTCAAAATTGCAGCTAGGAACTTCAAAGTGTCCACGCTGTCGGCCGTAATTAGAAGCGTCGTCTTTCCGGGAATGGTTGCGCCTTCTGAATCCAAGCATGCATCGAGTAAATTCAGGCCCTTAAGAATGAGTTTCGGTTTGGTCGCTTTCTGACCGTATGAGTTCCGAAATTCGCTTAGAAAGGTTTTCCTCTGGACGACGGGGCGCGAATACCTGTCGCCAAGATAAACCATTTCTCGGCGTCCCCATTTGGAAACGAACTTACCAATCGTTCCCGTATTGATAATCCGCAGGTAGTCGCCCTCGTTCGTGTTTTTTCGCTGCTCCTCAACGAACTCCTTGAGTTTGTAGGCGTCGGAGGTGGCGCACGCATTTTCGCAGACGCCGTAATCCGAGAGCTTGCCGTTGTGTGTTCTCAGCTTGGCCAGTAATTCGACGAAATTCGAGAAAAGCCAATCGTAAGCATAGGGTGGCGTGAGGGTATCTTTCGAGATCGTGCGTTTCAAACTGATCTGCGTTCCTGCGTAGTCAAAAACACGCAGCAAGGGTTGTGGCCCATTAAGGAAAATTGTGACGATGGCATCAACTGTGGCACTTTCAAAGACGGATCGTCCCGCTTTCAGAATGCTGAAAATCCTATCGTTTGTCTTAGAACGCAACTGATCGCCAAATGGCTTGGAAATCCATTTGTCGGGAGTAATGAACGAAATGACTCCCTGTCGGCCCAAGACCGAGAAGCCCTTTTCGTAAAAGGCGATGTAGATGTCCCAGTTACCCTTCGTTAACGAGTAAGATGCTTGTATCAACTGGCGCAACTCAGGGTTCTCTTTCGTCATCGTCTCAGAATCGATATATGGGGGGTTTGCGATTACCGCATCGAATCCTCCGCTGGAATTAAACACCTCCGAAAAATAAATGCGGAAGTCGAAATTGACTTCATAACCGAGACTTCTCTTTGAAGAAGCAAAGCACTCGGCAAGTTTCCGGTCAATTTCCAGTTTGAGTGACGCTTTTCGGTCATGGCCGGGTTCTTCAAAAAAACGGGCCTTCAGCTTCTCAATTTCGGCGAGCTTCTGTGACTTGAATGGGAAACCGATAAGGGAATTCCCTGTCACCATTTTGAAATCGAGATTCGGCAGCGGTTTGATTTGCTTCACATCCTCCTCGTCCACGACTAGCGAGAGCCAGAGGCGCAGCTTTGCGATTTCGACTGCGCTGGGGTCAATGTCCACTCCGTAAAGGGAGTTTTGGATCGCGTGGCGCTTGAAGTGGTAGGGCGTGCGGTCATGTACGTCGTTGAAGTAAGGAGTGAGCGCGGAGCGGGCCCGGACAATCTCGGTCATCATGCCTACGGGGAACGCGCCTGAGCCTACGGCCGGGTCGCAGACAGTGATGTCGGCCAACTTTTCGTCAATGAGCCGGGCTTGTTGCTCGATGGTTTTGGGCATCTTGATTGCGTACCGCGTTTCCACTGCTTCGTAGTGGGAAATCTGGTCGCCATGATAGACGAGGGTTTCGAGGGCGGCGCGAGGGACAAGTTCGTGCCGTGTTGGGGCTGTCAGCAAGGTTTGCTCGGCCTTTTCGCTGCCCAGCAACGCTTGCTTTCTTTTCTCTGTGCCGATTGGTTCAGATTGAGAGTTGAGCGCCGTGTCCAGGTAGTTGATGAGGCTTTCCTGACACATATAGTGAACGATTTCGCGCGGGGTGTAGAACGAGCCGAGACCTTTGCGGCGGTTTTCCTCAATCAGATTTTCGAAGACTTTGCCGAGCATTTCTGGGTCAATCGCCACTTCCTTTTCGAGCGGCTCGGACTCGTTGACGGTGAAGTTATAGCGGTCGAACACGTCGAGGACACCCGTGCCGATGTCGCCCGCTTCGTTGCGCTCGGTGTTGGTGAAGAGTTTGTTGGGCAGGATGATGTCGGTCTTGCGCCAATCGTAGTCGCCGAGCGGCTCGAACAGACCGCCGTTGAGGAACGGGATGCGGGACTTGAAACGGTTGCACCACGCTTCATGTCCACGGTCGGTCGCCAGCGTGTCGTAAAAGAGCGGTTCGAGCATGTCGTTGAAGATATTGACGCCGGGCGACTGGCCGGATGCCTGTCCCACCAGTCGCCGGAGGAAATCATGCGGGCCAGTGCCCCAGTCCTGGCCCTTGGCCACGCCAAGCCAGCCCTTCTTTTGCAGGAAGTAGAGAAACACAATCTGACCCATGAGCTTTTTGGCGAAGTCCACGGTGCTGACATTCTTGGCATTGAACTCATTGCCAATGGCCGGGTCTTTGGCGGCGAGCTTTTGGAGCGCGGCTTCGATGTCGCCGAACAGCGCGGCGTATTGGTTGAAGAATTCCTTGGTGACGGCCTCGACGCTGAAGGCTTCCTGGAGTTGCGCCAGACTCGGATAATTCTCGGTGTCCTGGAGCAATGCGAGAAAGCGGGTCTGGGCGGTGTGGCAACTCTCGCCTTCTCCGACGATGTAGGAATACCGGCGGGCGGGCGTTAGCCGCGTCTCGACGCCGACCTTGCCGGACAGGGTTTCGACGGCGGCATACTCCATCTTGACGTAGGAGAAGCGCCATTGGCGTTCGGTGGGCGAGACGAAGGCCACGAGGGCGGCGTCCTTTGCGTCTCGGGTCTTGAGATGGTCAGCGACGAAATTACGGATGGCGGTGCGGGCGCGCGCCAATTTGGATTCATTCGTCAGATGGACGATTAGCACGTCGAGCTTTTCGTCATCTGGCGACGTGTAAGTGCCGAGACGTTCAAAGCGGGAGACGTGGGGCTTGAAGGCATCCTTGATATATTGCGAATTCCACGCCTGCGCCTTGGTTTCGTCAAACTTGTTTAGCAGGTTGCGGCTGAATTCGAGGAATCTTCCTTTGTCAAACGGCTGGGGGAAGGTTTCGACGACGGCCTGTCTGGCTTGTTTTGGGTTCATGGCTGTTGAACAAGGAATGATGACAGGATGACTTCCCTCGGCGCAAGGCCCTGGCTGGCGTACGCTGCCGGGCTGGCCTGGAAGAAGTCACGTTTGATGTCACGGCGTAAAACGGCCAAAACCTTTAGCGGCTGGATGTTCTCCGGCTTTTTCAATGCGACGGCAACTTTCTTGGCCGTGGCTTTCGGCAGAGCGCCATCTTCCAAAAGCCGGATGGCCTTGCCAACAAATTCCTCGTCGTCCTCGGTGAACTGCTGACAGTGGCGGACAACCTTGTCCTTGAGGCGCTTCAGTATATACGCGTCGTACGGGCTGCCCCGATGCGTTGCCTCTGCGTGTTCTGCTTCGGCGGTGGTGGCGGTGAGGAATGCCGCCTTGTTCCGGTCCAGGAAATCGTAAAAATCGCGCGGGATGGATTGGAGCGTTTCCTTGGGATCGGTGGGCCGCAAGATTTTCGCGGCGGACATGAAGTCCAACTCGGCGGCTGGCTGTTTGCCGGACGTGCCAAGGAAAAACTTGTCAAGTTTGCCTTGGCGGAAATAGCTGAGGATCGCCGGAAATGAGGGAACAGCAGGTTCGGCAGGCAGAAGCCGCGTGGAGCGGGCCTTTTTCGGGAGCCGTTTGATCCGCTCAAAAAGTCCGGGGTCTTTGTCTCTCACCGTGCGGATTTCGGTGAGGAATTTTAGCTCGGTTTCCTCGTTTTCATCCTCCCCGGTTATGGTTTTCTTTGAATTCCACCGGGCAAAGAGGTCGTGCGAAACGATTTCCTCCCCGTCGGTCAACAGGCGGGCGTCGGCCCCGAGCATTTGAATGAAGGCGTGGATTTTTGCTTCGGCGGCTTCGCGGAGTTTAATGAGGTCATTTCCTTCCTCGGTCGGGAAAAAGTTGTAGGTGTGGATGGTGTCGAATTTGGTGTCCACCCGGTTGACCCGCCCAACACGTTGGATGAGGCGAGTGGGATTCCACGGTATGTCGTAATTGATGACGACGTTTGAACGGTGCAGGTTGACGCCTTCGGCCAAAACCTCAGTGGCGACCAGGATGCGATAGTCGTCCTTCGGGCGGTACGCTTTGGCATCGAAATTGGAAATAACGTCTTCGCGAACGCTTTTCAGTGATGCACCCGTGAAAAGCAACACTTTCGGTTCGACTTCGTCGCGGATATTTCCGGCCAGGTAGTCAGCGGTTTCCTTCGATTCGCTGAATATGATGAGGTTCCCGGTTTTGAGCTGTGGAGTTTTTTTCAGGATGGCCCGGAATGATTCCCACTTGGGGTCGCGGGTGATCTTTTTCCAGTCCTCACGGATGGCTTGCAGGGCCTTCAGATCATTTTGGAGATCGGCGATGAATTCCGGCCTGAAATCCTTGGCGGAAAGTCTCTCGGCCTTTTCCTCTTCCAGGAGCCGCTCGATGCCCTCCTGGTCGTCGGATTCGAGCAATTCAAAGATTTTGCCGATGTGCTTCTTGCTGATGAAGACCTGGCCTTTGCGAAACTCCGCGATGACACGCTCGTAAGTGATAATGAAGCGCCCCAACGTCAGCCGGAAGGCGGTGAAACTGCTTTCTAGCCGCTTTACCGTCAGGATTTTCATGAACTTGGCCAGATTGCGCTGGCTCTGCACTTCGTGCTCTTCGCGTTCGCCGGTGTAATACGCCAGCGGCGTGTAGCGGGCATATTGCAAGTCGTGCGTTAGGGAACGAATGGTTTCATTGAAAACCTCGTTTTCCGTTTTGTTGAATTTGTAAAAGAGGGGTTCGGGGTTGGCGACTTCGGGAAATTTCAGGCCCTGCCGTTTCAAATCTTCGCCGTAGTACTTCTCAATCTCGGTGCGGGTCCGGCGGATCATCAGGTACTTGAGGATTTTCTCGCGGGTCTGCCGGGCGTTTTCCTGAACGGTTCTGAAGTAGTCGTCGCGGTCGTCCTGGCGGTCGAGACCCTTGAGTTTGCGTTGCATGGCGCCAAAGAACGCCTC
>Ga0182027_10015610_pt1 | contig 10430 bp, 10 predicted proteins | sample 712E1DmetaG_FD_121300 | JGI IMG/M metagenome (GOLD analysis project Ga0182027, IMG submission 121300) | Permafrost microbial communities from Stordalen Mire, Sweden - 712E1D metaG (Illumina Assembly) | ecosystem: Environmental > Terrestrial > Soil > Wetlands > Permafrost | place: Sweden... | reverse complement strand
GTTTGAAGCAGATGTGTATGATGGAGATGCAAAGGGTATTGTTCAGGTAAAGGGAGTTTATAGAGAAATTGACTTAATATCAAATTCTGAATTGTTATTAAAAACTGAAAAAAGTATAAGTCATCCGACCAGTTTCATTAAGCGTAATGTTTTTGAAGAGATAGGATTTTATTCACTAGTTTATGGTAGTGCTGCTGATTATGAATTTATGATCAGAATAAAAAAAAACAATTATACATTTCATCACCTTGATTTTTTTATTAGCGCCATAAGCATTGGGAATAAAGACAGGGTAAGTAATAATTGCATAAGCCATATTTATGCATATCGTTTCCACAAATTGCATAAAACAGGTAATCACAACCAATACATTTTAAGTTTTTTCAGATGCTATTTTACCAGGTTAATTAAAAAATTACTATTTAAATGAAAATAAGTTCAATTCTTTTTAAAGCAATTATAATTATCCGTATTAGTAAGTATTGGCTCGTGGGGAAGTTCTTAGGTATATACCTTTCTTTATTAGGCTGCAAAGTGGGCAAAGGACTTAAATGCAAATCGTGGCCTTTATTCAGGATGGTGCCAAAAAGTAATATTATTATTGGTAATAATGTTACGATTGGTTATAGAATATCGCTTGATATTTTACCAACCGGCAAGCTTAAAATTGGAGACCATGTAAATTTAACCCAGGATATATTGATTAGTTCATATAATTCTGTGTCGATTGGTGCATATTCATTAATTGCTGAACGTGTTAGTATAAGAGATGAAGATCATGGAATATCAAATAAAGAAAAAATATTTAGTCAGGAAATAATTTCCAAACCCATTAATATTGGTGATGATGTCTGGATTGGAGCAAATTCAATAATTTTAAAAGGATCAAATATTCCTGATGGATGTGTGGTTGGCGCAAATTCAGTTATATTAAGTAATTCAGTTCTGGAATCTAATGGAGTGTATGCAGGGAATCCATTAAAAATGATAAAAAAAAGAAAATAAAAGCCAATAGAAAATTTTACGGTTGAATAATAATAAAAAATAATTATATTGTTATGGTTGCTAAACCTTAAAATAATATAGTATGAATGTATTGAACAGGTTCCTGAAAAGCGTGAAAATATTTCCTGATAATACAGCACTTGAACTAAATGATGAAAAATATACATACAAACAACTTTGGAATAAATCATTATTATTATCTGCTTCAATCAGGAAGAACAACCCTTCAACATATATTGGTATACTTGCCTACCGGGAAACGGAGGTTTATACAGGAATATTAGCTTCATTGGCTTGTGGTAAAGCCTATATGCCTTTCAATCCGAAATTCCCTGTTGAACGGATATTGAAAATGATCCATATTTCCGGCTGCACTACTATTATTGTTGGTCCTTCTTTTTATACCAGGCTTCCTGAAATAGAAGGAAGATTATATAACAAAGTAAATTTTATTGCACCCGGGTTATCAATACCAGAACCAAATGTTTGTTCTGATAATGTAACATACAATTCTGTTATATCAATTAAGGAAAAGGATGATATTCCGGTTTATTTATTGTTTACATCAGGAACAACCGGCGAACCTAAAGGCATTTCGATTACTCATGAAAACCTGTATCATTTTATTGACTTCTTTCAAAGAACTTATCCTGTTTATCCGGAGGATCGTTGTTCACAAGCATTTGACACCACATTCGATCCAAGTATGCATGATATATGGGTTACCTGGAATGCAGGGGCAACACTATGTGTAGTTCCTGAAACCGATTTATTTTCACCGGCAAGATTTATTATTAAAAAGAAACTTACAACCTGGTATTCTGTTCCTTCGGTAATCAGCTTTATGATCAGGACAAAATGTTTAAAGCCTAACATTTTTAATGATTTAAGATACAGTATATTTGCAGGGGAAGCACTGATGAAGGAACAAATAAAAGCATGGTCGATGGCAGCGCCAAAATCAAAATTATTGAATCTATACGGACCGACAGAAGCGACAATTACAGTTTCACATTTTAGCATTGACAAATCAGATTTTACAATACCTGATAAAGAGGTATCAGTACCTATTGGTTATATGAATGATGAAGAAGAATGCAAAATAATTGATGAAGATGAAAATGAGGTAGAACCCGGCATACCCGGGGAATTGATAATTACCGGGCCACAGATATGCCATGGCTATTTTAATGATCAGCAAAGTACAGATTGCAAATTTATTAAATACGGAATGATGGATAAAAGAATCTGGTATAAAACCGGCGACCTTGTAAAAAGGGATAGCCATAATTGTTTATGTTATCTGGGCAGGTTAGATCAACAAATAAAAATACGAGGTTATAGGGTAGAATTGACAGAAATTGAACTTATGATCAGTCGAATTGCAAAAGTTCAAAACGTGGTTGCCATTCCCTGGCCGATTGTGAATAATATTATCGGAGGTATTGTTGCATTTTGCAATAAGGATATTGCAGGTCATGAAAGAGGGATCATAAAAAAATTATCATCTATGTTACCTGAATATATGATTCCAAAAAGACTTTATTATTTACCTGAATTTCCGTTGAATATCAATGGGAAAACGGACAGGAATCAACTTATTAAAATATTGGAGGAAGTATGACGGAAAAATCAAGTGAGATAAGTAACTTTATCATACAAGAGATTAAAAAGAAAGCCAGAATATTGGATATTGAAACTGGCAACATAGAAAACTCATTTAGCCTGACCGGTTCAGGGATTTTTGATTCCATAGAGTTTATGGATCTGATGATATCGGTTGAAAACAGATTTAATGTAGAGGTTGATTTTAGTGAAGCAGAACCTTCTGAATTTACTACCTTAGAGGGTTTTGTAAATTGTTGTAAATGACAGGCTTTGTTAAAGAGCTATATCAAACCTAAAAGTTATTTATATGATTAAATTTATTTACTTATTTGAGGTAAAATCTGGAAATTTTTGTAAAAAGATCAGGGGCTTATTTCTAAAGTATTATCTTATACTACATGGTTGTAAAGTAGGGAAAAATTTACGATGCCTGGGGTGGCCATATTTCAGGGCAATACCATATAAAAATATTGAAATAGGCAATAATGTAAGTATTGGTAAAAAAATAACTTTTGAGGTTACAAAATCAGGCAGGCTTATCTTACATGATTTTGTTAAGCTTTCACAGGATATACTTATCAATTGTAACTCATTTATTGAATTAGGTGCTCATTCGGGTGCAGGTGAAAATGTGAGTATCCGGGATAGCAATCATGGAATAGCTAAAGACCAGAATATTGATTACCAACCTATTATTTCAGAACCTATCATAATTGGTAAGGATGTTCAGATAAGTCTTGGTTGCTATATTTCTTTGGGAAGTATTATTGCAGATGGAGCTTTTATTGGGGCGTATTCCATCGTAACAAAAACCACAAAGATTATTGAATACGGAATATATTTAGGAACGCCTCCCCGGTTAATTGGTAAAAGAATTTAAATATATCAACCAAATACAAAATTTGATTGAAAGATAATTAAAAGAAAAGAATATTAGAATTGAAAATTTGTCATTATATCTGGGGGGCTAATTTTGGGGGGACATGGACATTGGTGCGAACAATAGCCAAAGAACAGGCAAAAAAACATGAAGTGGTTATTTTGTTTGCTCAAAAGGACAACGGAGTACTTGATTTCGATTTACCAAAGGTTAGAGTTCATAATATTGAATATAAACACAATTTTGACCTGAGCCCTACAAAGATAAAAAAGACGATTAAATTTTTTAAGGGTTTTGATGTGATTCATATACATGGACTTACATACCCTATCTATCTGGCAGCCATCCTTTCAAAAGTGCCTATAGTTTTTACTTTTCATGGTTTACTGGATTTTAATAATAAGGTTAAAAACTGGCGTAATCTGCTGAAATTTTTTATGATGCGCCAAACATTTGGACGGTATGTATCTATGGTTACCACCAATTCGTTTTTTATGAGAAAGGAATTAGAAGAAAGGTATTTCGAAAATTTACCCATTGAAGTAGTTTATAACTGCTATGAAATACCAGATGATAATAGCCATTTGGAAAATATTGTGAGTGATGATTTTAAGATTTTGACATTTTCAAGGCTCGTTCCATACAAAAGGGTTGAATTATTTCTTGATATTATTTCTAAACTAGTTGATATTAATATTGTTGGAGAAATTTATGGCGATGGACCTGAAAGGGGCAAATTGATGAAAACTATAAACGAATTAAAATTATCAGTTACTCTATTTTCTTTTACTAAAAATATACATTCAAGAATAGAAACTGCCGATTTGTGTCTTTTCCCTGCTAAAGGTGAACCATTCGGCATATCTGCCCTGGAAGTACTAAGCCATGGGAAAATACCATTGGTATTCAGTGATGGTGGAGGGCTGGTTGAAATTGTTGCCCCTTTACACGATGGCTTGTTTATAGTTAATAATACAGATCAAGCAGTGGCACTTATCAGGCGGTTTTATAACAATCCATCAGAATTAGATCAATTTAAGGAAAGTTGTAAAAAAAGAGCTAATGATTTTTCAGTAGATAAAATATCAGGTATATATATTCATCATTATCTAACTGTTATTAATAGAAAAGAACTCATATCCTGAAACGTTTAATTATAGATTTGAAATTGGATAATTCTAAAAATATTTTGCTATTTCAAAAAGTTATTCCCACATACAGGGTTGCCATCTTTAGGAAATTATATGAGAAGTTCGGAATATTGGTTTGCCATAGCATGGAGAGAAAAGGGTCATCCTGGTCGTCCTCTTATAAAAATATGAATTTCCCAAACATTTTGTTAAAACGATGGTTTTATCGAAAGAGTGATACGGCAATCGTTCAGCAAATTCTTCCAACCCTGTTCAAAATAAAACCTGGTATCATCATTTGTGAGTTTGCACTTGCTTCAGCTACATTTTGGCTTTTATGGATGGTGAAACCATTCTTTCGTTATAAACTTGCCATCTGGACCCATGGTATAAAGAACGATGAATTGAGTTCACCCTTCAGGTCATTCAGGGGAAAAGTCAGTTTATTCATTTACAGGAGGATGGATGCGGTTTTATTTTATTCTCAGGCCAGAAAAGAAATTACATCAAAATTTATTAAAAAGAATGATCATTTCTTTGTCGCAACAAATACACTTGATACGGATCATTTGTTTGCCATGCGTGCTGAATTTGATAAAGAAACCAAAGCTGGAATCAGAGAAAAATTGGGGATAAAATCACGTTTTGTTATAGTTTATACTGGAAGATTGCTCCAAAGTAAACGAATAGATCTTCTTCTTGAGACCTTTGCAATGCTGGTAAGAAAACATAGTGTTGAATTACATATCGTGGGGGATGGCCCGGAAATGACATTGGTTAAAGAATATCAGAAAAAATATCCTGGTATTATTACCCATGGTGCCATATTTGACGAAATGGTTGTGGGTAAAATAATTTATGCTTCAGATCTGATGCTGATGCCAGGTTACATTGGGCTTTCGCTTGTAAATTGCTTTGCTTTAGGTGTGCCGGTAATCAGTTGCAAAACATCTGATGAAGGCCCATTTCATTCTCCTGAAATCGAATATTTGCAGGAAGGCTTTAATGGTGCTTTGGGCGCTTCTGATGCCAATTCTTTGTATTCGATTATTGATCAATTATTTAATACACCGGCTACCCTTGAAAAAATGTCTGACAACGCAACACATACTGCAAGGAATATCTGTAACATTAATCAAATGCTGGATGGTTTCGATAAGATACTAAAATATCTTGGTAATTGATTCGAATTTAAAATATGAAGACTTTTATGCAATTAAAGAAAAATTAAAATAACTTTTCAAATTTAAAAACTATTAAGTTGCAATAATGGGTTATATTACTACCCTATTTTTGACATAAACAATACGAGGTAGTGGAATAATTATGGATATTTTTTTACAAATTTTGGAGGCTAGTCATTTATTAAATTGATCGTAATGTAATTGATCTTACATCTGCTTTTTTAATACTAAGATCACTGACTTATTGCAATCTAAAAAAATGGACTAGATATATTGAATTTAATAACTGATATTACTATTTTTCAGTGTGTTGATTAGTACTAAATAATTTTTTAAAAACAAATTAATAACATTATGATTAATAAAGAAATTGGTAAGATTATTAAAGCTTATTTACCACAATGGACATTTTCTGCTATTTTTATAATATATAAACGATTATTATATCTCTCTAATTACTTTAATGTTTCTAAAATCAGAAAAATATATAATAGAGCCGATACATCAATTAAATACCTTACTATAAAAGAATTAGAAATAATGAATATTAAATATCCACGTGTTGATGTGCAAGAAGCATTTTCTGAACAAAGTTTAAAATTGCAAACAAAATACCAAGCAAAACAAATTTTATCTATTTGTGGGAATCAAAAACCATTAAATATATTGGAATTAGGTTGTTGCACAGGAATGGTTTCATCTATGATTGCCAATAGAGGCCATAGTATGTATGCTATAGATCTTGAACTTCATACAGACCAAATAGATAATACCGGGGTCAAATTTTATAAAATGAATGCTGAAAGCCTTGAGTTTAACTCCGAATATTTTGATATTATTTATTCTTTTGCTTCTTTTGAACACTTTATGAATCCTGAAAAAGTTTTAAATGAAGCATATCGTGTTTTAAAAAAGAATGGCAAAATTTATCTTTTGTTTGGACCTTTGTACAATGCACCTTTTGGGTTACATGGTTATGGCATTATTGGGATTCCCTATTTGGATATCCTTTTTAACAAAAAAGATATTGATGATTTTACAATTAATCATGGTTTAGTAAATATTTCATCAGGAATTGACATTAACAGATGGACATTATTTCAGTATCGACAGCTATGGAGTCAATTTTCAAATAAGTTTAAAATCATCAATTATTCTGAAATAAAAAACCTTAAATACATTGACATTATCGAGAAATATCCGTCATGTTTTAGATCTAAGAGTACTGATATTGAGGAATATCTTGTTTCTAATATAGAATATTATGCAATGAAAATTTAATAAATAAAATATGAGTTGCAAATTTTTAGTAATAAAGTTATATGAGCATCTAAAGTGACACAACCCCATATAATTAAAACCTTTTTCGATAAGAACTTAAATTATCCGGATGATAGTTTTGTGATCAGGATTCGTAAAGAAGTAATTGCTGAATTTCTTAATGGAAAGAAATTTAAGAATGTCCTGGATATTGCCTGTGGCAATGGAGAGATATCGATTCAGTTCCTGAATGGTCATAATCGTCTAACCCTGTTTGATTTATCAGAGAATATGCTTCAGAGGGCAATGAACAGAGTACCAAAGCATTATATTAATAATGTAACTGCCATTTGCGGTAATTTTGAGGAATTGGATCTACCCGATCAGAAATATGACCTGGTAATTTGCACCGGCCTGTTAGCGCATGTTAAGGATACTTCATTTGTATTGGAAAAAATGAGCCGGTTGGTTGAAAACGGTGGTTATCTGATACTTCAGAATACCAATGCCGTGCATTTTTACTCAGCGATCATCAGGTTTTATCGTTCGATGGTGAGAAATTTCTCTTACCGGAATTATACCATGAATGCTCTATCTGCTAAAGATTTGCAGGAAGCCTTGAACAGATATGGTTTTCAATTAATTAATAGTTATCATTCAATAACTTCTTTCCTTTTCCTGGGCCACTTTATAAGCAATAAAAAGAAATTTGCTTTTGTTAAAAAAGTATTTGGTTCAGTTTATAAAAATCTGAGGAGGCCGTTAGGAAATGATTTGATTTACTGTTTTAAAAAAAACTAAAATTACTTTTAGACCAATATAAATGATACTACCCATTCAATTTTCCCCATTTCCAAATGAAAAGGCTTAAAATAAAATAAAATAAGGATGGCCTATAGAAATTGGCGGAAATGGATATCATCAAAACCCTGGGCTTTAAAATGGTTCATCATTATTTTATTCATCAGGCCTATGGTTGACAATTTCTATTATTTAAAGGAGATATCACCCTTAGCTTCTCCACTCTATTGGGTTGGCGTTTTGACACCAATTCTTTGCATCATAGGCATTTCACAATATAGAAATGTATCGTTACCAATTGACAGGGCATTTTCAGTTTGGAGCACCATAATTATAGTATCCATATTTTCCCTTTTATTTGTGCAGGAAAGTTTTATATTATATGTCCAAAATGCTTTAAAATTAACCTTGCCCATATTTTTATATTTTTTCATGCGTAAATTTATCAGGGTGAAAAAAGATTTTGAAGGTATATTAATTACATTCCTTTATTCTTCATTAATTGTAGTATTAATTTTTTTATATGAACTTTTTGTCCATCCGGTTAATATATCATATTCCAGGGGGTTGGAAAGATGGGCAGGTACATTTGCCGATGTAATGAATTATGCCATATACATCTGTTTTGGCTTTCTCATCAGCCTTTATTTCTATTTACAAAAGGGCAATAACGATTTTGGCTTTAAAATTTCAAGAAATGCTATTATTATTATTTCATTTTTATGTGTACTGGCATTATTTAAAATCAAACATACAGCCAGCTATGCAGTATTCCTTAGCATACTATTGTTGTTTATATCCTATTTACTTGTATTTAGAAAGTTTACAGCCTTTTTTATTATAATATCTCTGGGTATTTTTTATTATTTTTTCGGGAATCAAATGTTTGAGGAATCCATTAATCCCCTCGTCTCAAGAGAGTTACAGGTAATGCAGGGTAGCAGGCCCGAAACACAGGGCTTTCATGGAAGGATGGTCAGATGGGACTATTCCTGGAATCTATTTAATAAATCGCCAATATATGCACAAATGTTTGGTTATACACTGAGCATAGAAAATCCGGATTTTTTGGTTGGGATCGGGGTTCATAACGATTATTTCAGAATCATCTTCCTGACCGGTTATATTGGTTTTCTGATATTTATATCAATGATTATTTTTTTTATAGTAAAAATAAGGCAACAAGTCTTATATTTTAAATTCCTCTCTTACGGCTTTTTGTTATGCCTGGGTTTATATGCTATTTCAACTGTTCCGACATATTACCCTATTTTTCTGTACCTCATCATATCACTATTTGCTTATTTAGCATTACCTGTAAAGCCAATAAAATCAAATAATGAATAATAGATTTACCGGAAGAGTTTTAATACTTGGCAAACTACCCCCACCATACTTTGGACCTGCAATAGCTACTGAAATAATTCTGAATTCTGAATTAAAGTCTTATTTTGAATTATACCATCTGGATACAGCTATCAATAGAAAAATTTCAGGAATTGGCAGGATTTCAATAAAAAAAATATTTTCCGGGATATATATTTACATCCGGCTTATAAAAATACTCTTGAAAATTAAACCTGGTGTGATATTGGTGCCCATCAGCCAGAGTACCATTGGCTTTTATAAAGATTCTATATTTGTTTTGATCGCTCATTTTTTCAATTGCAAGGTGATCATACATTTGAGGGGCAGTAATTTTAATAAATGGGTAAATTCAACTTCCTCCCTGAATAAACATTTTGTGTCATTAGTCCTTAAAAAGTCAGATGCAGCAATAGTTCTGGGTAAAAAACTAAGATACATATTTGAGGGTTATTATCATTCAGGTAAAATTTTTGTAGTACCCAATGGAGCAAATTATAATTTTCCGGTAAAACAAAACAAGTCAACGCTGCAAATAATTTATTTTGCTAATTTTATTGAAGATAAAGGGTTTTTTGAATTTCTTGAATCAATAAACATCCTATCAAACGGCCTTATGGATATTGGAATAAAATTTATTGCAGCAGGTGATTGGACACAAAAATATTATGAACAAAAATGCCTGTCATTTATTGAAAAGAATAATTTAAATATTGAGGTACTGCCAACAAAATCAGGGTTGGATAAAATGCAACTTTTTATCAATGCCGACATTTTTGTATTTACGCCCAACAAACCTGAAGGTCATCCATGGGTAATTATAGAGGCAATGGCAGCAGGGTTGCCGATCATTTCAACCGATCAGGGGGCTATTACTGAATCGGTAATTGATGGTTTAAATGGTTTTATTGTTGATTCTTATGCCCCTGAACAGATAGCAGAAAAGATGGTATTTCTGATCAATAATCAAGAAATCAGGAAAAAAATGGGTGAAGAGAGCCGAAGGTTATATGAAACTCATTTTACTGAGAAAATTATGGTTGATAATTTGATTCCGGCTTCTTTTGCTTTTAAAAGTCCTTCAACGGTAGATGCAAATGTTTCACTCTTATTGATCATTTTCAGTAACTCATCATCACCAGATTCGATACCGACATAAACCATTTTAAGTCCGGCTTCACAAAGCTCTTTCAATTC
>Ga0182027_10015609_pt1 | contig 10430 bp, 3 predicted proteins | sample 712E1DmetaG_FD_121300 | JGI IMG/M metagenome (GOLD analysis project Ga0182027, IMG submission 121300) | Permafrost microbial communities from Stordalen Mire, Sweden - 712E1D metaG (Illumina Assembly) | ecosystem: Environmental > Terrestrial > Soil > Wetlands > Permafrost | place: Sweden... | reverse complement strand
GGCGGGAATCAATTACCTGATTGATCCGAAAATCGGTTATGGCCAGCCTGACCAAAATGGACAGATCAAAGCCGAACCCACCCTTTCCATCCGTTGGGAAAATGTCACCGCCGAGCAAGCCCTCGTGGCGTTGCTTGACAACTACAATTTGCAACTCATTTCCGACCGCAAGACCCAGATTGCCCGCGTCACCACCAAAGACCCTACGGCGCCACCGCCGCTCATTACCCGCGTCGTTCAACTTAAATACGCCAGCACGTCGAACATGGTGGACTCGATCCAGGCCTCGCTCACGGACAAGCGCAGCAAGGTGCTGCCTGATGTCCGCACCAGCCAGTTGGTCCTGGTAGCCACCGAAAGAGAGCAGGAATCAATCGACGCGCTCATCAACGAACTCGACAAACCCACACGACAGGTGTTGATTGAAACCAAACTGGTCGAGATTTCCAGCAACCCCACCACGTCGAAGGGCGTTGACTGGTCCGGCACGCTTGCGGCGCAAAACATCTACTTCGGAAATGGTTTCATGCAGGGTTCCTCAAGTACAACAGCTCAGATTCCCGGCGTCTCCGGCGCCAGCGGGACCACTCCCAATGGTGGCTACCCAAACTCAAGTGGCACACCCAGTTCCAGCCAGAGCACCACTTTGAACATCAACCAGGGTTCTGGCGGCATGTCTTGGAATACCGTCAGCGGCTTCACCCCGGCGATTGGGTTCCTTAATGCCGACGGCTTGCATGCCGTGCTCTCCTTCCTGAATGCAACTTACGACGCCCAGATTGTTTCCACTCCCCGCATTGTCACTTTGGACAACGAGTTGGCGACCATTGAAGTCACCCGCGGCTACCCGATCATTAACTTGACTGGTGGAACTCAAAACTCCGCGGGCAGTTCGTCAATCACCTATTCCAACGTCGGCACCATCCTGCAAGTAACGCCGCGTATTTCCGCCAATGATTACATCTGGTTGAAAGTTACCCCGGTGGTTTCAAGCTTTTTTGGCAATGTAACCGTCACCATACCGGGCGGAAGCGGTAATCCCTCAACCAGCTACCCGGTCCCGGAATTTGATAATCGCAAAATTGATTCGCAGGTGATGATTCCCAATGGCAACACGCTGGTCATGGGCGGCCTGGTCAAGGACAATCCGACGGCTACCTATTCCAAGGTGCCGATCTTGGGGGACATTCCCGGACTGGGATGGGCTTTCAAAAGCGAAAGCAAATCCATGAACAAGGACAATTTGATCATTTTTATGACGCCCACGATCATCAAAAATACCGATTTCCAGCAGGCCTCAGCCGCCTCAGCCGACTTTCTCCAATCTAAACCGGCGGTGATGAAGTCCCGCATGAATCCGAGCACCGTTTGGGACGGCGCCGAACCACGTGGCGATTGGAGCAACCCCGTCCCCGTGCCGGGTGAATTTGATAAAAAATAGCCGCCTTAAACCAATGTTCATCCAATCGGCAAACCAAGATTCCTTGTGAGCGGTGAATAACAACCAAACCTGTTTTATGAGAACTCTAATTCTCAAGCGTGCGCGGCGGGCCTTCGGGCAAGCGCATCCCATCCCGCAGTCGCGGGGCGTCATTGTAATGGTCGCGTTGCTGCTGGCCGCCGTCAGCCTTTTTGCCAGCCCGACCGTGAATACCCTGGGCGGCGGCAATCCCAACGTGAAACCGAAATACCTCGGTTATAAGGACGGCATCACGCTCAACCAGGCGCTTTTCCACACACCTTGCGGCCTTGCTTTGGACTACTCCGGCCAATACTTGTTTGTTGCCGACCGGGACAACAACGTTATTCGTTACCTTGATCTTGTCGCCGGCTATACTTGGACGTTTGACATCACTGCAACCAATTTGCTCAACAAGCCAGTTGCGGTTGCCGTTGACATTGATGATAACGTCTATGTCCTAAATCGCGGAAATGGAACCAACGGTTCGGTCGTCACTTTCGACAATTGGGGGGATGCGGTGGCCATCAATGCCGTCCGGCTCACCAATGCCGCAGGAATGGCCTTGGACAGCGGTGGCAACATTTACTTGACTGTTCAAAGCAACAAGCTCATCCGCATAGACGCTGGCACCACCAATCGGACCACCATTGCCACCAATTTCCCCGCGGGCACATCGTTACAAGGCATCGTCGTCAAGCACAACGGCCTGATTGCCACGTGTGACTCCGGCCGGAACGGAATTTATTTGATCAACCCGGTCACGCGCGTCGTCACCACCAATGCCGGTTTTCATGGCGCGGGTGACTTTACCACCAATGGCAATAATATCGCCTCCAGCGCCACGGCCAAGTTCAACCACCCGATGTGCGTGGCGGAAGCAGGTGACGGAACCCTGATTGTAACCGACTATGGCAATAATCGCGTCAAGGCGGTGTTGACCAGCGGGGTTGTCACCAACCTCTACGGCGTTACTTCAAAATACTGGGGAGGCACGTATCCCGGCTGGTATGACGGAACCGTATTTGTTCCCGACTCCATCGCGCCAAATGTTCAAAGCCGCCTGCCTTTTGGTGTTGTGCTGGCATCCGACGGCTCGTTTTACACAACGGAAGACTATTACCACATCATCCGCCATGTTACGGGAGCTGGTTTGCAGCCGCAGCCGCCGCCACCGCCACCGCTGCCGGCTGCCCCAACCATCTTGACCGTCATCACAAACTATGGGGAGGTGGCTTTGACCTGGACAACGGTTGCCAACGCGACGAATTACAACGTGAAACGCTCTCTTATCAGTGGCGGGCCTTACAACATTATTAGCAGCCCCAGTTCCACCAGCTTCACAGATACCAATGTTATCAATGGAACGAATTATTACTATGTCGTTTCGGCGGTCAATACCGGGGGCGAAGGCCCGAATTCGGCTGAAGTCAGCGCCACCCCGCTGCCTCCGCCGGCACCAACCATCGTGACCGTCGTCGCAAACTACTCGTCGCCAATGTATGGGACGGTAAGTTTGACTTGGTCAACAATTCAGGGCGCAATTAGTTACAAGGTAAAACGCTCCACTTCCACCAACGAATCATCTTTCACAACCATAATTAGCACACCCTCCACAAGTTATACCGACACCAAGGCTCTCAATGGATCCACTTACTATTATATGGTTTCAGCGGTCAACCCCGGGGGTGAAGGCGCAAACTCGGCTGAAGTCAGCGCCACTCCGCCCTACCCGCCGGTGACCGACCCGCAAATTGGATATGTTGACTTTCCGGTCACGGCCATTGGCTCGGTGTTCCATCCGGTTTCGTCCTTTACTTTTAACAACGACACGCCCATTATTATTGTTGGTGAGGCAGGCAGCCAGACATACTATGTTGCTGCCAGCACGCCTTCAGGCACCAACACCATTCCTGATCCAACCTCTTCTGACACCTCCGCCCAGTCAGGCTATGAGGATGGACTTGACGCCACCCAGGTCGGCTTTTATTCGATTAACCAGATATTGCCCGATCTGACCGTCAAGGCCATCGGTGAGGAAACCAACCATCCCAACAGCGCGGTTGTTCAGGCCCGATTCCTGTATGTCGTCGGCAACCCCCAAATCATCGGAGGCAATGCCGGTTTGTTCACCCTCAACGACATAACAGCCAACTGCACATTTTGGTATTCGGTTGACGGGGTTGACCCCACCAACAGCCCCGGAACCACCAATTATGACCACAGTATATTTCTTGGTACGAACAGCGTGACACTTACCAATCAGTTTTCCCTCCCCATCAGCAGCAATTTCTTGTTCAAGGTGTGTGCCTTCAAGAATAACTATCAACCCAGCGCCGTCGTCAGCGCTTATTTTTCAGCAACTAATTTTGTGCCCGACAGCATCAGCTTTGGCTTTGCCTCGGGTGAGGCCTCCAGTGATTTTATCGCGTCGCCCGGACAAACTTTTTACGCTCCGGTGACGTTGTCCGTTTTGCCCAGCACCGTCATAGATAGTTTGCAATTCAACCTGACGGTCAACAGCGGCGGACCGAATCCCGGCCCCGCCATCACGCCCGGTGCGTTCGGTTTTGAGTCCTTGTTGGAGGAGCCCATTCCAAACACCACGCCGGTGGTGTACGAATATATTCCGCCCCTCATGTTTGCCGCCTATGCCACCAATCCACCACCGGCATCAGCCATTACGAATTTTAACGGACTGCCGTTCGTCAGCCTGGAAAGCACCAACCTTGCTCTTAATCGCCTCGCTGTGGGATGGCTGGAACGCTTCGGAGAGACCAATCTCTACAACACCCTGGGTCAAGACCTGATTACTTACTCCCAGGCTCATGACACCCTGTATCCGTCGTCACAACATTCTGGACAAATTGAGGTGGGCGCCTATGTGTTTGCGATTCCCACCAATGCGGCGCCAAATCAAACGTACCAAATACAAATCGGACGGCCCTCCGCAACATCAGACGGCATTGGCGCGCCGGGTTCTGCAGTGTTTATTTACGCTCCGACCAACGGTTCATTCACCAATGGAGCCATCAACTCGATTAAAAATGTGACGATTGGCCAGCTCAAATACATCGCCGGCGACGTGTATCCCTTCCGCTGGTTTAACGCTGGCGACTTCGGAGCAGGCAACCTGGTGACCTATGGAGCTGAGGACGTTGCACAAGTGTTCCAGTCGGCCGTTTACGGGCTTAATTCACCGTCTTTACAGGCGCCGGGCAGTGATTTCTTTGATGCCATGGATTCCTGCGGCGCCACGTATAATGATAACGGCCATGGGTATCTGGAATTGGGTAACATGGTAAACGACCCCGCCGCGTTGAATGCTTTATTCGACGGCAACGACACGACGATTGATTCAATCGCCTTCGGCGACGGCAAACTGGATGTGTGCGACGTGTATGTCACATTTATTCGTTCGGAATTTTCAAACCATGTGTGTTTCCAACGCTTTTGGACCAATGGCGTTCGTGTCGCGCAAATCGTCCCCAACCCCGACATCCCCAACTCCGCCATAGTCTCCAGCGTGGTCTCCAAGTTAGCGTCTGGTGTCAGTAGTAAAGATCAACAGTCGGGCAACAGTGCCACCAACCAGGCGGGCAACATCAGCATCACCAACCAACCCAAGGTCAATTTTACCGCCGGTGATTGCCAGACTAATGCCGGTTCGACCATTCAGATTCCCATCACGGCCAATATTTTTGGCAGCCATCCGTTGCGCGTGCTGATGCTGAACCTTAGCGTTGTCCCGTTGGACGGTTCGCCAGCGTTGACGACTCCGGTTCAATTCACTCAAAATCCAGTCTTGGGCAGTCCCTACTTCGCCACACCTTATTCTTCTACTGGAAAAGGCGATTACGCCAACGTCTGGCTTAACAGTGGCATCTCGGGACTCTCGAACAATGTCTCCATCGGCACCTTGACCGTCACCATCCCGACCAACGCCACCAGTTCTTCCGCTTATGCGGTCCATTTCGACCATGTCTCGGCTTCGCCCAACGGCATCGCGTCCTTCCCCAAACAGGCCCGGACCGGACTGATCACCTTGTCCAATCGCTCCGGCTCCTCGTGGGGCGACGGCATCCCGGATTCATGGCGCCTGCGCTATTTCCTCACTCTGAATAATTTGCTTTCGGCGACGAATGCCGACGCCGATGGCGATGGCATGAACAACCTCCAGGAATATCTGGCCGGCACCGACCCGACGGATCCCACGTCCTGCTTCAAGAACATCGGCACCGACCCGTCGGCGGCCCAGCAACCGTCCGATTGCGTCATCAGTTGGCCCAGTGTCATCGGCAAACAATATGTCATCGATCGTTCTTCCAGCTTGAGCACGCCGATCTGGACTGCCGTCGGCACCAACAGCGGCAACGGGACCATCATGGAATACCATGACTCATCCGGCGGCGGCATCCGCTTCTACCGGGTGCAGGTGCAGTAACCCGATTCTGCTTTCATTATTCAAAGCAACCAAAATAAACATATGAAACCGATCAAAACTCTTTTACTGTTGGCCTGTCTTCTCTGGCTTGCTGCCGGGGCATTCGGGGCACAGGTTGATACCAATACGGCCGCTTCCACCGTCAGAGGCTGGCTCCGGTTTGACCATAAACCTTTGGGGGCATCGTTGGGTGAGACGGTCAAAAACGTGGAGACGTTCAAAGACGATTCCGGTGTCCCCCTGTATCACGTGGTTAATCTGGAACCGTCGGGCTTTGTGATTGTGTCGGCGGAAGACCAGGTCGAACCCATCATCGCTTTTGTCGAAAAAGGACGTTTTGACCCGTCCCCGAGTAACCCTCTGGGAGCTTTGATCAGCAGAGATGTGCCTGGCCGGGTGGCAAAAGCGCGGGCAAAGGGCAGCAACCCGATGTTACAGGCAAGCCGCAATAAATGGCAAAAGTTGCTGCAAAACGCGGCCGGGGGGCCGCAACCGAAAGGAGTTTTCGGCAGTGAAATTTCCGACCTGCGGGTTGCTCCGTTTATCAATACGCTCTGGGATCAGGGCTCGCTCCTCACCGTTGTCAGCAATAACATTTGGATCAACGATACGGTCTGGGTCACCACATATTTTACCACCAATTCTGGTGATACTTCTTCCAGTAGCATTTCGATCACAAATGCGACTGGTGTCTTTCTCATCACCCCCGGCTGGCCTGCCAACCATTCGTTTGGAGGCAAGAGCGTCGATATTAATGTCGCCAGCGGACCCGACAGCACTGTCACCAATTTTATTTCGGTCACCTTTTACATCCAAATCATCGTCACCAATCAATTTGGCGATATTCTCACTCCCCCCAACACGATTTTGACGGGGAGTGGAACCTTTATCGATGTCGCCACCGGTTCGACCGGCGGCAGTGTCACACACGCGGTTCCGGTCTCCATTGTAATACCTTTGGTCGTCAGCGACATGAAGGCCTGCTATAATTATTTCACTCCGCCGCACTGGGGGGCGGAAAACCCGCATTTGTTCCCGCCTGGGCGGGGAAACATTGACAATGATCCTTGCGGGTGCGTGGCAACCGCCATGGCCCAATTAATGTATTACCACCAGTGGCCGGCAACGGGCGTTGGAACCGCGTGTTATACATTCACGGTTAACGGCAATTCCATGGGGAAGAACTTGCTCGGCGGTGATTACAAAGGAGGCCCCTACAACTGGAACGGTATGCCGCTGGCTCCCGACTATTACTCTCTAACGATTCCTCAAGCCCAGGCTGTTGGCGCTCTCACCTTCGATGCGGGCATTGCAGTCCACATGCAATACACGGAAGGATCGTCCGGAGCATACATGACCGACGCCAAAACCGCGCTGGTCAACACGTTCAAATACAACAATGCCATTGTAAATGCGATAACCAATCTGGATACCGGGTGTTTTGAATGCAGTTTATACAACATGATGAATCCCAATCTGGATGCGCGGTTGCCGGTCTTGTTGGGCATCACTGGCGATCCCGGCGGCCATGCCATTGTGGTTGACGGTTACGGGTATAGCTATGGGATGCTTTATCACCACTTGAACATGGGCTGGAGCGGGGCCTATAACGCCTGGTATTCACTGCCCATTATTGACATGTATGACTTTTATAATGATGGCAATTATGCCTACTTTTGGGATGTCACGGAATGTATTTATAACGTCTATACGAACGGAAGCGGGGAAATCATCAGCGGCCGGGTGGTTGACCTAAACACGAACCCAGTGGGCGGCGCCAGCGTCACTGCCTCCCGCATCGGAGGCGGCACCTACACTGCGAAAACGGACACCAACGGCATCTACGCTCTGGCGGGAGTGCCTTCCGCATCCACTTACACGCTGACAGTAACGAACACAGGCTATTATCCGGCCAGTAGCAATTACAGCACGGGCACGTCATATGACGCCGGCGCAGCCAGCGGCAACGTTTGGGGGGCTGATTTTTCGCTGGCTCCGGCACAAGGCCCGCCGGTGATTACGGTGCAACCGGCAAATCAGTTTGTAACTGTGGGTGGGACCGCAACCTTCAACGTCAGCGCCACGGGCGGATTGCCATTGTTCTACCAGTGGCAATACTACGCCAGCGGCAGCTCGACTTGGACCAATTTGAGTGACGGCGGAAGTTACAGCGGTTCTCAAACACCCACCTTGACCATCAGCCCGACGGATTTGACCATGAACCAAGAATTGCTCCAATGCATCGTCAGCAATAATGTATCAGGGGGCAGCGTGACAAATTCTCAGCCGGCAGTTCTCACCGTAAGTGTTCCTCCGCTTCTCACAATCTCCACATTGGCCGGATCAGCGGGGTATAATGGTGCTGCGGACGGCATTGGGAGCGCCGCACTATTTAACAATCCCCGGGGCATTGCCGTGGACAACAATACCAACGTTTATGTGACAGACCTGTATAATCATACCATTCGCGAGCTGAAGCCGTCGGGAACGAACTGGGTGGTGACCACCATCGCCGGGCTGGCCGGAAGTTCCGGCAGCGCCGATGGGACCAACAGCAGCGCGCGGTTTAACGGCCCCTATGGCATCACGGTGTATGGCACCAGTGTTTATGTGGCGGACACGGGCAACAACACCATTCGCAAACTGACACCGTCGGGAACGAACTGGGTGGTAACCACCATCGCCGGGCTGGCCGGGAGTTCCGGCAGTACCGATGGCACCAATAGTTCCAGCCGTTTTCGTCTTCCCGTTGGAATTGCGGCTGACAGCTCCGGCAATCTCTATGTGACGGACGAGGGCAATGACACCATTCGCGAGCTTACATCGTCGGGAACGAACTGGGTGACGAGCACCCTGGCCGGGCTGGCCGGGAGTTCCGGCAGCAGCGATGGCACCAATGGCAGTGCGCGCTTCAATGAGCCTTACGGCATTGTCGTAGGTGGCGGCGGTAATCTTTTCGTGGCGGACAAGTATGCTTCCACCATCCGCAGCCTTAACCCCATTGGAATGGGAATGAGCTGGGTGGTGACCACCATCGCCGGGCTGCCCTATACAACCGGCAGCGCCGACGGCATTGGCCGCGCGGCGCGGTTTAACAATCCCACCGGCATTGCGGTGGATGGCAGCGGCAATCTCTATGTGGCGGACGAGGGCAATAATACCATCCGCCGGCTTTCACCGGCAGGAACGAATTGGTTGGTATCTACCGTTGCGGGGCTGGCCGGGAGTTCCGGCAACGCCGATGGTATTGGCAGCGCGGCGCGATTCAGTGGTCCTTATGCCGTTGCGGCGGACAGCAACACCAATGTTTATGTGGCGGATTCGCTCAACAGCACCATTCGAGGGACGCTTCCCGGTTCCGCGCCTGCGCTGTTGGTCGTCCAAATGGCAAGGCAAACACCCGGCAACACATTCATGCTCACTTGGAACGCAGTGATGGGACATACATACGTGGTGCAATTCAAGACCAATCTGCTCCAAACGGTCTGGTACCCGTGGACCAGCGTCACGGCATCCAATTTGACGGGCAATGCATCCATTCCGATTGGGCCGGATGCACAGCGATTCTATCGCATCGTTCCGTAGCAATAATTCATATCCGGCACGCTCTTTAACGAGTTTTCGGACGCGCGAACAGATCACTATCTGAACGACTGTTAGTCCAAAGGGAACCCTCCGGCTGTGCCGGAGGGTTTCTTGTTGGATTAAGAACGAAAATGGGCCGAAATGGAAAATGGAACGCAGGGCAGTAATGCCATGACTTGAATTCATGAAGGAGCCAAACGATGGCGTATGCACCGCCTGAAACGTTCTATTTGCCTCTTTGGCCGGCAATTCGCCCCAAGTAATCAAAGGAATAAATGCCCGTCGAATGCCCGTCCGCCCACACCGGCTGGATTGCATAACCGCCCACCATCGCGACGCGGACCAGTTCAAACGCCTTCGGGGTCAGCACCTTTTCCGGGTTCTTGTAAACGTTTCCCATGATGTCCACCTCGCCCTTGCATCCCGCGCAGGGACAACTCCGCCGCAGTTTCTCCAGCAGAATGAAATCCTCACGCCCATTGTCCCATTTGATGGCCAGTTCGTTGCCAATTGGTTGAATGTCCACCGGTCGCATGGAGGAATGATGACGGAAGTTGCTGCCTGGTCATCTGGCCCGGAGCAGAAGAACCGGAACACTGACGCTGTGCTGTACCGTTATGGCCGTTGTCCCGAGAACCAGATCGGCCACGAAATGATGACCGTGCGTGCTCATCGCCACCAAGTCGGGTTTTTTCTGCTGAACCCAACGGACGATTTCCTTGACCGGTTCGCCATAAGCCAGTTCCGCGTCAGCCGGTATGCCGGCAGCGACAAACTCGGCCCGGATGCGGTCCAGATACGCCTGGCTTTCTTCGACCTCCGCGCCCGCCGCGTTTTTGCCATGATACTTGGCCAGCGCGCCGGTGGCCACGTGCAGGAGCACGACGCGGCTTTGCATCGCCTTGGCCAGCGATTTGATGTGTTCGATTATCGCCCGGTCGG
>Ga0182027_10015608_pt1 | contig 10430 bp, 13 predicted proteins | sample 712E1DmetaG_FD_121300 | JGI IMG/M metagenome (GOLD analysis project Ga0182027, IMG submission 121300) | Permafrost microbial communities from Stordalen Mire, Sweden - 712E1D metaG (Illumina Assembly) | ecosystem: Environmental > Terrestrial > Soil > Wetlands > Permafrost | place: Sweden... | reverse complement strand
GTGCCGATTTTATTTGCCACTTCGCCGGTGCGGCCCAGCGTGCGGTCGCTGCCGACAATCACCAAATCCACTTCGCCGCGTTGCATCAAATGACCGGCCGCGTTGTCGGCGATGACTTGATGGGAAATTTTCTGCTGGGCGAGTTCCCACGCGGTGAGGGTTGCGCCCTGCGAACGCGGACGTGTTTCATCACAGAACACGTGAAATCTTTTGCCTTGTGCCTGCGCGACATACATCGGCGCGGTGGCGGTGCCGATGTCCACGAACGCCAGCCAGCCGGCATTGCAGTGGGTCAAAACTTTCATGCCGTTGCGGATGAGCTTTGCCCCGCGCCGCCCGATTTCTTCGCAGTGGCGGACATTTTCATTCGCAAATTCCTCGGCGGCAGCGAGCGCGAGCAACTGCTGTTCTTCCACGGTTTGGCCGGCGCGCATTGCGGCCCGGACATCGTTCAGGGCGTTCACGGGATCCACCGCCGTTGGCCGGGCGGCCTGGAGTGTTTGATAAACAGCTTTAACGTGCTGGCGAAATTTCGGCAAATCGTGCCCATGAAAGGCCCAAGCGCCTTGGGCCAGACCGTAAGCCGCCGTCGCCCCGATGGCTCCGGCGCCGCGCACAATCATGTTGCGGGTGGCGTCGGCGGTTTCGCGGAAATTTTTCGTGGCGACAATCTTGAATTCGTGCGGGAGCAGCCGTTGCTCGATGAGGAGGACGGCGTTGCTGGCGCGGTCGAAGGCGACGGTGCGATAATGCCGTGTCAGGCCCCAGACGGTGACGTTCATGCGATTGGGTTCAGAAATTTTTCGCGCGGAGAAATTGAGGTTTAATCAACCGTGATTTTCATCCGGCGGATTTTGTTTTGGATGTCCCGGTAAATCGGCTGCTGGCGGAGTCCGTCAAGGTCGGGGTCCTTGGCCAGCCATTTGAAATCACGATAGCCCAGTTGAATGGCTTTTTGCAGCGCGGATGCGGCGCGGTCGAATTGCCCGGTCAATGAACAGCTGCATGCCAGATTGTAAAACACAAGCGGATCACGCGGTTCAAGGCGCAAGAGACGCTCGTCCACCTTCAAACCATCGGCATACCGTCCCCGTTGCGTGTAGTGGTCTCCCAGGAGTTGCAATGCATCCACGTAATCCGGATCGCGGCGGACGAGTCCCTCCATGAATTCGATTCTCGTGTCAAGGTCGCGCTGGCTGGCGCGGCTTAACTTTTTTCTGGCATTGCTGTTGACCGGCATACAACGCGCACACTTTTTCGGAGCAATGCCCTCAAGTCAAGTGGCCACTCATGAAAAATAGTTGTGGAATCTCGCGGTGTGTCGTTGCAGAATCGTCCAGACCTTCTTTAAGACCATGAATTGCTTTGTTACAGGCGCTTCGGGCTTCATTGGCTCAAACCTTGTCCGCGAGCTTCTTGCGCGCGGGCAACAGGTAAAGGCGTTGGTGCGGCCGAACAGTGATTTGCGCGCGCTCGCCGGCCTGGAGTTCGAGCGAGTAACGGGCGACGTGACCGACCGTGAATTGCTGAAACGTGAAATCAAGGACTGCGAATGGTGTTTTCACGTCGCGGCAAGTTACCATTTGTGGCTGCGAAATTACAAACCGATGTATGCTGCAAATGTCGAAGGAACACGCAACGTCATCGAAGCCGCCGGCAAAGCCCTTTGCCACCGCATTGTTTACACAAGCACCGTCGGATGTGTCGGGCTCCCGAAAATTTCCCAGGGCGTGCTGACTCCAGCGGACGAATTTTCAACGGTCTCCGCGGCGCAATTAACTAATCATTACAAACGTTCGAAATGGATGGCGGAAGAGATTGCCGCGGATTTTGCGCGCAAAGGATTTCCCGTTGTCATTGTGAATCCCACCGCGCCCGTTGGCCCGCGCGACGTAAAGCCGACGCCGACGGGGCAGGTCATCGTGGATTTTTTGAACCGCAGGCTGCCGGCATATCTCGACACGGGATTGAACTGGGTTCATGTGCGCGACGTGGCCATCGGTCACATTCTCGCCGCGGAAAAGGGGAACGTGGGGAATCGCTACATTCTTGGCAACGCGGAGGGCAACTGGACCATGCGCGAAACGCTCGCCACGCTGGAAAAAATCACCGGTATCCCGGCGCCGAAAATCAAAATTCCGTATGGAATCGCACTGGCAGCGGCCCACATCAACGGAATCGCCGCTTTCGTCACCGGCAAACCGCCGCGGGCGCCGCTGGCTGGCGTTCGCATGGCCAAATATAAAATGTGGTTTGATCCGTCGAAAGCCATTCAACAACTTGGCCTGCCACAGACACCTCCCGGAGAAGCGCTTGCCGACGCTGTTGATTGGTTTCGTGCCAATGGATATGTGAAAAGGTGATTTTCCAAGGGCGGAGCGATGCCTGATTTTTCAGGAAGGCTTGGGACTCGCAGAGTTCGTCCCTCCAAAAGCCGAATTTCCCTTCTTGCGCTTGTGCGGCGCATGTGAAAAATTTCACGCACATTTATGGCACACGTCAAATTACACATACCGGGACCGATCGAAGTCAGCGAAAAAACGTTGAAGGCGTTTAGCAAGCCGATGATCGGCCATCGCGGACAGGGTTTCAAAGACCTGTACGCGAAAATCCAGCCGCAACTCCAGCAACTGCTTTATACGAAGCAGCAGGTCCATATCTCCACCTCGTCGGCCTGGGGCGTGATGGAAGGCGCGATCCGGAATTTGGTTGCCAAAAAAGTCCTGAACTGCATGAACGGCGCGTTCTCGGACAAATGGCTCGACGTGTCCAAGCGTTGCGGCAAAAACGCCGAGGCGCTGCAAGTGCCGTGGGGATCACCCATCCGTGCCGAACAAATTGACGCGAAACTCGCCACCGGCCAGTTTGATGCGCTGACGGTGATTCACAACGAAACCTCGACGGGCGTCATGAGCCCGCTCGCCGAAATCGCCGCGCTTAAGAAAAAATATCCCGATGTCATGTTCATCGTGGACTCGGTCAGTTCGATGACGGCGACAAAGATCGAGTTTGATGCGCTGGGCATCGATGTATTGCTGGCCGGCACGCAAAAGGCGCTGGCCCTGCCGCCCGGCACGGCCCTGTTCACCTGTTCCAAGGCGGCGCTGGCAAAAGCGGCGACGATCAATGACCGCGGTTATTACTTCGACTTTGTTGAATTCCAGAAGAACGCGGAGAAAAGCATGACGCCAAGCACGCCGAGCATCGGCCACATTTTCGCCCTCGAATCAAAGCTCGAAGAAATTTTTGCCGAGGGGCTTGAGCCGCGTTATGCGCGTCATCGCAAGACAAGCCAGATGACCCGTGACTGGGCGGCGAAACACGGCTTTACGCTGTATCCGGACAAGGGCTTTGAGTCGCTCACCCTGACGTGCGTGAACAACGGCGCCAAACCCGGCGGCCGTGTCGTGGATGTGGAGAAACTGGTGAAACTCGTCAAAGGCCAGGGTTTCCTGATTAACGGCGGTTACGGGAAAATCAAGGGCACGACCTTCCGCATCTCGAACATGGGCGACGAAACCGAAGCGACGATGTGCCAGCTTTTCGCCGCGATGGACAAGGCGATGAGCCAAATCTAGGTTGCGCGACTTGCAAAACGCGCCGAAACTTCAAAGCGATGACGGCGCAAAACCAAACAGCGCAAATGCCGCGGTTGCCCAACTGGCTTCGCATCGCCTTGGTCGGTCGCAATCCCAAAGTCACGCTGGTGCGCGCAGCCGTTTTAGGCGTCTTGTGCATTGTCGCCTACAAATCCGCCCTGCTGCACATCCGCGTCGAGGGCATCAGCATGTTGCCGACCTATCAGGACGGTTCGGCGCATTTTGTGAACCGGCTCGCCTATTTGCGGCACGAGCCGAAACGCGGCGACGTGGTTGGCATTCGTTTGGCGGGCCCCCATGTGATGTATATGAAACGCATCATCGGTCTGCCCGGCGAAACAATAGCCTTCGTTAATGGCCGTGTCCTGATTAACGGCGAGGTGCTCGATGAGCCTTATGAAAAATACAATTGCGATTGGAATTTGCCTCCGGTCAAGCTTGCCGCGGACGAATATTATGTCGTAGGCGACAATCGTACCATGCCCCCGGAGTATCACACGAAAGGTGTCGCCAGCCGCGACCGGATTCTTGGCAAATTCCTTTTATGAAAATCATTTTTCGTCTCGTGTTGGCCGCGGCGCTGGTGGGGCTGGGCGTCTGGATGTGGTTTGTTTTGTTTCCAAGCCCTGAAAAAGTCATTCGCAAGCGTCTTGTGGGACTCGCCCGCACCGTTTCATTTTCCACCAATGAAGGCAACCTGACACGGCTGGCCGGCGCGCAAAATCTGGGATTTTTTTTCTCCACCAACGTCGAAGTCAATATTGATGTGCCCGGACACGAACGGCACGTTTTTGTGGGCCGTGGCGAAATCATACAGGCCGCCCTGGCCGCGCGCTCGGCGGTTGCCGGGCTGACGGTCAAATTTCCCGACATCAACATAACAGTCGCCCCGGACAAACAATCCGCCGTGGCGGATCTCACTGTTGAGGCTCGCGTGTCGGGCCAACAAGACCTTATCGTGCAGGAAATGAAGTTCACCCTGCAGAAGACCGATGGCCAATGGCTGGTCACGCATATCGAAACCGTTCGCACACTTTCTTAAGACTTGTACCACGTCTTTGCGGGGCGAATTTCATTGACGGAAGGCCTTCAGTGGCCTATGACCATCGCTGTTAACCTCCATTTAACCCAATTCAACTTATGAGTGACAAACCTGCTGGAGCAGACAAAAAAATCGCCGCCGGAGTCTGTGGCATCCTTCTCGGTGGACTCGGCATTCATAAATTCATCCTGGGTTACACCGCTGAAGGCATTATCATGTTGTTGGTTTCTGTGCTGACCTGCGGCATAGGGTGGGTGGTCATGCACATTATTGGTTTAATCGAAGGCATCATCTATCTCACGAAGAGCGACGAGGATTTCGTCAACACCTACATTACGAACAAAAGAGGCTGGTTTTAACCGGCCAACCGGTTTTGAAACCGCCATTGCGTTTCCAGGCGCGTGGCGGTTTTTCATTTTTCACTTTAAACCTCCGCATTTTCCTTCCATAGTTTTGACATGAACGTTTTGGTCACCGGCGGCGCGGGTTACATCGGCTCCATTTGCGCGGAAGAACTGCTCAATGCCGGACATCAGGCCACGGTCTATGACAATCTCACCGAAGGACACCGCTCGGCGGTGGATGCGCGGGCGAAATTCATTCTCGGCAAGCCGGAGCAGGAAGGCGACATCCTCAATGCCGTCAAATCCGCCAAACCCGACGCCATCATGCACTTCGCCGCCAGCGCGCTCGTCGGTGAATCCATGACCAACCCGGACAAGTATTTCCACAACAACGTCGTCAACGGGCTCAAGTTGCTCGACGCCGCCGTCAAATGCGGCGTGAAAAAATTCGTGTTCAGCTCGACGTGCGCCACCTACGGCCCGCCCGACAAAATCCCGATGACCGAGGATTTGCCGCAGCGCCCCATCAATCCCTACGGTGAATCCAAGTTGATGTTCGAGAAAATTCTCCAGTGGTATCAAAAAATCTACGGCTTGGAATTCATCGCCTTCCGCTACTTCAACGCCGCCGGCGCGAGCGAAAAATTCGGCGAACATCATCGCATCGAGACCCACCTGATTCCGAGGGTGCTGCAGGTGGTGCTCGGCCAGTTGCCGCAGGCCGGGATTTTCGGCACGGACTATCCGACACCCGATGGCACGTGCATCCGCGATTACATTCACATCCTTGATCTCGCGCAGGCGCACATCCTCGGACTGCAGCCGGGCAAGACCGGTTTTTACAATTTGGGGAATGGCGACGGTTACTCCGTGCGCGAAGTCATTCAAATGTGCGAAAAGGTGACGGGCAAAAAAATTCCTGCCGCCGAGAAACCGCGTCGACCCGGCGACCCGCCCAAACTCGTGGCCTCCGCAAAAAAAGCGATTAACGAACTCGGCTGGAAACCGAAATATCCGAAGCTCGAAGACATCGTCAAAACCGCCTGGGCATGGCACAAGAAACATCCAACCGGTTACCCGGATTGATGCGGATGAAAGGACTGCCCCCACATCCATTCCGCATTTTAGGGCGGCTGCTTTGGTTTGGCGGTGAAGTGATTATCGCGCTGTTTGATTATTCGATCCGCTGTGCGTTCCTTCCGGAAAAATCCGCGGTGGTCGCGCGTGCCTTGTGGCTGCAACGGACTTCCCGCCGCCACCTGCGAATTTTCGGATTCAAAGGGAAGGTCATAGGGCCGGTTCCGACCGGCGGCCTGCTCGTGAGCAATCATTTGAGTTACCTCGACGTGCCGGTGATGTCGGCGATCACACCCATGGTTTTTGTCGCGAAACACGAAATCAGGTCGTGGCCGGTCATCGGCTTGCTTGCCCGGCTGGCGGGCACGCTGTTCATTGATCGCGGACGGCGGATGGACGTCGCGCCGGTGAATGCCGCCGTCCAAACCGCGCTCGATGGCGGCGCGCTGGTGGTTGTGTTTCCCGAAGGAACGAGTTCGGACGGCCATACCGTCCTGCCGTTCAAGTCATCGTTGCTTGAGCCGGCCACGCGGCAGGTTCATTCCCTTTCCATCAGCTTGATTCAGTATGAACTCGACGCTGGCGATGGCGATGCGGGCACGGAAGTTTGTTATTGGGGCGACGCGACGTTTTTCGGGCATCTGCTGAATCTGATGAGCAAACGCACCTTCCGGGCTGCGGTTCGATTTGCTCCCATTCAATCCATTGCCACCAACCGCAAGGAATTGGCGCAGCAATTATATTCTGAAATGTTGAAATTGAAGAATACTTGACCGCGAACTACGCCAACCACGCCAAATCATTTGCCGCCAAGGAGCGCAAAACGCGCAAAAGTTTTAAAGCCGTTTCAGTGTGTCCACCTTTGCCAGAAGACCATCCCCATCTCCGATATGGCGGCGAAGCTACTGGATGCTTCCAAAATGCACGTTCTCCGGCACGCCCGGTTCATCGAGTAATTGGATTGTCGTGGACGGTCCGAGGTTGGGATCCGTCCAGGAGCGCAGAGCCCAGACAACTTTTTTGTCGGGCGTGATTTCGAGGGCCTGGACGGGAGCGGTATCGGGATTAATCTTTCCGTTCCACTGATTGACCCAGTTATTGATCAGCGTATTGCCGTTGGGCAGGCGCGTTGCAATCTGCAAGCTGTCAAACTTGTACTCCGGCACATCGGCGGCAGTGAATTCCCACACCGTTTCGCCTTTGGGGTTTATCTCGCGCACCCCTTTTCCGCAGGCCAGCGTGTTGCCGTTTTTCAAACGCACCGCCGACCACACGCCGGGCGCATCCGCCGACCAAACCTGCATGCCGATCTCGTCGTATTCGACAACCTTGCCTTCGTCCATGTGTGCCACCAGATAAGTGCCTGCGTCGGTGAGGCGGGCGTGGCGAAATTGGCCGTGCGTGCTTTTGGGATTGCCCACCGACAGGGGAAATTTCCGCTCCATTATTCCCGTTGCGAGGTTGACCACGCATAACCTGGGCATCGGCCCGTTCTGGATGAAGATGACGTGATTGGTGCCGATGGGTTGCGCGGTATGAATCTCGCAATTGGTCGGCGCGTCGTAATTCCAGAGCACCTTCTTGTCGGGCGTGATGAGCGTCACGCCGAACTGGTGGGCGAACAGGATGTTTCCATTCGAGAGCAGAACGGCGTCGCTGATTTCACCCTTGCCGGTCGGGTCGTTGTAAGACCAGGCCACCTGGCCTGCGCGCACGATATACATGTCGCGCGTCCTGGCCTCGCCGGCGTAGAAGAAATCGTGTTGGGCCAGGCCTTTGCCCGGCAAAACCGCCGGCGCAATCGGTTTGGCGGCGGGTTCGGTTTCCTGGCCAAGTCCAACGGACCGCGCCAGGACCAGACCTGCGATCAAGGTGAACATGAGTAGTTGTTTGATGTTTTTCATAAAGCGCAAAGGGATTTTAGACCGCGAACCGCACTAAACACGCAAAGTCATTTACCACAGAGAAGTGCAAAATGCACAAAGATTTTTTACACAAATTGACCGGGAGTGACGGCATGCTCGCCTCGCTCGCTCGGCGAAGCGGGCCTGCGGCGAAGCCCGGGATGCCGTCCTAAACTTTCTTCACGCGCCGTATTTCTTGGGGGACTTGTCGTGCAATGCCAACGGGGCGATGGCGGATTCAATCCCTTCCAACTCCACCTGCCGCATTGTCTCTCGCCCGCCGAAACGCTTTTGCGCGTCGAGGATTTCCAGCCCGGCCAGCCGGCCATCCTTATCGTAATCAGCGGCGATGCCTTCGGTCAGATGTTTGGTCGTGACCGTGGTTTCGCGGAACGTGATGCTCAACGCATCCACTTCGGCATCGTAGCTGATTTTCATACTCGCTTAAAAGTAATAGGTATACACCGTTATCACAACTATTTCCTCGGTTTCCTCAACAAACACTGGGCGAACCTGTTTGATCGCATAAACTTTCCCGTTCCATTCCAGTCCGTAAGCAAAGTCTTTCCGACAATCCAGCCGCCCCAGCTCGGCTGCGCCCCACGCACAGGTGCGGATGGCGTCTTCCACTTCCGCCATGGTGAAACCGCGTGAAGCGGTATAACCCAAGGCATGTTTGGAAAATCGGATTCGTTTCATTGGGCTGCCCCGTTCGATAGCGGAACAAAAATATCCGCATCGTTCAATTTAAATCAACAACGGCATCAAACCGGGCAGGGGAGAAAAGTCATAATTCCAGGACTGACCCTTTTATTTATTTAACCATCAAAACTTTAATGGCCCCGATAACAGGGTGAAACCCAAACACCGGAGGAACCGAATGCACAGATATCAAATATGTCTGTTACCAGAGCCACCCCAATATACTCCATTTTCATCCTTCCGCCAGTCTTGCACCCCAATTGCACAGATGACGGGAATTCACCACCAAGTCACAAAGGTTGTTATCCGCAGCCTGCCTCGCCGACTTGCCTCGCCAAAGTATAACGACGGCGGGAATGCAATGAAGGCGGGATTGCGCTGATTAACGCAGATTAACAATCTTCGCTTGACGGCGGCGCGGGCAGAGGCAATCTCGCCGCATGCAACCGAATCAATTCCCCGCCTGGCTGGCCGTGTTCATCCCCATAATCATTATTCTCGCCATCTGGGATGGTGTCTGGAAGTGCATTGGCATGTGGAAGAGCGCGCGCAACAAACAACTCGCCTGGTTCATCTGCATCGTCGTTTTCAACACCATCGGCATCCTGCCCATCATCTATTTGCTGTGGTGCCAGAAAGACCGCAACCAGCATTAACCGGGAGGGACGGCATGATGCCGTCCCAAACTTTCGTTTAACCACCAAGACACGAAGGTTAACCGCGAACCACGCTAAACGCGCAAAATCATTTACCGGAAATGAGTCAGGTTATTAGTCAAGTGCGATGAAAAGCCATTTCATGATGTAAGGAAGGAAGTTTTTGGAGAGGGCAAATGGAGCGTCCGGCCGGCAACCATGAATACGCCTTCACCCTGATGATGAATCGTCCATGGCCGTTTCCGGCGCGGATCAATCCATGCCTTGACCACTTCCAGAACGAAGAAGTTGTATTTATCCACCAACGTTCGGTCAACCACCTTGCATTCCAGATTGGCATAACACTCGGCAATGAGCGGGGCCTTGACGATCGCGCCGGCCACCGGCGTGAGTTTAAATTTTTTGAACTTGTCAACCGACTGACCTGAAACGTTCCCGCAAGCCACCACCCTTTGGGCCAGGTCAACCGTCGGGATGTTGAGCACGCATTCACCCGTCGCCTTCAAGGTTTCAAACGAGTAATTCTGGTCGCTGACAATGCAACCCACCAGCGGCGGCACAAACTCCATCATCGTATGCCACGACATCGGCATGACGTTGGCCCGGCCTGTGCGGGCCGTCGTGACCATCACGACCGGTCCGGATTCAAGCAACCCGTAAACCTGCGCCAGCGGAAACGCTCTTTTCTTTGCTTCTGCCATATCACAATTCTCCTGCTTGTCGCTCTAAAGTAAAGCGAAGACGGAAACCGCGAAAAACGCTAAACACGCAAAAGTTTTATCCGCAGATTTCGCCGATTAACACAGATTTTGAGACACGAATTAACACGAATTGACGCGAATTATTCCTTACTCCTTGATTCTGAATTCTGACTTCTGCCTTCTGGCTTCTGAATTACCATTTCTCCCAATGCACATAATTGCGATTGAACCGTGTGCGCGGTTCCTTTGCCTCGCCGGGCCGGCCGATGGCGATAGCGGCGACGGGAATGACCGATTCGGGCAATGAAAGAATCTCCTTGAGCTTGAGGATGCGTTCTTCGCGCGGATGCACACCCAGCCAGCAAGCGCCCAAACCCAGCGCATGGGCGCATAACAACAGATTTT
>Ga0182027_10015606_pt1 | contig 10432 bp, 8 predicted proteins | sample 712E1DmetaG_FD_121300 | JGI IMG/M metagenome (GOLD analysis project Ga0182027, IMG submission 121300) | Permafrost microbial communities from Stordalen Mire, Sweden - 712E1D metaG (Illumina Assembly) | ecosystem: Environmental > Terrestrial > Soil > Wetlands > Permafrost | place: Sweden... | reverse complement strand
TGGAGAAAATGAAAATTGGGTTCAACCGGTATCCGCGCGTGATTAAATTTATAAAAAATAAATTATTGCCGGTGGGCTTTTAAGTCTTCCGGTGTGTTAAGGTTGAGAAAAAGGAGACCGTCTTTCTCGAACAGTTTTATTTTTTCTTCCGTAATGCGGAGTATTCGCGCTTCTTTGTATAATCCTGTAATCTTGAGTTCATCGGAATCGATCATTCGTTTCATGGCGAAAAGGCAGTTTCGGGAATAAAGCGCGTGCAGCGCCTGGAATCCTTCGGGAAGTTCGGGAACGATAATGTCATATCTACCCCTCTGATCAATCATATAAAGTATAAAATCTTTATTGAGAAAAGGCATATCGCAGGCGCTGACAAAAGCGTAAGAATTTTTCGCATAAAACAGGCCTGTGTAGATTCCTCCCGCCGGGCCCTTGCCTTTGTAAATATCCGTAACAATAGCGGCGTCAGCAAATTCAATATAGGCAAGAGGATCGTTTGTGACGATAATAATTTCGTTGAAGATCTGACGATAAATGTCTAGCGTTTTTTCAATCAGGCGTATCCCGTCAATTGGCAGAAATGCCTTATTGACGCCCATGCGGGAATTTTTACCGCCGGCTAATATAATACCGGTTATATCTTTCTTCATAATACCATTTCTCAATCAAAGTGCTATTTTTGTTGGCGTCGTTGTCGGCTTCCTCAACGTATTAATAATACGCCTCGTCGCCTCCGCCTAGCCGCCTCAATATCATCTTTGATTTAGAAATGGTATAAAATCCTTATTATTTTGAATTTGTGCTTATGCTGTCTTTATTTCTGAATCGCTGTACATTGAGCATAAATATTTCCAGCTTGTTTATCACATTGGGCGGTAAAAGGTTTCCGTCAATTTCAACCGACATGATCGGGTATTTTTGTTCTCTTGCCCACGGAGTCAGAACACCTTCAATTACCCGTCCGATTAGACAGGCAAAAGGAGAAATGTTAACGATACCTGAATATCCATCCATCATCGCAGTGGCGGCGGCGCCGCTCGATATGCTTATTTCAGAATAAAGTTCGCGGCTTACAAAGTGTTTTTCGGTATTTTCCATTATCTCCCGCATATTTTGAGGAGAATCGGGAATCAACCCGGTTGAAGCCAGTATCCCGTGAATATTTTTTTCCACATTATGCTTGTAAGCCTGTTCAATATTCCACTTTATTAAATCCATAAATTCTTTGGCAGCAGGGCGGCGATACCAGGGAAGCAAACTCAACTTTTTTTTGAGTTCATTATAACGCATAAAATCGCAATAATAAACCCATTCGGAAACACCCGATACCTTGCCGATGATTCCGCGACGACTGAAATGCTGAATTAATTCATCCACGGCAAAATCATCACGTCGCACGTAAATTTCTCCCACAATCAATACCTTATGGCATTTGTCTATATTATTCTTTAATGGTATTTTGGAAATATCAGCGGATATTTCCCTTAAAGCAGGAAGCATTTTGGTAACATCTTTTTCGGCCACATTGATCATCTTTTGCCAGAGCTTATTGTAATCCATCATTGCTTGTAACGGATCAGCCGCGCATGTTTTTAGGGATGTTTCTATGTCTTTCATATAATCGCCCAAAATAAATGCCCACCAGGCATATTTGGAAAATTCCGGTCCAAGCTCATTGTAGGAATTATCCGAATCCAGCGTGAAAACTACGACGTTTTCCATGCGCAAATCTCTGAAAAGGTTTTCAAAGAAGACAAAATACTGGCCGGTTCGGCAGGGCCCTGTCGTTGTCGGAAGAAATAATATATAGATTTCATCTTTACGGTATTTTCCGGAAGACAAATATTTAAGTGTGCTGCCCAGAACAAGATGCGAGGGCAGGCATTCCTTGCCGGAGGCGTGATTGCGGGCCATTTGCAAGGTGTATATATCAGGCACAGGCATGGTTTCCGCGTTAATGCCAAAACCGCGGGTCGCCGCGCCAATCAATTCCGACGATAGCCTGCCCATATTGGATAAGAGCAACTTCACACGGGGGTTGTTTTTAACCGGTATCTTTTCACCGGTGATAGTATTTTTAAGGTGAATCTCTTCGCCGGGATTATTGATGAACCGCAAACCGTTGTCATATCTTTCTTCACGGATACCGGACAGCCGTAAGCGGTATCCTTCGATGATGTCCAGAAACGCTTCAATACGGGTATCCACGCCGGCATCAGCCGTGTGGGAATCCAGTTCCAGAACAAGGAAAGGTTTGGTGCCCATCATCCACTTCAGATAGTGCAGCATAAAGGAATCCGGCGCACAGGAAAAATTGGATATGTAAGTAACAAAGATGTTATTTTCTTCTTTTATGAGCCTGCATGCCTTCATATCCTGCTGACCGTAATACCAGTACATATTGGGATAGATGGCCTGAGTTTCAAATGGAAGAATATCAAAAGGAATAACCGAATAACCGCGGGATGTGTATTTGCGGGGAATATCCATGTTAGCATCCGTCGTGAAGGAATTATATGGCCGCCCCAGAATCGCTATTACCGGCCGTTTGGCCTGACGGGCATCAACAATAGCCTGTTTGCCCAATTCGGAAAACAAGGCATTGCACTCCATTTGTTTTGTGTAGGCCGCGGCAAAGGCTTCTTTTGCCTCGGTTTCGCTAAAACCAAGTTTTGCGGCCATCTCAATAAAGGGCAAGGCGGCCTTGTCCTTTCCATACATAAAGCTGACGACCGGCGCTAAATATTTTTCCTCCGGAATCTCCGGGAAAGCTTTCTTGATATAATAGGGAAGGCTCTGCGTTATAGGGCAGAAATTGGCGGGAGCATTTTTTTCATAGCTTTCCATGTCGCGGAAATGCGGCAGAAAAATGTAATCTATTTTCCGGTTAAAGATATCCTGGACTGCTCCGTGCGCGATTTCCGCGGGAAAACAGTAATTGCTTTCCACTCGCGCCGTTCCCTCTGGCGAAATTTCCTCAGAGACAAATGTTTCCACGCCCAGGTTATGGAAGAACCAGGAATATAGAGGCCAGAGCGTGTAGATGGAAAAACACCGGGGAATGCCGACAACATAATCTTTTTTTCTAATGAGGTCCTCAGGGTTGGGAGCGCATTCCACGAAGAGAATATTATTGCGTTTATCAATATAGTCGATAACTTCTTCTTCGTTAAAGACTTTTTTCTTCCGGATGTTGGCGTATTTATTACAACGGCCGCCGAACATGTATTTGTTGCCGTTGACGTTAAGAATGCGGATCGGACAGAAGTTGTCGCAGGCCTTGCATTGAAATTCTTTTTCGTAAATAATTTCGGTAGCCAGAATATTTTCGATGCTGTAACTTGTTTTCGTCAGGAATCCTTCTTTGAGCTTTTGTCCGGCCAGAATGCCGACGCCGAAACAACCCATCAATTCAGGATCGGGCGGCACAAGAATATCCCTATCCAGAAGCATCGCGAAGGCCAGAGGAATGGCCTTGTTTTTGGCAACTCCTCCCTGCAGAACAATATTTTTCCCCAAAGTCCTGTTGCCGACGACCCGGTTGAGATAGTTGGAAACAATGGAGGTGACGATGCCTGCCGTGATATCTTCCCGCGACGCGCCCTGCTGGATAGCTTTGCGGACGTCCGAATTTATAAAGGCGGAACAATGTTCGCCGAATTTCAACGGCTCTTTTGCCGCAAGAGCAATATCGCCGATTTCCATTGCATTGGGAATATTCAAATCCCCCTGAGCGGATTCTTCCAGAAACGATCCCGTTCCCGCGGAGCAGGCTTCATTCATGGCGTAATCTATCGGGACTTTATTTTTCAGGAAGACATATTTGGCATCCTGTCCGCCGATTTCGAATATGGTATCGATATCTTCTTTGTAAAAAGTTGTGCCGACGCTGTGGGCGATGATTTCATTATATACAGCCGGAGTTTCCAGAAATACGCCAAGAAGCTCACGTGATGAGCCTGTTGTCGCGGCAAGCGTTATATTGATCTCGCTGGCGCCTGTATCTTCTTTGATTTGTTTTTGCATTTCGACGAAGCAATTTTTCAGCGCCTTAACCGGGTCGCCGTGTGTGCGGCCATAGAAGGATGCCGTAATTTTACTTGTTTCCATATCAATTAAACAGGCCTTGGTCGTGGTTGATCCTCCGTCAACACCGAGGATATATTCTTTCCCCGCGATAACTTTTGACACTCTGGAGGGAAGATAGGTTACCCTTCCTTGAGCTGTCTTGAGGCTTTTAAATCTTTTAAATTGAATACTGTTTTGCTTGAAAAGATTTTCAGCCGAAGGCAATATGCTTCCCGAATTTACGGCCATGAGCGCCGCTCCATAGGCTTCGAAATAAGTAGCCTGTTCGGGAATTATGAATTTATTTTCCGGCATCCTCTCCTGAATAAAGCGAATGATGTGTTGATTTTGCGTGATTCCGCCGACAAGGAGCACCTTCTTGTTTATTATTTTTGCTTTTTTTATAAAATCAACAACCTTGGCGGCCATTACATCGCAAAGCGACACAACAATGTCGCCCCTGTTGGCTTCGCCTTTATTTAATCGGTGGGTACAGTCGCTTTTCAGGAATACGGAACAGCGCGAAGAAAGCTTTAAAGCCCGGCTTTGTTCAGGAATCGAGTTGATGTCATTGAGATTCATATTCATTCGGGCAAGTTGCTGCTTGAAGAATTCGCCGGTGCCCGACGCGCATTTGTTCCCTGAAAAACTGGTTATTATCTTCCGGTTTTTGTCTATAGTATAAACAACAAGATCTTCACCGCCCAGTGACACTAAAGCATCAACCTCGTAATTAATATTGCGGAGCGCCTCTTCTATGCAAAGAGGTTCAATTACGCCGTCAATGTTTAAAAGATGCCTGCCTTCAGTGCCAGTAGCCAGAGCTTTAATATTTTCCGGTATTTTCTGAGATGATAAGATTTTTTCCAGTGTTTGGAGAAAATTTCCTTCATGGGGTTCTACTTTGCTCCATAAAACATTATTCCCCTCGAGTAGAATTACCTTAACACTGGACGCGCCGACGTTAATTCCCAAACTACGCATAAGTAATACCAAAGTCTCCAATAATAAAAATAATGTTTATGATATTGTGTTGAATAATATAATAATGGTCAAGTATTAGATGCTCTTTCTTAAAATGTCACAAAAAATGCAAACAAACAATCCTTTTATTTACTGCAATAACGAATTTAAAGAAACACTTTAGAATATTTAAGTTTGACCCTGAAAAAAACGGGAAACCTTATCATTTCTTTATAAGATTTCCCGTTTAAGATTTTTATATGCAGGCTTTAAGAAAAAATATAATTTCCCAAAGCGGTTTATATTAATTAATGTCCTTCTTCCATGGCTCCTGCGATATACATCATGGCCAGAAGCATGAAAACAAGTGTCTGAACCAGAGATGTAAAAATCATAAGTATGAAAACGGGGATGGGAACAAGGTAAGGAACCAGAAAAAGGACAACCAGCAAAACGATATCTTCACCTTTGATATTACCGAATAATCGGAAAGTCAATGAAAGCGGCCTTGATATATGGCTGATAACTTCAATGGGCAGCATCAGGGGCGTCAGCCAGCCGACAGGTCCCATAAACTGTTTGAAGTATTTAAATCCGTGATTCATGATTCCGACAACATGCGTTGATAGAAAAACAATAATGGCCATGGCCGCATTCGTATTAATGTTCGCGGTAGGAGATTCAAAGCCGGGTATAAGACCCAGAAGATTGGATGTAAGAATGAATAGTCCTAATGTCGCGATCAGGGGGAAAAATTTTCTGCCTTCATGTCCCATGGTTTCAGTAAGCAAAGAATCAAATCCGCCGATAATCACTTCCATTACATTCTGGACTTTGCCGGGATAAACCGCTAAGCGTCTCGTGGCTAACAACGAGAGCACGGATAAAAGAATGACGACAACAAACGCGTACATGCACTGCTCGGGAACATAACGATTTTCTAAAAAAAGTAGTGTATTCATATTCTACTTAACCTCCTTGAGAAAGTTATTTTTTGTCATATTGGTAAATACATTTATAATTATATTTATGATAACCAGCGAAAGCCCGATAAGCAAACCGATAATATCTACAGTATTATAGGCAATCAAAAAATACAGGACTACGCCTGTTAATGCCAGGCGCAGGAAATATTTTCCAACTATCTTTCCTTTTACATTGCCGGTATTAATAGCGAAAGCATTGCGCAAGCTCCGATCCATCCAATAGAAATTAACAATGCTGATGAAACCGCCCAGAAGGATACCCAAGGCAAATTTAAAAGGAGCAAATATTACTGCGGGAATAAAAATAACGGTAAGTATAATCCAATTGGCTAATTCAATTCTTCTTTGTAGGGGGTCTTTGACGATGAGGTTCACTTTTTAAACTCTTTATTATCTGTTCTTCATCCGTAAAGTTTTCTTTAATTAATTTGTATAAGTTACGAAATCCTGCCGCGATACCTATCATTAAAAAAATAACACTGAAAACATGGCCGGAGTCGAATTTTTTATCTAAATAAACTCCTATCAAAAGGCACCCGAAAATTGCCAGTATCATGGCAATGCCTATGCTGCTGGCAAAAGCCATTTGCATGGCATACTTTCTGGTTTCCTGATCCATTTTTCTGAAAGGCTCCTTAACATCAAATGATGAACAAAGTCAAGCAAAACATGACTGGCGTTCATTTTTTTAATAAATGACGATTTTTTCTATACCAGTCAATTGTTTTTACAAGACCCGCTGTCATATCCGTACTGGCAGTAAATCCAAATTCTTTCAATGCTTTGGAAGTGTCCAGTAAGCGTTTCGGCTGGCCATCGGGCATCGATTTATTCCAGATGATTTTTCCTGAAAATCCGGTTAGTTTCGCAATGAGATTTGTAAGCTCTTTGATGGATATTTCAGAGCCGGTGCCGATATTTACAGGATCACTTTTATTGTAAGATAAAGTTGCAAGATAAATGGCTTCCGCCGCGTCTTCCACATAAAAGAATTCCCGGGTAGCTGATCCCGTGCCCCAGACTTCGAGGCTGTCCGAATTATTATCCATGGCATCAAAACATTTTTTAATTAATGCGGGAATCACATGGGACGAGCGGGGATCAAAATTATCGCCGGGGCCATAAAGATTTACCGGCAGCAGGAAAATGGAGTTAAAGCCATATTGTTGCCGGTAAGCCTGCGACTGAACCAGCATCATTTTTTTGGCAAGTCCGTAAGGAGCATTGGTTTCTTCGGGGTAGCCGTTCCAGATATCATCTTCCTTGAAAGGGACCGGCGTGAATTTGGGATAAGCGCAGATAGTGCCCAGCGCGACGAATTTTTCAATATTCCGGAGATACGCTTCATGCAGCAATTGCGTGCCCATGATTAAATTATCGTAAAAAAGTTCAGCCGGTTTTTCCTGATTAAAACCAATGCCGCCGACTTTGGCGGCAAGATGAATAACTACTTCCGGCATGGTTTCTTCATACATCCTGCGAATATCGGCAATATCGGTTAAATCATATTCAGGACGGTCGGCAATTTTAATATGCTCACAGCCGCAATCAGTCAGTTTCTTAAGCAGATGGCCTCCCAGAAACCCTTTGCCGCCGGTTACCGTTATCCTTTTATGTTTTAGCACAGCACACTCCTCATCGTCAATTTAAGTAAGTCGTTCACTGTTGATACATGAAAAACCCGCATCCACAAGAGTTTTTTCTTTTTGGGCCAGTTGCATATCGGCCGCGATCATCATGTCAATCAGTTTGTCAAAGGTGACTTTGGGCTGCCAGTTCAGAATTTTTTTTGCACGGGATGCCTCACCAAGCAGAACATCAACTTCAGTCGGGCGGAAATAACGGGGGTCGATAGAAACATATTTATGATAATCCAGATCGAGCTTACTGAATACTTTTTCCGCAAACTCACGCACCGAGTGAGTTTCACCGGTGGCAATCACAAAATCGTCAGGCTTATCCTGCTGAAGCATCAGCCACATGGCTTCCACAAAATCTCCGGCATATCCCCAGTCTCTTTTTGATTCCAGATTTCCCAGGTAAAGTTTGTCTTTTAATCCTAATTTGATCTGCGTGGCTGCCCGGGTGATTTTTCTGGTGACAAAAGTTTCTCCGCGCCTTGGCGATTCATGATTGAAAAGAATACCGTTGGTAGCGAAAATACCGTATGCATCGCGATAGTTCCGGACAATGTAATAGGCATAAACTTTGGCGGCGGCATAAGGACTGCGGGGTTGAAACAACGTATTTTCATTCTGAGGCGGCGCCGCCGCGCCGAACATCTCGCTTGACGATGCCTGGTAGAATTTGGTTTTTATTCCTGTTTTACGTATGGCCTCCAGAATTCTCAAAGTTCCCAATCCCGTGACATCGCCGGTGTATTCGGGCATGTCGAAGCTCACGCGGACGTGACTTTGTGCGCCTAAATGATAAATCTCATCGGGGCCCAGGGAGTGCAGCAAATCCATAAGCTGCCCGGAAACGCTTAAATCGCCGTAATGCAAAAATAATTTCGCGTCCTGTTCATGAACATCACGATACAGATGATCGATGCGATCCGTGTTAAAAGTGCTGGAACGGCGTATCAAACCGTGAACCTCATAACCTTTGCCCAAAAGAAGTTCGGCCAGATAAGAGCCGTCTTGACCGGTAATTCCGGTAATGAAAGCTTTTTTCATTTCATCTCCTGAAAATATACTGAAAATAGGAATAAATTGTTTATTGTAATTGCAAATCGCGGTTCACATTACCGTAATGACCGGCGCTTGTCAACCAGCGAGGTTATAGTTTTTTTAACGCCGCCGCGCAGCGATCCAGAGTAAAAGAGATATCGGCATTACTATGGGCGAAAGAAACAAAAACAGACTCGAATTGTGAAGGTGCCAGCCACACGCCATTTTTCAACATGCTATGGAAAAAGCGGGCAAATACAGCCGTATTCGATTTTTGAGCCGTGTTTAAATCGTAAACGGGGCCCTGCTGAAAAAATATTGTGAACATCGAACCGAAGCGGTTTACGCAAACGGGAATGCCTTTGGCTGAAAATAAATTTTCCATCTCAAGGCAAAGACGTTTTGTTTTACTCTCCAGAACAGAAAACGAATTGGCTTTTGATTTGATGATGTTGAGCGTTGCCAAACCCGCGCTCATCGCCAGCGGATTTCCCGAAAGAGTCCCCGCCTGATAGATATCTCCTGCAGGAGCTAGTTTTTCCATTATTTCTTTTTTCCCGCCAATGGCTCCAACGGGCATTCCTCCGCCTATTATTTTGCCTAAACAGGTTAAATCGGGTTTTATTCCGATTAAATTCTGGAAGCCGCCGAAGGTAAAACGAAATCCGGTGATTACTTCGTCAAAAATTAAAACGATGCCGTTTTTTGCCGTGAGTTCTCTGAGCTTTTCCAGAAATCCCTCTTTAGGCGGGATAACCCCCATATTACCCGCAACAGGTTCAACAATAATTGCCGCCAGCCGTGAGCCATGCACATCTATTGCTTTTTGTAGCGCGTCAATATCGTTATACGGCAGACTCAATGTCAACCGGGCAAGTTCGGCGGGAACTCCCGGAGAACCCGGAATGCCCAACGTCGCAACGCCGGATCCGGCTTTAATCAGAAGTGAATCCGAATGCCCATGGTAACAGCCGTCGAATTTTGCAATCAAATCCCGGCCTGTAAAACCCCGCGCAAGGCGTATCGCCGTCATGGCTGCTTCAGTGCCGGAGGAGGTGAACCGTATGAGTTGCATGGAAGGAATGGCCGCGGAAATTAATTTCGCGATTTGCGTTTCGGCTTGGGTAGGTGCTCCGAAACTTGTTCCTTTTTTAGCCGTACTGCAAATGGCAGCGATGACTTTCGGATGAGCGTGTCCCAGAATCATGGGTCCCCACGAAAGAACATAATCAATATATTGCCTGCCGGAAACATCGTAAATTTTACTACCTTTGGCGCGGCTCACAAAGACCGGTTTGCCGCCGACCGCCTTCCACGCGCGGACAGGAGAGTTGACACCTCCGGGAATAACCCTGCGTGCTTTGGTAAAACAATCCAAACCGGTTTTGTTCATTTAAAATACTCCGGAGATGTTTTTTTATATTCCTGAACACTTTCCAGTATCAGGTAATCATTAATACCGGTGGCCGTTGCCGCTTCATTGATCAATGAAGAAATATTTTCATCATTGGAATGAAGCATGGTAAAAATATTGTATTTCTTTCTGAAAGCGGGTTTCCTTTCGTAGCAGTGAGAAATAAAAGAAAATGATGCAAATATTTCTCCCGCTTTTTGTATTCGCCCGGCTGGCGCCGACCACACCACCAGCGCGTTTTTTTTATAGCCGGCCCTTTGATGGCGAAGGATGGCTCCAAACTTCCGGATATAACCTTTTTTTAAGAGTTCACTGATCGTGTCCAGAACTTC
>Ga0182027_10015603_pt1 | contig 10434 bp, 6 predicted proteins | sample 712E1DmetaG_FD_121300 | JGI IMG/M metagenome (GOLD analysis project Ga0182027, IMG submission 121300) | Permafrost microbial communities from Stordalen Mire, Sweden - 712E1D metaG (Illumina Assembly) | ecosystem: Environmental > Terrestrial > Soil > Wetlands > Permafrost | place: Sweden... | reverse complement strand
TGAATGCCTGCGACAGGTTGAGTCTGCGTTCGCTCGATCCCGATGGCCCAAGCTGTGCGATAAAAGAGTTCGAGCCGGTCTCAAGAAACGAGAGCCCGCTGGCTATGACAAACTGCGCCACAAGGAAAAACGTGTAGAGCCCCGCCTGGGCCGCCGGATAGAACATCCAGCACCCCGCCCCCAGAAGGATTAGCCCGGTAACAATGCCCATCTTGTAGCCAAAGCGCTTCATCAACTGCGCGGCCGGAATCGCCAGCGTGAAGTAGCCCAGGTAAAACCAGATCTGAATAGCCGCCGCGCTTGAGCGGTTGATGTTGAACGACTTCATGAACTGGCGGATGAGAATGTCGTTCAGGTTATTGGGAATGGCCCACAGAAAGAACAATACCGTCACAACGAGGAACGGCAACATTCTGCCCACCGGAATCAGCTTGGCATGAATGTCCTCGTTATTTAACGAAGACGCGGGATTAGAGCCGGTGGACCCGGTAGGAACAATGAAAGCCAAAACAACCCTCCTCACGCCTTGCGAAGGCGCATTTTCGAAAGCGTTTACGTACAGAGCACTTTTCGTCTTGAAAAACCGCTCGAACCTTTGTATCGAATCTGTCTTGGGTGTGGCAAATTCCTTCCGAATCTTGATCAATCCCGCCTCTTCGGATCGCTCAACCAAGGGAAACAGGAGCGGACCGCGCCGGGATCTAGCCTTGTGGTGCAAAAGCAGAAGAGCATCTTCAACCGCCCTCAAAGCGCACTTGCCTCAAAAACAAGTTGCATAGTAGACTAGGTCTAGTCAGGTCAGGAAACCGCAAATGCAAACCGTAAACACCGAATTGCCAACTGTAAACATCTACGAAGCGAAGTCGAAGCTATCCAAGCTTGTCGATCTCGCTTCCACTGGTACAGACGTGGTGATTGCCCGTGCCGGCAAACCGGTGGCCCGGCTCACCTCGCTCAAGAGCAAGGAAAAACGAAAGTACCGCCTTGGGCTTCTCGAAGGAAAAGGCTGGATCGCGGATGACTTCGACGCGCCTCTGCCTGACGAAATTCTGGCTCAGTTTGAGGGAAGATAATGCGTCTTCTTCTGGATACGCATATATTTTACTGGTCCTTTTACGAGCACCTTAAGCTTTCGCGGAAGGCCCTGAGGCTTTTTGAGCAGGCTGAAGAGGTCTTTGTCTCTTCAGCTTCGATCTGGGAGATTTCGATCAAAGTCCCTCTCGGCAAGATGAAAGCAGATCTCCAGGAACTCACCGATTCCATTGAACTGAGCGGGTTCCAAGAGCTTCCCGTGTGGTCTAGACATGCGTTGGTCGCGGCGGGTTTGCCGCTCCTTCACACCGACCCATTTGACCGACTGCTCATCGCTCAGGCCATCAGCGAGCCGCTGCATTTGGTCACGGCAGACGCTCAATTGAAGCAGTACAGTGAGTTGGTCATCCAGGTATAGACGGGACCATCTGCATCTCTATTGGCAGAGAGGAATGAACCCCAATATCGCTTCTTCACGAACACAATACTTGCTCTTGCTAGGGATTCTCTTCCTGCAGGGAACTTTGGTCGCGCAAGAGATCAATGTGCTTGTTCTCGACGCTTTGGATGGCAAGCCACAAGCCAAAGTCATTGTGCACTATTTCTGCGAAGGCCAGGGTTGGTCCACGAAGAATGAAGTGAGCACAGACAATAATGGTATCGCGGAAGTGCCGTTTACCTGTGGTAAAGCGGCAGAATTGGGTTTTCTGCTTCCGCGCCAGATTGGGAACATTCCGAATATGCAAAGGTGGAGTGCGGCGGACACCACTAGAATCGAAAGAAATTCCTGGCCAGAAACAGCACGTTGGCAGGCCGCTCGGCCAGCCGCCGCATGAAGTAGGGGTACCAGTCGCTGCCGAACGGCACGTATACACGCACCTTGTAGCCCTCCTGGACCAACCTTCGCTGCAAGTCGCGCCGCACTCCATACAACATCTGAAACTCGAAATGGCCGGGATCGATTCCGTGTTCGCTTGCAAATGCCGTGAGAGCCTTGACCATGGCTTCGTCGTGCGTTGCCAGGCCGTGAAAGCTGGGGCTCTCGAGCAACATGCAGCCGAGCCGGATGAAGTTCGTGTCCACATCGGATTTGCGCGGAAACGCGACCTCGGGCGGTTCCTTGTAGGCGCCTTTGCACAAACGCACGCGGATGCCGTCCGCATTGAGCTGTTCAACGTCGGCCTGGGAACGGAACAAGTAGGCCTGAATCACGATTCCAATGGATCCGCGCGAATCGGGATGGGCATGAATGCGCCGAACGATGTCGAGGGTAATCTGGGTAACTTTCGAATCTTCCATGTCAATGCGGACAAAACTGCCTGTCGCATGAGCGTGCTGAACCAGACTGCCGGCAATCGTCTCGGCGAGCGCGGGGGAGAGCTCGAGACCCATCTGCGTCAACTTTACGCTGATGTTCGCATTGAGTTTTCGCGCCGCAATCAAGTCGAGGAGTTGGTGGTAGATATCGGCGGCAAGGTGCGCCTCAGCCTCTGAGGTGACGCTCTCGCCAAGCGAATCGAGAGTGACCGCCATGCCCTGCTGGTTCACGGCTTCCGCCACGCGCAGGGCATCGGAGATCTGCATGCCTGCGATGAAACGGGAGCTGAGCCGCACGCCGATGCGGGAGTTTTCACAGAAGTGGCGTAAAGGGCGATTGCGTGAAAGTGCAATAAAGGTCGAACGTAAGATAGGCATCGGACGCCTCTGCCGGCGCGAGCAGTGGTGAAAGCCCCGTTGCCGAACTAGACATTCTCGCACAGCCGGGCGGGCGGAGGTTCACAATCTGGCGCTGCCGGAATCGATGTTGCCAAGGCGGAGGATGCAGGACTACAAATACTGCCTATTTGACCTCGTAAACCGTGCTGCCGTGAGCAGGCAAGGTCACACTTATCTCTTTCGAGTCCTTGAAGGCGCTATCGGTCCACACATTCTGCGCCTGGTGTTTTCCAGCGTCAAGGCCGAGCTGCTTCCATGTAACCTTCAGCGTTACAGGTTTGTCGTCGAGATTGAAGAAGGCGAAGAACTCGGCGTAGTTCCTTGCGCCGGGCGAGTCGATGGTTGCGCGCCAGACGCGGGCATTCTTAAAGCCGGCAGGCAGGCTTGCCGCGTCGACCGGATGGCTGTACGTCACGGTCTGGTTCATGAACAGCATGGTCTGATTCGTGATCAGCGAACGCGTAAAATCGTCCAGCCTGGTGAGGTTTGCGCCGAGAATCAGCGGCGAGCGAGCAATGGCCCAGAGCGTAAATTCGGTTTGCTGCTCGTCGTGCGTTTCGCGGGATTGCCTTGCCTCGCCCCACCCTGGATGCGGCCCGAGCCAGCCCCATGGCAGCATGTCCATATCCGGCCAGTTCCCGGTGTTTACGTAAGGCACCCACGCCGCCAGACGGTCGAATGCATCCTTGATGCCCACAGGGAACTCGCCCTGCTCCGGCGTGTGCGCCCCCGTCCATACATCCCAGTGGTCGTCGGCGATTCGCCACATCTGGGAGTATTTACCCAACTCGACGGCGTTGGCCAGCGCGGTGGGGCCAGGGGAAAGGCTCAGCACGATCGGTCGGCCGGTCTTCTCGATCGCCGCGGCAATCTGGCGGATCTCGGTCGGGCGGTAGGGGCGGTCGCTGATGCAGTCGACTTTGATGAAGTCCAGGCCCCACCGGGCGTAGAGCTTCATCATGGAGTCGTAGTAGGCTTGTCCAGCGGCATTGTCTTTGATGCCCCAGTTGCCCTGATCCCATGGGCACGGGCTGGTGGTGTCGGCTGCGTCCTCGGCACGGAAGGTTGATTCGGCGATGGGCAGGTTTGCCTTGACTACCTGGCGAGGAATTCCCCGAACGATGTGGATTCCGAACTTGAGGCCCTGCGCATGTACCCAGTCAGCGATCGGTTTGAGACCTGCGCCGTCAGCCGCGGAGGGGAACCGGTTCGTGACGGGAATCAGAATTCCGTTTTCGTCCCAAAGGTATTTCTTCTCTTCGACCGTCTTGCCGAACGGATCGGCCATATACCAACCCTCGTCGATGACCGCATACTTCCATCCGTACCGCTGCAACCCAGCCAGCACAGAGGTATTGGCTTTGAAGTCGGTCTCGTCGATCGTCAGTCCGTAGGCATCCCAACTGTTCCAACCCATTGGCGGGGTCGGAGCGAGAGTCTGCGCATTGCAATGGGTGGAGAGCGATATAACGACGAGAAACGCGGCGGATAAAAGTTTGCGATGGGACATGCGAAACGTATACCACAGTCGCTCCCGTCGCGGCACCTTTCGGTGCCCTCGGTCCTCGATCACGAGGTGGTGGCGCTGGACATCTGAACCGGCAATTCTCGTCAATGCGGGTTCTTGGAAGAAAGCCCAGCTTCAGGTGGATGAGCGCAGCGAATTGGTTCTCTGCCTTCGTTGGCAAGATTCAGGCGTGAACCTCTGTTTTGGCAGGCGTTAGATAAGAACGATTGGGATTGGAGGGGGCAATACCGCTGTGGGATATCAGGGCAATTTAATAAAGACGACGATGCGGCAAAAAAGTTTACCAATTCGCCAAGAATTTTTGCATAATTAGGCAGGACAATCCAATGCAGCCTGGGCTGAGTTGCTCCGATTGGAGAGAATTGCCTTCGCTTGCAAGGTTGTCCAGTAAGTAGTCATCTTACATTCTCTCCCGGATGGGAACTTGCCGCATGTGTGGAATCCTTGGCTATACGCATAACTCGCGAGGGCTCCCAAACGGCGTTTTGCGCGCTGGAATTGCCGCTCTGATCCATCGTGGGCCTGATCAGCAGGGCAGTTTCAGCTCCCCTCATGTCTCGCTTGGTGCCACGCGGCTGCGCGTCGTCGATCTCGATGGCGGCGACCAGCCGATGCCGAGCGCGGACGGCGACACTGTCATCGTCTTTAATGGCGAGATCTACAACCATCGCGAACTGCGAGCGGAGCTTGAGACACAGGGCGCAAGCTTCCGTACTCATTGCGATACAGAGGTTGTACTTAAGGCATTCCTCGCCTGGGGACCTGCCTGCTTTGCGCGGCTGCGCGGGATGTTCGGCGTTGCCATCTGGGTCGAGTCGAAACGACGCCTGCTTCTGGCGCGCGATCAGATGGGCATCAAGCCGCTCTACTACCGGCTGCATGGCGGCGAGTTGTTTTTCGGGTCGGAGCTCAAGTGCATCTTTGCGAATCCCGAGGTTCCGCGCCGCATCGACTTGGCCGGGCTTAACTGCTTTCTCAGCCTCAATTATGTTCCCGGTCCGTATACGCTGGTCGAAGGCATTTCAAAACTCATGCCGGGTTGCATGCTGGATTGGCAAGCGGGCCGCCTGAACATCAGCTCCTTTGTGCCGCATGTTGAAGAGGCCCGCGCACCGCAGTCCCTTGGCGAAGCCTGTGAAGAGCTTGATGGATTGCTCAAACAGTCGGTTGCCGAGCAGCTTGTCTCCGATGTGCCGCTGGGGGTGTGGCTGAGCGGCGGTCTGGACTCGTCGGCGGTGTTGAACTACGCAACGAAACTGTCGCCAAATCGGCTGAAAACATTTTCGGTGACGTTCAGGGGCAAGTCGTTCGACGAGAGCCGGTATGTACGGCAGGTGAGCGAACACTTCGGAACGGACCATACCGAGTTCGATCTGAATGACCAGGCCGATCTTGCCGACGTGATTGGCGAACTGGCCTACTACTCCGACGAGCCGAGCGCGGATGCTGGTGCTGTACCTGTTTGGTACCTGGCGAAGATGAGCCGCAAGGACGTGACGGTGGTGCTGAGCGGCGAGGGCGCGGACGAACTGTTGGGCGGCTACCTCACCTACAAGGCCGACCGCTACAACCGGTACTTCTCGCAGATTCCTCGCGCGATGCGCCGGGCTGCACTGTGGGGTGCGCGCCACATTCCTGTTTCCGACGAGAAGATAGGCTTCGAGTACAAGGTCAAGCGCTTCATTGAGGGCTCACTGCTTTCACCGGAAGCTGCGCACGTCTTCTGGAACGGTACATTCACAGAAGCGGAGAAGCATCGCTTTTTCCGCTTCGCGAATGCCGGACCACTCGCCTCGATTCTTGGCGAGATGCGGCCGAGGAATGCGGGGGAATCGCACCTGGAGCGCTTCCTTGACTTCGACCAGCGCTATTCGATGCCCGATGGAATTCTCTATAAAGTGGACCGGATGAGTATGGCGCATGCGGTTGAGGTGCGGCCGCCGTTTCTCGATCCGCGCATTGTTGCCTTTGCGGCGCGGTTGCCGCAACGCTTCAAGATTTCTGGACTTGAAACCAAGGTCGCGCTGCGCCGATTGATGCGCGATTCGCTGCCGGCGGATGTACTGAATCGGCCAAAAATCGGTTTCGATATTCCCATTCACGAGTGGTTCCGCGGCGTTCTGCGGCCGCTGCTGATGAGCACCCTGAACGAGTACAGCATTGAACAGAGCGGGCTCTTCCACTGGGCCGCGGTCCGTCGCCTCATCGACGAACATCTGGATCGCAAGGCAAATTGGGGCTATCACCTCTGGGGCCTCGTCACGTTGATTCTGTGGATGCGTCGCTGGAACATCGAGGCGCCCGCCAGCTCCGCGCTGGTGTTTGCAGCGCAAAGCGAGGCTCTTGTCGTGGAGCCGGCGCTGGAATGGCAGCCGGCGGCCTACTCCGCGCGCACTTCGGCGAGTCCCCTGAACTGAGCGGTAATCGCAGTTTAAAGGCGCGCCTTTTAGCGCGAATTTCTCACAGACGGCGCGTCAATCCAAAATTCAACGTCTGTGGAGTCTCCGAGGGCCTGGAGGCCCTCGGGACAGCCGGTCTGGAGACCGGCGCTACGATTTTTGGCGACCTTACTGCGCGTTCGCGAGCCGCTCGGCGACGGGCAGGCCACCCGCGCGAAGAATTCCAGGCACGTTGAAGTGGATCAGGTAGTCGTCCTCCGAGACCAGGTTCGGCTGGTTCTCGAGGTGCAGGGAAACGTGAGCCCTGCTGACCGCCGCGGCGAATGTTGCCCATAATGCGGCATCGCCACGCGCATAGATCTCCACATCGCGTCCGAGATGTTCGGCATAGGCGATCACGGTGACGATGTCCTGGACACGCGCCTCATCGTCGGTGACATTGAAGGTGAGGAACTTCGGGCCGCCCGCGGCCATGTTGGCCTGACGCTCGATGTCGGTCGCGTCCATCCCATTCACGGGAGTCACAGGCTGCGCATCGTCGCGATTGCGCGGCGCTTTCGCGGTCCCGGTCTGGAATAGATCGAACGCCAGCACGGCGCGGCCCTCCTTCTTGAGGCCCTTGGCCGCGTCGGTTTCCATTGCGGCTGCCGCACCATCCGGATCGATCACGATTGCGATGGCGCCGGTCCCCCTGATCGAGATTCCCTTGAGACGCCCCCTGAATCCGGGCAGGCTCAACATGATTTCCTGTCCATCGGCCTGCGAGATGACGTTGTCTGGAATCTCTACGGCCAGGGTTTGAAGCATCCGGGCGCGGAGGACCGATGTGTCCTGGGCATGAGCGTTCTGCGCTTCGGCCATCGTCCGCCACTCATGGAACAGCCCGTTCAGATCGACTGCATTTGCCGGCAGAGTACGGCCTGAGAGCGCCATCATCTCCTGCGGCATCGGAACCTGGATGTCGTGCTCGGTCAACTCGCGGCTGTCAGCGAGCCTAGGGTTTACCTGCGCAAAGAATTTGTAGACTGCCTCGCGGCTCTGCTGGTTGAAGTTGTGCACGGCTTCAAACTGCACTACGCTGACCTGGTCACCCTTGCCGTAGAGATCGTAGATTTTCTTGATCGCCGGGTATTCTTCGCGGGGAACATTGCGGGTCCAATCGGTGGTGTCGGAGACGAGCAGCATCGGCTTGGGCGCGAACATCGCGGCGATTTCGACGTTGCTTGTGTGCAGGCGCAGGCCCGGCGCGTTTTCGCACAGGTCGCCGCCCTGCATGATGGCGGAGACCATGTTGACCGGCGACTCGAACTGTATCCGGTTATCGATTGCCGCGAGCAGGAAAGATTGGGTTGCCCCGCCGGATGCGCCAGTCATGCCGATCCGGTTTGCATCCACATCGTCGAGCGAGGCGACGAAATCCAGGGCGCGGATGGAGTCCCATAGCTGCAGGCCCAGCGGGCCGAACGACCACAGCCGTTGAGCGGGGCTGCCGAAGCGGTGCGGGATCTGAATGGTGTCTGTGTAGCCGACCATGTCGTAGGCGAAGACCACATAGCCCTGTCGCGCGAGGCTGATTCCGAGCGCCGGCCCGGAGTCGACCGGCTCGTTTTCAAGGCGTCCGTATTGCCAGTGCCCGTGCGGATTCAGAACTCCGGGGTGCTTTGTTCGGCCATCCGTCGGCCGGTAGAGGTTGCCGCCCAGATAGAAACCGGGCAGCGTCTCGATGAGCACCTTCTCGATGGTGTAACCGCGTTCCTCGATCTTGCCGAAGATTTGCGGATGGAGCGGCGTCTTCTCCGGCATTGGCGACAGACCAGCCGATACCAGGATCTGCCTGCGCAGAAATGCCTTGCGCGCTTCCCATGCCGAGACGCTGGAGAACGAAGGCAGAGGCATGTGGGTGTTGGTGTCGACGATGTCCGTGTTGCGCGAATCCTCGGCAGGCACCTGATTGGACTGCGCCGAAAGCCAGGCGGAACTTCCGCAACCGAGGGCCGCTAGCACTGCGAGGTAAATTGCTGCTCGCAGGCTAGGTTCAACGCGCTTGAACGCACGCTTCATAAGTGCTCCTTCATCTTTACCGACAATCTAAATCTAGGCCTCTGACCGCTTGTTTTCATACCAATTTCGGGTGCCCCAGAGCCTGCCCTGAGCGCAGTCGAATGGGTCCCGATTTTGGGACCTGGGACAGCATGAACTAAAAGCACGAAATCACGCGGTCAAAGACCTAGACGATCTCCGGCGGGGCAGCGACGATGTCGAACTCGATCTGCTGCACACCGAGGTAGGGATGGGTCGCAGTCAACTTCGCTTTGCCTGCCATCTCGAAGGTCCTGATCCAGACGGCGCCGGAGCCGCCAACGAGAGCGAAGGGGTTGTCGCCGATAATCTCCGCGGGTCCGGACAGCTCCAGTCGAATGGCATCGTTGGCAAAGGGCTGGATGGAACCGAACTCGTCGGTAACGCGCAACACAACACGCGTCGCGTCGGCGCCGTCGGCCATCAACGATGTGTCGTCCGGGATCATCGTGAATTTGCGATCGACACCGCCGCCGGAGAGAGTTTTGGAGATGACCTGCTTTCCGCCGATGTAGCCTTCAATGCGCAGATCGCCCCAGTTTTCGTAGAGGTTGTTCAGGTCGGCGATAAACGGCGCGTACTTGAGGTGTGCGAACTCCGCGCGGTCGGGGTCGGCCACAGTCGCGAGCTTGCCGTTGATATAGAACTTCAGATGCTCGCAGTTGGAACAGACGACGGCCTTGGTGAAGCCGATACTCTCGTCGCCGCGCGCCCAGTGGAAGGCGGGTTCAAGGACGATCTCTTCATCGGGGTCGCACTGCGACTTGTAGAATCCCGCGGCCGGCTTGGGCTCGCGGAAGATGTCTGTGACGCCGTGGTAGCAGATGCGATCGCCCGATCCGAAGTTGCCGTGCGTGTTGTAGTCGAAGGCGCACCAGCCGATGCCGCCGGCGTACTGCGGATCGGAGGCAAGCTGGTTGTGGATGCGAGCGTGGCGCAGCGTGTGCTCCCGCAGCCGCTCGACGTTGTCGATCGTCTTTGTTGGATAGGTGTGGCCGACGAACTCCGTGTTCAGATACAGGGGATGGTTTGGCGGTTTCAGCGGGAAGCCGAAGTCGTTCATCGTGAAGACGTCTTCCAGCAGCTCCGATTCCATGAAGTTGCGGATGCCACCGGTCTGCCGCGAAGGGTCGAGCGTGTGCGCCAGTGCATTGGTGCGGGTGTAGAAGTCGTGATCGTCCTGCGACTCGTTGATGCGGACACCCCAGAGAATCACGGAGGGGTGGTTCCAGTCGCGCTTGATCATCCGGTCGACGTTGTCGACGGCGATATCCTTCCAGGGCTGATCGCCGATGTGCTGCCAGCCGGGAATCTCTTCGAGAACAAGCAATCCAATCTCGTCGCAGGCGTCGAGGAAGTGGCGAGACTGAGGATAGTGCGAGGTGCGCACGATGTTGCACTTCAGGTTTTTACGCAGGATGATTGCGTCTTGCCGCTGCACGCGCCCAGGCATTGCCTGGCCCACCCAGGGGAAGGTCTGGTGCCGGTCAAGGCCGCGCAGCTTCACCACTGTTCCATTGAGTGAAAAACCCTGCGGCGTGAACTTCGCCTCGCGGAAGCCGATGCGGCGATCGTCGCTGTCGAGAAGGGTAGTGCCGCGGAACAGACGGACTTCGACGCGGTAGAGCTTGGGTGTCTTAAGTCCCCAAAGTTCAATGGCGCCCAGATTGTCGAGGTGGA
>Ga0182027_10015602_pt1 | contig 10434 bp, 12 predicted proteins | sample 712E1DmetaG_FD_121300 | JGI IMG/M metagenome (GOLD analysis project Ga0182027, IMG submission 121300) | Permafrost microbial communities from Stordalen Mire, Sweden - 712E1D metaG (Illumina Assembly) | ecosystem: Environmental > Terrestrial > Soil > Wetlands > Permafrost | place: Sweden... | reverse complement strand
TCCTTTATGAGTATCTACTATTTTTTGAGCTATGGGAAGACCTAGTCCATAGCCGCCGACGGTTGTTTTTATTCGCGCGCTATCTGCTCTGTAAAATCTGTCAAAAATATGGGGGATATCGCTTGCAGCGATACCAATACCATGATCGGTTATAGAAACAATTGCTGTTCCATCGCGTCTTGAAACTGTTATAGATACTGTTGAACCGTCCTTACTATATTTAATAGCGTTATCGAGTAAGATTACAAGACAATCGACAAGACTATATGTATTTCCTTTCGTCGAGATTTCTTGAACTTTAGCGATAATAGATATTTTTTTCAGGTCAGCAATGGGTTTAATTTTTTTTACCGCCAGAGCTACGATTTGTGATAAAGAAACTTTTTCGAACAGAATTTGTTCCTGCGGTTGTTCATATTGCGCGAGTTGAAGCAGCGATTCTGAAAGCGATTGTAGTTTATCGACTTCGTCAATGCTTTCGGTAATGAGAGTTTTCGTTTCCTGCGGACTTGGATTTTTTCCACGAAGATATATTTCAAATGCGATTTTGAGAGATGTCAACGGAGTTCTGAGTTCGTGAGAAGCGTCACCTATGAAACGATTTTGTTCATCCATCATTTCTTTGATTGGTTTTAAGGTTAATCCGGAAAGAATATAGCCCATTCCACCTGATAATATGAGAATTCCTGAGTTGACAATCATAAGCATAAGAAGAATTCTCCGTCTTGTTTCGTCAAGTAGTTCTGGATTAGCGGTGGGAAGTGCGGGTGGACCAGGCGGGAGTTGTTCTAAGAGTCTCCGTTCAATGCGAATTCGTTGTATTTGTTCAAACCTACCAATTTCATTTGAGAGGTCACGATAAATAATAATACTGAACATGACACTTATGGTCATGATAATCAGAAGATACCATGCAGTTAATTTGAGTCTTGCTGAATGAAACATAGTATAATTAACTCAGATAATAATTAAGCTCCGATCTTGTACCCAAACCCCCGAACTGTTTGAAGAAGTGGTTTTTTGTTTTTAAACGGTTGATCAATTTTGTTTCTCAAATTTCTCATATTGACTTCAACGGTATTTGGAAGAATGTCGGCTTCGTAGTCCCATACGTGACCAATAATTTCATCTTTCGATAATATTTTATTTGCGTTTCTCATGAGATATTCTAGGAGCGCAAATTCTTTATTTGAAAGTGAAATAAGTTGGTTTCCTCTCGTAATGACGTATGATTTTGGGTCAAGTGTTAAATCTCCAACGGTTAATTTGCTTTCCTTAAAGTTTTCGGGCCGTCTGGCCAGTGCGCGGATACGGGCCAATAATTCTTCAAAAGAAAATGGTTTTGTAAGATAATCGTCAGCACCCGAGTCAAGCCCGTTTATTTTGTCTTGAATTTGACCTTTCGCCGTTAAAATGAGAATCGGTATATGGATGTTTTGTTTTCGGAGTTGTTTACAAATAGAAAGGCCATCCATGCCGGGTAACATAAGGTCAAGAATAATGGTATCGTATGATTCAGATGAAGCAAGGTCGAATCCATCTGTTCCGGTATACGCCAGGTCAACTGCATACCGTTCCTGTTCTAAGCCTTTTTTAATAGTTTGGGCAATTCTATGTTCATCCTCTACAACTAGAATTCTCATACCCTCTATTATATCGTTTTAGCTGAAAAATAACTGAAAAGCATGTGTTCAGACGGTTTTTTTCTTCCATGGGACAGCAGTAAGAAGGGGAGCATAAATATCATCTTCAATAGAAATTTTCATATTATTAATTTCTTCGTCAGTTGGAGGGCTCTGATTAAATTCCACAAATGGAATATCTTTAATTATTGCCATTGGCGTCTGTTCATCACCTTCGCCCATCACAGCAACTGCGCTTCCTGCAAGCCCATCAATAATACTTTCATTTTCGAATTTAAAAGGACGGTCGAAAAGGTCCGGTTTATCGATATATGATTTAAGGGCTTTAAAACCTGACCAGGCAAGTCCAACCCCAGTAACACCCCATCGAAGTGGTATAGTGTGGCTGTCCGTAATAATTACTCCAATATATGTCAGATGATGTTTAGTTTTTAAATATTTCCAAATTTTGACTGCGGATTCTTGCGGATCCTTAGGCCACAGAACGTAATAACCATTTCCATTAGATTCATCTATACCAGAGCTGGCGATCAATAAATTATTTTTAACCGTCAGGGAAATGTGATATTTATCATAATAATGCGGATCTTCCAGATATTTATCAGCTTCTTGGTGAATTAATGTTCGTTTATCAACAGACTTGTCATTTTTTACTACCCGCCCCTCACAAATCGAAACAATTTTTGACGTGACGGCAAGAATAGATTTTTCCTCTAAGGTATTAACGTATTTATCGAGAATTGTGTATAAGTCACTTGAGTGAGGAACAATTTTTTCTGTTTTGATAGCTGTTACAATCATAGTTTACTAAAGAACTCGGTATGTCAGATGTAGTGTACCTCTCTTGTTCAGTTTTTGCACCTTCACGAGTTGTAAGTGTACGTCTGGTTGGTCTTCAAAGATTAAATTTTTTCCGGTTGGAAATAAAGTTGGCTCAACGGTAAGGCGTATGGTGTTGATGAGGCCCGATTTAAAAAATAGAGCATTAATAGTCGGGCCTCCTGTGAGAAGCATGTCAGAATACCCTTGTAATGACAGTCTTTTAATAAGTTCCCGTGGTGATTCGTTAGTAAATTCCAGTTGTCTGGGAGCAGATTCAGTTTGATACTTGTTGGGATTTTTTGTTAACACTATTCTGAGAATTTTCTGGGAAAGCACCAACTTGTTTTTTACAGCTTCATAAGTCGTACGTCCCATGATGATGAGAGTTTGTTTTTCTTTGAGATTTAAAAATAATTGCGCGTCTTCCTTTGATGTCCAACGAGTAATATCTGGATCTGTTCCATTGGTAATTTTTCCGTTTATTGAGGAGACCATGATAAGAGTGACATTCATTTTTCCGTTTGTCCTTTTCGTAACCAATGGACGCCAAAATATACAAATGGCGTCTCGATAACGGACATAAAACATTTGATGAGCCAGTAGGGAAGAATGATACTAGTTAGGAATATCAGATTGTTATTTGGGGATTTATCAAATGCATAGAATGCAAGTGTCATAAACACAGCGGTGTCAATAAATTGAGAAATGAAATTAGAAATATTTGTCCGGAGCCACAAACGTTTTTTACCAAACCGTTGTCGAAGACGAGAAAAAATAAATACATCTAAGAATTCAGCAAGAGCAAATGCGGTAAGGCTTGATGCTGAAATTCTTGCTGACAGTCCGAAAATAGTTTCATACGCAAGTTCTGTACTTTGAAATCGTGAGGAAGGCGGCAGGTGGGTTACAATCAACGAAAATATCATGATGAAAAGAACCATAAAAAGTCCTGAACGGACAATACTGTTCGCCCTATATTTCCCATGGATTTCCGTAATAACATCGTCAATCGCATAGACAAACGGTAAAACAAGAACAGCGACACTGGCATTTAATTGATACCCGAAAATAGTGATTAAAGGGAACGTTTTTGCGCCCATCAATTCTGACAGCGCAATGCAAAGAATATAAAACGAAACAAGAAAATCAAATTTTTGTATTTTGAACATACGAGTGATTTTATCATACAAATTATCGTTTGCTACAATTTGGCCAAGCTCCAGGTCCTCGGGTGGAAAGTAAAAAGGCCGCGGTTTTTATGGCTTCCTCTGGATTAAACCGTAAATCAGGATTTGTATCAGTTCCCATTAACGATCGATTTGCTTTCCAAGTGTTTGGGGAAAATTGAAACATGCCTCCATATATCCAGTTGGTAGCGTTTGGACGAAGTCCAGTTTCGCAAGCGGCTATTTTCCAAAGGAGGGACCGGTCGACACTATAGTGATTAGCATATTGGGTAAACCATTGATCGAGTTGTTGAGCCGTGACCGGATATGATGTGGGCGTGGGAGAAGGCAACGGAGTTGGAGACGGCGTTGGAGTGAAAGTTGGTGTGGGCGAGGGGGTTGGCGTGGGTGTTGGTGTATTAAAATCTAAAACGATGGGATTTCCTTTGACACTTTCTAGCGGAGGTTTAGTTTCTGCACGCAAAATAGTATTGTTGTGCTTAATAACAAAAATAATTACAATACTTAGTCCAATAAGTATTCCTCCAAATAACCATTTGAAACGCTTTTGCGTCTTCATGATAGGAAATTATACACCGAGTATATTTTTCAGTAAAAATTCAGGAGAAAAAGGTTTACTATGAGAGCATATGAATATAAAAGGAAGCGTGGCAATTGTTACAGGTGCGTCCTCCGGTATCGGTGAGGCAACAGCAAGACTATTATCAAAAAAAGGCGCGAAAGTTGCGCTCGTTGCACGGTCAGAGACAAAACTTATTAAATTATCCAAAGATTTACCAGATTCGTTCGTTATCGTTACAGATATGTCGAGAGCATCAGAAGTAAAAGAAATGATTGCGCGGGTTTATAAGCATTTCGGTCGCATCGATATTCTTGTGAATAATGCCGGTCGGGGATACGACGCCGGAATGGAACACATAGAACTGAACAAGCTTCATGAATTGTTTGATTTAAATTATATTGGCCCCTTAGTTGCCATGCAGACAGTCATTCCGATAATGCGGAAACAAGGAGGAGGAGTGATAGTGAATATAAGTAGCGGCACGGCATTGATGGCACTTCCTCATATGGGCGCCTATTCATCGCTAAAGCGAGCGTTGGTAGGTCTTTCTTTGACCGCGCGAGAGGAATTAAAGAAAGATCATATCAGTGTAAGCGTAGTTTATCCGTTTATGACTGATACGAATTTTGAAAAAAACACCATGCAAAGTGGTCCGCCGATGCAATGGGAAGGCGGCGGTATTATGCCAAAAATTGATCCCCCGGAATTGATAGCCGAAAAAGTTATTGATGCGGCAATTAGCGGTAAAGCAGAGCTTTTTGCACATGAATGGATGAAGAAATGAAATCTCTCAGTCAAAAATATGATATCCACGCCCCAATCGAAATGGTGTGGCAGGCGCTTGTTGACCCTAAAATAATTTCTCAATGGGGTGGTGGTCCTGTAAAAATGGATTCAAAAAACGGAAGTAAGTTTTCTCTTTGGGGTGGAGATATTCACGGAACAAATACTGAAGTACTTGATCAGAAAAAATTATCACAGGATTGGTATGGCGGGGATTGGGAAAAGCCATCGAAAGTTATTTTTATTCTAACCAAAATGGTTGGTGGGACACGGGTTGCACTTAAACAATCAGACATACCTGATAAAGAATTAAAAGATATTGAAGATGGTTGGAAACAATATTATTTAGGGTCGTTGAAAGAATTACTAGAGAAATAGTATGAAAGCAAAAGATTTTAAATTGCAGGACGAGAATGGTGAATATCATTCGCTTTCCGATTATCAGGGGAAGTGGTTGGTGTTATATTTTTATCCCAAAGACGACACGCCAGGTTGTACGTCAGAAGCCTGTGGGTTACGGGACAAATTTCATGAATTACAGAACTTTGGAGTAGAGGTGGTGGGTGTTTCGAAAGATTCCGTTCAATCACATAAGAAGTTTGTTGAAAAATATCATTTGAATTTTCATTTATTAAGCGATGAGGCAAAATCAACGATTGTTGCATACGATGCATGGGGAAAACGTAAATTTTTAGGAAAAGAATACGAAGGCACTCTCCGAAAAACGTATCTCATAGATAGAACCGGTGAGGTTCGTAAAATTTACGATAATGTTGCCCCATCTACCCATGCGGGTCAAATCCTTGAAGATATAAAAAAATTCACAACCTAATGTCGAATGTTGAGCTGGTTACTCAACAATAAATTTTTTTTCGGGTACCATTCCGTTGAACGACATTTTTCCATCAGAAAAGGTCAATGACGTTGCTTGTAGTCCAGTGGTTCTGTTAATGATATCTTCCAAGACACCGATAATCTGCGGTTTTTTGTCATTCACCAGTCCCATTGGTATTGGTATTCCGGCGATGGATCCAGAGTTAAGATTTAACGTTACTTTTCCATCGATAACAGATCCGCTTCCTTTTACATATACAGGGATGGTTGATCGAGGAATATGATAATCATTCATTGCTTTTTCTAAATCCGCGGCAGCAAATCCGATTGCCGTTGCATAGGAAAAGGCTTTACTGGTGTCAACAACAGAAGAGATTTCAACAGTACTGTCTGAGTTTACACGGATTTGAGTATTCATAAAGGGAAAATATTTATATTTACTGTGGGCTAAGGCCAGCGCCGTGAGCTCCTTGCTATCCATAGAATATGATAAAGAGTGAGAACCTTCATATCTGAAACTATCTGTCAAGGTTGTGGTTGCGGGAAGAGCAGTAACGGATACACCTGCTTTTTCTTGGGCCGCTTGGGCTTCTTCACTAGTTGCCTGTAAACCTAAATCTTTTTGCTTTACAGCACCGCTTATAAGGCGCCAGGCAAAAAAACCGCTTCCGACTAGTACAATAATTATGGTCAAACACCCATAGCCTAAGATTTTTTTCATACAATAATTCCTTTCTTTTTCGGAGTATAGCACGATATAATTAGTTTGAGTACAATAAGAATATGATTACCTGTACATTTGAAAATGGCGGACATGCGAGCCTGAGACATGTCGTTGCGCATGCGATTGTTGAAAGAGACGGAGCATTACTTTTAGAAAAACGCGCGGGACCGATCTTGGAAACAGGAAAGTGGGGATTACCAAGTGGATATTTAGAACGTGATGAAACAGCAGCTCAAGGAATTTTACGGGAGTTGAAAGAAGAAACGGGATGGTTAGGGGAAATAATTTCTTTATTCCGCATTAATTCAAACCCAAATAGACCGAAAGAAGACAGGCAAAACGTGTCGTTTGATTATTTAGTGAAACCAATTGAAAAAGTTGGAAAGCCGGATCACGAATCCTCGAAAATTGAATGGATTCCCATTAAAAAACTATTACCACTTGATGAACTAGCGTTTGATCATGGCGAAAGTATTGAGTTATATTTGAAATACAAAAAAGAACATTTCGCGCTGCCAATTATTGATTAATATAGATACTATATTCAAATGAAATTTATCGATCTTACCCATACGTTTGTTGACAACATGCCGGTTTATTTCGGTGATCCACCAACTTCTTTGAAACAAATTACCACAATTGCTAAAAACGGATATACAGATCATCAGCTTACGACCGTGATGCATGTCGGAACGCATATGGATGCTCCTTTACATATGATTGAGGGAGGAGCATATATGTCGGACATTTCACTTGAGCATTTCACAGGCGTAGGAATATGCATTGATGTACGTGGGAAAAAAGTAATTGATGTTGATGTTATTCCAAAAGAAATTCCAACGGGAGCTGTTGTACTTTTGTGTACCGGGATGTCTGCCCAGTTTGGTAAGGATTTATATGCGACGGAGTATCCAAAGATTTCTGATGCGTTTGCCAGAAGACTTGTTTCTTTAAACGTAAAAATTCTTGGTATAGACATGATAAATCCTGATACTAATGAGTTATATCCAATTCATAAAATTCTTCTTGCGAAACCGGTATTGATTATAGAAAATCTTACGAATTTGGAAGCGTTAATTGGAATAAAACAATTTGATATTTTTGCGTTTCCCATGAAACTTCACGCAGAGGGTGCTCCCGTGAGAGTTGTTGCGCAAATTCCATAATTAGACCTCTGAGCTTGTTCGTGCTATCCTTCGCTTTGCTATGTCTGATACTGATGAAATTAAATCACGTTTAAATATTGTCGATATTATCGGTAAAAACGTAAAGCTGAAAAAGGCCGGTCGTAATTTTAAAGGGCTGTGTCCATTCCACAACGAGAAAACTCCGTCATTTATAGTTTCCCCGGAACGAGAAAGTTGGCATTGTTTCGGATGTGCAAAAGGAGGGGACGTCTTTTCTTTTGTTATGGAGTTTCAGCACATAGACTTTTCCGAGGCGCTGGAGGATTTGGCACAGCTGGCCGGCGTCACGCTTACACGTCGACCAACCGAATCGGCCGAGGGGAGTTTAAAAGAGAAACTGTATGAAGTGAATCATCTGGCTAGCGAGTTCTACCATTATATATTAATAAAACATCCGTTAGGAGAAAATGGGTTGTCTTATTTTAAAAATCGCGAAGTCTCAGAAAAATCCATGAAAACATTTATGCTCGGGTACAGTCCGAATAGTTGGGATGGACTGTATAAATATCTTCGGAAGAAAGGATATGAAGATGAAATTCTTGAAACAGCGGGACTTTGCATCCGTATGGAACATCCTCATGCCGGATCTCGTGGATATTATGATAGATTTCGCGGGAGAGTAATGTTCACTCTTAAAGATCATCGAGGAAATGTGGTTGGATTTGCCGGACGGGTACTCGACCCAAAACCCGCAGAGGCAAAATACATAAATACTCAGGAAACGCCGGTATATATAAAAAGTAATGTTGTATACGCACTCGATGTAACTAAGGCCGCTGTGCAAAAAGAAAATGAAGCAATCGTTATGGAAGGGGAGTTGGATGTTATTTCTTCATTTCAAGCAGGGATACCGAACGTTGTTGCAATAAAAGGTTCAGCTCTCACTGAGGGACACGTCCGGCTCTTAAGGCGTTTTACTGATCGCATCACGTTTGCGTTGGATAGTGATATGGCCGGGGATGCAGCAGCAAGACGCGGAATACAGGTTGCCGACAGTGTCGGGATGGATATGAAAGTCGTTACCATGCCATCGGGAAAAGATCCGGATGAGGCGGCACGGGAAAATGCCGGATTATTGAAAAAAGCGATTAAAGATGCGGTACCGGTTTATGATTATTTTTTAACTTCAGCTCTTAAGCGCTTCGATGTTTCAACGGCATATGGTAAAAAAAAGATCAGCGAAGAGTTGTTACCGGTAATCTCAAAAATAGAAAATCCTATCGTTCAAAATCATTACGCAAAAAAATTAGCAACGGCCATCGATACGTCGGATGATGCCATAGCAGATGGTTTAGTTCGCGTAACCCGAAGCGAAAAGCAAGGGTATAAAAAATCTGAAGAACCTCAGGTAAAAAATATCTTTACCTCGCGTCCGGATAAATTGGAAATATATATTTTAGCAATGCTGTTGCAGGGAAAGACCATTGATCTTTTTGAAGAGCTTGAGGAAAGCGGTATCTTGCCTGACTTTTCACATCCGACTGCACATAAAATCATAGATCAATTAGTTACATTTCTGGCCAATACACATATTTTTCTTATTAAAGATTTTGCAGACAGCATCCCAAGAGAACTTCTTCCAACATTGGATGAAGCGTTTTTGTGGGATATTGCTGATTTATTAGATGATGAGGAACTTTTTACCCGAGAATGGCTAGGCACTATTAAGGAGTTTAAGAAAGTCACGATTAGACGGAAAATTCAGGAATTAACGAGAATCGCCCACGATGAATCCTCTGCGGAAACCATGTTGGGTGTCCAAAAACAGCTTCAACGCCTGACAGATTCTCTTCGTAATCTAGAAAAAGCTAGTTAAATCTGGTATACTACAGCCTAAGCGAGATTCATTGTTTGCCATTTTGGCGGGCGGGGATCTACGGAAACTATGACAAAAACACGTACTCTTGCAACGGTAGCTGACCTCGTTCACGAAGGAAAAGAAAACGGCTTTGTAACTCAGGACGACATTCTTTTTTTATACCCCAAACCCGAAGAACATATCAACGATCTCGATGGCCTCTACGATAAACTTATTAAAGCCGGTATAGACGTTTTTGAAACGACATCTCAGGAAACGGATAAAGAAGCCTCAAAAAGTATTCTGGATCTTGAAAAAGAAATTGAAGCATTAGCAAAAGCAACAAGCGAAGGTGTTTCTGACCCTGTCCGCATGTATCTTAAAGAAATCGGGCGGATTCCACTATTAACATTTGCCGACGAAATTTCCCTTGCCAAGCGATATGAAAAAGGAGATCGGAAAGCAAAGAAAAAACTTATTGAGTCAAACCTTCGGCTCGTTGTTTCCATTGCTAAAAAATATATCGGTCGTGGAATGAGTCTATTAGATCTTATTCAGGAAGGAAATCAGGGACTTATCCGAGCTGTTGAGAAATACGATTGGCGAAAAGGATATAAATTTTCGACGTACGCCACGTGGTGGATTCGACAGGCAATTACTCGCGCAATTGCTGATCAAGCTCGCACCATCCGGATTCCCGTCCACATGGTAGAAACGATCAATCGATTTGTTCGCGCAAGCCGCCGATTGATGCAGGATTTAGGACGTGAACCAACACCCGAGGAAATTGCAAAAGTGATGGAAGTGGATGTCACAAAAGTTCGAGAGATTATGAAAGTTTCTCAAGAGCCAACGAGTCTCGAAACGCCGGTCGGCGATGAAGAAGATAGCCAT
>Ga0182027_10015601_pt1 | contig 10434 bp, 7 predicted proteins | sample 712E1DmetaG_FD_121300 | JGI IMG/M metagenome (GOLD analysis project Ga0182027, IMG submission 121300) | Permafrost microbial communities from Stordalen Mire, Sweden - 712E1D metaG (Illumina Assembly) | ecosystem: Environmental > Terrestrial > Soil > Wetlands > Permafrost | place: Sweden... | reverse complement strand
GTGTGGTGATTATCAATGGTCGAGAATATCCAGCAAAAGAGATTATTCCGCAATCAGTCCAGAATTTGCTCCAAAAACTTGGTTCAGGTCACTAATTTGAGAAACTCAGGTTCCAACCATTTTGTCTCTCGCTTAATTAATTCGCTGAGCATTTAATGAGGAATTCTTCCCAGGTTTTCTCACTTTCGCCACTATTTCATCGTCGTTAAAGAATGTCTTAATTTAGCCGTCGAAACTAATGTTAACCCCGGTGACAATGCTGAAAAGTACGATTTGGTAGAGGTCGGCTGATTTGCTGGACTTACAGTACCGCCCGAAGTTGAGGACCAATGGTAGCCACCATTACCACTCCAATTACCGCTGCCACCCACCCAAAAAACCGTATTTGAAGAGTCTGTATCTACCGAAGACCTAGGAGAACCCGTGCTTGGAGTTAAACCGCTAAGATCCACGGTATAAATATCATTTGAAGCTCGTATTAAACTTGGCCATAGTACAAAAGTTAAGCTTCCAACCACGATTAGTAATAGAAACAATCTAATAAAATTTAACTTTATCGCGGTCAATCGTTGTTCTACCCTCTTTACCGGTAACTTCAAGTGACCTGCTGTAAAATCCGTTGATAGCAGTAAACAATTTCAATAAGAAAATGTAATTTTGCTAAATGAAGTTTCTTATATCGAGGCCAATTAAACGTCAATATTCGTAATAGGCCTACCATTTCCTAATTTTTGTTTTTCTAATTTGATGTAAGCCTCCCTTAAAGCTTGATTTAGGATATCTTCGATTCAAGTCGGCCCTATTTCATGTACACATTCCATGAATATTTGTTTTATTATTATACGTCAGTTATTTTAGGGGTTAAACAACAAAACCTACCAGGACCCTGTGCCAGTTGTGTATTCGGGTGTAACCAGTATTTGATAAGTGCCAGAAGTACTGTACGTGATGGTCTTAGTGTTTGTCCCCGCCGTCAACGAAGTGCTATTCGTTAAGAAAGTAATCATCCCGAGGTGGTACAAGCTGTCTGGCGTATTCCAATAAAGCGTGTAATCTCCCCTCACTGGAGAGCCGGCAGTTAAAGAAACTGGAGGAGAGGCATACAAAGCGCTTAACGATGTATCCATCGTGGCTGATTGCGGCATATCTGTAGTGGGTTCAAATTCGATTTGAAAAGCAACCGTTTGGGCAACACTGGAGACGATTGAAAGACTAATAGTGGTGGAAGTCACTGAAGGAGTTATCTGGAGCCCGGTGGGCAGGCTGTTAACGGTGGCGGTTAAGGCCGTAAGCGCTTTTTGCGTGGCGGCCGCTGTTTGGCTAACCGATGTTAGCTGGGTATTTAATTGTGTCGTCTGTGCGGTCAGCGTACTGGTTTGATTTTGCAGATTGCTAGTTTGAGTTTGCAGAACACCGGTTTGATTTTGAAGATTACTGGCTTGAGTTTGCACATTATTCACTTCAGACGCTACTCCAGTCAAACTATTTTGCGTCTGACCTATTTTATTGTTCGCATCCGTAACTGAATTGCTAAGGTCCTGCAATTGACTTTGAGCATTATTGGTCAGAGTGTTAATAAGGTTGTTTTGGTAACTTGTAAAATCATTCAGGCCCGTCGCTGCATCATTTACATGTTCCAAAGAATTATTAATCTTGTTGACTTGAGAATTAAGATCCGACTTCGACGCAGCCATATTGTTTATCATGATCAAACTTATCAGCGCTGCAATTAATATTGCAATTACTGCTACCAACCAAACATTGACTTCCCTCCCTTTCTTCATTACGCCTTTTTCCTGCAGTGTCATCGAAATTTACCTCCTATTTGTAATAAATAATTAATATACTTTACCACTAATGTAATCTCTCGTTTCTGATTTCTCTGAATTGTTAAAGATTTTTTGGGTTTCTCCAAATTCAATCAAATCGCCTGCGTAAAGGAAAGCCACATAATCTGAAACCTTTCGAGCCTCATTCATATTATGGGTAACAATAATCTGTGTATATTCTCCTTTCATGGCCAAAATACTGTTTTCCAGTTTCACCGTAGATACCGGGTCTAGTGCTGATGCCGGCTCATCCAGTAAGACGACCTCCGGGGCAACTGCCAGGCTACGGGCAAAGCATAACCTTTGTTGCTGACCGATGGATAAGGCAAAGGCGCTATCATTCAACCTTGTTTTCAGTTCGTCCCAAAGGGCTGCCTTTTCGAGACAAGCTTTCACCGTCGTTTCGTGATCACATTGCAGTTTTATTGCTTTGACACCATAAAGGATATTTTCTGTGATCGACTTGGGAAACGGGTTTGCTCTTTGAAATACCATGCCCACTCTCCTGCGCAACATCATCGGATCCATCTCTAATATGTTTTCACCATCCAGCAATATTTGGCCTTCGACATTGCAACCATGACTTAATTCACTTAACCGGTTTAAACAACGCAAGAGAGTCGTTTTACCGCAACCGGACGGACCGATGATAGCGGTTATCTTACCCGGTGGAAAAACAAGGTTAATTCCTTTTAAAACCTTATTTTCCCCATACCATACTTCCAGATTCTTTACTTCGATGCCGCCGGGTGTTTTTTTAACAGTACTTACCGATAATTTATCGTTTTCTGCAACCATATTATTTGTCATGCTCCCTTATATCTCCGGGTAATTTTACTCTTTAAGACCAAGGCCAACACTGTAAGCCCCACGGTGATAATTAATAATAAGATAGCAGCTGTGTATTCGTACGATTTCATGTAATATTGCACTGAATCCCCCATTTGCGTTCCGAAACGGGTATCAAAAATAAAATATGCTAGTGAGGTCGTCTCCGAGAGCGGATTCACCCCTAACTGCCCGGTGCCTGCCATCAAAAAGATAATGGTCAGCGCCCCGGCTGCTTCGGCGCAACCAAGCACCAACCCGGTAATAATATTAGGTAAAGACCACGGTAACGAAATATGGGTCAGAGTATGTTCTGACGAAGCGCCCACTGCCAGGGAACCTTCCTCAATATCCTTAGGCAGCGAAGTCAGCCCTTCCTCGGTCGCCCGGGCAACGATGGGAATCACCAATAACGAAATGAACAAGGAAGCAAATAAAAAAGAACTGCGGCCGGTAAGTAATTTACCGTTGGGATAGTAACCAAACCCTTGAACGAGGTAATTTAAAAATGTCCCATGGAAAGAATTACTGACAGCATGAATCAAACTGAGTGCAATAATCGCTAAAATTATGCCTGAAATGGCCCGAAGAGCAGTCGTGGAAAATCGAATTACGCCTCCCAGTCGGGGTCCGGCATATTGGTGCACAAATACGCCCACCCCCATTCCGATGGGCAACGATATAATCGCGGTTAATCCCATTAACAAGAATGTTCCCAGAATTGCATTTCGAAGACCAATCTGCAGAGTTGTTGTTGTAATAAAATTAGGCCAACCATTTTGCCACACTTCTTTATACCAACTTTGATCTTTAAAGGGTGTAATTATGAGCGACCAGCTCAACAGTGGAGCACCACCGGCGATGATCTTATAAATAATAAAAATAAAAGCAGCTGCAATGAGAATTATAGGTAACACCAATAAGGGATATCGGGAAAAATCGCGGGCGCGTGGCGTCGCTCCCAGAAAATAAAAAAGGGAATAGCAGGTGGCAGGGATTCCTAAACCTATCAGTAGCAAGGCTGAAATCACGGAACGGTAAATAAGACCGTTGATATTGAAACCATGGAGGTATTCAGGCAACACTTTCAAAATGATTGCTGACGCCAACGCAAGCATGGCGATAGCTACTATTGCAACTTTTGTTTCTTTGCGGGAGTATCGAATGTAGACAAAAAGGGCCGCAAACGTCAAAAACAAAATACCCAAAACAGGTACAGGATAGGCTTCCAAAGAGTTTGTCCCCAATGATAAACAGCCTAAAATCAGGGCCGCACCAGATACCAATAATGCTACGATCGCTATTTTCTTCATGATGCAAACCGATTCTTAAATCGACTTTGAAGATACGTGGACACGCCGAGAACTGCGAACGACAACAGGAGCAGTACCAGACCCGCAAAGTTTCCGATAGACGTTAAGAGCGGGCCCGACAAGTCGAGGCTGAATCCACCCGCGGAGAACCCAACGATAACTGTGGTCAAGGGGGCCGTAGCCTTCAGGATATCAAAAAGTGGTTGGGGTATTTTGCCAATCTCAAAACCGATGGCAAACGCTACGATCATAGCTTCACCCATGCCTGTCAGCATACCCAGCATCAGAGCACTACTTATTCCGGAAACAGCAGCGGGCAGCGTAACGTGCGTTAACGTATGCCAGCGATCGGCTCCCAGCGAAAATGATGCCTCTTTAAGTGAGTGCGGTACATTTTTGATCGCATCATCGAGTAACGGCGAGAGAAATGGTATCAGCAATAAAGACATCAAGATACCCCCCAAAAGCGTGCTTCCGTTGATAGGTAAGTCGCTATATTGGGTCATTTTGAGAATTGTAGCTTCAGGAAGTCCGGCGCCAGCGAATTTAGGTCCAATAAAAACAAGGAAAAAAACCGGCGCCATGGCCGCATATATTATTGGCGGGATGCCGGATAATATACCTATAGTCCACCGTATGATCGACCCGAGAAAACCAATGGAAAAATCGTTCGCCAGAATAGCAAGGAATAGAGAAACCGGGGCAGCAATGACCATCGCCACTAACACCACGAGAAAAGTCCCCCACATCGCCGGCAACAGCCCGTATTGTCCCCCCGCGGGATTAAACGTTGCGGTAAGAAGACCCCATCCCGCGGTCTTGATTGCAGTACGGCTATTTAATACGAGGCTCGTAATTATCGCCAATAAAGCCACCACAGGAATTAATGCTAGTATCATGGCAGCTATTTTTATCGCTGACGGATTACTTTTTCTTTGTTGTTTATTTCTTCGCATCATTTCCCTTAATTCGCCTCAACCAAAGGCAAATAGCCGGCATCGGCGATTAATTTTTGCCCTGAGGGAGACTGCAGATAATTCACAAGCTCGGAGACCGAACCCAAACTATTTTGGCGCGTTAACAAGTAAATCTTTCGACTGAACTTATAGGTACCGTCGTAAACCGACTGCGGATCGGTGAGTGGGTTAATCCCATCGACGGACACCACACTTACGGGATCATGCTGCGGAGCTATTGTCATTACTGCCCGGGATGCAAAACCTAATTGAAATTCGAAATTCTGGCCGCTATTCGTGCTCGGATAATAGCTTTGGTTCCCATATTGAAAAGAGATAATTTCTTGTTCCAAATGGAGTTTGGGATCCAAGTAAGGCCCGTTATGCGCAACTTCGGATTTTTCGTTTAAACCCAGCGCCTGGTAGATTACCGATTGGGTATCAAATTGTCCAACCGGGAAATTGAATGGATGCGAAACCGGTGCCGGTTGTTGGATCCACTCAAGGTTGCTCTGAGAAAAAAGCCAGCTCTTGGGATCCAATAAAGGATTCCTGACGTAGTAACCCCCATTCCAGCCCCATGAAGTGTCGGATGGGGTGCTGAATAGATCGGTCAGCTGGTCAGTTGTCAGATTTTGCAGACCATCGGTTTTTACCGTCGGCTCTCCATTACCTAAATATTGCCCCCCTTGATATGAATTCTCATCCACGATGATGCACACTGCATCAAGCGCGATTTCAGATTGGTCAAGGCCCTTCAATTCAGCGGCAGTTGGTTCCGTTCCTAATAGAACAGCATTGGACTTGCCATCTTTAAGATCGTTAATTGCGTTCTCCGAAAAATTAACCTGAACCTGCGGCATTCCCCCAATAGATGAGACAGCATCACTTATTACTGCCCCCAAGTAGTACAAATCCCCAGGAGTAGAAAGCTTGATGACCGAATCCTGCGACTTGGGGGAGGAACAGCCACTGAGTAATACTAATATTACTGCTGCCAGAAATATGGACGTTGGCTTAAATCTTCTGTTCGCTTTCCTGCAATCAAATTTCATCCTAACATTACCTTTCCGCCCAGACAGCGCGCAATTCCCACAATGATGAATTGCCCAACTGTTCCCTCCAGCCTTAACTTGATCCGGATATTGTGATCTGGCCGTTCTGAACCGTCGGATTTAAAGCGTTTGAGGGATCCTGGTTACCCGCAAGTCCCACATCGCTAAGTGTAAAATTAACCGTTCCACTAGCTCCGGAAAGAGCAGTCATGTGTAAAACAAAAACAACTCCCGTTCCTTGGGCGCCAGGGTATGTACCGTCGGAAGCCGCATTGCCGCCTAGAAGAAACACTGTTTCGGCGTATTGAGTCGTTCCCTGAACATCCGCCCCGGGCGGGAATTTCCCAATGGTATTGTCTACGGCGAGAGTGCTGGGCATCAAGTCTGCTGTCATGTTATTCTGTTGCGCAAAACTTGTGTAAAAAGTGCCTGAATCTACTGAATTGCAAGTAACTTTGGTTGGATCCCAGTTTAATATAACCTGACAACTTCGACTGGGGGCATTCGTCGTTACCTCTATGCTCACGTCAAAATTCCCGCCCGGACTGACCGTTGATACCGAAGGCACCACACTCACCACAGCATTTGCTGCCTCTGTAGTCGCGGTTGTGGTACTTGGGATCGCAGTCGGTTCAGGGAAGATCGGCGTCGTATTCGTGGTCGAAGTCACCGAAGAATTGCTACACCCGCTTAAAAACATACTTGCAATACCGATACAAAACAAAACCGCACTTAATGATACCCATTTTTTGTTCATCTTTTTCAATTTCAAACCATCTCCTACTCGTTTATTTCATTATTTTTTGATGCCGAACCAAGCGTTATTATTTTAGCCACACCTCGCGGATGTAATACGGGATCATAATCCAGCGAAATGATTACTCGTGATTCTCCATTATTGATTATCTCGATATCTGAGGACTTGTTGCCTCCAGATATGATAATCTTGCCACCAACGATTTCCAAGCGGGTTTTAAAAGGTTCCGATTTTACCTCATTCTGCGGCAATATATCATCCCAATTTACTTTCGTTATCTTTTGAGCAGAATTAGACTCGTTTGCAGCAACCGCATCGGATCTCGAAACATTACTTGTAAGGACACTATTCACTGGCCGAAGCGCACCCGCCGCTTGTGGCGCTGGACGCGGGGTCCGGCGCACGAAATAATAGACCACAAGCGCACCTAAGACCAGAACCACTATGATAATAATCGCCGCTAAACTCCAACCTACCCCCATGAATCCATTAGTATTTGGAATCATTACCGCATATAGACTGAAATGGCTGATAAGCGCTGTTATTTGGTGATTTTGCGTGTCTACTGTATAATCGCAATTTACCCATTGGTTGGTTACATTATTATAACACTCTAAACTCATATTGTTGGGATTGGTGGTATTCGGCACTTGGGTTGGGTCGTACCCAAAAACAACAGTCATTGGAGAACTAAAAATAGTTCCTTCCGGGCCGAAATCAACAGCACTAACAATATTTCTATTGGCCGGAGGTGCTGGCACGTTGGTTCCCGGCTGTATTGTGATCGAGTCAACAGGACTGCCATCTTCACCTGATACAATCTTGGTTCCGCTTTTAATGCCCAAGTCGATGATCTGGTTGTTGCCGCTATAGCGAACATTTCCTTGCAAGAAGTCAGCATGCAACATTCCGCTGGTATCCATGGATTGAGAGAGATCCAAAGTGGTTATGTTACCAGACACCTCCGCACTTGTACCTTGCCCGGAATTTGTTGCCAAGGACGATGAGGGTATCAACGCGGGTATCGTTGTTGTCGTCAGTGTTGTCACGCTGGGCGTAGTGGCTGTTATCGCCATCGTCGTGGATGCAGTTGTTGTCGTCGGCGTTGTCGTAGTGGATGTGGCTGTTGTCGTCGGCGTTGTCGTAGTAGATGTAGTGGTTGTCGTCGGCGTTGTCGTGGTCGTAGTTGATGTGGTAGTCGTTGTCGTCGTAGTTGATGTGGTAGAAGTCGTAGTAACAGTAAAACCTGACAGGGTTGCGGTACCACCCGGAGTAGTAACGCTCACATTCCCGCTTGTAGCTCCGGAACTCACCGTCGCATTGATTTGCGTGTTTGTGTAACCCGTAACGCCTGCAGCTACCCCTCCTATCGTTACCGTGTCATCACCGTTAATAAAATTAGTTCCAGTGATGGTTATAGCTGTTCCCGCACTGCCAGTTTGGGGAGAGAAACTTGAAATGGTTGGTACCTGGGCAAAGGTGAACTGCGTACTGGTATCGGTAACAGCGCCACCTGCAGTTACAATATTTACGTAGCCCGTAGCGCCACTAGCAACAATCGCAGAGATACTAGTTCCTGCTGAATTCACCGTTACGCTACTGGCAGCTACGCCTCCAGAACCGTCAGCAGCGGTACCGAATTTTACGACAGAAGAACTGGTAAAATTTGTCCCAATAATAGTCACAGTTTTCCCCTGTCCCCCGATGGCTGGAGAAAATGAAGTGATAGTTGGCGCTGCCACGAAAGTGAAACTTGATGTGGAATTAACTGATCCTCCAAGATTCGCCACAGTTACATTTCCGGTTGATCCTGTCCCCACAACAGCCGTTATCTGGGTGCCACCCGAGTTTGCGGTATAACTTTGGGCAGCAGTCCCTCCGAAGCTAACACCGGTAAGATTCTGGAAATTCGTCCCGTTGATGGTTACGGTAGTTCCTGAACCGCCAGTCGCCGGGGTGAAACCTGTGATGGTCGGGGAAGGAGTGGACGTTGCATTGGATATTGTCACCTGTCCGTCATTTATGGTTGGATTTAAATCAGCTTGTGGATAACCGTTGTCTGCAAGTCCCACACTCGAAAGAGTAAAGGTCGCCGTTCCGCTGGCCCCACTAAGTGCCGTCATATTCAAGATGTATACATTGCCAGTGCCGGTTGGACCCATATTGACTTGGGTAACGTTGTTGAATGTACTTAGCAGACCAATCTCGAAAGTACCGCTTGAAGGAAATTTGCCGGCCGTATTATCGGCAGTTGGAGAGCTGGGAATGTCAATTTCACTCATGCCCATGCTGCTATTCTGTTGAACAAAACTTGAATAGAAAGTCCCTTCCTGTACTGAAGTACACTTTACCTTTGTCGGATCCCAAGAAACGGCAAATTGAATACCCAAGGTCGGCGTGCTAGTAGTCACACTAACGTCAACCACAAAATTCGCGCCCGGCGTCACCATCTGAGCAGATGGCACAGCACTAACACTGGCACCAGAGGACGCCATGACGTTTTTCATCGCAAGAACAGAACCAAACAAGACAAAAACAACTATCCCGGCTCTAAGTAGTTTCCCTATCATTTACTTACCTTCCTTATTAAACTTATTTTCGGGAGGCTCTGTCAAGTATATATTATTTTGCTTTTTGCGCATTCTCCCTTTTTATGCACCTACCTAAGAAAAACGTTTTCCATTAATCCTTAATGCGGTACAATCGACTTGTTAATCCTCCGAAGTTCGTCTTCTATTCCTTTCCACTATGAAAACTACCGTCCCCACAATTAATATCAAGCCAATTACGATTCCAACCAGAGACCAACTGATGCCGTGATTAGGTGCGGCACCGCTGTTCTGAGACACAACTGGTACAATACTTCCAGATTGATTTTTGTTCCCGCCTAGACCAACAGCAACTCCTCCCGTTAGCTGAGAGACCGGTACATCCCCGGTAATTGTACCATCGCTCAGGGAAACCGTAACGTTTTGCATAATAACCCATTTGCTGCCGTTAAAATAAGCTAGGATAAGACTGTTTTGGTCGTAACCACTGATTTCGCTGTTAGTATAATGTACGGTTATCTCTGCTGCACCGTGATCGTAGCCGATTACCTGCACAAATACAAACTTAATGCCTGATTCACCGGTCCCGCCTTTGATGGCTCCATCGGAAAAAGCCACGTCTTCGGATGGTTCTTTGTCGTATTTACCAATAATGATGGAGCCATTGCCGCTAACCCCATTCAAAGTAACTTCGGTATCCGCTTTTTGAGTTGCATCAAGATAAGGAGTCGAATCGTTAAAACTTAATCCCGTCATGCTGGAAGGGTCGACCCCAGTCTGGACATATTGCGTCAGGTCAAGAGCTTCGGTCGTTGGACTCGCGGTCGTTGTGGTCGAGGTAAATGTTGCGCTTGTTGTCGGGGTTGTCGTCGTCGAACTCGAACTAGTCGTTGTTGTCGTTGGCGTTGTCGAGGTGGGTGTTGTTGTCGTTGTCGATGTTGTCGTGGGGGTGGTCGCTTGCAGGGTTGTGAAAGTCATATCATTTCCGTAAATAATCGAAACCCCTTTCGCGTTAGCCTGGAAATGATATGTGGTAGCCGGAGTGAGCCCTGTTATAGTTGCAACAAATGTCCCGGTAGTGCTCAAAGACAGAACTGGAGTTCCATTACCGTAGCTAGTGTCCGTGCCATAGGCAAAATTTACATTT
>Ga0182027_10015598_pt1 | contig 10435 bp, 13 predicted proteins | sample 712E1DmetaG_FD_121300 | JGI IMG/M metagenome (GOLD analysis project Ga0182027, IMG submission 121300) | Permafrost microbial communities from Stordalen Mire, Sweden - 712E1D metaG (Illumina Assembly) | ecosystem: Environmental > Terrestrial > Soil > Wetlands > Permafrost | place: Sweden... | reverse complement strand
CTGCCAGCCATTTCAGGTACTTTTGTCACATGGAAGTGGCTGAGGAGAAAAGGGATAGTTGGTGGATCGGGCCACCAATTCATCGGTCCTTCGTCCGCCCAAACCGCCGACGCCTCAAAACTGCTGTGGCGACGGCACGGGCAATGGGGCACCGATAAATCAAAGAGCTTCGGCCCACAGGCAGATCATCACTTCATTGCCGGATGGGGACGGTTGCACCCAGCCTCAGTCCAAATCGAAATCCCGGAGAGGCTTCCCGGTGGGTTGATCCTTGGTCTTCTCGAAAGCTTCCTTAAATTTGCGGTCGAGCAATTCTGATTGAGTCTTCTGGTCATCCGCGCTTTGACGGAACAGCGCTTCGCGACGCTCGGCTTCCTTTTTCAAGAGTTCCGCAGCAAAGTCCAAGTCTGGGCCCTTGTCCTGCTTGGGCGGCGCCTGATGGAATAGAACCTTGCCGAGTTCCGCGTCCACCGCCAGCGTAGCCCCACAGCATGGGCAAACCACTTCGAGCTTTCTCTCATCCTGTTGGCGTCGTGACATATCGTCTAGATGCTACGCTGTGGGGGCCGAGTCTGTCAATTCGGGCGGCATCTTCTTCCTTATTCCTTGAACCGAGCCGTTCAGTCGACCCTTGCCGCTTGGGGATGAAGCCGTTTCCAGCGGGCGGCAAAGAGAAAGAACACTCCCGGCCCGAAGGAAAAGAGCATCACGGCCACGCCAAAGGCGATTCCGAGAAAAGTCATAACCCCCGCACAGCAGTAATCCCGCGCCCGAGCCACAATATGGGTGGGCACCGCGACCAGCAGTTCAAGGATGCTCCCTTTCAAAAGATAGCGGCACTGTCGAGTGACCACATCCATTGCTGCGGCGCCACGGCCGGATCGGTAGAAAACCAGGCTCCACGCAGCCCACAGCACCAGCAAGGCCGCCCACGGGAGTATCGCATCGCCCGTGCCTGCCTTTTCCCTTCTAATGAACTCGTCAATGGAAATCGCCGCCCCGGCGCCGAGCACTCCCACCATCAACCCGGAAGCGAGGATGGTCCACAGCACCGAGCGTTGGGCTGTTGGTCGTCCCACCGAAAGGTCAACCGGGACAACTAACATCGCCGCTTGGGCCAGAACCATCACTCCCAAGCCGGCCCAGTACATCCACTCGAACAAAACCGATATCGCGTCATGCGCGTTGCTGCTTGGATAGAATGCAACCAGAAAGAGCGGTGAGGTCAAGGCAACGAGGATGAGAAAATAGAGAATAACAACCAGGACAGCCCAGCGCTTCATGGCAAGCCTCCTTGCTGGGAACTCTAAAGGTGAAAGCTGGAGGCATTATGCCACGCGCGCGCAAAGTTCGCCATGCGTGCGGGGTTCACAGGGTGGGCGCTCACAGGCAAGGAAAGATCGTGATTCGTTCCCGATTCAAGCAATTGGGGATGTTCTGGACAGCACGGGCTAACGCCACCGCGCTGCATGACAAGTTCCTGGAATGTTGTTTTTTCAGCAAATATGTGGCGCGCGATGTAGGGCCGAACGGCGGTCGGCCTCGGACCAGCGCCGCTGGCCCTTACAGCTATTGCTTGCGGCCGCAGGCCGTGCTGCGCTACTGCCATCTCAGAGCGGGCTCCCAAGAATGGTTTCAGGGGGAATCTGGTAACTACCCTGTAGATGCAACTTGCACATATCATCACATATGTGTTATCGTCGTCCAAGAGGAAAAAAGGAAATGCCATCCCGCACCTGTCCGCGTCACGGAAGCCAGCATCCCTGCACCTGTGCCATGGGGAACCTCTACCGATTTGTAGAGCCGGTGTTACTGTTCGTGTTACAGCAAAAGGGCCGGGCGCACGGCTACGAACTGGCCACCGATGTACGCAAGCATGCTTTGACGGATGCCGAGATTGAAGTGTCCGCCCTTTATCGGACGCTCCGGCAGCTTGAGCACAACGATTGCGTAACCTCGGAGTGGGACGTGGAAGGCAGCGGGCCAGCCCGAAGGTTGTACAAGCTGACACCACGAGGCGAAGAGCACCTGGAAGAGTGGCTCATAGTCCTCTCCCACATGTCCGAATCCATGTCCCGTTTTGTACGGGAAGCGCGTTCCCAAGCTGCGGCCGCTGATTCGAAAAGCGAAACCCAGCGTTCGCCCCGGCGACTCACAACTCGTCCGCATGCCGAAAGGACTGCCTGATGATTTCCCCCTCTGGTTCCAAATCAACAGTTGACGAAGTTCAATTCCAGTCCACTTGCTTCGCGTGCGGTTCCGACAACCCGCACGGCCTCCAGCTCAAATTCGCCGTCGCTCCCGATGGGAGTGCTGCGGCCAGTTGGGTTCCCGGTTCCGAATGGGAAGGTTCGCATGGGGTCGTGCATGGAGGGATTGTTACGACATTGCTCGATGAGGCCATGGCCAAGGCCGTGGCCGCAACTGGAAGCCGAGGTATGACTGCTGATTTGCGTGTGCGATTTCGCCACTATGCCGAAACGGGAGAGCGCCTCCTGGTCCGGGGCTGGGTCGTGAGGCAAAAAGCGCGGCTCGTCGAAACCGAAGCCCTGCTCGTGGCGGCGGACGGCAGCGAGCGCGCTCATGCCTGGGCGAAATTTCTGCTTGTGGTGAAGTCGCCGGCCAATGGCCGGGGAGTTTTAAATAGATAAGGAGAGAAAGAAATGAAGATTGCTGTACCAACAAATGACGGCACGTCGATTTCCGAACACTTCGGAAGAAGTGCGGGTTTTATAATATTTGATACTGAGAATGGGCAGATCAAGAGCCAGGAACTGAAGAGCAACACTGCGCAACATTCGCACGAGCAGGGCGCGTGCGGTCACGAATCCGCGGATAACAAACCGCACAGCCATGCCGGAATTCTCGCCGTTCTTGACGGTTGCCAGGTGGTAATCTGTGCAGGGATGGGTCAGCGGGCGGCCGAGGCCCTTAAGGCCAGCGGCGCCGAGATTGTTATCACTGCGCCCGCGCCGGCAAAAGATACTGTCACTGCGTACCTGGCCGGAAAACTATCCACGGTAAAAGAAGGCTTTTGCCGCTGTTCTCACTGAGATTGACATCAAGCCTCCCCGGGAGGAACCTGCTGCGGTCGATAGTGGCAGATTTTGATAAGATTGACTCCGTCGGCGTTGTCCGCACCTTCAGTGGGAAAGCGGGCTTGACCTTCCCGCTGCTGTCGGATCCCGGGGAGAAGGTCATTCGTCCGTATGATCTCTTGCACATCCGCGGCGGTCCCAAAGGGGTGGAGATTTCCCGGCCCGCCGAATTTCTTATCGATCCCACCGGCACGGTGCGTTGGGTGAACCTGACGGACGACGGACGCGCCCGCGGCGAGCAAGTGCTGCGAACCGCGGACAGACTGTTGGGAACCCACCCGTAGGCGCCGCGTGGCCGGTGAACCATACCGAAAGGAGCATCGAAATTGAGAGCAACGATTTCACGGCGTGAACTTCTATCCTGGACGCTGGCAGCCGCAGGAAGTCGTTTTGAGGCATCGGCCGCGCCGGCCGGTCTGTCCACATCAGCTTCTTCCCGGTTCGATGGGGAAAAGATAAAGGGCGCAGCGCAGAGATTCATTGAGAAATGCGCGCGCGACGATGGCGGGTATTCGCCTTCGCCCGATCCGCATTATTCCGGTGATTCCGATACGGCGGAGAGCGACCTGGCCGCGGTTACCTACGCTGCCACGCTGGCCAAGACGATAGGGTGGAAGTTGCCGCACCCGGAACGCTCCGTGGATTTCATTCAGCGCCACCAGCAGCCGGATGGCGTCTTCACGAATCTTCAGGGGAAGCTAAACCCGCAGGATGACCTGGCAATCCTTTACAACACAACGCAGGGAGTGGTAAGCCTGCGGGCGCTGGGAGCAAAACCTAAATTTGATCCCGTCCATGTTCTCGATCGCTTCTTTGCCACGGGCGCTTTCAAGAAGCTGCCGTGGTACACCCTGAGCTTCTACCCGTTGTTTTACGCTGCCCTGGGAAGGCCGTTCCCCGCGGAGCAGCGGGCCGCCATTGCCCAACACATGGTAGCCAATCAGGCAGCCGACGGTTATCTCGGCGACCACGTTGCGGCCACATTCCACATGGTGCATTTTTTCCGATTGATTGGTGAGCCCACGCCGCGCGCTGAGGCCGTAGTGAAGCGGGTGTTGAGGGATCAAAAGCCCGACGGTGGGTGGCATCTCAAGCCGCCGGACTGGGATGTCCACTCCTGCTTTGACGCGGTGTTCATCCTGAAACAATTGAGCTGGAATTCCCCGCCCTCGCGAGCGGCGATCGAGCGGGCGGCGGCGTGGGCGCTGGCGTGTCAAACACCGGACGGCGGGTTTGCCCACTATCCACAGGAACATGCGGATATGGACGCCGTCTATTTCCAGCTTGGAACCCTCATCCAAGCCGAACAAATCCCCGGCGCTAATTATGATCTTCCCGACGCCCAGACCCTGAGTTGGGGCCACGCGATGAAGCCGGGAAGAGTTTATGCGCAATCGTGAGGATGGCTGTTGTAGCGCCGTCCGTAACTTGTCCCGACAACGTCGGGAGGGCGGCACATGCCGGACTAAACAGGGTGCGGAAAAACGCGTCGCTGCTATGCTTATCAGCATCACCGGTTCAGACCACCCCGTCGCTCAGCGCGCCACCCCCTCCTCATCTGAGGAGGGGAGCCGTTAAAAACTCCCCTCCTGACTCAGGAGGGGTGGCGCGCAAGCGACGGGGTGGTTACCGGCAATAGACTCCTTACCCGTTGTGACGAGTTTTTCCGCAGCCTGTAAAGCCCTGCTCTACGACGTTCATGTCGGGGTTAAGGCCGACAGGCACGGCACTAACGGGACTGAGCGTCATGCAGGTGGATGGTATCACCGTCGAGCGTGCCGATCAGGTCCGCCGACTGTCCCACCAAACCTTTCAACATTGCATCCACATCCACTCCGGTCTGCCCATCGATCTGGTAAACCTTGCCTTCACTTTCCTGGGTGTATTTGCCTCCGGTAACCCTGACTATCCCTTCGTAAAGGTGCAGGTCCCTGGGCGGGTCCCCGTCCAGCTCCACGACGCTCAGGTCCATCATGCCAAACGCGCCATCCGTGAGGGTGCCGACAACTTCCACGTTCTTGCCGGCGAAATTCTTGTAGAAAGCGTTCTTCTTTTCAAATTTGTAGATCTTTCCATCACTTACCAGCACGTAATCGGCGTCCTTGGAAGCGCATCCAATCACGCATTTTGCGGCATCGGGGCCGGCAACCGCATGCTTCAATCCACAATGCGAATCACTCATAACCCCCACCAGCACCAATCTGGTTCCTGCGGCAAGGCCTGAACACGCCAGGGCCAGAACGCTGAACACCACCAGCAAAATTTTTCGCGGCATCGTGATCTCTCCATTCTTTTAGACACGTCCTCCCGCCTGAGCGTGCAAAGGCGTGGAGAAAAATCAATCCCGTTCCGAAGGTCCGCACACGTGCTCGGAACCTGGGGATTTATCCCAACAATTTCAAATCTTGGAAGCTGTGACCCTGAAGATCTAATTTTAGCATGAAGCGAGACCGCGGAGAAGTGCCATGAGCGAAGGTATGGTTCGCATCGGTTTCCCGGCTGGTTCATCTAAATCACCATGAGCAACGGATTAGCCGTTTCGGTACTGGACCTTGTGGGCATGCGGCCCGGTGAGTCCGCGGGCAGCGCCATTGCCCGGTCGGTGGACCTGGCGCAGCACGTGGAGCAGTGGGGATACAAGCGCTACTGGCTGGCAGAGCATCATGCCATTTCCGGACTGGCTTGCGCGGCCACGGCAGTATTGATTGGGCATGTGGCGGCAGCCACGAAGACGATTCGCGTGGGCAGCGGCGGAGTGATGCTTCCGAATCATGCCCCTTTGGTGGTGGCGGAACAGTTTGGCACGCTGGAGGCCCTTTATCCGGGGAGAATTGATTTGGGCCTGGGTCGCGCTCCGGGCGGCGATGCTCACACCATGCTGGCGTTGCGGCGGGACTTGCGGCAGAGTGGCGATGATTTTCCGGAGTTGCTGCAGGAACTGCGCACTTACCTGGGGCCCGAGAAGCCGGGTCAAGTGGTCAAAGCGATCCCCGGGCAGGGGAGCAACGTGCCCATCACCTTGCTGGGGTCCAGCGGCTTCAGCGCGCAACTGGCGGGGATGCTGGGGCTGCCATTCGCATTCGCGGCACACTTTGCTCCTGTATATCTTTACGCGGCGGCGCAACTGTACCGCGAGCGGTTCCGGCCCAGTGAGGTACTGCGCAAACCATATTTCATGGTGGCGGTGCAGGTGATTGCGTCGGAAACCGATGCGGCAGCCCGGCGCTTATTCACAACGCCGCAGCAGCGCTTTCTGCGGCTGATCCGAAACCAGCCCGTGGAGTTATTGCCCCCGGTGGATTCCATGGAGCCGCTATGGCAGGACGGGGAGCGGGCCGCGGTGGAGAATAGGCTAAGCTCGGCAATTGTGGGATCGGAAACAACAGTTAAAATGGGGCTGGAGAAGTTGGTGGGTGACACCGGGGCAGACGAGGTGATCGTGGTGACGGATACTTATGAGCATGCCGACCGGCTTGAGTCATACCATCGCGTGGCCGGCATTGCTACAATGATCGAGGTGAAATCCAACGTGGCGGTGCGACCGTGATGAAAGACCTACCTCTGTCGAAAGTTTACCAGTTGCTTGAACCGGGTCCGGTGGTCCTGCTGACAACCGCCCGCAAGGGCCGTGCCAACATCATGACGATGTCGTGGCATATGATGGTCGAATTCGAACCGCCGCTGATTGCCTGTGTTGTCAGCAACCGGAATCACAGTTTTGCCGCGTTACAGGCGACGAAAGAGTGCGTGATCGCCATCCCGGCGCTGAAACTAGCGCCCAAAGTCGTGGAAGTCGGCAACTGCTCGGGCCGGAAGGTGGAGAAGTTCGCGAAATTCGGTCTGACTCCGGCGCCTGCCAAACTTGTAGCTCCGCCTCTGGTGGCCGAGTGTTTCGCCAATCTTGAATGCAAGGTGGCAGACACCGGTTTCGTCAACAAGTACGGTATCTTTATCCTGGAAGTGCTCAAGGCCTGGATCGATCCTGCGCAGAAGAATCCGAAAACCATCCACCATCACGGCTACGGCAAGTTCGCTGTGGACGGCAAGATGATCAAGCTGAAATCGAAAATGCGTTAATCGGCCGACATCAAGAAAGCTGAGCGGGGCCAGCCCGATATAATTCAAACCAGCGAGGAACTGAATTTATGCCCAATCTGTTTGATCCGCTCACGATCCGCGACCTGACTCTTCCCAATCGCATCATGGTTTCGCCGATGTGCGAGTACTCCAGCATCAATGGATTTGCCAATGACTGGCACCTGGTTCATCTGGGCAGCCGGGCGGTGGGAGGCGCGGGCGTGATTATGACGGAAGCCGCCGCGGTTGCGCCGGAAGGACGGATCAGTCCGGAAGATCTGGGAATCTGGAACGACGGCCACGTGGAGTTTCTCTCCCGCATTACCCGGTTCATCCACTCCCAGGGCAGTGTGGCGGCGATCCAATTGGCACATGCCGGGCGCAAAGGCAGCACCTACCGTCCCTGGGATGGAAATGGAGCTGTGCCGGAAGAAGCGGGCGGATGGAAGAATGTGGTGGCGCCCAGCGCGATTCCCTTTGCGGAGAATTTTCCGATGCCGCAGGCCCTGACACAGGACGGAATTCAGGCCGTGGTGAAGGCCTTTGCGCAGGCAGCCGGTCGCGCTCTTAAAGCGGGGTTCCGCGTGGTTGAGATTCACGCCGCCCACGGCTATCTGATCTCTGAATTCCTTTCGCCCCTTGCCAATCACCGCACCGATCAGTACGGCGGCTCGTTTGAGAACCGCATCCGCTTGCTGCTGGAAGTGGTTCGCGCCGTTCGCGAATCGTGGCCGGAGGGTTCGCCGTTGTTCGTGCGCATTTCCGCCACCGATTGGGCGGAAGGCGGATGGACCCTCGACGATTCCGTGGAGCTTGCCCGGCACCTGAAGAAGTCCGGCGTGGATTTGGTGGATTGCTCTTCCGGTGGAAATGTGCCGCCTGCCCAAATTCCCGTGGGCCCGGGATATCAAACATCGTTCGCGGAAAGAATTCGCCGCGAAGCAAATATCCTGACCGGCGCGGTGGGAATGATTACCGCCCCCGCCCAGGCGGACCATATTATCCGTACCGGCCAGGCCGATCTGGCCATCATCGCGCGTGAATTCTTGCGCGATCCCTATTGGCCGCTGCGGGCCGCCCGCGACCTGGGATACCCCGTCCCCTGGCCCGTCCAATACGTCAGAGCCGCCCCCCACGGCACCAAGGCGCGCGTCCCGGCAGCGTCTTGATTTGAAATGGGCGGGCGGATCCGAAACCCATGGAGGATTTCACCACGGAACGCACAGAGGACACGGAGAAGTGACCCAGAGATAATCCTGCCAGCGCAGGCATTAGTAGTTCTCTCTATGGTCTCCGTGCACTCTGTGGTGGACTTTTCGTTTGCAGCCTTTCCTGTGCGCGAAACCCCAGGCTATACCTCCCCCATCAATTTAGGAACCCTCAGTCAGAAATGCACTGACTGTGGCCACGTGCTTATTAACCTGCGATGCAAGCCCGAATCTGGCGACGAGGGGCCTTGGCCCGGCGCATACGAGAAAATCAGGGCAAAGGCCGAACGCAGTTCGGCCATACAAATGCTGCGCAGTTCAACGGTTTGCGGGGGGTCCGGTGGTGGGGAGGATGGGAGACAAATTGTCCGGACTGTCCAAAGTACCGATTGGCTCCTTTATGCATCCAAGTAAAGCAGGTGGAGTGCCCAAACAATCATGTCAATAAAGCGTAGGTTCATACCGGACGCTCGAAGTGTGCTCGGGCTTCTCGTTCCTGCGGCACTGTTGCTGGTCATGGTGTCCGCGGGTGGACGTTATGCGTGGGGGGACAACCCCGCGCCAACAAAGCCAGAACTCGTCTCGGCGTTCGAAGTGCGCTACCGGTTGAATGTCCCTGGGGGTGGAGAAATCTTTCCCGCGCTAACCTCCATCGCGCCCGCTGATTACTGGCCGATTGCCACTCTTACCATGGTGAATATTTCGTCCAAACCGCTGGTGGAGACGGTTTGGGCGGAGGTCCATAATTGGAGCATCAAGACAGCGCAAAACATCAATCTTGCGCCGAATGAGACGCGAACCATCCGCATCAATCCCGAACTGCTCCCTCAAGCCTTCGAAAACGCCGAAATCCGCCCGGCAACACTGGAAGTCCGCGCCACCACTCTCGGAACTGACCTCGCCTATAACGAGACAACCCGGGTTTATCTCCATTCCGCGTCCGACTTTTTTTGGGGCGACAAGTTTGCCAATGCGCAATTTATTGCTCGTTGGGTAACACCCCACGCCCCCGCCGTTCTGCAATTGATATCTTCGGCGCGCAACTATGTGCCGCGCGGGCGCCTGGCAGGCTATGCGCTGCCCGGCGGTTCCGGGCCGGCCGTGGCCGCGCAGGTGAAAGGTGAGGTGCGCGGCGTCTTTGAAGCCATGAAGCATCTCCACCTCACTTATGTGGACAGCATCTACACTTACGGTAGTTTTGCGTCGAGCGCCGAGCGCGTCCGGCTGCCGCGTGAGACTCTTTCTTTAAATGGCGCAAACTGTATTGATATGTCCGTGGCGTTTGCTTCCGCGATGGAAAACCTTGGCATGGAACCGGTCATCGTCCTGGTGCCCGGCCACGCGTTTGCCGGCGTGCGGCTGGCACACGGATCATCGCAGATTCTCTATTTGGATCTCACCGTCATGCCCGACGGGTCCTTTGACGCTGCGTTGCAGAGGGCGCAAAATTGGCTGCAGAAAACGCCCAAAACCCAGGTCAACCTCATTGATATCGCCACCGCCCGCTCGCGCCGGATTTATCCCATGCCGGAAGGCGTGCCGCAAATCATTCCTCAAAAAGTGCAGTCGTTACCGGTGCCTGCCCGAACGCCGGCGCTGCGTATCCTCCAAACGATTTCCCCGGCAGCCTGATGATAGAACCGCCGGGCGCAAAGTAGCGCCTGGTGTGGCCAAGGCTGTCCAAATTAGCTAATTCTGCCATCGCGCATGCGGCACGAAGTTTCGGAATGCGGGAGCTTGGTCTCGCTTTTTCGACCGCTGACTCGTCAGCGGTATGTCGATCGCCGCGACGAGTCGCGGCAAGGCAAAGCGGCGTCGAGCCGCCGCACTCCAAACCAGAACCTGCCCAATTACGTGAGGATGGTCAGGTCAAGCCTGTCCAAATTAGGTGGAGAGCGTGGGGATGGAACGGGCTTTGCCCCCTGCTCTGCGGAAAGGCTACGCCTTTCCGGCCCCTTTGCCCAGGTTTTCTCCTCATCCGCGCCGCCGCGAAGGCTATGCCTTCGGCGGCGCGGATGAGGTTGGTGAGTAGTCCCCGGCGACGGAAAGGCG
>Ga0182027_10015597_pt1 | contig 10435 bp, 7 predicted proteins | sample 712E1DmetaG_FD_121300 | JGI IMG/M metagenome (GOLD analysis project Ga0182027, IMG submission 121300) | Permafrost microbial communities from Stordalen Mire, Sweden - 712E1D metaG (Illumina Assembly) | ecosystem: Environmental > Terrestrial > Soil > Wetlands > Permafrost | place: Sweden... | reverse complement strand
TTAAGCAGGGAGGATATAAAGCCGGAGTCTCAGGTTTTGTAGAAAGCATGTATCAGTCTTTTAGTATGTTTGTCACTTATGCCAAGCTTTGGGAATTACAAAACCAAGTCAAAAATAAAAAGTCATGAAATTATTGAAACGATTTTGGCCGGTTATTCTAATTTTTGCGGTTTGGTTTATATTTTCAGCGCCATACTTCCTGGAGCATAAAGTCCCTTTTCCCTCGACTTACCTTGTTAACTTTTTTTCTCCCTGGAATGCTTATCCGGGATTCTCCTCGCCGGTTAAAAATAATGCCATGCCGGATATCATCACGCAAATCTATCCTTGGAAAACATTAACGATTGATGTCTTCAAGAATTTACAGATTCCTCTTTGGAACCCATACAGTTTTTCCGGAACGCCGCAGCTTGCGAACTACCAATCGGCAGTACTTTCTCCGTTTAATCTGTTATTTTTTATCCTGCCGTTTATAGATGCTTGGAGCTTACTTGTTCTTTTACAACCTCTTCTTGCGGGCATTTTTACCTACCTTTTCTTGCGGACCTTAAAAATAAGTAATGAAGGTTCGGTTATTGGTTCTCTAGCGTTTATGTTCTGCGGGTTTATGACGACCTGGATGGCTTACGCAACGCTTGGTTATGCGATTCTGTTTTTACCTCTCGCTTTATATGCAATTGAAAAATTCTACCAGACTCAGAGAAATAGGTTTCTAATTCTTCTTTCTTTCTGTTTACCGCTCTCTTTTTTTAGCGGACACTTTCAAATCAGTATTTATTTTTTTCTCTTCATCACCGCATACATCGTTTTCAAGTTTTGGCAAACGAGGAATATACGTGGCACTTTCTATTTAGTGCTTTATGCTTTTTTGGGCGTTCTATTATCTCTTCCCCAACTGTTGCCTTCAGTAGAAGCGTACACACAATCTTTAAGAAGTAGTATATTTGTGAAAGGCGAAGTTATCCCGTGGGGATACATATCAACTTTCTTGGCGCCCGATTATTTAGGAAACCCGGTTACCAGAAATGATTGGTTTGGTCATTATGCGGAATGGAATGCCTATATTGGAGTTATCCCTTTAGCGCTCGGAGTCTATGCGCTTTTTAAAACCAGGAAAAAAGAAATTTTGTTTTTCAGTTTAATGGCGTTACTGGCAATACTTTTCTCTTTTCAGACTCCGCTCTTGAATTTGTTAATTTATCTTAAAATTCCGGTTCTCTCAACCAGCGCGGCCAGTCGCATAATTGTACTGTTCAGTTTCTCAATGATTGTCTTGGCAGGCTACGGTTTTGAACAACTAGTGCTTGATATCAAACAAAAAAAGATTAAATCAATTTACGCACTGCTTAGCTTATTTGTTGCAATATTTGTAGTTCTTTGGGCGGTCGCCCTTTTGAAGTTGATTTTACCTTTAGATAAAATTGCGATTACCAAGCAGAATTTAATTTTGCCGACGGTAATATTTTTCGTCTTTTGGGCATTGGCGACTCTAGCCCTATTAGCAACTCATTTGAAGAAAGAGTTTCTTCTCAAAATTATAGTTGCAGGCGTAATCTTGATTGTCGCATTTGATCTGTTGAGGTTCTCGAGCAAATGGATGCCCTTTGACTCAAGAACTTTAATGTATCCCAGGATTCCAATCGCGGAGGAATTTAACAAAATCTCGGGCTTCGATAGAGTTCTATCTGGTTTAGGAGGAGAAGGAGCAATCTATTACAGGTTGCCCTCACTTGAGGGATATGACGCGGTTTACATAAAAAGATATGGAGAATTTATCGCTTCCCTGGGAAATGGAAAATTTACGGAATCCGCCAGATCGGTAGTTGAGTTTCCCAAAAACGGCTTAGATACGGCAAAAGCGGTCAATTTGTTAGGAATAAAATATGTTGTTCATAAAGTGGCCGATGGACACGCTTCTTGGACTTTTCCCTTCTGGACTTATCCTTCCGGGACGTTTCCGACAATTTACAATGACGGCGTTTATCAGATTTTCAAAAACACAAACGCCTTTCCCAGAGCGTTTTTGGTTAGCGGTTATGTCGTAGAAAATAATCCACAGCAGATTTTGGATGCGATGTTTAGTCCGGGTTTCAACTTAAGGAGTGAAATCGTTCTTGAGCAAAATCCCGAGCTTAAATTAAGCGGCAAGGGAACAGCCAATATAACTAATTACTCTTCCGGAAAAATTTCCATTGAAACAAATTCCACTGGGAACAGCCTGCTATTTCTTTCCGATAATTATTATCCCGGTTGGCAGGCGTATGTTGACGGTCGGCAAACGCAAATTTACAGAGCAGATTTTACTTTCCGAGCAATTTTTGTTCCGTCGGGAGAACATCAAGTAAAATTTATTTATAATCCGTTAAGTTTTAATCTAGGCGTTTTAGCTGCGGCATTAGGACTATTAGCTATTATTTTTTTGGCGGTAGTTTTGAGAAAGGATTCAATTTTGCGGCCGAAGATTTAAGTTCTCCGAGAGTCATTTTTTTCTTAGCGAATACAAAAAGGTACACAATCTCCAAAATACCGGCCGTATTCAGAATAAGAATCCCCACAAACCAATTTCGTTGTCCAAGTTTTGCCGCTTTCCAGAGAGCTAATCCTTTCCAAAGTAAAGACCAAAGATAAAGAACGAAAAATAACCATATTTGGTTTTGACCCAGATTACTTAATAAGTTCATGACTTAAATTATAGTTGGTTGCCGTCTATAAATGCAACCGGAGTTAAAACTTGGTAGAATATAAGGTATGAGAATCGGAGTATTTGATCCTTACCTTGATACCCTCGGAGGTGGGGAGAAGTACATGCTTACCGTAGCCTGGTATTTGTCTCAAAAACATGAAGTTTCTATATTTTGGGACGAAGAGGGAATTTTAGAAAAGGGAGCCGAGAGATTTAATCTTGATTTATCTAAGGTGAAAAGAGTAAGCAATATTTTTTCCACCAAAACACCACTTTATAAAAAATATCTTCAGAGTAAAAGATTCGATGCAATCCTTTTTTTGAGTGACGGTAGTCTGCCATTTGTTGGAGCTAAATTATATGTTCATTTTCAGTTTCCCGTTGAATGGGTTAATGCAGGCAGTATCTTTGGTAAATTTAAAAATAGCAGAATTAAAAAATTTATTTGCAATTCCTATTTTACAAAAGCGTTTATCGATAAGAAATTCAATACGGACAGCGAAATCCTGTATCCGCCGACTTATTTTAAAAAAGATTTTCCTAAAGTAAACTTCAAACAGAAGAAGAATCAAATTCTAAACGTCGGAAGGCTTTCTACCTTTCCTGATGGTGGTCTATTTAAGAAACAGGATTTTATTGTCAAAACTTTCAAAGAAATTGTTGACAAAGGCGTTAAAAATTGGGAATTAATTCTGGTCGTGAGCTTTTCAAAAAAGGATGAAAAAGCTTTAGCGAATTTAAGGGAGCAGGCTAAGGGTTATCCCATAAAGATCTTAGAAAATGTGGCTTTTGATGAGTTAAATAAAATTTATGCCGAAAGCAAAATCTACTGGCACGCTTCGGGGTTTGGGGAAGATTTAACTATTCACCCCGAAAGGGCAGAACATTTCGGTATCACAACGGTAGAGGCGATGCTTAATGGCCTTGTTCCGGTGGTTATCAATGCCGGTGGTCAAAAAGAGATTGTCCGGGATTCTCAAGACGGGTTTTTATTTAATAACGAGAAAGAATTGCTAGAAAAAACAGATAAACTCATTAAAGATGATTCCCTGCTTTTAAGAATGGCCAAAAACGCACGGGAGAAAGCGGAAGAGTTTTCAACGGACAGATTTTGCGAAAGGCTAGGCACAATTTTCAATAAATGAATAAGGTAAAAATATTATTGATTGGATTCCTTTTTTTATTAACTCTTATCTTTTTTAAAGGTTTATTTTTACAAGGTAAACTTCCGATTCCCTCAGATACAATTGTTGGACTATATTATCCGTTTCGGGATCTTTACTTTAAGACAAATCCTAACGGTTTACCGTATAAAAATTTCCTGATTACGGATCCGGTTAGGCAACAAATCCCATGGAAGAATTTAGTAATCGATGCGGAAAAGCAATTAAACTTGCCGATTTGGAATCCATATAATTTTGCAGGAACGCCGCTTCTGGCTAATTTTCAGTCAGGGGCATATTATCCGTTTAATATATTGTTTTTTGCTTTGCCTTTTCCCCTTGCCTGGAGTCTAATTATTTTTCTACAACCGCTTCTAGCCGGTTTTTTCCTGTTCTTTTATCTATCAAATCTAAAGCTAAATAAAGCCGCAAGTCTTTTAGGAGCAATAACCTTTTCGTTTTGTGGATTTTCTATTGCCTGGATGGAATGGGGAACCATTTTGAGTACGGCGCTTTGGCTTCCTTTAATTTTGCTGGCGATAGATAAAGTAATAGTTCAGGATCCAAGCTCTAGGATTAAGAATTTAAGGGAAAGCATGGTTTGGTATTTTGTTTTTGTAGTGTCTCTCGTCGTATCCTTTTTTGCGGGACATTTGCAGACCTTTTTTTACCTGGCAGTACTAAGCACGTTGTATGTTATTGTTCGTTGGTTACAGTATGGGGAAAAGATTAAAATACTTGGAGGATTTGTTGTTTGTCTATGCGGATTTTTTATTTTGAGCTTGCCTCAGCTTTTGCCAACTTTAAAATTCATATCACTTTCTGCTAGAAATGTGGACTTGGTTGGTTGGAAACAAATTGGTTGGTTTATTCCTTGGCAGAATTTAATTCAGTTTATCGCTCCGGATTTTTTTGGCAATCCGGCAACGCTTAATTATTATGGTATCTGGAATTATGGTGAATTCATCGGCTATATTGGCATTTTGCCACTTATTATGGCGTTTTATGCACTTTGTTTTAGGAGAGACAAAAATACTTTTATTTTTGGAGTAGCATTTTTTCTATCCCTGATCTTTGCCTTGCCGACAATTTTTGCCAAAATTCCTTTTAAATTCGATATTCCTTTCCTTTCGACTGCTCAACCAACCCGGTTATTGTTCGTCACGGATTTTTCACTAAGTGTTTTGGCCGCTTTCGGGTTGGATTATTTTATAAGCAGTAAAAATAAGAAATTAATCTTTTCCGTCTTGGGAGCTTTTGCGGTAATATTGACTGGGTTGTGGTCTTTTGTGCTAGTTTTTCATGGACAGGTTTTAACAGGGGTAGATTTGAATATTGCGAAACAAAATTTAATTTTTCCGACAATATTATTTATAATCGTTTCCATAGCGTTATCGATTTTTGTTTTAGCTTCACATAAAAAATTAATAATCACCCTGGCTAGTTTGTTAATTTTAATAACTATTTTTGATCTTTTCCGTTTTGGTTGGAAATTTGAACCGTTTACAAATAGCGCTTATCTTTTTCCTTCTACTTCAGTAACGTCATTTTTGCAAAATCAAAAAGGCCCTTTTAGGGTTATGGCAACCGACTCAAAAATTCTACCTCCTAACTTTTCAATCATGTATAAGCTGCAAACTCTTGATGGTTATGATCCATTATATTTGCAAAGATATGGGGAATTAATGGCGGCATCAGGCAGAGGAATACCCGATATTAGCACGCCCTTTGGCTTTAACAGAATAATTACTCCGCAAGACCCATCATCAAGAACAACGGATTTGTTGGGAGTTAAATATGTTCTTAGTCTGGAGGAAATAAAAAATTCAAAACTTAAAGAAGTTTTTAGTGACGGTAATATCAAGGTATATCAAAATGAAATGGCTTTCCCTAAAGCGTTTTTCGTTAATACAACTTTTCTTGCAAGTTCAAAACAACAGGCGATTAATGCCCTATTCGATTTAAATTATCCTCTTAACAGAAGGGCAGTGGTAGAAAATGTTCAGAATCAGCAACTATTTAAGTCAAATTGGGACCTGGGAGATGCCCAAATTACAGATTATCAGAACGATAAGGTTGTTATTAATACAAATAATCCCGGTGTTGGCTTCTTGGTTTTAACCGATAGCTATTATTATAATTGGCATGTAACAATTGACGGTCGCACGACCCCGATTTATTTAACGGATTATAATTTTAGAGGCATAATAACCCCTAAGGGTAAACATACCGTCGTTTTTTACGATACAATGTTTTGATATGGATATAAGCGTAATAATTCCAAATTATAATGGAGAAAGTTTACTTAGAAAGAATCTGGGAAAAGTTTACGAGGAAATCAACTCATACAAATCCGGCAAAACAGAAATAATTATTGTTGATGATGGGTCTTCGGATGGTAGTTTAAGCGTATTAAATGAATTTTCTAAAACTCACCAGAATTTTAAGCTTGTAGAAAATAAAAAAAATCTCGGCTTTGCTCCAACCGTAAATAAAGGAGTGGAAGCTTCAAACGGCGAGATAATTATTCTTTTAAACACGGACGTTTATCCTGAGGAAGGTTTTTTGGGGCCTTTGCTAAAACATTTTTCAAACGAAAAAGTATTCGCCGTTGGCTGTTTAGATAGAAGTATTGAAAGTAATGGAATCATCTTGCGTGGTAGAGGTTTGGGTGAATGGAAAAGAGGATTCCTATCTCATAGAAGGGGAGAAGTAGATAAATCAAATACTCTTTGGGTTAGTGGGGGAAGTGGGGCATTTAAAAAAACGATTTGGGAAAAGTTAGGAGGGTTTAACGAGCTTTATGCGCCATTTTACTGGGAAGATATAGATTTATCCTATCGAGCTTTAAAGTCCGGGTACGAAGTTTTATTCGAATCCAAAAGCATTGTCGTACATGAACACGAGAAAGGTGTAATCAAAAATATATATTCAGATTTTCAAATAAAAACCATCACTTATAGAAATCAATTTATTTTTGTTTGGGAAAACATTACGGACTATTCTTTACAGTTTTCTCATTTTGTCTGGATACCCTACCATTTTGTAAAGGCATTGGTTAATTCCGATTGGGCATTCTTCTTAGGTTTTTTTGAGGCTTTAATACTACTGCCAAAAGTAATAAAATCTAGTTTTAAAGCTCAAAAAATATTTATTAAAACAGATAAGCAGGTTTTAGCTAATTACAAATAATGAAGTTATCTATAATCGTTCCCGTATATAACGAAGAGAAAACAATTCTTGAAATTCTTAAAAGGCTTGATGAGTTGTTGATTCCCGGAATAACAAAAGAAATTATTATCGTTGATGATGGGTCTACCGATTCCACTAGGGAGAAACTCAAAAAAGTCAAAAATGCAAAAGTTATTCTTCATGATAAAAATAGAGGCAAAGGCGCGGCCGTTAAGACCGGAATAAAAGCGGCGAGCGGCAATTATATAATTATTCAGGATGCCGACCTCGAATATCATCCAAGATATATTAAAAATTTGGTAGCGGTCGTTAGCGGACAAAATTCAGTTGTTTACGGGACCAGGTTGGATAGATTGCCGCATTTAGACAAAGAGGAAAAGAAGCATTTATTTATTCTGCACTACCTCGGGAATAGGTTCCTAAGCTTAGTAACGAGTATTCTTTACGGGCAGTGGATTACCGATATGGAGACTTGCTACAAACTTTTCCCCAAAAAAGCGGTTGAAAAAATAAGAATAAACGCGCGGGGATTCGAGTTTGAACCGGAAATTACCGCAAAACTTATGAAACAAGGATATAAGATAAAAGAGGTATCCATAGTCGCCACTCCAAGAGGATACGATGAAGGGAAAAAATTGAACACCGTTAGAGATGGAACTAAGGCTTTATGGAGTCTTTTGAAATACCGTTTTACAGACTAATATGTCAAAATCAGTCAATATAACAAGGGGATGGGGATTATTGGAAGGTTTTTTAGCCAGACAACGTGCCGCCAAAGCAAACAGTGTTATTCCTAAAACCTTTAGAGAGGGAAGAATTCTAGATATAGGTTGCGGTTCTTATCCATATTTTTTAGAAACTACCAATTTCAAAGATAAATACGGACTTGATCCGGTAATTAATCCGGAGATGATTGGAATAAAAGGTATAAAATTAAGTAAAAGTACCATTGGGACAAAAAAACTCTCGTTTACGGATAGTTTTTTTGATGTAATTACAATGTTAGCGGTATTTGAACATATAGAGCATGATAATTTAATTCCGGTAATTAAAGAAATACATAGGGTTTTAAAAAAGAACGGAATATTAGTTATTACTACGCCTGCTCCTTGGGCAGACAAGCTTTTGCACCAGATGGCCAAAGTAAGCTTAATAAGCTCGGAAGAAATACATGAACATAAACATAATCATCCCAGGTTGAAAATAGAGAATATTCTTTCGCAGGGCGGGTTTACGAAAAATAAAATTCAGAGCGGTTTTTTTGAATTTCATATGAACATGTGGTTTACGGCAAAGAAATGATTAATTACGCCAATAAAATTAAAAAGGGCTTTTTTAAAAACCGTAGAACTATTTTACTGCTTTTGTTTATACTCTCGCTTGCGTTGTCCGCAAGGCTTATTTTCTTAGATAAGATTCCTACAGGCATGAGTGACGATGAAGCCTTATACCCACTTCAATCCCGCTCATTTTTCTATACAGGAAAAGATTTAAGTGAACAATGGTCGACATTCTCTTTATCAAAACCTTCCGCAAGTGTCATAAATGTCTATGGAAGAGTCCCGTATATAATTTTTTCTCCTTACTTTGCAAGTATTAATCTATCGATGTTTACCGCAAGGTTGCCATATGCCTTATTGGGAGCATTCTTCGTGTTGGTGATGTTTGCGATATGTAGAAAGCTATTCTCAACCAAAATTGCGCTTGTCGTAAGTTTAATGACAGCCATTAATCCCTGGTCAATTTTTTTTAGCAGAACAGCTTATGAGGCACCAATAGCTACCTATTTTGCATTTCTCATGTTAGCCATATTATTGTATTCAAAATCATGGAAAATTCTATTTGCTTTACCAATATATATATTATCTTTTTATAGTTATCTTGGGACAAATATAATTTTACCTGTATTTACGATTATTACTTTAGTATATAGTTGGATTTTAAATAAGAAACAAAATTTAAACATATATATTTTATTTACCGTAGTAATATCCATATTGCTCGTTTTCTATATCGTCCATTTACCAAATGATATCGGAGGGAATAGAACGAGTGAGTTATTAACTCCCAATTCGCAGAGTATCGCAAGCGAAGTTAATTGGAATAGGAGGGAATCTATAAAAACCCCAGCGATGGGATTGTTTATCAATAAGTACGAAGATTCGGCTCGACTATTTATATCACAATATCTCGGAGCATTTTCGCCTGTATATTTATTTAGTCAAGGAGATGGAGCAGCTAGATTTACTCTTTGGGATCATGGCGCATTCTATATTATAGATGCCCTCTTTTTAGCAATTGGTTTATTTGAATTATTAAAAAATAGAAGGAGAGAGGGATTTTTCCTAATCTCTTTGTTATTGCTTGCGCCAATCCCCTCTGCGATACACTTTGGTGACTCTCAATATGCATTGCGAAGCGCATTTATGTTTCCCATTTTGCTGATTTTTATTGGTTACGGAATCTATGCGTTTATAAATAGATTTAAAAATAAGTTAATACCTATTTTAGCCGTAGTATTTGTATACTCAATATTTGTTGCCAATTTTGGATACGTTTATCTTTTTAGAAATCCAATCTATAATTATGATTCTTTTGGGATAAGTGGAAGAATACTATCGAGATACATTGTGCTAGCGGGGCGGCATGGGTACAAAGTACAGGTTTTATCCAATGGAGTAAATAAGGGGCTTTTTAAACAATATCTATTTTTTAATAATAATTATACTTGGGATAATCACTCCTTGATTGCGACCGACTTTTTGAAGCCGAAAGTGAATATCAACAATGTTACTTTTGCAGACTGTAAGGACATAAGCGTAGACAAATCGGAAATTACGGTTATCCCGTTTAATTTAAAATGTTCTAGCGAAAAGTTATCGCTGAATAAACTTGACCTGACAAATTATACGGATAATCAGCCAATTTACCAAATTTATAACGATGAGTTGTGTAAGAAATATTCTGTCTTACCATATTTGAATAATTTTTCTCTGAATGATTTTAACATAGAAAAGCTAAGTGAGCAAAAATTTTGCCAAACGTTTTTTACAAGAATATTGGGGTTAAATTCTATCACCAGTACCGGTAGCGCTGTCCCAGTAGACTAATACGCAATGATTAAGAAATTATTAAACAAGAAGTTTGAAATATCATTAATTTCAACTTTATTATTAGCAACATCTTTAAGATTTATTAATTATTTTAATAGGTGGGGTTTAGCTTATGACCAAGCAAGAGATGTTATCGTCTCCACTTATGCCTTAGCCCATCATTTAATTCCCATAACCGGTCCTTTTTCCTCGGCGGGTCAATTTGTATATGGTCCGCAGTGGGTTTGGATAGTCTCTGCTTTCGTGGCTGTGTTTCCTGGTGCAATCATGACTCCCTGGATAGT
>Ga0182027_10015596_pt1 | contig 10435 bp, 12 predicted proteins | sample 712E1DmetaG_FD_121300 | JGI IMG/M metagenome (GOLD analysis project Ga0182027, IMG submission 121300) | Permafrost microbial communities from Stordalen Mire, Sweden - 712E1D metaG (Illumina Assembly) | ecosystem: Environmental > Terrestrial > Soil > Wetlands > Permafrost | place: Sweden... | reverse complement strand
TTCCACAATTCTTCTGAAGAATGGAATGATGTTGCACCTTTCTTGGCGAACTCTAGAATGTCATTGTCATAATTCAGTACATCTGGTCTTTTCCCAAAGCTTTCATTGAATCTGACACCGACCTCTTTGTCTTTTGCATAGTCTAGTATCAATGAGATGACGTCTTTTCTCTTATAATAAGACAATGATTGTGCAAGAGTGAGCATGATAGAGAAAATATTGAGGCGTTTATATAGGTTTTGGGGGAGCGGCCAGTGCGTAAATAATATTCAACTATAAGATAATATTATTAAAATATCTTAATAAAATATATTATTAAAATAATATGATCTATTGCTTCTCTTTCAGAAATCTCTCTACATCTCTCCAGCCGATATCATTTCTGAGATGCTTGTTATTTCCTTCAATATTTATTTTCGCAGCTGCAGAATATGCCCTTTCCCTGGCTTCTAGGATGTTGTTGCCTTCTGCCACTACACTTAGGAGCCTGCCGCCGTTTGCATAGAATTTTCCGTCATTCATATTGATGCCTGCTCCAAATATTGTAACGCCAGGCATCTTCATCGTACTCTCTATTCCAAATATCCTCTTGCCCTTCACTTCAGAATAATCATTAGGATATCCTCTTGAGGTCAGAACTACACACACTCTCACTTTATCGTCTTGCTGTAGGCTTACTTTGTCGAGTCTTCCTTCAATGCTTGCAAGCACTAAATCGACATAATCATTCTTCAATCCGGGTAGTACCACTTGGCACTCTGGATCTCCCCATCTTGCATTATACTCGATGGTGTTTGGCTTGCCATTGAGGGCAATCCCTCCAAAATATATTATTCCTTTGTATGGATGACCTTCTTCTTGCATGCCAGAAACAAGCCTTGCAATCATATTCTCTTCAATTTCTGGTTCGAGTCCCTCGGTGATCCTTGCAGGCGATATTGCGCCCATCCCTCCTGTCTGGTCTCCTTTATCAAAGTCATCTACTGTCTTGTTGTCTTGGGCTGACTTGAATAGTTTGTATGATTTTCCGTCGCTTATTGCATAGAATGAAAATTCTTCTCCTTTGAGTCCTTCTTCTACTAAGAATATTTTTCCTGCATCACCAAATTCCTTCATCTTGTTGATGTTGCCAGTTGCCTGCCCTAAGTTTTCTGATTTCAATGCTCCCTTGCCTGCGCATAATCCTGTCGCTTTTATGAACAATAATTTACTTGGGTCCTTATGATAGATGTCTCTTACATATTGTCTTGCCTCTTCCTCATCAGAAAAATATCTGAATTCCGGATGTGGGATGTTGTGCCTTTTCATGAATTCTCTCGACCATCCCTTGTCCCATTCAATCCTTGCAGCATCCTTAGTCGGTCCAAATACCTTGAACCCGTGATTCTGTAGCAGATCGACAGTGCCTGCAGCCAATGCGTCATCTTGTGCTACATCTATGATATCAGGAGAATATTTTTTTGCTATTTCAAGAATAGTTTCAGGTTTTTTTAATGAACAGCCTTTATATATGATGACATTCTTTTTTCTGCCGAATGCTATGAAATCATTTCCAGGAGTTACAATGATTCTTTCTATCTGCGGACTATTCTCATAAGCCAAAGAAATCGCATGCTCTCTTGCTCCGCTCCCAACAATCATCACAGACAGACCCATGATTTTGAGAATCATTTAAGGATTATAAATTATCTGATTTTTATAAGGAACACCAGAGATTGTATAGAGTCGTATTCTTCAAATCAGCAACCTATTTAAATAGTCCTGCGTTCACGTTCTCTAATGGTCACATGGATAGTATTGGCATATGTTTTTGTTAGCGTCATAATAGTCAGTCTCATATCGCTTGTTGGTCTTGCAAGTTTTGCGATAAAGCAGAAAAGACTAGAGCAGATATTATTATATCTTGTGAGTTTTTCTGTCGGAGCATTGTTCGGCGATGTATTCATACATCTTTTGCCAGACGCATTCAAAAACGGAAATGCTATGCTGATAGGAGTATACGTCCTTTGCGGAATATTATTCTCTTTCATAATGGAGAAATTTATCCATTGGAGACATTGCCATATGCCTGCAACAAAACAGCATCCACATCATTTTGCCATCATGAACCTTGTCGGAGATGCGATGCACAATTTCATCGATGGACTCATAATTGCAGGCAGTTATTTTGTGAGCATCCCTGTCGGCATTGCTACAACGACGGCAGTCCTCTTTCACGAGATTCCTCATGAGACAGGAAACTTTGCAGTATTGATATATGGCGGATTCACAAAATTAAAGGCATTATTCTTTAATTTTCTTACAGCATTGACTGCACTCCTTGGCGCTATTGTCGGAGTCTTGCTCAGCAATTCTGCATCAAGCTTTGCATTCATAGTGCCGTTTGCTGCAGGGAACCTAATATACATTGCAGGCTCAGACCTTGTCCCAGAATTGCACAAAGGCACATGCGAAGATTTCAGCATCAAGAAAAGCTCATTTCAATTGCTAGCGATATTGATAGGGATTGGTTTGATGATGTTATTGCTATTATTAGAATGATTTTGAATCAACTTTATATATTTCTATTGTTCTTCTTCATCCATGAAATTCTATAGGATAAACCTTTATGGGAGAGTGCATGGTGTAGGACTTAGATATTCTGCACTTAATGCAGCAAAAAGACATCATCTTTGCGGAACAGCAAGGAACACAAGAGATAGCGTCGAGATAATTGTCAATGATAAAGATTTTTTAGATAAGCTAGACCTTCCATCATTTGCAAGGATAACAGAAAAGACGATTGAAGAGTTGGATCTTGAGGAATTCAAAGACTTCAATATAATAGATGGTGTTTATTGAAAATATTCTGATATAATATTGATAGAATAAGCATATATTATGATAATAGGATATGTTTATCGCTTTTTTCTTCTGGCATGCTCTTCATTTGCCTCATTATCTTGAAGCAATCTGCATGCAGGGCAAATTCCGTCTGTCATATCATTATATCTGCTTAATGCCATTATAATGGATGCTGATATGGGTTCATTCCATACACCGCCAAGCCTATATAAAAATTCCTTATGATTATGATGTTTCAGATTAAATCGGCATCTTGCTATGAGTATGTTTAATTGCATAGCGGCGAGCAGCACATTTTCAAATCCGAACCTATCGATGAGAGTCTTCCATAATGTATCATTACCAGATAATTTATTGTAATCATTAGGTCTTTCGCTCTTTATCAGATTTATTATCTCTTCAATATCTTTATCCATGATGCACCAGTATCATAATATACTAGAACTTGATGTAACTTTTATCATTTTACATAGCTTCCAATCTTTTTATCCTTTCATCTATAGGTGGATGAGTGCTGAACATATTAGACCAAAACCCTTTCTTGAACGGACTAGTAAAATACATATGGGCAGTCGCATTGGTCGCAACCTTTGTCTCAAGAGAATCTTTCTTAATCTTCTTGAGCGCGTTTGCAAGGGCTTCAGGGTTTCTTGAGAGTATTGCGCCTTCTGCATCTGCTGCAAACTCTCTTTTTCTGGATATTGCAAGCTTTATCAGCTCAGCGATTATCGGGGCAAGGATTGCAAGGACAAGCCCGACTATTATGAATATTCCGCCTCCTCCTCCACGATCCTCGTTGCTTCTCCCTCCTCCAAAAATCATGCTTCTCAAAAAGAAATTTGATAACAATGCTATAAGTCCTACAAGGATGACGGTTATTGTCATGAGTCTCATATCGTAATTTCTTACATGTCCCATCTCATGAGCGACAACGCCCTCTAGTTCTGTCCTGTTCAATTTTGCCAGAGCTCCTCTAGTAACAGCTATGGATGCATGCTTCGGGTCCCTTCCTGTAGCAAATGCATTTATACTGTCATCAGGAAGTACATATATCTGTGGTGTAGGAATTTGTGCAGCTAAAGCAAGACCTTCTACAGTATTGATATAATGTGCGTGGTCTTGTCTATTTGCAGGTTGTGCCCTGCTGATAGAAAGCGCTGCCTTATCACCAGCATAATAGCTTACTAGCGCCATGATTATTGCTATTATGAATGCCAATACCATGAAGGTTATGACGATGCTCGGGTCGTTATTGCCCCAAACTCTTCCAAAGACATATCCGATGAATATTATTATCAATGTAAATACAAACATCAGCAGATAGCTTTTCCATTTATTTGTCGCAACCTCATCGAATGCATTGCTCATCTTATCACCTAAGAAAATCTAAAATAATAAAATAAAAAATAAATATCTCAAACAACTTATTTCTGCGTATCACCAAAATCTACCTTGATAGGCTTTGTCTCTTCGCCTTCTGTCTTGAAGAATTCCCTTTGCTTGAAACTGAACATTCCTGCTATCACACTTCCTGGAAACATCTCAGTGCTGTTGTTGTACGAGAGTACGCTATCATTATATGCCTGTCTTGCATAGGCTATCTTGCTCTCAGTACCTGCAAGCTCTTCTTGAAGCATCTTGAAATTCTCATTAGCTTCTAGCTTAGGATAATTTTCAGCCACTGCAAACAAGCTCTTCAATGTAGCTGTAAGCTGATTATTTGCCTTTGCCTTATCTCCAAGAGACGTTGCGCCCATGAGCGCACTTCTTGCCTTAGTGACTTCTTCAAAGACTTTCTTTTCATGTTTTGCATATCCCTTGACTGTCTCAACAAGGTTAGGTATAAGATCATACCTTCTCTTTAGCTGTACATCAATTTGGGCCCAGGCATTATCAATCCTATTTCTCAGGACAATAAACCTGTTGTATGCAATAATGAACACAAGGACAATCAATACAATTACTGCAGTAATTATCCATCCAATCATGTTCTCAACCTCCAATATAACTATTGAATGTAAAAGAGTTTTGTTTATAAAGTTTCTGGAAGGATAATTAGTAGCTAATCTATGCTAAAACGGCTAATCTTTAGCTAATCACCATATAAATCATTTATGACCTTATTGCAGACTGATGCAAGATGCATCTTTCTCAATTCAGAAATAGGAAAATATTTTACCCTTTGTCCTTCATGCAGGTTCACTTTGCTCAGGTCAATATCTATCTTAGAATGGAACACGTGGTCTTTGCCAAATGGCCAATTATAGACCTTGAGCAGTTTCAGATCAGAAAGCTCTAGCTCTAATTCTTCCATGAGTTCTCTTCTAATGGTCTGCTCTGGCGATTCCTCGGGTTCCATGACTCCTCCAAGAAAATCCCCTCTGTTCGGCCATTTAATGGTTGGTTTGTCATCTCTTAGGAGCATGAGTATCTCTCCAAAAGAATTTTCGATAAGCACCTCTGCTGACATCCCCATAGAAAGGAAAACCTTGTTTTCTTTTATAAATTTTATTGCCCACGATAAAAATCTTTTTCAAAGAAAAATTTATAAATGAGCTGCATATTACTGATATATAATTATAATAATTTTGGAGGGTGATTTGAAATGGCTAAACAAACAGATTTATTAGCAAAAGTAGGTAGTTGGGCATTTATTATTGGAGTAATACTTGCTATAATAATAGGATTAGTTAGCAGTGTAAAATCTAGTCCGATCGCTGTATCAATATTGATATTGCTCGGCTTGATAGTAGGATTCCTGAATGTGACTGGAAGAGAGACGACACCATTCTTACTCGCAGCATTGGCACTGGTGATAGTTTCATGGATGGGTGGCCCAATATTTAATTTAGGGTGGCTCACAATACTTCAGTCAGTGTTAAATGCAATAATGATATTTGTCATTCCAGCAACAATCATAGTTGCATTAAAGGCAATCTATGCATTGGCACACGACGAATAAAACCGTCATTTTTTTTATTTTTCTTTTGTTTTTTTTCTTAATTTCTAAAGAATAAGATCTCTATTCATCTACGCTGACATCTATATCTGTGAATTCACATCTATCTCTCATTTCCATCATACCAAGCTTATTTATACACCACATAGCAATCACCTGTTTTTTTTTGTCTCAGCCTTACATCACTTTAACCAATATATATACCTTATGCAGAATAAGTCTTATTGCATCTTGTGCTTGCTCTATCTTCTACTGTCTAACTTCCATAAAATCATGCCACTTATGCATTATTGATTAAACCTTGATGCTCTTATGTTTTTTATCTCTTCTAATCGAAATATTTTTATAATACACATCCTTTGACAATATCATGGCTAATTATTATCTTGCAATAACGCTTTTGATAATAGCTACACTTATCGGAGCATTCATGATTGGTGGGGGGATGACAGGGATGTCTATATCTATCAATGATGTAGGTGTCAAGAAATTATGTATAGATAGCTCTGACTGCACACCGCAAGAGGCATGCTGTTTGTTTTCTGGCAAAGCATCAGGAGTCTGCGATGTAGCCAGCAATTGTGAGCAGATATCAGCATTGACAAAAGCAGAATTTGACCTATCCACCCAAGTCGCACCTGGTCAAGATTCAAACCAATCAGCTGCTGCAAGCATCATAGAGGCTGCTGCAGGATTATTGATAATAATAGTTGCTCTTCTTCTAGCATACAAATATATTGGTCTTGAGAATAATAAACATGTCCATAACTGATTGTATCAATTGATGATATAAATTCAGATCTTAACTTTCATCAAATCATATGCTACTTCTACTTCATGGAATACATCCTTTGCATCCTCGAGGACTTCTTCTGATGTCTTATATCTCTGCGAGATATGCGTCAGTATCAATCTTCTTGCATTGGCATTATTTGCTATGAGTGCTGCCTGTTTTGCTGTCAGATGTTTGCTGTTGTCTGCCTTTTCATCAAGTGTGGATGAGAATGATGCCTCGCATATTAATAGGTCTGCATTTCTTGCAAGATTCTGTGCTCCATGACAAATCGCTGTGTCCAATATGAATGAGATTTTTTTTCCGTTCTTGATGTCTGAGACCATCTCTGGAGTGATCTCTTTGTCATTATTCTTGACATTCTCTCCTTGCTGCAATTTTCCTAGGAGAGGTCCCTCTTTGAGTCCTAATTGTGCAACTTTTTTCATATCAATCTTTCTTACATCCTTTTCAATGAATGAATAGCCAAGGCACGGCACTGAATGGTCAAGCCGTGCTGTCTGCACAATAAAGTCTTCATTATCTATGATATCTATAGGATTATCGTCTCTAGGTATTATCTCATGGACTTCTATCACTATCTTATTTTCAAATATGCATGTATGAAGAAGATTCTCAACTCTCTTCTCAGTCTCTTTTGGCCCGAAAATATGTAGTACTGGTCTTTCTTCATTCTGTGCATTCTGATTCCCAAGGGTCTGGATCAATCCGATAAGGCCAGAGACATGATCTCCATGCCAATGGGATAATAAAATATAATTTACTTTGTTCCTGTTGATTCCTGCAATATTCATCTGCCTTTGTGTCCCTTCTCCACAATCTATCAAAAATCCCTTACTCTTATAACTAAGAAAGATTCCTGAGACATTCCGCTCTTTAGTCGGTACCATGCATGATGTGCCGAGAAATGTTAGTTCCATAGGATATCTAGAGTTGAGAGATGTTTATAAATTTTTGCAGGAGTTCATAAACCATCACAGATCTTTCAACAATGCGTGCACTAAATTATAGAATTTTTCTACTGAGCGTATCTCAACTTTTTCATCAGGGCTGTGAGGGCCTATTATGGTTGGTCCTATAGAAATGATCTGCATGCCAGGATATGCTCCATTTATTGGTCCGCATTCAAGGCCTGCATGAATTGCGCTGATTTTCATATCTCCGATTATCCTTTTTCCATGGTCCACAGCCATGTTGAGCAGCCTGTAATCGCTCTTAGGTTCCCAACCAGAATATCCTGTCAATTCTACGCCATCGAAATGGTTCGACTTGAATGCTCTTACTATCGAATCAAGAGCCATCTGTTCTCTGTATGCATTTGACGACCTAAACATGCCTTCTATAGTGACTCCATCATTTGTCGTCCTTATCACTCCAACATTATTTGATGTCTCGACAGGACAATACTGTGTTGTGCCCATATATAACACTCCGCTATGTATTAAGGATAATGCGTTACGTAACTGCTCAGGATGCATTGTCATCATTGTTTGTGATGCATCAAGGCTGTCTGCATCAATCATCCGGACATTCAACTTTGCTCCATCAAAATGTTCTGAAATACGCTTGGCTTCTTCTTCGATGCTCATATATATTGCTTCTGGATGGACAAGCACTGTGCAATCTCTCGGGATTGCATTCATCTTTGTTCCGCCTGTAATGTTAAGGAAATTATTTTTTATATTGATATGATGATCACTATCATTCTGGTATCTGCTTAGCAGATATCCCATGATGTTTATTGGATTGCCTCTCTTTGTCTCATGTATCTGCACTCCTGAGTGCCCTCCTGGAAAATCACTCAACGCTATCTCTAAGAGTTTTTTCGCATCTGCAGGAGCTGTTCCAGGAAGAATTGCTTTATATCTCCAAGCTGATGCGCATCCTACAGTGATTGTGTCAACTTCTTCAGAATCAAGATTTATCAGATATTTTGCTTTTAATGGGAGCTTCATTGCCTGAGCTCCTTTGAGTCCAGTCTCTTCATCTACTGTGAATAAAAGTTCAAGATTAGGATGCAGCATATCCCCTGATTCCATTATCGCAAGTTCTACAGCGACACCAATTCCATCATCTGCTCCTAATGAAGTGCCTTGTGCTTTCACGAAAGAATCTGAAACATAAGGAACTATTGGGTCTGTGAGAAAATTATGTTGAGATGAAGTTTCTTTTTCACACACCATGTCGACATGAGATTGCAATGCAACTGTATCGCTGCTTCCATTTGTTGAAGGCGTATATACAACCAGGTTCTTCTTCTCTCCTTCATCTATTCTGAATTTAAGCCCAAGAGTTTTTGCCCTTGATGCAATATATTCTATTATTTTATCTTCATTCCCTGATTCTCTTGGAATTTGGGATATACGATAGAATTCTTGCCATACAGGATATGATTCGCTCGCTGTAATACCTTCAAGAAATTCTACAAGATCAAGATTTGTTTTTGGCATTTTGATACCTTGTTGTATGCAGCAATCAAGTCATATTTATAAATTTAATCACTATATTGCTATTTTAAAGGAGTAAATTGTCTTTTCTTGTTTTCTTTTCTATTAACATTTTCTTACTTGCGAATACATATAAATTTTTTCCTATTTTAGAGATAACGAAATATATTGCATTTCTTTAAGTTGAAATTCGCACGTAAATTCCAACACATTTAAATAAGATATTGAATGTCTTTTATCATGGCAGACGAGGATATTGATCCGGCTGTTGAAAGCCCAGACCTTAGCAAATTGAAAGTAAAGGACACTATATTAGACAATAGGCCGCGTAAAGAGAAATTCAGGGCAGCATTTGCAAATGAGAGAGTAATCGCAGATGCGTCTGACGAGTCAAGAGAATTATACAATCAGTCAAGATATGGGACTATGCTCGAGTCAGGGAAATTACAGCTCTCACTACTTGAAGCATTATATCTTTTAGAGAAAAATAAGATAGAAGTGAAAGATGCCAGGAGTAAATTGCTGGATTTCGAATCATTCTTGAAAAAGGCGACAAAGCTTGAACCGAATTTCTGGATAAGATATTGCGTATTCAAGGATATGAGAAACCGTGGATATATAATAAAGACTGCATTGAAGTTCGGAGCAGATTTTCGCGTATACGATAGAGGGATAAAGCCAGGAGAAGACCATGCGCGATGGATAATATATCCAGTGCATGAAGGCGCAACACTCACATGGTATGAATTTGCTGCAAAGAACAGAGTCGCGCATTCAACAAAAAAGAGATTGATGATGGGAATTGTGGATGATGAAGGCGATGTGACATATTATGAGATAAAATGGCTCAGGCCATAAGATCTTATGTTAGAATTCTTTTGTCAGGATTTATCACAAGCTCGGGAATAATCTGAATCTAGTATTGTATGTGTGTATTCTCCAAGTGTATTTGCTCACATGTATATGATATTTTTTGCCTAAGTCCTTTATTTCGCCTAATATATTCCAATTATTCTCCTCTTTGAATTGTCTGTATAATGCCTCTGCATGCCTTTTTGCAAAGAATCTTGCCCATGAATGCTTTTCATGGTTATCAGAAAAATCTTGCGCCCTTTTTATCGCCCTACATAAACGATAGTCTTTTGCTTTAAGCTTATGGTCTTTTGCAGTATAATATGCAGTCTCAAACGCGTTAGATTCTGCTTGTTTCAACATTTCTATTTTTTTTGCATCTTCTAATATGAATCTATTGACATAAGTATATTTTTTGAAGTCATCAACCAGTTCATAGAGTCTAGGATTTTTCGATCTGATTAATTTCATTACAATCTTATATAATGTCTCTTCTCTTAAGATGACAGCTCCTTGTTTTTCGCTATCAATGATTTCTTT
>Ga0182027_10015595_pt1 | contig 10435 bp, 9 predicted proteins | sample 712E1DmetaG_FD_121300 | JGI IMG/M metagenome (GOLD analysis project Ga0182027, IMG submission 121300) | Permafrost microbial communities from Stordalen Mire, Sweden - 712E1D metaG (Illumina Assembly) | ecosystem: Environmental > Terrestrial > Soil > Wetlands > Permafrost | place: Sweden... | reverse complement strand
TGCCATCCCTATCCCCTCGTGCGATTCGCCGTCACCACCCAAGGCAAGAGCCGGATGCGGTAATGCCGCCTGTCCGGATCTGTGGAGGGGGTTATGGGTGACCATGATTTCTACTCCGACTTCTTGCTCTCAGAGTAGCCTGCTCCGAACCCGACGAGCCAATCGGACCATGCGCTTAGCGATTCGAGCTGCTCGTGGCGAGCCCAGCCCGCGCGCGACGGGCACGAGGCCGATGGCCAGCACAGCGGTTTTCAACGGTACACCGCACGCCGGTGCCGGCGGGTGGGCTAGGACCGGACACTCGCCCAGGCTGGTCGCGGCCCGCAGCATCCCGCGCGCCCCCGGACTGTGCCAATGAAGCTCGCACAGGACGCCACCGGCCCAGCGCGACTGGGAGCCTTGGTCTCTTTCGCCCTCCTCGCGAGCGTCGAAGAAGGAGGGATAGATTGCGGCCAACAGTCTGAAGTACATCCGCTGATCCCGAACCAGATCTTGCCATCGCTCCGGGTGCAATTCGATCTGCCTCAGCCATTGCTGGGTGTGGTTGGGATGCCAGACCGGGCTGGCCGCACACCTCCGCACCATTTCCAGCAGGGCGCTGACTTCCTCGCGCGTTCGGGGCTGCGCCCGTCCACCGAGGTCTTCCAGTGCCTTCCAGAGCGCCGCAACGTCGGCGGGCGTGCCCGCGGCGGCCCGGAGGTCTCGTCCGACGGCGGCGGGCAGGCGCGGCAGCAAGTCCAGCACGGGTTTGGCCATCCGTCCCCATGTCGTGCGCCCGATGGGCGCCAGGCTGGTCGGCGCCAGCGCGCGCAGGGCCAAGAAAGCCGCGGACTCGTACCCGTTGCGTTGCTCGACTCTGCCATCGGGTAGCAGATGGGGAAGAGTGAAACGGTTCAGCGGAGCATGGTGCGCATACACGCTCTCGAAGATGGCGTGCGGATTCACTCGCTGCGGAATGCCGTAGCGGTGACAGGCGATCCCGTGAAGCACATCCTCCCAATCGCCGTGGTACAGGGTCTCGTCCTGCGGTACGGCCTGCCAGAGTGCCCGGCGCGCGATGTAGGCGCCCCCATTGATGTGGCAGCCTTCCCGCCAGTCGTTGTACTGGGGATAGCAGAACTGATCGAGGCGGAAGTTCACGAGCCGAATGCTGGCGAGAAATGTGCGTGCGGTCGGCCGCGTGCACTGGTAGTCGACGTACCGGAAGAACACCGACTTCGATGGTTCGGGGCGGAACAAGGTTGGAAACGTCGTGATACCCTGCGTGGCGCCCATCCGACGGTTTGCAGACACGAAGTTCGTCGGGATCACGAAGCGATCGTGCAGCAGGCACAGGTTCTCGTGCTGGGCTTGCTCCGCCATCTGGTTCTTCTTGCGCGTGATCCAGCCGCGCGGCTCCGGCGGGTCCAGGTCGAAGCGCCGCACGGGAGCGTCCGGCGGCAGCGGGCCAGGGTCTGGTCCACAGATCAGGATCTCGTAGTCGGGCAGCCCAAGGTCGCGAATCTCGCGCACCATGCGACAGGCGTTCTCCGACGGGCCGGAGGTGAGAATCCCGAACGTCCATCCCTCCTCCGCGATGCGCGGGGCCACCAGAGTCGGACGTTGCTTCCTGAAGATGCGCGCGATGAGCCCGCCCACCTCCAGCCGGTGGACGAGCTCCAGGCAATGCCGGAAGTACGGGCGCTCGAGCACCTCGGATGCGCCGATCACGGTGTCGCCCAGCTGATCAGCGCGCTCGACGTCGACCCACAGTCCCCCCGGCCGCAACACGTGAAGCGCCTCCCACATGAGGATGAGCGCGAAGCGGCTCTGGTGTAGCCCGACCGTGAGAGTGGCATCGCGCCTCTCGAAGCCGGACTCCGGCCCCAGCGTGAAGAACGCATCCACCGCGCAGCTGATTTCGTCCACCGGCGCGGGCCAGCAGGATGGAAGAAAGCCGAGATAGAGGGGACAGGACTGACCACCCGCCAGGACCTGTGCCTGGTGCATGGCGCGCGTCAGCGCTTCGCGATCCAGGTCTTCCACCAGGTCGTGAAATGCCGGGAACTCGCGCAGCGGCATGCGGTCCTAGTGCCTCCGGTCAGAAGAGCGGTCATGTTTCGGTGGACGAGACGCCCGGACGGCTAGGCGCGACGAGGGCGCATACTCGACGTATGTAACCGAGGAGCAATGCAGCCGGCCGGGACGAATCGGCCGCCCAAACGTGGCCGAAATTCTGACCGGAAGCACTAGAGCAACGGCTCCCGCAACGACCGGTCCAGAACCTCGGCCTCGAGTAGATCGCTGACTCGCCAGATCTCCAGGTCCGGTCTCCCAAGGACGATCCGGTCGAGCAGCCGTTCTTCATGCTCGGGTGGAAAGGCCCGGGCATCGGCGATCCTGGTCATCACGTTGACCGAGTCGACAACGACGCGTTTCGCATCCAGCTGGTCGAGAAGACGGGCAATGTCGTCGAAGGGAACCCCGGTGACCGTCTCGATGGGAAGGCGCCAGGCCCAGGCCTTTCCCGACACGAAATCCACCGCAGGAAACAAGCCTCCCAGGGCGGCGGCTGACCAGCGTCTGACCAGCTTGCATCCGGGTACCATGCGCGCGAATTCGGCCAGCGTCGCGGCGGTTTCCTCGGCCAAAACGTCGAAGATGAACGGCACGTCGATCCTGGCTGCGCCATACCGGGCGCATCTTTCCATCGTCGCACGAACTTGCGCCGGATCCATTGCGGCCGCCGACGAAGACGCCGCGGGGCCCACCGTGACCATGCAGGGCAGGGTCCGCTGGTAGGCCCGGACCAGGGCATCGCTGCTCGCGGGCGGTGCGAGCCTATCCCACAGGCCGCGGGCTGACACCATCACGGTAGCGTGTTGGTTTTGCCCTACCGCCAACGTCAGCAGCGGAAGCTTCGAGTCGGCACCCAATGTTGTCTCTTCCGAAACCACTGTGCCCCGGACGGCGCTCCGACGCAAATTGGTCATCGACCCGGGCCAGGCGGCCGGCCTCGGCTGCCCCGACCGGAGCACGAAATCCTTGGCCTCACGCGCGAGTCGCACGGCCATGTTCGAACCCAGAAACTCCTGCACGGGCCAGAGCGCCAGGGCCAACGGAGGAATCAGCAGCGCCTCCCGAAGACGACCCGCTGGGGGCGGAACATTGGCCAGCGCCAGCTGCGGCCCCAGACTGCTACGGGGACCGAAAGCAGCGCGGGCAACCGGGCTCTTCAACTGGAGCCACTGGCCGAAGCGCAGCAGCCGGTGCGCGAGGGTTCGACAGTCAGAGGGCCTCATCGCGCGATCGAGGTCGAGGTCTCCCAGGATAGGCTTTGCACCCAGCAGCGCCAGCGAGCCGAAGTAGCGGGCCCACTGCGACGCGAACAGGACCCAGGTGTCGTCGGCCAGTTCCAGTCGTCTGCACCACGCCTGCACCAGACTGGCCCGAAATGGTGCCCCCACGCACAGGACATATCCGATCTCCAGCAACGCGAGCGCATCCTCGCGGGTGGCAAGGGGCTGCGGCGGGATCACCTTGGTGCTTGCCCTCAGCGTGGTTGCGGGATTCAAGACCGCGCCCGCGATGAGGCCGTGGAAGGCGGTGCGGCGCCCCTCCGGTAACCGCTGGATCGCTTCCTGCAGCGCCAGGCTGAAGGCGGCGGCGTTCGTGCGGGCCAGCGGCTTGAAGTCGCGGCCGTTCACTGCGCGCTCGGCCAGCTGGACACTGGACAAGCTGGTGCGGCACTCGCGGCGCGAACCGTCGGCCTGCAGCACCAGACCGCTGGTTTGCCAGACGTTGAAGTGCTGGGCCTGCACCGACTCCAGCACGGCCAGCGGGTTCACGCGATGAGGAATTCCGAATCGGTGGCAGCGAAGCCCGTACTCCGTGTCTTCGTTCTCGTTGTGATGCAGCCGTTCGTCGAGAGGAACCGCGCGAAGAACGCGCGTGCGCGAGAAGATGGCGCCGCCCGCGCAGAATGCATGCTCGCAAAAATCGTTGTATCGCGGATAGAGAGTGAGTGACGGTCCGGCGGTGGGAAACCCGAGCGGCCGGTAGGACCCCAGCCGGATCTGCGCGTCCACGTCATCGTCGGGAAGTATCACCTGATAGTCCAGGTGACGGGAGAAGCTCACACGCGAGTAGGTCGGGAAATACAGCTGCGGAAACGTGAAGACGCCTGGACATCCCAGCGCCCCCAGCGCCGCGTCCAGCCCAGGCGGTAGCGAGTACCGGTCGTGCAGCAGCCCCACGTTGTCGCAGGCGGCCTGCTCGACCACCAGGTTCTTCTTCCGCGTGATCCAGCCGCGTGGGTCGGGCGAGGCGAAATCGAGCCTGCGCACACGCGGATCCGCCTGGACCTTCGACGGCAGTGGTCCAGCCACCAGGACCTCGCCAGTCATAGACAGCGCGAGCAGTTGCTCGATCATCCGGGCCGCGCAGTCCGAATCGCGCGCAGTCAGGATCCCGAACGTCCACGAAGGTCCCGTCCCGATCTCGGCTAGCGCCAAGGCGGTCTTGCGCAGGACCGAGAAGGAGCAGTCGCCGGCCGCGTCCCGCAACAAGGGCTCCAGCACCTGAGAAAAGTAGGGACGCGCGAGGAAATCCTGTTGGCAGAGCCGCGTGCCGTGCAACGACGCCGAACGGTCCAGATCGACCCAGATTCCACCCACGCGCAGGGCGTGGAGGATCTCCCAGAACAGGATCAGTGCGAAGCGGCTGTCGCGCAGCCCGACCGTTACAACGGCGTCCAGTGCCTCGGCTCGCCCGGGCCGCTGCAAGCTGAAAAAGGCGTCGACGCTGGCCTGGTGATGAACCACGTTGGCTACAAGCGGCTCGGCTGGGCGGGGATCCCCGAACCCGAACGCCCGCGCGCGCGGCACCGCAACCGTCTCGTGCAGTCGCCGACGGAGCCGCGCTATCAGGGCGGGCGGCACGTCGAAAGGCCGGACGTCCTTGTAGGGCGGCTGCTCGGTCAGCATGGCTCAGCGATCCGCAGGCAAGGAGGATTCTGGGGAAACGCCGAGCAGCGCTTCCACGCGCTCAGGCCGAAGAACGTCCCACACCCAGGCGGGGCGCAAGAGGCCGTGCGTGCGCGAGGTGAGAAACCTGCGCCCCAGTCCGGCGACGTTCTCGACGCAAAAACTCAGCGTGCCCGCGCCGTCCACGATGCGCCGCTTGTTGTGGATCCCGAGATCGAAACGAACCTCGTAGTTGCCCGCTGAAAGTGTGTTGGCCGGGATCAGCACGCTGCGGGCAATCCGGCCAGGCGCCACCTCCTCGGGAGGAGGCGGGCGATCATCGTCGTAGGCGGAGTAGGCGAGCATCTTCTCCATCCCTGAATACAGTTCGACCGCGCAGACAAGTCCCAGGACGGGCGCGCGGACTTCCGCGATGAACTCGATCAAGATAGGGCAATCGGTGCACAGCACGCCGTTTCGCTCGGGCGTGGACACGCTGGTCGCGAGTAGACGCACCTGATCGTCACCCGCCTCGCCTTGCCAGCGCGCGACGTGCTGGGGAGTCGAGGCTGCCAGGTACTTGAGTACCACCTCACGTGCGGGCCCATCGGCCTCGACTTGGCCTTCCCGCAACAGAATCGCCCGCGAGCAGAGTGCGGTGATCGCGTCCATGTTGTGACTGACGAACAGCACTGTCCGCCCCAGCTTGGCCACGCTCTTCATCCGGCCGATGCATCGTTGCTGGAACTCGACATCACCGACTGCCAGAACCTCGTCCACCAGCAGGATTTCCGGCTCGAGGTACGCGGCAACCGCGAAGGCAAGGCGCGTGTACTGGCCGCTGCTGTATCGCTTGACCGGCGTGTCGCTGTGACGCTCGATTCCGGCGAAGGCGACAATCTCGTCAAACTTGCAGCGGACTTCGCTTCGTTCCAAACCGAGAAGCCTTCCCCCGAGAACCACGTTTTCACGGCCGGTCAATTCAGGATGGAAGCCCGTTCCCACCTCGAGCAGACTCCCGACCCTTCCGCGCAGCTCGGCGAAGCCCGTTGTGGGGGCCGTTATCCGGCTCAGGATCTTGAGCAAGGTGGACTTGCCCGACCCATTCTTGCCGATGATGCCGAACGCCTCTCCCGGCTCCAGTTCGAAACTCACGTCCAGGAGAGCCCATAAGATCTGTTCGTCACGCGAGTCGCGACGCCGCACCCAGTTCGAGATCGCTTCCCGCAGGGGCGTCGCGCCGGCACGCAGCGTGCCCAGCCGGTACCGCTTCGAAAGCCTTTCGACCCGCACAGCAGCGTCAGATGACATCCGCAAACCCGCGTTCGAGGTATCGAAAGGCGATCAGCCCGCCAACAAACACGACGACAGCGAGCACGATCGGATAGGAAACGGCCAGGCTGGGCTGACCGACGCCTAGCAGCGACCATCGGAAAGCCTCGAGCAGGGGCGAAAGAGGATTCACCCCGACCAGGGCGCGATAGCGCTCGGGAACCGAGTTCATCGAGAATGCGATGGGACTCGCATACAAAAGCAGCTGAATCGCAAGTTGCACGACGTACACCAGATCACGGTACCAGACCATCAGCGCACCGGCGATCAGGCCACAGCCCACGGCGAGAAGACACACGACCAGAATCCAGATTGGAAGAAAAAGCCCCTGCAGCGGCGGCCATACTCCGAACGATATAGACATGACCTCAAACATCGCCCAGGACACAGCAAGATCGACCAGGGCAGGCAGAACGACGGAGAACGGCAGGAGCTCTCTGGGAAAGAACACCTTGCTGAGCAAGGCAGCATTGCCGACCAAGGAATGGGCCCCGCGCACGACGATGCTGCTGAACAGGTTCCACCCGAGGACACCCGCGTAGGCCAACAATACGCGCGGAACCGGCTCTCTGGGCATACTTGCAATTTGCCCAAACACGAAGGCGAACAGGGAGGCTACCAGCAGGGGCTGGATGAGAATCCAGGCGACCCCGAGCACGGTCTGCCGGTAGCGAACGCGCAGATCCCGCGCGGCAAAAGTGAGCAGCAAGCCGCGGTACTGGAAAAGCTCACGTAGGCCGAAACCCGGCCATTTGCGGGCTGAATTGATGGTAACCACTGCGGAGGCCGTCCCCCGACGAGGTCGCAGGGCCTGGTAGTCGATCATGCCTTGCCGCTCACCCGTTTCTCGGCACGGCGCGAGGCCTCATGACCCCGGAAGCGTACGAGATCGGCCGGTGTGCCTAGGCCATACATGCCAGCGTCCAAAGCGCCCACGTTGAAGATCCCGACCCGACTGCCCCCGGCGATCATCTCGTCGTAGGCCGGCGCCACGTAGAACTCACCATTGACCCGGAGGTTCTTCGCAATCATCTGGCGCGCACTGCGCACGAAGAGCGAACCGTGCCGGTAGGCGTAGATCCCCACGGTGGCCTCGTCGGACACGACCACCTTCTCGACCACCCGGCGGACCAGGCCCTGCGCGTCCAGTTCCACATAGGACCACTTCGTGTCATTCGCCTTCATGGTCATTATGAAGCCGTCGCTTCCGCTCGAATCCATCGCGGACAGGAAGTCGTCGATGTTGCAATCCACCCACTGATCGCTGTTCGCGATCAAGAGGGCATCCTGGTTGTCGATGAGATGGGCTGCGGTGAGTGCCGTGCATGCCGCACCCTCGGTCACGCCAGGCACGGGCAGGACCACCGCCCCCGGCGCCCACCGGGTAAGCAGATCGGCGATCCCGTAGCGGCGGATGTGCTCCTCGAGTACGAGAAAGACAAAGCGGTGCTCGCAGCGGGGGCGCACGTTGTCGATGACCAGCTGGATCATGGGCTGGTCGTGCACCGGGATGAGCGGTTTGGGCAGTTCATAGCCGGCGTCCTGAAAGCGCTTCCCGCGCCCGGCCATTGGAATAACGATGTTCAACATTGCGAGGCTCGCTACAATCACTCCCCGGCGAGGAACTTGTCTCCCCGGATCGACGGCAGCTTGACCACCACCGTGATCGAGTCCTCTACCGCGAGGAAGTCTGTGCCCTCGCCCGGGTCGAGGCGAATAATGGCCCCCGCACCGAACGTTCGATCCGCCATGTGGACCGCGCCCGACACCACAGCCGTGATTTCGGTTCCCACGCGATGGACGTGCCAGGCCTCCGTGTCGCCCGCCCGGTAGTGCTTGATCGCTACCTCGGCCGCCCCGGTCTGGAACACGGTGGGCACGAAATCGCCGACGAACCAGCCCTTGACCATCTCCGACAGGCTCGCGAACTGCATCACGGCCTCCGCAGCTGAGCCAGATGCTCGGCATAGGCCTCGACCCCCTGGGTGGTCGCGAGCGAGTGGTAGGCCTCCTTGGCGATCTCGAACACGCCGATCTTGGCGCCCTCGAGCACCAGTTCGTTGTAGCAAGGACACACGTAGAAGGCGTTGTTGAAGTGCGCATCCTTCTTGATGGATTCCATCGCCGCGCGAACGAAATCCCGACCGCGCGCGAAGTAGTAGGTACCGGCGGTGGCCAGGTTGCTGATCGGGTGCTTCTCGGCGGCCTCCACCACGAACCCGTCGGGGTCGCAACGCACGTAGGACCAACGGGGGTGGGTCGAGCGAAAGACGATGATGCCGCCGTCCAGTTTCCGGGTCTGAAACCCACGCACGATGGCCGGCAGATCGGCGTCGATCACCTGGTCGCCGTTCGCTATCAGCAACGGCTCATCGTTGTCGATGTGCTCGATGGCCAGCAACGCTGTGCAGGCAGCCCCACCGGTCAGGCTCGGCACGGCAAGCACGGTGGCCGAGGGTGACAGCAGCCTGAGGACGGCCCCGGTATGGTGGCGCTGATCCTCGTCGCGTCGAATGACGAACACGAAACGCGCCCCCAACTCGCTCAGGGCCGAGATGTTCTTCACCACGTGTTCCACCAGGGGCAGCCCCGCAATTTCGACCACGTTCTTGGGAAACGGGTAGCCGGCCTCCTCGAAGCGCGCATCCGAGCCGGCCATTAGTTCGAGGACTATCACGCGGGTACCCCCTGAGCGCGCGCCAGGTGCGCCTTGATGTTGTCGTAGGTGACCGCCGAGACGGACTCGACCGCCATGACGTGGGCGCCGGAGGCACGGGCCGCCTGCAGCCCGTGCTCGTTATCCTCCACCACCAGCACCTCCTCGGGGCGGAGCGAGAGCGCCGCGAAAGCCTTCAGGTAGATCTCGGGGTCGGGCTTGGCCCGCTGCACGTCTTCGTTGCTGAGCAGGATGTCCATGTGCTGCCGGAGGCTGGACTTCTCCATGAACAGCTCGACCGACTTGCGCACCGAATTGGACGCCACACCCAGCCGGTACCCCTCGGCCTTGAGCCGTGACAGTGCGTACTGTCGCTGGAACGAGGGCTTGCAGTGCACCTGCACGAGTTCCGTCGTGTAGATCTGCTTCAGTTCGTTGATGAAGGCGTGCAGGCCGTGCGGAAGTCCTCCATCACGGGTCAGGATTTCCAGTTTGCGGCGTGTGGGAAGACCATCGTACGTCACCAGGTGGTCGTATCGATCGATCTCGTAGCCAAACACGCGCAGCGCACGGTTCAGGGCCTGGTAGTGCCAGTCCCGCGCGTCGACCAGCACCCCATCCATGTCGAAAACGATGGCTTTGATCATCGGCTTGCCTCAAGCACCCGCGAACAACTGCCGTGCGGCTTCCGGATGATCGGTGCAGATGTAGAGGGCGTCCGAGCCCGCACACGACATGGACGCCCAGCGCTGCCACACCGGCTCGTGAGAACGCCCGTGCAGTTCGGGCGAGACCAGCGCCACCTGTTTGCCGGCAACCAGATGCCTCGATACCACACTCTCGCTGATCCAGTCCTCGCGGAAGCAGTCGATCCAGACGCCGCGCGCCTGTTGGTAGAACGCGGGCTGCGGCTCCACCTCGCTCAGGCGGGTGAAGGCGGGCAATCCGGCCCGCACGTACTCCAGGGCGTCCGGCACGGCCATGTCGAACACGAAGCTGGACCGAACGGCGAACTCACGCAAGAGGTCGCCGATGGCGTGGGCTAGCCCGCAGGATTTCACGTTGATGGCCAGCGGCGTCTGTGGGCCTACCTCGTGGTGCAGGGTGAGCAGGTCGCGAAAGCTGGGTGCGGTGGCATCCGGCGGATCGTGCGAAATCACCAACGCGCGCTGCAGATCGCGCACATCGGTCTCGATCCCGAATCCAGCCTCGAAGGACCGCCGGAAAGCCACCAGCGTGTTCCTCTCGTCGGGACGGCGGAAGAGCCCGCGATGACTTAAGATTCGCATGGGATCCCGGAGATCATATCATCCGGCCCTTCGCGCGGGCACGGCTTTGTGCGCGCCACCATCATGAAGCCGCGCCGTCACGCATGGAGCGTGCGAATTCGTCGAAGATGTCGTCGAGGCTGCGCGTGATGGTCCAGTTGGGATAGTGAGCCTTCAGCTTGCGCAGATCGGAGTAGTAGCAGATGTGGTCGCCGATCCGGTTGGTTTCCGAGTAG
>Ga0182027_10015593_pt1 | contig 10436 bp, 6 predicted proteins | sample 712E1DmetaG_FD_121300 | JGI IMG/M metagenome (GOLD analysis project Ga0182027, IMG submission 121300) | Permafrost microbial communities from Stordalen Mire, Sweden - 712E1D metaG (Illumina Assembly) | ecosystem: Environmental > Terrestrial > Soil > Wetlands > Permafrost | place: Sweden... | reverse complement strand
CAGCCGATCCGGAATGAACCGCGGCGGCACCGCCGCTAATTTCGGCACCAGCGGCGGCGCTAGCAGTGGCGGCGGCGGCGGCGGTGGCGGCGGTGGCATGGGCGGCGGCGGTCCCATGAACGATTTCAGTCTGGTCATTATGACTCTCGCCAATGCTGGCCTGCACGTGAAAACCGGGGATGTGGTAGGACAATTCGATCCGCAAATGCAGCAGCAACGGTTGGACGACTACAAAGACTCGGTGATCCAGACCCAGAACGCCGTCCGCAAGATGATCGCCAACCTGGCGTCTGTCAGAGACGCCCACGATCAGACGGTGCTTACCGGCAAGGCCAATTGGGACAAAGCCGTTCTGGACCTGCAGACGGCGCCCATCCGTTCCGCCATCGACGCGGAGAAGTACAAGCTATCGGCGGAGCAGACCGAGGCCACTTATAAGCAACTTGTGTACGAGGCGTCCCTGGTGATCGAGCAGCAGGCCGCGCAGATCCGTGTGCAGCAACTCAACCTGGACCAGTCCGCCATCGAGCTCAAACGGGCCGAAATGAACGTGCAGAGAATGACCATCAAGACGCCCATGGACGGAATCGTGGTGATGCAGAGCATTGTGCGCAACGGCGAGTTCGGGCAGATCCGGGAAGGCGACCAGGTATTCGCGGGCCAGCCTTTCATGCAGATTGTGGATCCCAGTTCGATGGTGCTGAACGCCACGGTCAACCAGGTGGACGCCGAGAAGCTCCGGTTGGGAATGAAATGCAATATCCGGCTGGATGCGTATCCCGATATCGAGATGCCGGGCACGCTCATCGGCATCGGCGCGCTCTCGAAGACCAGCACCTTCCGCGCCAGTTACGTCGGGGAGATTCCGGTGCGCGTCAAGATCGACCGAACCGACTCACGGGTCATCCCGGATCTCACGGGAAGCGCGGAAATCGAGTTGAATTCCGAGAAGAACACGCTGATCGCGCCGCGCGAGGCGGTTTTTGAAGAGAACGGCAGTCCGGTGGTTTTCCTGCAAGGTCCGGAGGGCTGGATCCGCAAACCCGTGGAGCTGGGCGTGGCGAACTTCACGGCCGTGGCCATTCATTCCGGCGTGAAGAAAGGGGACGTGATCGCGCTCCAACGGCCCATGTAGCCTCGAGCAGCGCTTCCCGTCGAGCAAACACTATGGCATCGAAAGATCTGAGACCCAAGCAGCGTCTGGGGCGCTCGCACCCGAGGAGGGTGAAAATCATCACCTGGATCCTCGGGCTGACTCTAGGTGGCGGCGGCCTGTACGCGGCCTATCGCTACACCGGGACCACCGAGGTGGAAGTCGCCGTGGCGCGCGTCAGGCGCGCGGATTTCATCATCAGCGTGCGCACCCGCGGCGCCATCAAGAGCGCCCATTCCACCATCCTCACCGCTCCCCAAGTGCCGGGCCTGCGCATTGTCCACCTGGCGGACAACGGAAGGCCCGTCAAGAAGGGCGACGTGGTGGTGGAATTCGACCCCATTCAGCAGGAGCAGAATGTCATTGAGCGAACCACCTCCGTGCGCTCCGCCGACGGCGACATCGAGCAGCTCAAGGCCACCCAGGTGATGAACAACGAAGCCGACGCCATGAGTAAGATGCAGGCCGAGTACGGAGTCGAGAGCGCCCGCCTGGACGCCAGCAAGGCCGAAGTGCTCTCGGTGGTGGATGGCGCCAAGAACCGCATTCAAGTTGGCGTGATGGAAGGATCGCTGCAGCAGGTCAAGTCCACCATGAATGCGCACCAGGTGGGGAACGATTCGGACCTCGCCCGCGTCGGCCAGCGCAAGGACAAGGCCGTCACGGATCTGAACCTGGCCGCCAGCTACCTGCCCATGATGCAGCTTCGCGCGCCCACCGACGGCATTGTCAACGTGCTTCAGAATTTCCGTTCGCAAGGCACCTTCGGCCAGACGCCGCCGCCGTTTAAGGAAGGCGACAATGCGTGGACCGGAGCGGCCATCGCCGAGATCCCGTCGCTTTCCGAAATGTACGTGGATCTCAGTCTGGAAGAGGTGGACCGCGGCAAGCTCCAGATGGGCCAGGCCGTGCGCGTGCGCGTGGACGCCATTCCGGACAAGGAATTCACGGCTGAAGTGACTTGGATCAGCCCTATCGCTGCGTTGATATACAAGGGCGGCTCCACGCCCGAGAAGACCTTCCCGGCGCGTGCCACGCTGAAGAACCTGGACGACCGTCTGCGGCCGGGCATGAGCAGCAGCGCCGAGATCATTATCGAGCGGCAGCCGAATCAACTGCTGATTCCGATTCGCTCCAGCTTCGATCAGGGCGGCAAGCCCGCGGTCTACGTGCAGATTGGCAAGCAGTTCGTGGTCCGGCCCATCCAGGTGGGCCGCCGCAACGATGAAGACATCATCGTGACGAGTGGCCTGAAGGAAGGCGAGACGGTGACGCTCGAAAGCCCGGCGGACGCAGCCAAGAGGGCCAAGAAGAAGCTGTAAACGCGCGGAGGAGCGCTCTGATTTTGCGGAACGTTTCTATAGCGGGAATGGTTCTACATGTTTAAGAAGTTACTCTTTCGGTTATTAGGGTTGGCGATCCTGGTGGGCCTGGGATACGGCGGCTATCGGTTCTTCAAACAACTGCCGGAGCGGCAGGAACAGATCGCCACGGCCAAAGTGCAGCGCGGCGACGTGGTCATCCGCGCTTTCTCGCGCGGAGAACTGCACGCCGTGCGCTCCGCCACGCTGTTGGCGCCGAACCTGTTCGGCACGGTTCAGATCACCCGGCTGGCTCCCGTGGGATCGCTGGCTCGTGAGAAAGACCTCGTCATCGAGTACGACGATTCCGAGCGCCAGGCTGCCATCGAAGAAGCGCGGCTGGGCGTGCAACAGGTGGACGAGCAGATCAAACAGGTCAAGGCTACCCAGGCGATCCAGGCGAGCCAGGATGCCTTGGCCCTGCTGGGAGCGCGTTATGACGTCCGGCGGGCGGAGCTGAACGTGCAGGAGAACCCCATCCTGGACGTCATTGACGCCAAGAAGAACATCCTCACCCTCGATCAGGCCAAGCAGGCGCTGACCCAATTGGAAATCGACGCCAAGTCGCGGCAAGACCAGTTCGCTTCGCAGCTCGCGGTCTACCAGGAGCAACGCAATCGCAGCCTGCTGACGGTGACGCAGGAATTGCAGCGCATCGCGCAGACCAAGACCCTGTCGCCCATGACCGGGTTGGTGGCGATCCGGCAGAATCGCGCCGGAAATTTCAACTTCGGCCAGCAGATGCCCGACGTTCGGGAAGGCGACACGCTCCAACCGGGCATGCCGGTGGCGGACGTGCTGGACCTTTCCGAAGTGGAGGTGTGGGCCAAAGTCGGCGAACTCGACCGCGCCAACCTGAAGGAAGGCCAGGATGCGCTGTTGCAGCTCGACGCCGTTCCAGACAAACAGTTTCACGGCAAGATCAAGGCCATGAGCGGCACCGCAACCTCGGATGTGTTCTCCGGCGATCCCTCTAAGAAGTTCGACGTGGTGTTTTCGGTGGACATGCGGCAACTGCTCGCGGGACTGGGGATGAAGCCCTCCGAAGTCGATGGCATCATGGCGACGGCGGTGGAAAACGCCAAGAAAAACCTGGGGTCCCCCAGCCCCTCGATGTTTACCGCCGCGCCGGCCGATCAGGCTGGGGCTCCGGGCGCAATGCCGGGCGCGGAGGATAACAATAACTCCGATCAGGGCGGCGGGCGTGGTGGCCGTGGCGGGGTGCCCTCTGGGCCCCGTGGCGGACGCGGCGGGGGCGGCATGTCCCAGGCGGACCGCCAGAAAATGCAGGATTTGATCAAACAAGCTCAAAATAGCACCCCCGAACAGCGCCAGAAGATGATCGAGCAGTTCACCGCGTCGCTGACCAGCGGCCCGGCGCCAGCGGGGCGCGGCGCCGGCGGGCGCGGCGGCGAAGGCCGCGGCTTCGGCGGCGGGAGGCAGGGTGAAGGGCGGGGAGTTGGCGGCGAAGGCCGCGGCGGCGCCGCCGACACGGGCCTGGGCACCACGACTGGCCGCGCGGGCGACAGCACCTTGCAGGACTTGGTCAAGCGCTACAGCGTTTCGCAATACACCGAAGAGGAGCGCAACAACGCCAAGCTGCCGCTTCCTCCGGAAGAGGATTCGCAGGTCAAGGTGCTGCTGCGGCCCGGCCTGCTGGCCGACGTGGAAATCCAGGTCGAGAGGATTCCGGATGCTTTGCACGTCCCTGCCCAGGCGGTCTTTCAAAAGAACGGAAAACCGACCGTGTTTGTGCAACAGAAGAACAAGCGATTCGTGCCCCGCGAAGTGCAACTCGTCAAGCAGAGTGAATCCATGATGGTGCTGGCTTCCGGGGTGCAGGCGGGCGAAATCGTGGCGCTCTCCGATCCCACGGCCCAAAAGTCCGGTAAGAAGGAAACGGGCGAAAAGAAATCGACGCCGGGGAGCCCGATGGGCGGCATGGGGGGAGGGAAATAGCCATGACGCTTTTTTCGCACGTCATCCCCGAACTGAAGATGGGGATGGCCAGCCTCTTTGCGCACAAGCTGCGCAGCCTGCTGACCATGCTGGGCATGATCTTCGGCGTGGGCGCGGTGGTGGCCATGCTCTCCATCACCGCCGGCGCGCAGAAGGAGATGATGAGCTTCATCGACCAGCTCGGTGTCAACAACATCATCGTGGAGGCGCACGAAGCGGTGGACCGCAACGAGCTCCAGACCGTCCGCGCCATTTCGCCGGGGCTGAGTTTCCGCGATTACCGGGCCATCTCGGAAAACGTGCAGGGTCTGGTGGCCATCACGCCGCGCAAGCGCTTCAAGCCGCAGAAGCTGCTGCCCAAGACCGCCCAGGAACCGCCCCAGCTCATCGGCGTGCTGCCGAATTTCGTGGAGATCAACAGCCTGAAGCTGGTGGCCGGCCGGTTCTTTACGGAAGAAGAGAACCAGGCGTCGGCGCCGGTGTGTGTGCTGGGCGAGAGCGCCAAAGTGAACCTGCTGGGTTACGACAACGCCGTGGGCAAGTACGTCAAGGTCAACGACACGTGGCTGCAAGTGATCGGGGTGCTGACGCCGCAGGCCGGCAGCGACGCGGATGTGGAAGGCGTGCAGTCGGTCAACCGCAACAACATGGTGATTGCACCGCTGAACACGGTCATGCGCCGGTTCGAGGACAATACCAGTTTTCTGAAAGACGAAATCGATGGCATCTACATGAAGGTGGGCCCGGGCGTCGATTCCATCGAAACCTCCAGCGTGGTGCGCGCCATTCTCGAGGCCACCCATAAGGACGCGGGCGATTTCACCGTGGTGGTGCCCGCCGGGCTGCTCGAGGAGCGGCGGCGCACCCAGTTCATCTTCAGCATTGTCATGATCTGCATCGCCGGCATTTCACTGCTGGTGGGCGGCATCGGCATCATGAACATCATGCTGGCGACGGTGCTGGAGCGCACCCGCGAGATCGGCATTCGCCGCGCCATTGGCGCCCGCCAGAGCGACATCGTGCGCCAGTTCCTCACCGAGGCGGTCCTCATCTCGATTGCCGGCGGTCTGATCGGCATCGCGTTCGGGTTCACGTTGTCGCAGATCATTGCGTCCGCCGCGGGCTGGTCCACGGTAGTGACCGGTTCTTCGATTGCCATTGCCTTCGGCGTATCGGTATTCATCGGACTGTTGTTTGGAATTTATCCGGCCGTTCAGGCCGCGAAATTGGATCCCATCGAGGCTATTCGCTACGAGTAGAACTATGCTGTTCCGAACTTCATTTACAGGCATTCTCCTGGCGGCGGGCGCGTTGGCACAGACGTCGTCGTTCCCCAAGTCGGCTTACTTTCGCGAGACCTTTCAGAAGACCCAGACCAAGGTCGAATTGAGAGACCCGGTACGGCTGAAGGACTTCGTGGCCGACGGCAAGCTGGAGCTTTCCCTGAAGCACTACCTGGAGCTGGTGATGGCCAACAACACGGACATCCAGCTCCAATTGATCAGTCTGGAGATTCCCAAGAACAACATTCAGGCGGCGTTCGGGGTATGGGACCCGAAGGCCCTCGCGAGTTTTGCCACCACGCGGTCCACCACCGTGCCTACCAATGCGACCACGGCTCAGAATGCCGCGTCCCTGACGAAATCGCTCACCCAGCCTTATAACCTCCAGTACAGCCAGACGCTGCCAACGGGGATGAGCTATACGGCAAGTTTTTCCGGGGCCAAGAGCTCCCAGACCAACTCTTACAACAACTACAACCCGGCACTGACGGCCAACATGCGGTTCAGCGTCACCCAGCCGTTGATCCAGAATCTTGGCTCGTATGTGAACCGGATTCCGCTGATGGTGGCTCAGAACAATTACCGGATATCGGATTACGCGATGCGGCAACAGCTCTTGAACTTCGTGAACATCGCCGAGACCGCTTATTGGAACGTGATATCGGCGCGCGAAAACGTCAGAGTGGCGGAAAGCGGCGAGAACAACGCCTCCGAGTTCCTGAAGTACATGCAGAAAGAACTGGAACTCGGGGCGCTCTCGCCACTCGATATCTATAACCCGGAGCAGTCGCTGGCTAACGCCGAGTTGAGTTTGTCGCAGGCGAAATTCGCTCTGGCCCAGGCCGAAGATACGTTACGCCACCAGATGGGCGCCGACCTCGATCCGGAGATCCGCAAACTCGCCATCTCGCTGACCGAGGCGGTGGACCTGGGGCCTGCCGATTCCATTACCGTGGATGCGGAGCAGGCGGTGGCCAAGGCGCTGGTGAACCATCCGGCCATGAAGCAGGCCTTGCAGAAGCTGGATGTGGACGACCTCGGGATACACTCCGCCAAGAACGGACTTCTTCCCAACCTCTCTTTTTCCATGTATTACCAATCCAACGGCACCGGCGGCATGTACAACCCCGGCTTTTCGACAATCACCGGAGCCGGCGCTGTATCGACGGTGATTCCGGGCGGCATCGCCGATGCGCTGGACCAGATGTTCGGATTCGGGTATCCGGCCTACTATGCGGGCCTTACCCTGAACCTGCCCATCAAGAATCGCGCCGCCTCGGCGGCCATGGCCACCGCCACCGTGCAGAAGAGAACCGACATGCTCAACCTGCGCAACCAGCAGCAGGCCATCCGGCTGAACATCCTGAATGGCGTAACCAAGCTGGAGGGCGCCAAAGAACAGTTGAAGTTGGCCAAGACCGCCATGGATTTCGCGCAGAAGAACCTTGACGCCGAGAACACCAAGTTTCAGCTCGGCACCGAAATCAACCAAAACGTGATCAACGCGCAGAACGTGCTGGTGCAAGCGGAATCGGCGGTGGTCACCAATCAGGTTGGCGTGCGGCTGAATCTTCTGAACCTGCTGACCCAGACGGGCGAGCTGCTGGACGAGCGCGGAATCGTAGTCAAGTAACGTAGCGCCGCCGCTACCATGCAAACGCTGGTTCTGGGGCTGCTGCTGGCAGCCGTCCTGGCTTTCTTCCTGCCCAGGGTGCAGAATCGCGTGCGGAGCGTGCTACATGTCCGCCCCGCGGCCATCTGGGCCGTACCGTTTCTTCTCATCGCCATTTTCAGCGGCGCGGCCGCGCTGGCGGGTGCGTTCAGCTTTTCACTGGCGGCGCTGGCGTTGGGGTATACGGCCGCGCCGGTGGTTTGCGCGTGGGTAGGAGGCGCAGGGTTCGTTGAGCGGCCGGCGGCGCTCGACTTCGCGGCCATTCTGCTGCTCTGGCTGCCGCTCGAATTCGCCGCCGGCGCCCGCCTGGTCCCGCGCCCGGCGCAAGCGTTCCTGCACAGCGTGGCGTATGCAATCGCAATTCTCCTGGGGCTGGTGCTGTTTACCGGATTTCGATCGTTTGCCGGAATGAAGTACAGCCTGCCGCGGCGGAGGTCCGATTATGGGCTGCCGGTGGCGGCTTTCGCCATCACGGCGCCGGTATTAATGGTTGTGGGGATCGCCATCGGGTTCATTCCCATGCCACATTGGCCAGGGGGCGCCGCGACAGGCGGCAGGATGGCCGGAGCTTTTGCGTTGATCCTGGCGGGGACGGCGCTGCCGGAGGAGATCCTGTTCCGCTCGCTCATCCAGAACCTCATCGTGCTGCGCTTCGGCGCGAGTTGGCGAACACTGCTGGCGGCCGGTTTGATCTTCGGCTGCGCGCACCTGGACAACGGACCACAGCCGTTGCCGAACTGGCGCTACATGATCCTGGCGACCATTGCGGGTGTGGCGTACGGCAAGGTCTTCCAGAAAGCATCGACGGTGCTGTCCTCGGCGGCGCTGCACGCCATGGTGGATTGGACCAAACATTTCTTCTTCTGAAAAAAGGGGACAGACGCATTTTCCTCGGTTGGAAAATGCGTCTGTCCCCTTTTCCCTTTTCTAAGGCGTCGCCAGCGCGACGGCATCCTCGACGGAAATGTGGTTCGCCTCCAGGGTCAGCCCGAGACCCTGGTCGAGGGCGATTCGATTGTGGATGCAGGCGGCCGCCGCCGCCAGCTCGCTGGATTGAGCCGTTGCCAGATCGCGCCTCGCTCCCACCACAGTGGCGATGGCGGAGGCCCCCATCTGGAATCTTCTCTCTTCTCCCTGGAGTAGTTTCTCCACGATGGTTCGGTGTTCGACGGCCGCCTGATATTGGGCGCGAGCCTGCTGCAAAGCCATCACCTGGCTGGCAACGTCCACGGCAAGCTGATTGAAGGTTTTCTGCGCATTTAATTGGGCTTGCCGGTGCGTCAACTGATCCATGGCATGATCCGCCTGGGCTTGGGTATTCTCCAAAGGGGCCGAGAACCGGACGCCCACGCGCTCATTGGGAAAGTTGCGGCGAAACACCTGTCCCAAGGCCGCGCCGGGGCCGCCCACAAAATAGGGGTCCGGGTCGGCCCCCGGAACGGCCTGGCCGGTCTGACCGACGTTGCTGCTGGTGGCGAAGACCTGCAGGCTGGGAAGCAGGCCGTTGGAAAGGCTGGATGCCTCCATTTCCGCCAGCTCGGCTCTCAATTTGGCGTCGGCCACATCCGGCCTCCGGTTCATGGCGGTTGCCAGCAGCTCGCGCAGAGGGGGCAAATCGGCGGTCTCGGGAACCGCCAGCGGATCGACCGCGATGATGTGCGCGGCAGCCAACTCGGGGTCGGCCTGCCCGTGCCAGCTCAGGGCGTCCTTGAGAGCATTTTCCCGCTGCTCGGCAGCGTTCAGGGCCACCGCCAGCGCCTGTTCCTGAAGCGCCAGGGCAGATTTGGCCCGGATCTGGTCGACCGCCGGGACCGCTCCCACGGCGATTTCCTTCCGCGTGGCTTCATCGAACTCGCGGGCGATGTCGCGATTGCGCCGTTTGTATTTCACATCGTCGGACGCCACCGAAAGATCCCAGTAGCGGTTGAGGACGTTGGCCACCACCGCCATCAGGCGCATCTCGAATCCGCGATCCGAGTTGGCCGCGCGCCGTCTGGCCGCGCGGATAAAGCGGCCATTGACGCGCTCACCGAAACCCTTGAGCAGATTGTGGCCGACGACCACTCCGAGGCTGGCGGAGGAAGTCGGATTCAGAACGTCGGTAGGCGCCGATTCATTCAGGTATGCCCCCGTGTATGAAATGCGCACCGTGCCGCCGCTCAACAGGCCCTGCGACACCTGGCCGTAGTAAGACCGGGTGGTGTAGACCAACTCATTGGTGCCGGATTGCACAAGCTGGTCCTGAGGATACGTCTGGTGCCCCCAGACTGTGTAGGTGGTGAAGATCGGGTCGAGTTGCGGGGTGACGGGACCGATTTGCTGGATGTTGGCGGCCCCGGCTTGGGCCGCGGCCCCACCGCCGCCACCGCGGCTGCTGCCGGCCACGCCCTGCCCCGAGGCCAGCGTGACGGTGGCGCCGCTCCCGCTTTGCACGCCACGCAGAGCCCCGCCCGATTCGAGACGCTGCAAATCCCATCCGGACGCGAGGATCTTGTACCGTTCCACTTCGAGGTCCGAGCTGTTCTCGATGGCGATGGCGATGGCATCCGGCGCCGTCAGATAAAGGTTCCCGGCCCGAATCATGGCATGCAGACGCGCTGAATCGGACACGCGCAGCGGCGGAATGGTGTCCGCCCGATAGGACCGGACGAATGGCATGCCGCCGGGTTTGACCGGGGCGATGGGCGAAAGTAGCTGCCCCTCGAGACCGGAAATCAGCACGGCGGCGAGAAGCGAGCATGCCAGGAATGGTTGCAGACGCATGTACCTCATAGGCTGCTCCTAATTCCTCCCCGGACCCGGGTTTGGCAAGGCGGACTGGCGCTCGACCTTCCCCGAAGCGGCTTCCGTCATGGTGATGCCGTTTCTCTCCAGCGTGATTCCCAGCGCTTGGTCGAAGGCGATCCGGGCGTGGGTGTAGTTCGCCATGGATTGCACCTCTTCGCTCTCGGCCGTTACCACGTCGCGCTGGGCTTGAATCACCAGGGCGTTGGAGGAGCTGCCAAGCT
>Ga0182027_10015592_pt1 | contig 10436 bp, 3 predicted proteins | sample 712E1DmetaG_FD_121300 | JGI IMG/M metagenome (GOLD analysis project Ga0182027, IMG submission 121300) | Permafrost microbial communities from Stordalen Mire, Sweden - 712E1D metaG (Illumina Assembly) | ecosystem: Environmental > Terrestrial > Soil > Wetlands > Permafrost | place: Sweden... | reverse complement strand
TCCTTGATGACATTGATCGCCCGGCGCACCACCGGCGTCTCCGCGAACCGGCGCAGATTGACCGGCGTCGGCTTGGGCAAGAGGCGCCCCGGAAATTGGACCGGGCTCAAGACGGCGGGCAGCGCCAGCGTCTTGCGCTCCACCTCCGACGCAGCCTCCATATCCGCTTTCTGGCTGCTCCCGGTCGCCTGCCGCCAGATCTCCCGCAACTGCTCTGCTACCCTCACGCGCACCTTCCTTTTTTGCCGTAAAAACAAAAAAGGCACAGCCCGGAAAGGGCCATGCCTTTTCTAGCTGACAGCTAACAGCCTTCAGCTAACAGTGATCCGTCTGAACCATAACCTAAAAGCTGGAAGCTCTCAGCTCCATAGCTATAAGCTTCCTACTTACAAAAACGATCCTACAACAAAGACCAGAAATTATCTGCAAATCCTATTGCGATATCTCGCACAAAGTTTCCACAAGATCAAAGCTAATAACTATTAGCTGAAAGCTGTCGGCTGTTAGCTGCTTTTCTCACACTCGCAGTTCTCTGCGCGCCGTCTCCGCCACCCGGCCCAGGTCCGAGGTGGTCAGCACCCGAATCCGGTGTTCTTCCATTGTCTCCACTCCGAAGCGGTAGATCTCCAGCCTTTCCGGCTCTTCATCAGTCGCTCCCAACCGGACCGCTGGCTCGATCACCGCGGTCAGTTCCAGTTGCGCCTTCTCCACACGCTCCACGCCGGCATGCAATCCCGCCGCCGAAAAGGCCAGCACCTTGGCCATCTCTATGCCCGGCTCCAGGCTGACCGCATGAAACATACGGATTATCCCGTTCGGCCTGTACCCGACGTCGATGCGCAGCGGGTCTCCCGGCCGGGTGTACTCGGAGGCTGCAATTCTTTTCCTCAGAAGCTCCCACACCCCGGCCCGCTCGAACTCTGTCCGCATCTTCGCCTGGATGCCGGCGCGCCCGCTTAGCCGCGGCACGCGCTCTCTCGGCGGCGGCTCCACATACAGCCGCATCAGCTCTTCCATCCCCGCCGGAAGGCTCTCGGCCAGGTAGGCCTTGGCCTCGGTCATCTGCACGCCCAGCGAGAGTGATTCAGTGAGCAGCCGCATCAGGTTTCCATCCGGCTCGGCGAGGAAACGCCTGCGCAGCTCGCTTTCCATGCCCTCCAGCAGCGCGGTGTCCGCATCCGGATCGAGGCAGCGCACCCGGCGCCAGTCGCGGGTAAAGCACACCTGGGCGCCTTCACGGCTATCCTGTTCGCGCAGGATCACCCCGATATGAACACCCTCGTTCCGCACCGCGTCCGGCACATACCGGAGCAGGTGGAACTCGCAGGCCCGCCGCTGGTTTCCGCTACTCATCCAATGCGCTCGCAGCGCCTCCCTTACATCACTCTTCCCACGATGCTAGTATCCCACCGCGCGTCCTTCCAACTCATATCGTCGCGAATTGTTCCAGCCGTGCCCCAATTCGGAAACGGCTTGCGGTCCGACTTCCCGAATCCTTCAATCAGTTCCCGAATTCGGCTTCGCCGCTTGAGCAGCGTCTCCACCAGAGACTCCATCTCGCTCAAATCGCCGCCATACCACTCCGGAGGCACCTCGCTGGCCGCCGCCCACACCGTCTCCGCAGCCATGGTCTCCAGCCGCGTCAGCCAGGGCTCGAACGACTCCCATCCGGTAATCTCCCGGTAGACATCGTTGCGGAAGTAAACTCCGCGCAACGGTGCATCCTCAAGCTTCCACTCCCCGGCGTGAAAGCAATAGCCGAAGTCGATGAAGACCGCCCGGTATCGCCTCTCCCTCTGCCGGCGCGCAAAGACCGCCTGCCGCCCGTTGGCATTTCCCGTCCATTTGTCCAAAGCCAGAATGCCTGCAAACTCGCTCAGGTTCTTGACCTCGACCAGTTGCTCCTCGGGCAGGTAATCCACCACCTGGCCCGGCATCAGTCCGCCCACAAATCGCGATCCGAAGTGCAGGCCCGGCACGCAACGCACTCGCGTCCGTCCCAGGTCAATCTCCAGCTCCGGCGTGTTCTCAATCAGCCAGTTCGAGACATCTACCAACTCAACCTCGGGGACCGTCAGCCCGGCCGCCGCCGCCAGCCTTGAAGCCAGAAACTCGTTGGCCAGCACCCGGATGTGCTGCGGGTTGTTCTGGAACTTCACTACGTATATGTGGCCGTCGGCGCCCAGCATCAACTGGCCCTGCGCACCGCCCCGCATCCGCTGGATATGCTGCACCGCCAGAACCGCCAAACCCGTTCCGTCCTCTCTCAATACTCGAGAATTTTAAGCGCTTGTGCAGATATTCTACGCAAAAGCAGGCATCAGGAGTCAGAGATCTGTTAGCACCTTCGTTTCCCCTCCAGCAGCTCCGCGCGAACCGCGAGCGCGATCGCCATGGCCATCACGCGGTCGTCATACGTCCCGGCCCGTGCACCGGAGTTTCCGTTGGGCAGCCGCACGAAACTCCTGCATTCGCCCAGCAGCCGCCGGCTCTGAAAGCGCTCCGGCTGCTCCACCAGGCCCGCCTCCAAGCGCCCCAGCGCCGCCGGCCGGCTCACGGACGTCGTCAGCCACCCCGGTTGTCCACCCTGCCGGTAAATCCGCTTGTATCCGCAGACCGTCTCCGCCAGCATCAGCACACCGCTGCCGTGGTTATTTCGTTCAATCACCAGCCAGGCCCGGTTGTACTCCTCCGCCAGCGCCGTCACCAGCCGCGCCAGCTCCAATCCACCCATGTGCCCGGCAAACTCCGCGCATTGCAGGCCTGTCTCCAACTCCAGCACCTGGGCCGCCGAGTAATCTCCCTCGCCGCCGCCGCCTGCCGGGTCCACCGCCACCAGGTACTCCTTGCCTTTGAGCGGCGGAAGCCACATCTCCAACTCCCCATTTTGGCGCCGCTCAACCGGCTCGGGCGCCGTCTTCAGGCGCGCCTCGATGGCGGCCAACTCAAAGATCGAGTTTCCGCTGGCCAAAAAACAGCTCTCCTCGTCCTCGGCATACTCCTGCCGCGCCAGCCCGCGAAAGTCGGCGCGGATCTGCCGGCGGAATCCGATCTGTTCAAGATTCAAGCGCTTCCGTGCAATTAAATCGCGTTCTTCTTCCGACAGACTCGGCTCTTCAACCGCTTCGGCCCGGTAGCGCCGCTCCATCCACCAGGGGAAGAAGTGACGCACCATCCCCGTCTCGCCGGCCTTCTGCCACTCCTCGTAGAAGCATCCGCCTACCCCCTCCGGCGTCGACTCCAAAATCAGCTCCGCCCCCGGAGCCATGGCCGCGCGCAATCCCGCAAGGGTCTCCGCCGGATCTCCCGGCCAGCGCGCCAGCTCCGAGCAGTGCAGATTCTGCACCGTCAATCCGCGACCCGCGTTCCGGTCCCCCGCCGACACCACCCGGTACTGCGAGTCCATCACCGGAAAGACGATCTGCCGCACATTGGCCTGCGACGTCTTCAGCGGCCCCTCCCGCAGCTTATCCGGCAGCCAGTCCACAAACCTGTGCACTATCCGGAAGATCTCCTCGGCCGCCTCCTGGGTGTGCGCCACCTCGAGGGTCAGCGTCCCTGGCTGGGTAATGGTCTTCAAAAAAAACCGCGCCGCAGCCCAGGTTGTCAGCCCCATCTGCCGCGCCTTCAGCACGATGTTCCGTTCGCCCCGCCGCAGCTCGAAGAGCCGCTGCACCGTGTTCGCCTTCAGTTGAGCCGTCAACCCTTCGCGCGTCCTGACAAAGAGCAGCTTCTCGGCCAGCGCCATCGCAACCGTCCGTCCTCGCAGACTCACCGGCCACTGGTCCAGAATCTCCCCTAATTGCTCCAAGTCCTCTCTATGCAACTCTTCCGGTAAAAACTCCCATACCCGCGCCTCAATCGCGCATCCTCTCTCTGTCTCCGTCACAAACCCCTCATTTCGACATCGCCGGCAAGGGCGGTCTCTCTACCACCCGCTAAACTGAGCGCGCCACCCTGGGCCGCCGTCTCCGCCCGTACCCGCGGTTGTGTACGTTGTGGCCGTGTATCCTGAACCGCCCGATGCCGTGCAGCTTGCCAACGAGCCGCCGCTCCATGTTGGCGTGATTGTTCCGCCGCTTCCGCCGCCGCCCAGGATGTTCCAGGTAATTCCCGCTCCAGTGCCGCAGCCTGCGCCAGCCTGTACCACCGTGCAGCTATTCAGCGCCCCGCCCGATACGCCCAGCGTTGCCTTCGGCGGAGACGTGCAGGTGCCACTGGTCGCTGCCGCGTAAGGCACTGTCACCAGACCGCCGGGGCCGCCCGCCGCATAGACTGTGGGCCATGTGCCGACTGCTGCCTGCGAAGAGAGAATCACTACGCCGCCGCCACCGCCGGAACCGGCTCCGGTTGAATTGGCCGATGGAGGATTTCCGTACCCGGCGCTTGCGTCAATAACGCCCGCGTGCGAGCCATCGGTGCCGACAATCGAGCCGCAAATGAGCGTAACCCCGCCACCAGACGCGCCTCCCGATCCGCCAGAACTTCCTCCCTGTGCGCCCGACACGCCATACATATTCCCGCCATCCATACCGCCGCCGGTGCCGAGAAACTCACGAAGCTGCTGGGTGCTGTTTGAAGTGGCGTTGTTTCCGTTTCCACCGCTTGAACTGCCGCCGGTGCCTGAGGTGCAGATTGCGGATACATTGTTGCCCCCGTTCATATATGGATATGAACCGGCCCCGACGGCCCCGGCAGCGGCTCCGCCACCGGAAGTTCCGGCGCAACTTCCTCCGAAACCTGGAACACCGCCAAGCCCTTTTCCTGCTGCGGTAATTGTTCCCGCGATCGTGCAGGTTCCCGTAGCGTGGATAGTTAATCCCTGGTAGCCATTTACGGTCACAGTGTTGCCGTAAGGGACGGTGAAGTTTGTGTAATAGTAGTCGCCACGCAGGTTGCCGCTGGCGTTCGTATTCGCCCCATCAGCGCCGCTGCCAAGATATTGCAACCAAGCGGGAGTGTTCAGGCTCACGGCGTTGGCCGTTATCTGCGCCAGGCTCCCAGCCGTTGTTTGTACCTTGGTGGAGTTATCGCCGGCCGCCTGCGTCGTGGCAGTGGTCCCATTCGGTAGCGAAGATGGCCCGCTGATCCCGGCGGCATTCCCAGAGATATTTCCGCTGATTGCCGAACCAGGAATAGCAGCCGACGCCGTCTCTATACTGGAGCCGTTTGCGTAAACATAACCTGTCAATCCGGAGACGGAAGCCGAGGCCGTATTTACGGTCGAGGCGCTGAGAATTCCAGCATCCAATTCTCCATCGGACGTATAACTGGAAGTATTTGCTTCGTGACTTACGCCCACCACGCCATCGCTCTTCCTGTAAAGCACAGTCGGAGATTGGTCAGTGGCTCCCAGCCCGATTGCCGTCGGCAGATCCCAACGACCGAGAGACGCTATTTCGTCAATGAGCGAATCGGCAACGCCGAGCGGCCCGGAATAAATGTTGAAGTTGCTCATTGTCTTGTTGCCGGAACCCACAGGGGAAGGCCATGTGCTATCTACTTTGATGATGGACCCCAACTGATTATCGGGCGGCCCGGGCGCCGGGGGGTACTGCATCTCCCATTTGTTTTTCCAGGCTCCGTAGTCTTCAAACACGGTCTTTGGCATGGTGTGCGTGCCGCCGAATCCAGCGTAGCTGCTCCACGGGGTAGCATTGACAAATTGCTCGGCCGCGTGGGAGCCGGACATCAACCCGTTGTAGTAATGGTTATTCATCGCCGAGCCAAGCCCGCCCCCAGGCACCTGGGGCGTGTTAACCGTTACCTCGCTGCTGAACCTCTCGCTGAAATGAACCCAGGGGTAAGTTACCTGCATCACAGAATCGCCATTGCTAAAAGGAGAGTTATTGGGTTCCAAGCCTATATACCCGTCTACAGCGTGGGTGGAGGGATTGTAGACCGTCGTAACCATGACTGCAGGGGCAATCTTATCGGTCATATTGCAGTAGGTGATGGTGCCGGCCGCAGGCACAGCGCCGCTCGGCGTTGAGGAGACAGTGTACTGAATCAAGTTGGCCGCGCCAGCCAATGTGGCTCCCACGGTGATCGGCCAATTGCCATTGAATGTGCTGTTGGGCGTAGTGATCGTCATGGTCTGGCCGTTGAAAGGCGTCCATTTGTTGCTAAATATCTGGGATGCGCTATTTGCAGTGGCGGTAATCGTGTTGCCGCTCACATTGAAACCAGCCAGCGTCCCGTCCGTCTCGCATAATTGACCGCCGGTGTTGAACTCGGTGTTTCCCGGGCTGTAGTTGGTGATTGCGCTGGAGCCTAGAACGGCTGAAGGCAACCCATTATTCTGCGAAAACTCTGCTTCCGCGTATAGAACGGTCGTGCTGTTCAACGACCCCACAATCGGGAACCACATTCCATCAACCGTCGCTTCAACAGCCTCTCCGCACGCGCCTCCTGTGGCTGCGCTCATTCCGTTGATGTGCGGGTACTTCGGGCTGAAAGTGATGGTCTGCGCCGATTGATTGTATGTATAGCTGACTGTTTCATAGGCGTAGTAATCAGCCAAGCACATTACGCCGTTTGCCGGCCAATAGCACGAGCCGCCAGAGTTTGAAGATTGCAGATTGCCGCTGTTGCAATACCCCGATGGAAGCCCCGCATAAGACGCAACCACATTTACCGTTACCGGACCTGCAGGCTGCGTGTTATTTGCTTGCGCCGGAATAATTCCAGTGGGCTGCGAACCGGAGGCGCATATTCCCCCGCCATTGTTTGCGCCGGCATAGCATAACTGCACGATGGCCGATGGCGTCAGACTCCAACTCGTGTCGCTGGCCTGGGGGAATGAGTAGTCGCTGGGGGGGGTGGTGTATGGCGTTGCCGCTCCCGTTGTGTTGCCCGCCACTCCGGGTGAAAGTCTTGTTCCGTTGATGAGCTTTCCCGGCTGCGTGTCCACCAGCAGCTTGTTGTCTCCCTGATTGCCGGAATGGGAGGTAAAGTTGACCATTACATATGACGGATTGCCGCTCTCGCCGCCGGTGCTGTTAATTACCCCAAAAGGCTCCGCCATCTGGTCAACCTGGAGATCGCCGCCGTGCGCTCCTTCCTCCGATCCGTTTACTGACCCATTACTACTCGTTACGATCACCATGCCCGCATTGCAGTCTCCTGGAGAGTTGCAATTCGTTACCTGGTTGCTTACCACCGTGTCGCTCGTGGTATATGACTGAGTTGATAGTTGAAGCCCTGTGGTCGAATAAATCGGCCAATAAGACGGATTCAGCCCCGGAATCCACGGCACATCATATTCATTTCCGCCCTGATATGAGCTCGCGTTGACCACGTTCGCCATGCGGCTTCCTGGAGATGCGGACAAGGGAAGATTCCAATTGGCGACTACCGCGTTTATCCCTGAAATGGAGCCGTTCTCCGCATACAAGGCATATCCGCCGTTGCGTTGGTCTTGCAATACGGTTTTGGATGGCCAGCCAAAATCCGCCGTCTGGCCGGGAGACATTCTGGGACCCATCCCTTGAAGTTGCTCGACGTTGGAATAACTCGGCGGAGCCTGTATCAAACAGCCGTTACCGGTTCCGGTGCAGAAAGCGCCATTTGCCACAAGGTTCGCAATTCCATTGTTGCCCGATCCAGTTTGAAATTGGTCGGCAAAGAGCGTGCCTTCTAAAGCGTTGACGCCCAGTTTTGTGCCCGCGGGCTGCGAGATTGTCTGACTCACGGTGGGATTTAGAGACACGCCTCCTAGGCTGGCCAGCCCCCCAGCTGCCGTGGAGGCTCCCGTTCCTCCTGCCGTCACTGGAACCGTGCTCATGCCGTCAATCGTCGTGCCGTTGGCGATGTAATAGGCAATCTGCCCGGAGGTGCCCGAGTTCACCGTGCCGTTTCCCCCGCCGCCACCGCCCGATCCGCAGGCCGAGCCGGTATTGGTGATATATCCCGAGTTATCGATCTGAAGGCAGTTATGACCACTGCTCGCCGCAAGCCCCGGAAATTTGATTGCCGTTGTTCCCGTAAAACTCGCATACAACGAGTTACTTCCGCCGCCGTAGATATTGAACGCCGTACCCGACCCGGTCTCGTAGTTGACGCGCACTGCCCCGGTCGAGTTCGAGGCGTTGATATAGGTGTCGCCGCTATTCGTGCTTTGATAAGCCTTGAAGCTGTCCAGCCCGCCGGTGGCAGAGTTCAGCGCCCAGTTATTGCTGGCGTCCTTCACCATGTACCACTGGCTGTTTCCGTTGTAGTCCTTGTAGATGAAGGCTTCCTTCTGGCTGGCCGTCAAGCCAGCCCAAAGAGTTGCATCGATCTCCGCATTCGCCTGATTCTTAACCGTCGGCGTGCCAATGAACGTCGACGTGCCGCCCACTTGTAGCGTTCCGTTGAACTGCGCGTTTCCGGCGCTGTTAATCGTCGCTACGGTGGACTCGCTGGCTCCGCCCGACCCGAATACTACGCCGCCGGTGCCGGAGTTATTCGAGCCGTTCAGCACCACGGCGCCGGCTCCGGCCGCGTTGATTACCGTCTGGTTGTTCGTGCTCGACTGCCCATTGTTGTACTGCCCAATCGACAGCCGGTATACGTTGTTCAGTTCATCGAGCACCTGGTAGAACTGCTCGCCCGCCGTGGCGTCGCTCAATCCTGTGGTCCAGCGGTAGCCGTAGTCTGTCTGGTACCGGTTCAGCAGGCCGCGCTCGTTCCCCGCGCCAATGCCGATGCGGTAGTGATTGGTGACCGTGGCGTCCTTCTGGCTGCCGTACCAGTCGCCATTCAGGCCATTGAAACTGCGGTGAAACGTGTCGAGAAAGCTGTTCCGCGTTCCGTTGTCGGTCAACTGGCCAGTGAACATTGTTCCGCCGGTCATCCAGTTGTTGTATGCGCTGCCCGCGTCTGCCACCACCTGGCTGGTCGAGTTTTCGTTCCGCAGCCCGACAATCGTGTTGTTCTGCGCATTCGGCCCCAGGTGCAACGCCGTCGAGCATCCCTCCACGTCGCCACCGGTAAAGGTGTTTCCATCCCCCTGCTGCAGGTTAATCCCGTATGTTCCGGCGATCTGGCTGCCACCACTGGTCGGACAATTGATGTGCAGCCGAGTGAACGTGCTCGCATTCATCCAATCCGTCGTGGCCGGATTCGACACCTGGTGCCCGATTGCATTCACCGCCACTTGGAAGCCGTTGAAGGTGTTGTCGAAGAACGTTCCGCCCGTATAGTTTCCGGTTCCGTCCAGCGTCATACCTGTCTGGCTCTGATTTCCCAGAAAATACAGGCTTACCAGGTTCATCTCCTGCGTGCGATAGGCCACCAGCCCCTTTGCAGTCGCGTTGTTCGCCGGCGTGGTATTGATTACCGCATTGTCCAGATGAAATCCCATCGTGTTCACTGCATACGTAGGGTCACCCACCTGCACCATTGCGCCTGTCCCGGAGTACAAAAACACGGTTCCACCCTGGCTGCCGCTGGCGTCGCTGGCCCCGCGCAAGGAGCAGCCGCGCAGGGAGACATTCCTTATTCCCGCCGTCACAATCACCTGATTGGCCGTCGAGATCGTCGCGCAAGGCAGCAACACCGTTGCATTTGCCGTCGAGATCATAAGATTCGATCCCATCGACTGCGTCCCGGTGAAATTCCGGGCGTCGCACGTGCCGCCGTATGTCGCGCTTAACGTGCTCAGGCAGGCCTGCAGCCTGGCTCCGAAGTCAGCCCCGGGGAACTGATCCACCTGATAGGTTCCGCCAAGCTGCGTTGCTGTGATATTTGGCCCGGCCAGCGCCCCGATCATTGTGCCACCTGCGAGAGGCAGTCCGCCCAGGTTTGTCAGCGCGCTGGATGCGGTCGATGCTCCCGTGCCTCCGTTTCCCAGTTGCACAATCCCAGTTACGTTCGAGGAGGTGCCTGATGCATTGCCGGTAACGTTGCCGGTCAGTGGTCCTATAAAGCCGGAGGAATCAGACAACGGTCCGGTCATGGTTCCGCCCGCTATCGGCACCTCCATGCTGAATGTCGCATCCACGTAATGCTTGTCAGCCGCCTGCAATGACTGAGTCGGGTCGCCGTTCAGATAGAGCGGCCCGCTCAGCGTCCCGCCCGACGCCGTCAACAGGCTTTGGGCCAGCTCGGCAATCGACTGATCCACGTAAGCCTTGCTCACTGCCTGCACGGCCTGCGCGGCCGGCATCAGTTGCGCCCGCACCTGCCCTAGGCTTGCACGCGCCGCTGCTGGCACCACCCAGTACTCAGTGCTCGTGGCGCCGTCGCTCATGTGATAGATCGCGGTGTAGTACAGACCAGCCGGAGTCGCCCCCAGGTTAGGAGCCAGATTCACGCTCACAAAGCCATCCGGGGCAATCGTCACCGTCATCCGGCCCGCCGTAATCGCCTGGTTGTTGGCGGTTGTGAATGCCGGCCAGCTCACGTCCAGAGTGCCCGCGCCCGCCTGCCCATTTGCCAGAAACACCGTTCCC
>Ga0182027_10015591_pt1 | contig 10436 bp, 15 predicted proteins | sample 712E1DmetaG_FD_121300 | JGI IMG/M metagenome (GOLD analysis project Ga0182027, IMG submission 121300) | Permafrost microbial communities from Stordalen Mire, Sweden - 712E1D metaG (Illumina Assembly) | ecosystem: Environmental > Terrestrial > Soil > Wetlands > Permafrost | place: Sweden... | reverse complement strand
GAAATCAATCAACTTGCTTGAAGTTGTTGAACGTGTCTGTGCAGTAGTAAAAGTCGCTGAACGCCCTTGTGGGTTTCCATAAATCAAAGGAATCTGCAGGTTTCGGCCTGTAAAATCCGTCCATTTGCTGAGCATGGCATGCAGGGGCCTGTCTTTGTATGTTAGATTCTGAATAACTTGATCTGTAAACCGGGTCTTTACATTTTGTTATCGTGAAGCCTTAAGCGTTCACTTCTGCCGTTTCTTTTTCGCGTTATCGCGGCAGTTCAGACTATCGCATCCCTTTTTAGTAGGGTCTTCTCACTTAGTTCGTTACTGCTAGCATTACCCTTGCAGTCTGTCGCCCCCGTCGGGGTTTCCAGCTTAATCAGAGAAGATTTATCCTGCGCTAAAAATTCGAAAGTGAATCCGTGAAATGATAATCCGCCGCCATTCAATACATTTGAAAGGTTAGCGCGATCTTTTCTTTGAAAAAAACCTAAATCCTCAGATGCAAAAACAGGAGATGCATAAATTTTATCATTTTGATGACAAATAAATGGCTTTATACGTCTGTTTCGTGCAGCAACTTTAATTCTTCGGCATGATTCCAGCGTTCTTTTGCCGCATTGATTGGTTTTTGGCCGATCTTTATGGCATTTATACTCGCCTTGTCCGCCTGGCTTCTGATTGTATTTAGGTTTATGAATCGCAATGAGTCTTTTTTCTTCGTTATTAGCTTCGATTTGATTCTCTACGACTTCGTAGGCTTCAAAATGAAAGGCATCCTCGCCATGCTTGCGGATCGCGGCCCCTAATAAAGCACCGCGTCCCTTTCTGGCCTGATACCAGAAACAACCTTTTCTGTTTACAAGTTGTTGCCTCGTTTGGCCTATGTAAACGATCTGGTTATCTCTATTTTTAACGAAGTAAATTAACATTTCTGGTTCACTCTCTTATCATACGGTTTACGCAGCATCAACACTTTGTTACTCGCCTATTTGGCGGGAGCAACCTCTTCGGATCACTCTCACGACCTTCGTTCGTTATACGTCGTGTTCAGACTTTCGCATCTGGTTTCACCCCCAGCCCTCTCGTTAAGTCGTTCAGCCTGCTTTTCAGCTTGGCCCTTGTCACCCTCTACAGGGCTTCCAAGTCAATTAGAGAAGGTTTATACAACACTTTGATCTATTGCGTTAATGTTGTCATGTCAAGACCGGGTGCGGTCGCTTGTGTCATGATATTACCCTTTCAAAGGTATTTAGCGTGAGTGGCTTTCTGCAAAGCAGGGTTAGCATCGCGCTTTTTAGTTTTTAAAAATGTGAACTAAGCGGTAACCGTAGAACCTACGCCCTGCTTCTTCTTCCAACCGTCTTCGAGGATTTTCATCGCATCACGGCGAAGATCTTCCACGGTTTTGGGTTTGGTCGAAGGCACGGGAGTTCCCGTTTGCGCGCCTTTGTTCGTTAACGTTGATACGGTTGTGGGGGATGTCTTAACCGAAAGGTCGTTAGTGTCTTCGCTGGTTTCAGTAGTTGCGGGTAGCGGCTCTTTAGGCGGCTCAACTACCTTAGGCTGAAACTTTTTTAGCGCCAGAAGTTTTCTCCCCTCGGCTTCAAGGTGATTTTCAACTTCTGAGGCAGCCTTATCGATCGGTAGCACCTGGCCAGTTTTCTGGTAGTATGCTTCGATCACTTCAAAAACGGCATCATAACTTTCGGAGGCGCGAATTAACTCACACGCATCGGTAGCCTTGTCGCAATATGTCCTAATCTCCGCTTTATGCTGCCTATAGGTATTCTCAATCCATTCTGCCTGACGTTTCTGTTCGGCATCAAGTCTTTCTTTCTTGTCGGCTTCCATCTGGTCGCGCATCTGCTTTATCTGCGCTTCGGGCGAGAGCTTCCGGTCGTTAAGTATAAAGTCCGTCACTTCTTTATACGTCAACCCGTGCTTTTCCATAAATGCTACAGGGTTTTGTTTCGCTTCCTTAACGGCCCGCTCGTAATCCGAGTATTTTGCTGCTTCTTCCTTTAACGCTTTCTCACGAGCTTGAAGCTCACGTTCCTTTTTTGCCATAGCGGCAAATCGGGACGCAAACTTTAATTCTTCTTCAGTTTTTTTTGGTATTTCGATCTCTTTTGGAGTTTCTTTTGGGGCTTCTACAACCGGCGCAACCGTTGAGGGAGTTGGTGTTGCTGTTATTGGCGTGGTTACTGATTCTGTAACCACCGGACTTGCTGCCGGAGTCGCGGTTGGTGCTTGTGCTTGGGTGTCGGTCATGTCTCTTAATCCTTATTTAAGTTCCAAATATCTCAAAAAGCCTCATTACATTTGAGGCGGTACGTTGCTCATTAATTGTGCTTGTGGTTGTGGTGCAGGGACGCCCGTTGGCTGACCCTGGGGCTGCATCGCTTGGGCCTGAGCCTGTGCGGCTTGCTGTGCCTCGTCCATAAGATCCTGGCAATCCTGCATAAACGTTCGGATCATTTCGAGTTTGCCGTCATCAAGGTTATTGATCTTGCATTCCAAGTAATATTCTTGGGCATAACCTTTGGCAGCTTGCAGATCCATAAACGGCTCTGGCGGAAAATACTCGCCGTCTTCCGTGATCTTTGCCAAGATTTTATAAACAAGATTTCTGTTTGAAGTTTTGCTTGAGATATATTGCTTAACGTCCGGGAAGTCTAAAAGCTCTAGGCCATCTTCTCTGTCAATGAACCCAGCTTGCAGTAGTTCTTGAACGGTTTGAAGTTTTCCTGCCGGCGAAGTAGGCAGCAATGACGTTGGATACATCCGCATAACCATTTTGGAGTCATCTATGTCGCAATCAGCCCATTTAATCTCATTAATCAAACCTTTGTCGGCTGCTTTTATAGATAGGTCTTTATTGTTCTTATAAAGCTCCCTAGACATCTCGATTACAATGCGGGCGTCTGACATAATCGACAGATCCCAACGCTCCTGGGTGTCTTTAAAACGCTCTGAGGCGATGTCTGAATATTCCCTTAAGGCAACGCCAGAATTTAACCCAGCAGGTTTCTGAGAAGTTGCAGACATCTGGCTGATTCCGGTTATCTCGTAAGCTTTGCGATATAAGTTTTCTAAGTGTTGGTAAACTTCGGCGGGCATTACCTGAGCCGGAGGCGCAATGATTGGGGGCTGTCCGGTAAAGCGTACAAACCCAGCTATCTCGTTTGATATATGGGCACCAACAACCTTACTTGAGTTTTCTATAAATACTCTTGGCACCGCACATAGGTGCATCGCAAGTTGAATGTTCCGAAGGATTTTATCTATTTCAAGTTGGATACCAAGCAACTCTTCAGCTAAACCAGTACCGTACCAACCCGTGAGGCGATCCATCCAACGCCAGAAACCGAATGGGAAGAAATCAAACTTCCATCCCTCAATTAATAGTGGTGAGTTATCGATAGTGATCGCGTGTTTTCCGTCTTTGGCTCCTGGTCCACTAGGTAGATGCCAGGCCTCGTACACCTGAAGCATTTCGACCTTAGTTGCAGAATTATAAACATCTGCGTTGACGACTGCCGCTTGGTCAATAACCTTCTCGTACTCCGGGAAAATCTCCATAAGGCGTTCACGAAGGATAAACTTACGTTGGTACAAACAAGCTGGGTCCGCATAAAGACCTTCCATGTCGTCTACGAATAGCTCGTTGATTATTAGGCGCTCGCATTTAACTTTATTGTCGGATATGAAAAACTTTAGAGGGCCCGTACCCCACACACCGCCATCGCGGAAGGTTTGGAGTTTTGTCTTATAGTAATTCATCTCGTCAAAAGCACCGTCAAGGTACTTCGTGAGAAGTTTCGCACGTTGTTGTAGTTCCCAGTTGCCTTCCTCGGTTAAGAAGATCGGGCGGCATTTACTTTGTCCGATTTTGCTCGTAGCCGTATCGATGCACGACTTAACGACGTTAAAAGTAACTCTTGAGGTACTGAACGTTTTAGAATCAGCCATGCGCGTATGTGTGCCCGGACCTAATCCTTTAAGTTCAAGGTTTGCATACAGGCGTGCGTACTTTAGATTTTCTTGGGACCGATAAGCTTGGTTAGATATTATTTTATCAACAATGGGATTTAAATGCTGATGTATTACGTCATCGTCTTGAGTCCACCACTTGCGGGAGGGAGATGTTATTGCGTCACGATTAGAGGCCAGTTTTTCGGTAATGACCGGAGAATCAATTGCCATACGAGAGGACCGTCCCTTGTCGGATGTTTAACTTCCCTGTCGCAAACTCGTATGTGTCTCGTTGGTTATTTTGGTATATAGAAAAAACTCTACCCTTAAACCTCAGTTTCGTCATCTTCAAATTTAAGGGGGTCTTGCTTTAGTAAATCTTCAAGTCCGTCGTCGGTAGGAAGAACAATGCCCAGCTCTCCGATTCTGATACTATTTAGTTTATGCTTCTTCATCATTAAAATCAATTGTTCGAGGTCGTCTAAGTTCTTTATGATGTCCATATTAATTCCAATCTTTCTCCCAAAAGGGTTGGGCCTTAACGGTTTCAAGGCGTTCACATTCCATTTCTTCCCAGTCGTCTACTAAGTCTTGCGGGGTCTTTAGTTTAGGTTTTACTTTAGGCTGAAATAGATATTGGAAGCAATCTCTAAAAGCGTAGAGAAATCCGTCGCAGCAATGGTTAGCACACGCCGAGTGTTCCTCGCGTTTCATTTTAGTTTCGTCCCATATCAACGTTTTTATCTCGTCTTGTAGTGGTATCGTTTCGGCATCCACAAACTTTATGCGGCCCATAATAAGTTCGGAGTTACAAATCTCAATAAAGTCTGCTTTACCTTGCTTTTCAGCCGGAACGAAAGGGATCTCATAGCGAGATCGCATTTCTTCGACGCCTTGTTTATTTGCGTTGTCAATAACGACCTTTGATATCGGATAAATACCTTGTAAGTGTTTGATCTTTTCTGCAACAGCAGTGAACGTCATTTCCTTTCGTTTGTATGAGTGGACAATATAAAGATTTGAGCTTTTATCGTTATATCCACAAACAACAAATGCTGATGGATCTGGAGAATAACCAAGATCAACCCCTAAAACAAAGGTATCAAGATCGTCCGGGGCTTTATCAATCAGGTTCTTATCGTCCGAGAACTTATAAACGAGTTTAGATATATCGATCGTCCATTCGCCCAGGTACATCTGCTTATATAGGGGCGTCTCCTCTATGCCTGGGTTATCTCGTTTAAGATCGGCGATTTCTTCCGCCCACTGTTTTGCCATATAGCGGTTGTCAAAGGTATTCCACCGATGCACGGCCCACCCAGCAATCTGGCCGTTAGTAATCTCGAAAAAGAGGCCTTTGTTAAGCGGCGATGGCGTCCCGATGAGGACAATAGTTCCGCCCTCATCAACCGTCGCAGGCTTAAGCACTCCGTATACAATTTGTCGAAGATCCTGTCGGAAAAACGCAGCCTCGTCAATAACCGCGAGTTTAAACTTTTGGCCGAGAGCCTTCCGAGATTCATCTTCGTTCGAATCCATGCCGATAAGATAAATAACAGAGCCGTTAGGGAAGCTAACTGTAAGTGACGTTTCATTGAACTGTGCTCCTAAATTATATTTACGATTTATAACACGCAGGACGTCCTTTAGGATGATTCGTTTCGCGGATTCACGCGTCAGTCCTATGTAGATGCAAGACGCACCAGGGTTATCTATACACGTTTTAAATAGGTATAAGCCTATGCCGTATGATTTGCCGGCACGACGAGTACAACGGGCGGCCTTAAGCCTGGATGGATCTCGGATGAATGCCGCTTGTTTGGGGAACGAGTCGTCAATAAGTGCAGCCCTCGGCGTTAGTCCTTCGGCCAGGCACTCATCGATAAAGACCTGAGCTGTTGCGGGCGTGAATTTCACTTATCTTCTTTTGAATCCTCGACCGGACAGAATTGTTTTGTGTTGTAAAGAGACGTGCAGGTCTTCTCGCCATCCTTTTTAGAGATAATTGTAATTATGGGATTACGGAGCTCAAGATCAAAATCCTTTTCGAGAAAGAATTGAAGTTCCGTGCCACCCATGCGTAAGCTGTTTGCTAATCTTAGATTCTTAAGTTTCATTTTAGTACTTCCTCCAATAAATATGGAATGAATTGTAAGTGTAGTTTCTTTCTTAAATATCTAAACGAATAACTACTGTGAGTTAAGATTGTAAAGGCGTCGTCCTGGGCACCAACTATACGCTTTGCTTCGTTAAGCAGCACGGTTCCAATACCGAACTTACGAAATGTAAACTTGGTATACCACCAGTGAACGCAGAGAACGCCGTTAAAGTTTGAATACGTGATGTAGCCAAATATCTGGTCGTCGTCGTCCGGTGAGCAAGCGATTAAGGTCTGTGCTTTGGCCAGTATCTTTCCCCACACGATCTTTTGGTTGTCGAAAAACACTGCATCTGAAAGATCGCGGGTCCATTCGTTATTCTCCTTATAGGACTTCAGGAACGTCGAGAATAGAAACGACGTATCGGCATCGGCAGCAGGACGGAATTTAACTTTTGGAGTCATCGACAACCTCTGCGTTTAGTAGAGGCGGCTCGGCTTCGCCTTTGAGCACAGCGATTGCTTGTGGTATTAACTTTAACTTTTCTTCTAGGGATAAATGTTTGAAGTTAAAATTAATCTTTTGTTCAATCTCTTGCCGATCCGCCCATTCATTACGGAAACGGTTTTTCATATTAAAGATCCAAGCAGTACAGTTAAAATTTTTAATAATTCCAGTTGCTCCATCAACGCCTATTTTTTCCCAAAAATATCTTGATAATTCTGTTCCTCTTTTTTTGGCGTCGGAAAATTCCTTATTTACCTTCGCCCATTCATATAAAGTATCTTTGCAAACACCAACTATAGCTGAGAAAGATTCGAAGGAAAGTCCTTCGTTCATATGAAGAATTAGCTGATCACAATATTCTGATTTATAATCTGTTGGACGGCCAGCTGGCATTTATTGTTTCCTTGTTTAAAAAGACATTAAACATATCCCGTTTAAGAGGTCTTTTTGAAAAAGCTCATCCTAAGCTTCTTTTTGATGAAATCTGCTTTTAAGTCTTTCCACATCAAGATGAAGTCTAAGAATATCCGTAATTTTATCCGCGCAATTACACGCGGCGTTCACGGTTTCGGGTGTGCAAGTGTTCTTTGTCACGTCTTCCATGAGGCGTTCAAGAGTAGATACCACTTTTCTGGTATCAAAAACTCTTTCAGCTTTCTTAGTTTGTAAAGACTTCTCTTCCATGTTCAATCCTTTCAATCATCGTTTCTATTTTGTTTTTAATGTTTGGTCCGTGTAGCCATTTTTGAAACTTAGCCAAGGTCTTTATTGCCGATCGCAAATGTTCGGGAACCTCTGGCCTAAGATATTCATAAAGATCAATCCAAAGAATTATACCTCTTGAAAACGAGAGTCCTCTTTTAGAATTTTCTCTTTGTCTCCAAAACTCGGTTTGAAGGACTGGACAAAACGGACGCACATAATGTTTTGCAATATTCCACGAAAGACCATTCATACTACTTCCGCCGTGGTGGAATTTCTTCATCCATGCCGATTGAATCGAGCCCCGATGGGCATTTGGTCTATTGAAATATCTTGCCTGTGCCCCCATAGAAATGATTCCAGCCATTCGTGGAAGTTCTAATAATTCTTTATCGGTCCATTTTCTTTGTCTTGGAATATGCGCATAGCGTTCAATTATTGATCTAATTTTAACCTTGGGAAATCTCTCTTGCGTCTTTACTTTCCCGTGTTTCACATAATAATCAATTACCTGATCTATTGTTTTCTTTTTATACTTTGGAAACCTATATTGAAACCCTTCGTCCCTAGCAAACCGCTGAAGCGACGCTTTACAAACGCCAAGCATTTTTTGAATTTCAACCTGAGGAACTTTCCCGGCTAGCTTTCTTACTTTTCTTTTTTGAAATTCATTTAAAGTTGTTCGTGGTTTTTTTCGTCTTTGAACCGCACAAGGTTTGCAATATTTTGCGTTATGATGTTTTCCTTTTGGACGGATTTTGCAGATTGGACAAATCATAAGCTAATCCAATCGACAATCATTTTGGAACTATCCTTATCGTAATGATAAGAGTCCCATATTTCATCTAGGCACATGGCGCTTTTAATGGATTCTTTTATGGAGTTTTTAAGTTGCGATATTCTTGATTCAGTAACGCCAAGGCAGTCTCCAATCTCGGCTTCAGGGAGTTCCTTGATAAAAAGCATTTGAAAGACTTCTTCATATAGACCTTGTTTTGAAAGAGAGTTCCAACGTCCTCGCTGGAAGTTTAGATAATTTCCCCAAGAAGATTGTTCAAATCCTGCGTTTCCTCCAGGAGAAGCGAGAGTGTCTGCGTAAGAGAGAGCACGGTCGCATAATCCGGGACGCAGTCCATCAAAAGGGACTCCTCTATGTCTTGCGCCTGACTTAAGCTTACCGCTAGGTATCCTTGTATCTCCGAATTCTTTTCTAAGAAAATCCGTGAACAGGTTCGAAAAGCTGGTCCTAATTGTTCCTCTGCAGCTAATATAGACTTCTTGAGCGAAATCATCTGCGAACTGGGAGTAGCCTCTTTTGTTTGCATAGTTTTTTGCTTTCTTTATTAGAGATTTAATTTCGAAGTTTATAGATTTTTTGGAGTTAGAAATTTCGGAAGGACATTCCATTATATCTCGTTTCATCAATATCTCTTTTCTCCGCTGTCTTTAAATTCCACGTTTTGGATGGATGCGGATATGGTAACAAAAAGTCGTGGGTGGGTCAAAAGGAAAAATTCCCGTTGATCGTGTCGCGGGGAATAAGTATTGCTTTTACGTTTACTATTTATTGCATGAAGGGCAATATGTCTAGTTGCATCCTAGCGAGTCCGATAGTTTTTGCAAGAGCAAATCTTCGCCGCAGTCGCAGTGAAGGTGGACCTCGTCGGTTCCGTTGTTCGGAACGAAACACGCCTCGTCTACGTAATGGATTTTATTACAGCGTTGGCAGCGGCCCGTATAGACGACGATAGCTTTGGAGCAACGCGAGCAATTGCATTTAAAGAATATACGAGCGAACACGGTCGTTATTACCTCGTTATGGGTTTTAATGGTTGTTTACTCCTTAAGCCTACACGAACGTGCGTGGGCGGGTCAACGGGCACGCCTTGGGCGGAGGCAGCTTGTAATAACTTTTCTATTTCCACGTTTCGTTTTTCTTCGTTTGCCGTGCATATCGTAGCGAGGGTCTCCCAGCGGTAGGCGTGGGTCTTGCCGAGAAGATACGCGCCCGGGACGGCCACGATAAAGCAGCCGAAGAGGAACGATCGAAAGTCGAACATCACGGGGCGTCCTCCTGGGCTATTTTATCAAGTTTCGTGGCGAGCATCTGTTTTTCCATCGCTAGGACCTCGTATTTGCCCTGTAGCTCGTCGTAGAACGGTTTTAATAGGGATAGCCCTACCCCCGCCGTTTCGGCGTCGGCTTGGAGTATTTCCGTCGTTCTAACGGCATTTGCGATTATGGAAAGTTGAATTCCCCGCATTTCGATTTGTTCTTCGAGGGCCGGGCGGGACGAGGCGGCTTCGAGGCCCCAGAGTTCGGACGAGTTAAAGATTTCGGTATCTGTCTGCATAGTGTCTCCTTTTTTCCCGAATATTCGGTCGTATGAACTATACCATTTTTCGTTATTGCGTCTTACTTGATAAACGGTTCCGGTGCAAGCCGATACGTCAAGGCTGTCCATTTCGTTTCTCCTTCTTCTCCATTTTCTTCGTATGTTTTCTCGTGGTCTCTTTCGGTTTCGTTTTAAAATACGCTTTAAGTTTTTTAGCGCGTTTTGCATTAGCTTTTTGGTTTTGATACATTTTCATTTCTTAATCACCCTAACGGTTATCTCAATTGACGCGGTTTCAGCATATTGTTTCGTGGCGTGCAGGATGCATATAGCACTATCGTCGGGCCAAAGAATTGAATTAGCTGCATCGCAAACGAGTTTGATGTAGTTATCTAAATCGGATTTTACGGCTGGCCACGGGCGTTTTTTCTCGGTTATCGACTTTGGGCGGACGAGATTAAACGTTAATACCACCTCAAGCGGACCCTCAAGTTTAGGGGCCCCGCGATGCAACAGGTAATGTCTAATTTCCATTTCGGCAGTTCTAGTATTTTCGGGTGTCCACGTTATCCCGTTTCTATTCACTCGGGGGCGTTGCTTTGCCTGAGGTGATACGGGGAGGACAGAAGACCACTCTGTGACTTGCTGGGTGGCTTGCGGGGTTACTTCTTCCATCGAAATAGCCCCCCCATTGCTAGGCCAAACTCGAAGCAGAGTTTATCAAGAAGTTCGGGCGAAGCGAACGACCGTCCGGTTTCAATTAGGCAGACCATTGCGTCCGATATGCCGAGGCGCTCGGCAAGGGCTCGCTGACTGATGCCCATTCG
>Ga0182027_10015590_pt1 | contig 10436 bp, 12 predicted proteins | sample 712E1DmetaG_FD_121300 | JGI IMG/M metagenome (GOLD analysis project Ga0182027, IMG submission 121300) | Permafrost microbial communities from Stordalen Mire, Sweden - 712E1D metaG (Illumina Assembly) | ecosystem: Environmental > Terrestrial > Soil > Wetlands > Permafrost | place: Sweden... | reverse complement strand
TGCATATAATTACCTCATAACCGGTTAATTTGGCACGTTCCAGCACCATCTCGACCGATCGTTTACGATAGGTTACATACTGAATCGCTTTTCCGGGTAATCTGGACGAAGAATTTCGGACGGTTACCAAAGCAGCAATCCTCACCATAACGTCCATCCTCCATCAATAATCATGGTCTGACCGGTCATATAATCCGATGCCGGACTTAACAAATAATCAAAAGCACCCAGTAGATCTTCAACACTGCCCATTTTTTTCATGGGTGTGAGCTCCAGGTATGCTTTTACAAAGCTTTCGTCCTGATTGTTACCAATGCCACCGGGTGCAATGGCATTTACGGTAATATTTCTTTTGGCTAAATAAACAGCCAGGTATCTCGTAACCATACCCAAAGCTGCTTTGGAAGCAGAATATGACAAAGGTTTGTATGTTTCGGTACCTGTTTTTTTAGAATATTCCTTATAAATATTCTGATTTGGCGGCACAATCCCATAAGTCGAAAGCATGTTGATGATCTTGCATTTCCTTTTAGAGTTGAAGTTAAATGCTTCCAACATATGTTTTGTAAGAAATACAGGGGCACTCAAATTGATTTTCATTTCTGCATTCCATTGTTGCAGGTTGATATCTTCAAATTTCCCGAATGAATTAGCCGATTTTTCAATCATCGGATTGATGGCTGCATTATTGATCAGGCCCATTAAATTTGTTGAAAGCTTCCTAATTTTAGTCATGAGTAACGGATATTGCTCAATATCAGCCAGATCAAATATGATATGATCAATCTCATCCCTTCCAATGCCATCTTCTTTATCTACACTAATTACATGATATCCTTTGCCGGTAAGATATATAGCTAATTTGGAACCTATTAACCCTGAGCCTCCTGTTAATACAATGCTTTCAGTCATTGGTACATTCATTTAAAATGTATTCGATGAACTCCCTGACCGCCCCGTTTCCTCCCCCACTTTTCAGGATCAATATCCCCTTCATTGCTTTTACCGCAGTTACGGCATTGGCCGGACAAGCAGAAAGACCGGCATGTTCCAGAGCTTCCATATCGTTCACATCATCACCGATGTAAGCACATTCTTCAATTGGGATTTGTAATTGTTTACACAGGGTTTTGATCATTTCTAATTTATCATCAACAGCCTGGTGAAGAAAATCAACTTTGAGTTTTTTGGCCCTTCTTTCAACGATCTGTGTATTTTCATTGGTGATGATGGCAGTTTTAATGCCCTTATCCCTTAAAAGGTGAATCCCCATGCCATCCTGGGCATTAAATTTTTTAAATTCATCACCGCTGTTGGTATAATACATGCCACCATCGGTAAGTGTACCATCAACATCGGTAACAAATAGTCTTATTATTTTCTTCATTTCAGCTATTTCTGTATTTGAGTTTATCCCTGTGCGGGATCTCTATATCGAGAATATCTTTATCTTTAAACCGGAGTGCAGCATAAGTATTGTTGAGATCGCGGATTACTTTGTACAAGCCAATGGGTTCAAGCGAGGCAGCCTGATCGGTACCCTTCCAGGTTCTTTCCTTGGTAAAATGCCGTTCGAACCATGTGGCTCCGAGTGTATATGCAGCAATATCGAGACTAATGCCGCTGTAATGAGCTGAAAATCCAACAGCTTTGATCCTGCCTGTATAACTTTCCAACAGCCTGCTGATTTCCATCAGGTATATTTCGCTTTCGGGAACCGGATAGGCGGAAGTACATATATATAATACCAGCCTGCCGGCAGAATTATTTTCTCCGTTAAAAATATCGAATATCTGCTTCTCTTCAGCTTTTGTGGTCATACCAAGTGAAATGTGAACATCACCTGAGTAATTCACCCTGAGTTCCTTCAATAATTCAACATTATTATTAGCTGCCGATGGTACTTTGATGTAATCAGGATTCAGGCTGATGATCTCCTTAGCAGATGTTAGGTCCCAAACCGAACATGCATATTTAATTCCTGCTTTTTCACAATGTGCTTTCAGCTGACTGTGCTGGTCGATATCGAACTCAAGATATTCCCTGTGTTTGCCATAGGTAGGTGCGAAAGCCTGGTGCATTTCGGGATGGGGCATATTATACTGCTCCTCGCTGAGGTATTCCTTTGCATTTCTTTTCTGGAATTTGGCATAAGCAGCACCTTGGGCTTTGGCAATTTCGATGAGTTCGAGTGCAATATCGAATTTACCCATATGGTTGCATCCGATTTCTGCAACAACGGTAGGTTTGGTGTATTGGATATTATTCAAAACTCATTTTATAATAAACAGAACAACAGAACACGAATTTTCAAATATACGGGGATTATAGGAAAAAGCTGATGTGTAAGTGTAACAAATAATGCCGGTTATAATCAATAAGGTTTATTCCTAATTCCTTTTTTAATATTAGAAGCGTTTATACCTCATTATTATCATTAAAATTCCTTTCATTATTTTGTAAATTTGTTGCGGTTTTCGACTGTATTAATTTATCTTTTATCCTTAATTATGGCTCCTACAGTATTAAAGATTAAAAATTTTCGGTTCTTTTTCAATAGCAGGGAGGAAAGCAGGAAACACATACATATTGTTTCGACGAATGGAACCGCAAAATTCTGGTTAGAACCAACAGTTAACTTAGCTGATTTTTATAATCTGTCGGATTAGGAACTAAACGAAATTAAAAAAATCGATTATAAGCGTAAAAACGAATTCATCGATGAGTGGAACAAACATTTTGGATTGTAGCATTACTAATATTGAAAAATTTGGTTTTTGGATGATCCTGGTTGATAAGGAATATTTTATTTCCTTTAATGATTATCCTCAATTTACAAATGCAACTATAGAACAAATATTCGATTTCAAATTACCCTCTCCCACCCAAATATGTTGGGAAAAGCTGGATATTGATATTGAAGTTGAAGCATTAGAAAACCCTACCCATTTTACACTGATATATACCTAATCCACTAATAGGTCCCTTCTGTTGACTATAGCAAAAACATGAAGCCCATTGACTACATACATAATTCACACAAAACAACTTTTTCCAGTCGGTTAAAAATCGACAGGTCGAATATGAGCAAACGTAATGCTTATATTCATTGTGCCGGATTACATTCGGCACATCAAAAAACTGGTTGTAATATTGGTTTGAAGCCCGGCGATTACGGTCTTCATTACACCACAAAGTCAACTTTGAACAAACCAAGGCAAATATAAACCCTTTCAAAGATTACAACCTCACTGTCAATTCTTTATAGGTTTGGATCTTGCGGATGAAATAATCAAGCGCCACGCTTTTGGGATACATGAGCTTAAATATTTCCTTGTCGGTGAGTTTACGGAGTTTCTTTACTTCCCTCCTTTTCCTGATAATCATCCGTGGATGAACAAGCAACCATGCATAGGCCTGAAATAAGGCTCCAAAACGTTTATAATTCAGGCAAATTGCTGCAAAACCCAGTGCCATCATGTCGAGGATGAACCTGTTTACCAGGAATCTAGGCAAATGCTTTCTTTCCAGATTTTTCAGCATCATAAAAATACTGTTACGCTGGTTCCAGTAAATTTTCATATAGCTGTCGTATGATATGATGCCACCACCATAATGATACACCACTGATTTTGGAACTACTTTCAGGATGTAACCCACCAGGTTCAATCTATAGCAGAGGTCGATTTCCTCCATGTGATGAACAAAATCCACATCCAGTCCACCGGTTAATTCCAAGGCTTCTGCCCTGACGAACATGGCTGCACCTGTGGTCCAGAAGACCCTTGTTATATCGTTGTATTGCCCTATATCTTCCTCGGTAGTATTAAAAACCCTCCCTCTCACAAATGGGAACCCATAAATATCGAGATATCCGCCCGAAGCGCCGGCATATTCAAATTTATTGGGTTCAAGCATCGAAACCAGCTTAGGTTGTAATGCCCCTATACCGGGAAACTTTTCTGCTTCCTGCACCAGGGGTTCCAGCCAGCCGGGATCAACTGTGATATCGTTGTTCAGTATCACAAAATATTTACCCTTTGCAATTTTAAACGAATTATTATAAGCCAGGCTGAATCCACCATTTACGCCATTCTGAAAAATCCTTACCTGCGGATATTTATGCTGGACATAATCTACACTGTCGTCGGTAGATTTGTTATCGATCATAATGACCTCAAAATTCGGATAAGATGTAGCAAGTAATGTGGTAAAGCAATCATCAAGGAACCTTTGTCCATTGTAATTCAGTATCAACAGGCTAACCAAGGGAAAATTCTCGACAGTCATCAATATTTATGGGGATTTAATGCTTTAAACACACTCCAAGCGAGTGTTCAAAGTTAGCTAATTTTGGTAAACTGGGTTATTCTCCGAAATCTTTGTCAAGAAAATCGCCAAAGGTACCCCGGTTATTACCCACATTGGGTTTGGTATTGAATTTTCTGATGATGTCTTTCCAGTTTGGGTTGGATATTTCCCCGTTTGCGGTTGAATGTATGAGTTCATATTCATCGAGTGCACCCGTATGGTTAAAGAAAACGAATTTCTTATTATTTTGTGAATTGGTCAGATGGTAATACTGCCAAATCTGATAAGGATAAGAAATACTCGGATCGGTTGACTCAACCACATTGTTTGGTGGGCCATATTCAACATAAACCCTGCCACGGTCGGTTAAATAACCTTTTTGGAGGGCAGATGAAAACATTCTGTTTGCATCCTCAATCCTGCGAAGGTATCCCAGCCATTCTTTCATTGGCTTTTCGGAATTTCTTTTCGACCAGAATGTATACAGGTATTCAACGATCAGGGATGAATCGCTGGAAATTTTCAGAAGCTGGGCATCGTTTAATTCCTCACGGTCAGAAATATTTGTCAGATACTCCAGGTATTGCTTCAGATCGGAATTATTAGTAAACTTAAAAAGATTAAGAAATTGTTGCTTTTTATCGGCCGAAGAATTGTTCCCCAGTTTTATAAAAGTTACCCTGGTGTGAGCCAGTTTCTGATTTTTTTTGTTGAATATCTCTATTACCAACTGATATTCCCCCTCTGTTAATGACGAAATATCGAGGCTTCCTTCCAGAAAATTTATTGCCAGAGGTTTCATGCTCAACAATTTTTGCAACTCATTTACAACCACAGAATCATGGCAGATATAATACTTTGCATAAATATTATCATTGCTGATTATTTTTCCTGCATTATAGAATTCGGAATAAAAGTACAGGTAATTCTGCTTTTCGCTGAAAATATCGACTACATTCGGAATAATGTCGTTATTATTCCTGCTGAACTTATTATTTGAAGTCGATTTCTTGATTGTATCGGCAAACATGATGTCGCTGAAAGACAGAATTTGTGTTGAGAACCTGGTATCAATCAGGAAAGAAACCGTAGAAATATTTGAGGAATCAAATTCATCATTTATAGTAATGTTCAGACGGTAATATCCTTGTTTCAAAACACATCTTTTCAGGTCGAGCATGGCAAAGGATAAATTGACGGAATCATTTAAGGGTGGGGTTTCGAGATAATAACTAAACCCACGCATGATGCTGTCGCCCTTTAAATAAAAACTATTCACCAGGACAGAGGTTTTAAAGGTGCCATTTTGCTGTTTCTGTAATTTCAATCCTGTAATTGGTATTTTAAGGTAATATTCGACAAAACTCGTTGAATCAGTATTCCTGAAACTTGCGTAATTTGCATAAAATTCAAGCGCCTGTATGTGAAAAGGTAAGACAAATAAAATGCTGACAAATAATTTTTGGCAGATAGTTTTAAAAAACCTTACTTTGCTAAAATTCCTGAAATACATATATGAAGGGTTTAATAATTGAACCACATTATATTCCAAATTTACGATACTTTTCAAGATTTTTGATCAGCAGCAGTATAATTCTTGACGATATAAGCCTGTTCAGAAAACAGAGTTTCCGAAACCGCAGCTATATTCTTTCGGCAAACGGAATTTTACCTCTTATAGTTCCTGTTTGCAAAGAAAGGTCGAAAACATCTTTTAAAGATATCCGGATCGATAATACCCGGTTGTGGCAAAAAAATCATAGGAATTCAATTGTTTCGGCTTACAATAAATCCAGTTATTTCGAATTCTACAGGCATCATTTTGATTTAATATTTACCACGCATTTCGATTACCTGATCGACCTGGATCTTGAAATAATAAAAACCATAACAGAAATATTATCCCTCCCTGCTGAGATTATTCTGTTGTCGGAATATCATGGAAAAATCGAAACACTTACCGACCATCGTAACTGCATCGATCCCAAACCGCGATTTAACAAAGCCGACGATTCGTTCACCTCCATTAATTACACACAGGTTTTCTCCGACAGGTTTGATTTTGTATCTGATTTAGGGATGATCGACCTGATTTTCAATCATGGGCCATATGCGGGTGAGATTCTTCAAAAATCAATTACCCGGCTTGTTTAGCCATGTTTTTAACCTCTTTTTTATTAAACACCTCACCTACTACTTTGAAACAGGCATATATTATTTCGCCATTGTACACATTATATACAAAAAGGTACTTTTCATCGGTACTTACAATTGAAAGATAAAGATAATGAAAATCCCTGTCTTTCATTAGCTGGACGATTTTTGTTCTGTCGGCAACCTCAAATTTGTAGGGATAGGCATGTGCAAAATCTATCTTCGGGAATTTCTTTGTAAAATAGTCGGGATCAACCAATAGTGTTTTTTTTGCCAGGGTTGACGATTTTTTATTGTAATGTTCAATCAGGCTTTTTGCAAGACTTTCATAATTGCCTGTGAGTTTTTCCTGTTGAATGATGATGATGACATCATGCATGGCTTTGATCATAAAACCGAGCCGGTAGGTTGATTCTGACCTGTCTTTTTCAAGATGATCGTCATCAAAGGGAGCATAGGCAATAAGATCGTTTTTAGTATATTTCGTTAAAGATTTTTTGCCACCTACAAATACAGCCAGATAATTAAACTTTTTAGTATAGGTAGAAATATCATTATTACGAATTTCTTCAATTTTGATTGGCATCATAAAAGAATACCTTTCATTTTCCAGCCACATGCCAACCTGTGATAATTCAATAAACTGATAGGGTGTGATTTTCCAGTTGTCTTTTATTGCCTGTTTCAGTGTTTCATTATACTTTGGTGTCCCATCAAGCACAACCAGCATTTTGGTATATAAAAAAGAACGGAAATTATCCGACTCAAAATCGCATCCGCCAAGTTGGGCACAAGATTTAGTGCAGTTAAAGAATATGAAAGTAAATATGAAACAAAGTACAAAAAGGTTATAGCTCTTCATAAATTCCTATGGATAAATATTTTTTCAGTTTGTTTTCAATTCGTTTCTGAGGATCAGTTTTTTCAAGTTCGGCAATCGCATCCAAAATTTGCTTTTTAACAATTTCATAAGTTGCACCGGGATTATGATGGGCACCTCCGGTAGGTTCCTTGATCACGGCATCGATAAATCCGAATTTCAATTGGTCGGCAGCCGTAAGTTTGAGGGCTGTTGCGGCCTCCTCCCTATGATCCCAGTTACGCCATAATATGGCTGAACATGCTTCAGGCGAAATAACTGAATACCATGTATATTCCATCATCATCACCTTATCACCTATCGATAATGCCAATGCCCCTGCAGATGAACCTTCACCAATAATGATACAAATAACGGGCATCCTGAGCTTAAGCATTTCGCTGATGTTTCGGCCAATTGCCTCAGCCTGGCCTCTTTCTTCGGCTTCAATTCCGGGCGATGCTCCCGGCGTATCGATGAGCGTAATAATTGGCTTGTTGAATTTTTCGGCCAGTTTCATTAAGCGGACCGACTTTCGGAAACCATCGGCACTGGTCATGCCGAAATTCCGGTATTGCTTTTCCTTGGTGGTTTTGCCCTTTTGCTGGGCTATGAGCATTACCGTTCTTCCATCGATTGAGGCAAATCCGCCAATAATAGCTTTGTCGTCTTTTGCAAACCTGTCGCCCTTTAGCTCAACAAAACCGGTGGTGATATGATTGATATAATCAAGTGCGGAGGGCCGTTCAGGATGTCGTGATATCAGCACCTTCTCCCAGCCAGTCAGGTCAGAATACAATTCAATCTCTATGTTTTCTAATCTTTTATTTAATATTCTTAAAGTCCTTTCTTTTACTCCCGGCGAACTTTTTTTATTCGACTCTTCGACTTTTTTTATCTGGTCGTGAAGTTCTTTTAATGCTTTTTCTTTTTCAGGAGATACCATTATTGGTTATTTTATCAATTTATTTCTGGTCGTATCAATATATTTCCTAAATATCACCCTGGATTTCTATACTGATTTTGATCTTTATTGCTAAACTGACGAAAGATAGATATTGGTACTAATATAATGAAATTTGGAAAGGGTAACAAAAAAGATAGGAGAAATAAAATTTTCAAGCTATCCTGATATCCCTGAATCCAATTAATTTATGTCTGCCCTCATCCCACAATCTGAGTTTCAAAGATCGTAAGCTCGAAAAAAAGGTGATCGGTTTTACTTTCTGGAACCTGGGATTCTGATAATGACATGCTGCAAGCTTATAATTTGGGATCTTTGGGCTTAAGTGGTGAATATGATGAAATCCGATGTTACCTGTAAACCATTGCAAAATTCTGGGTAATTTAAAAAATGAGCTTCCCTGGAGTGCAATATTTTCATAATCCCATTCATTATTATTCACCCATGAAACATTTTCATACTGATGCTGAACATAAAATAGCCATACCCCATGCCCTGCAGCAATAAAAAGAACCGGTATCTGAATTAATAAATATGCCCTGAACCCCATCGCCCATATTAGAAGTAATGCAATTATAATCACTCCCAAGGATGTTAAATGAACATACATCTGTTCTCTGAGACTCATTTGTCGTTTTGTCAACCTTTGCTGAAAAAGGAACAATAACATGGGTGCAATTCCAAACAAATACACAGGATGTCGCGAAAAACGGTATGCAAATCTTTTCCACTTCGATAAACTTAAATATTCCTTCACTGTTAAAGTTATTACATCGCCTATGCCTCTTTTATCGAGGTTGCCAACTGTGTTGTGATGTATGAAATGATCATGGTGCCACCTGTGATAAGGTGTAAATACCATCAACCCTGTAATAATTCCGACAAAAGTGTTTAATTTTTTAGACTTGAAAAAAGATCCGTGACCGCAATCATGAAAAATGATGAAAATCCTGATCATAAAACCGGCAGCAAAAATTGAAATAAACAAGGTAAGCCAATAGGATATTTTTAAACTCAACACCATTAAAACCCATAAAATTATATAAGGTACTACTGAATTAATGATCTGCCACCAACTTCTTGCTGTATCCGGGAAGTTATATCGGGATATAATTTGAATCCAGGATAACTGTGTATCCTCCTTCAATGTGATATTCTTTTTCATAATAAAATTATTTGACCTTTTATAGCTGCAATAATTCTGCAAATTTGTAGCAATTTAAATAAATTTTAAAATTTTGGATATTTTTGATCGCATATCCGAAATGGACAAAATTCCGAAATTGATATCGATCAAATAAATTGGAATTTGAAATTTGATACTTGGAATTAATTCTTATTATACCTTGTCATCGCCCTTTCGGTACCTTCAAGTACAAACAACTTAACGATATCCATTGCAAGGGCAGCTTTTTCTTTGACCACCTTTTTTTCATCATTTTCCCATTGGCCTAACACATGATCAACCTGGTAGCCTTTAGGGAAGTCGCTGCCGATACCAAAGCGCAGGCGAGCAAAGTTGTCGGATGCCGTTTCTTCGATCACACTGATGAGTCCGTTGTGCCCACCATCACCACCTTTGGACCGAAGCCTGAGTTTTCCTGTGGGTAATGCTATGTCGTCTACAATTACCAGAACATTTTCAATTGGAATATCGAGTTTAGCCATCCAGTATCGCACTGCCTTGCCACTCAGGTTCATATAGGTAGTTGGTTTGATAAAATGGATCAGCTTATTTTTTAGTTTAAATTCCGATTTGAAGGCATACCTTGCACTTTCGAATACAAATCCTTCTTTCAGGGCAAACTGGTCCAATACAAAAAACCCGATGTTATGCCGGGTATCATTGTATTCATCGCCAATATTGCCAAGTCCGGCGATCAGATAATTTTGCAATGTGCTTTATCCTGATTAAAATTATTCAGCTTTTACTTCGGGAGCTGCTGCAGTTGCTGCTATGGCTGTCGGTTCTACCTCTTCAACAAACTTTGTCTTTGAAATATTAACAATTGTAGCAGAATCCAGTTCCTGGATCTGGATCTTGGGAAAATGAATATCCTTTACTTTAATACTCTCACCAAGATTCAGTTTGGAAATATCGATAGCAAGTTCTTCAGGAAGATCTACCACCTTACCTTTCAGATGAAG
>Ga0182027_10015589_pt1 | contig 10437 bp, 7 predicted proteins | sample 712E1DmetaG_FD_121300 | JGI IMG/M metagenome (GOLD analysis project Ga0182027, IMG submission 121300) | Permafrost microbial communities from Stordalen Mire, Sweden - 712E1D metaG (Illumina Assembly) | ecosystem: Environmental > Terrestrial > Soil > Wetlands > Permafrost | place: Sweden... | reverse complement strand
ATGCCGTGCTTGCTGATGAGACCGATAAGCGTCACCAGGCCGACCTCGGTATAGATGTTGAGGCTTGCCCCGCCAATGCCGATGCTGATGAAAATCAGCGCTCCGCAGAGGGACATGGGCACGCTGATGAGCACAATTATCGGGTCGCGGAAGCTTTCAAACAATGCGGCCAGGGCGAGGAAAATGATGATCAGCGCGAAGGCGAACGTGGCCAGCAGTGCGCTTGACTCCTGCAAGTACTGTCGTGATTCTCCTCCGTAGTCTATGCTGTAACCCTCGGGCAGCACCGTCCCGGCAATGGTCTTGAGTTCATCGAGCCCCTGTCCGAGGGTGATGCCGGGCATGAGAATACCTGATATCGTGGAGGAGTTAAGCTGTTGAAAGTGATTGATTGATACGGGCACTGCGGTGGTTTTGAGGGTGGCAAAAGTGGACACTGCAATGGATTCGCCGCTTGCGGTCTTGATATGGTAGTTCATCAGTTGATCCGCGGTAAGCCTTTCACTTTGCTTGACCTGTGGAATCACTTTGTAGGAGCGGCCGGACATACTGAAATAGTTGACATAGCCGCCGCCGAGCATGGAAGCCATCGCCGCGCCGACATCCTGCATAGTCAATCCCATCTGGGCCAGCTTGTCGCGGTCCACCTCCAACATGGTCTGCGGCTTGTCGATTTTGAGGTCGGCATCCACGTACATGAACAATCCGCTGGCATGCGCCTTTTCCAGAAAGGCCTGCGAAACTTCATCGAGTCTGGTAAAGGAATCGGTCGTGCCGATGACAAATTGCACAGGAAGCCCCTGGCCCGTGCCGGGCAAAGGCGCCGGCTGAAAAACCACCGCATTTGCGCCGGCGATCTGACCGATTCTTTTTTGCACCTCCGGTTGCAATGTCCCGGTCGTACGGGTTCGTTTATCCCACGGCTTGAGCACAAGGCCGGCAAATCCTGAATTGAGTCCGAAGAATCCTTCGACTTGGAAAAGATGCTCGATTTCCGGAATGTCCGAAAGGATCTTCGCCAGTTGCAGTGAATAGAGTTGCGTCTGTTGGATTGTGGAATCGGGGGCCGCCGTGGTCATGGCGAGCATAAATCCCTGATCCTCCTGAGGCGCCAGTTCACTCCTGGAATTGACAAACAGGAAATAATTGCTCACCAGGATGATGGCGGCAAACACCAAAACAACCGGCAGGAAATTGAGTGACCCCCGCAACAGCCGTTCATAGCCGCTCCGTAGCCGGTTAAACTGACCATCGATGAATTCCGTGAAGCGGTGCCGCTCATTTGGGCCGGATACTTTCAGAAAGCGTGAGCACATCATGGGCGATAACGTCAGCGCAATGACGGCTGACACAAGCACAGCACCAGCCAGCGTGTAAGCAAACTCGGTGAAAAGCGTGCCGGTGAGGCCGCCCATAAATCCTATAGGCAAATATACGGCAATTAAAACCACGGTCATGGCGATAATCGGTCCTCCGAGTTCCCGCGCCCCCATAATCGCCGCCTGCATGAGCGGGACGCCTTCCTCCATATGACGGTGCACGTTTTCCACCACGATGATGGCATCATCCACAACGAGGCCAATGGCGAGCACTAGGGCCAGCAGGGTCATCAGATTGATCGTGTAACCCATGGCCAGCATGATGAAAAACCCCCCAACCAGCGACAGGGGGATGGCCACCATGGGAATGATAACCGAACGGACAGAACCTAAAGACAGAAAGATAACCAGCGTAACAATGAGCAACGCTTCGAGAAGCGTAATTACCACCTCTTTAATGGAACTATTCACATAATCGGTTGCGTCATAAACAATACGGCCGTTGAGACCCTGAGGCAACTGATGCTCGATGGCCGGAAAAACTTTACGTATGTTATTCGCAACCGAAAGCAGATTGGCGTTGGGTGCGACCTTGATGCTCATGAACACGGCGGATTTACCGTCGAAGCGCACGGCCACATCATAGTTTTCCGCGCCAAGGGTGACATTGGCGATATCTCCGAGTCGGACAATAGCGCCATTCACTGACTTGATCACCAGATCGCGAAACTCGTTTACCGTATGCAGTCCCGTAGCTGCTGTGATGTCCACCGTCACCATCTGTCCCTGGGTCCGGCCCAGCGCCGAAATGAAGTTATTCACAGAGAGCGCGTTGCTCACATCCGTAGCAGTTACGCCATGAGCAGCCATTTTTTCCGGATCAAGCCAGGCTCGCAGGGCAAATTCCGCCTTGCCCAGAATCTCGGCCGTTTGAACTCCTTCCACTGCCTGAAGTTTGGGCTGCACAACCCGGATCAAATAGTCCGTGATGTTATTCGTGGGCAGATCCTTGCTGTAGAAACCTATAATCATGGAACCGATGTCCTCGCCATTGGATATACTAATCACCGGTTGCTGCGATTCCTTGGGCAACTGGTTGAGCACCGCGTTGACCTTGGTGTTAATTTCGGCAAGCGCGGTATTCGCATCGTAGTTGAGACGCATATTCGCGGTGATGGTGCTGACGCTCTGTGAACTCGATGAGGTGAGGTAGTCAATACCGTTGGCCTGGGCAATGGAGTTTTCCAGCGGTGTGGTGATGAAGCCGGACACCAGGTCCGGATCTGCCCCGGTATAGACGGTGGTGACATTTACCACCGCGTTCTGGGTTTTCGGGTACTCGCGGACGGGAAGCAGATTAATGGAACGCAACCCCAGCACCAGAATCAACAGGCTCACGACGGTGGCCAGCACGGGGCGTTTTATGAAGATATCGGTAAATTTCATGAGTGTCGTTTCTCCGTTACGGCTGTGCAGGAACCGGATTTGCGTCGTTTAATGGCTGCACCGCGTTATTGATTATCACCGGACTGCCGCTCTTGAGTTTGAGCTGTCCGCTTGTAACAATGTGTTCACCCTCTTTAACTCCTTTGAGGATAGCTACCTGGTCGCCGCGCGCCGGTCCCAGAGTGACGAAAGTTTGTCTTGCAAACAGCGACGGCTTGCCGTCTTTCGTCTGGCCTTTCTTCTCCACGATGTAGACCGTTTCTCCGTAAGGATTGAAGGTCACCGCGGTACGGGGAATCGTCAGATAACGATTGGATTTTCCTGCCTGAATTTTGATTGTCGCATACATGCCCGGAAGTAATTCATGCCGCGGATTGGCGACAATGGCTTCGATCTGGACATTGCGCGTTTGCGGATCAACCTTAGGGCTGATGGCGGAAATCCTGCCGTTGAATTTTTTATCGGGGTATGTGTCGGTGACGGCGACAACAACCTGCCCGGAGGCAACGCGGGAAAGTTCCTGCTGTGGCAGGTAGAAATCAATGTAAATCGAATCGAGCTCCTGTAGCGTGACAATCTTATCTCCCGGATTCAGATATTGTCCGGGATTCACCGAAAATATACCCAACCGTCCGGCAAAAGGCGCGCTGATGGTCTTTTTTCTTAAAAGAGCTTCCTGTTGAGCCACTTGAGCCTGTTTGACTTTCAAATCGGCGGCATCCGCATCCAGCGAAGCCTTACTGACCGCCTGGGCGATAAATTGTTTTTTGTTTCTTTCATAGACACTTTGAGACAGATCGCGGGCTGCCGAGAGAGTCTGCAATTGAGCGATGTCGGAATCGGCGTTGAGCTGCAGAAGTGTTCGACCGGTCTTTACATTATTCCCCGATTTGCAATTTACGTTTTGCACAATACCGGCCACTTCGCTGGCTATATCGACGCCGCGTGCTGCCCGTAAGCTGCCTACTGCAGATATTTGCGGTTGCCATTCATCCATTACGGCCGCGATGGTCGACACCGTGACCGCCGGAGCAGATGCCGATGACATGTATTTTTTCATCATATAGGATTGGAAGCCCTTAAATCCGAAAATTACGCCAAAAATCACACCGACAATGATCAGCATGATGATCATTCGCTTAGTCATTCTTTATTCTCCTCTTGTATAAATTTGGGCTTCAGGGAAGTAGATTTCCGATTCCACCAGCCGCCGCCCAACGCCTGGAAAAGCGCGGCGGTGTCGGCGTAGCGTTGCGCTCTCGCGGCAACCACATTGATTCGTGTTTTCTGATAATCACGCTGGGCTATCAGTAGCGCCGGATAACTAACCGCGCCCAATTCATATTGCTTTTCTATCAACGCCAACGCTGACTTCGCGGCAGCTTCGGCCTCGGCCTGCGCCTGTAATGTTCGGGCATCGGTTTCCAAAGCGCGCAAAACGTCCGCTACATCCTGAAAGGCTTTCAAGACTGTCTGCCGGTATTGCGCCGCCGCCTGATCATACGCGGCAATGGCGCTGCGCCGCTTGGCGGTGAGCTCACCGCCGTGGAATATCGGTTGTAAAAGACCGGCGCCCAGGTTCCAAACCACGCTTTCTCCGTTGAAGAGAATGTCGGTGCTGACAGCCTGAAATCCATAGCCGGCGCTCAGCGTAATCTGCGGATAAAGATTGGCCGTTGCCACGCCGACTGCCGCGCATGCCTGGTGCAGAAGCGCTTCAGAGGCGCGAATGTCGGGACGTTGATGCGCCAGATTCGAGGGTAGGCTCACGGGCAATTCTTCCGGCAGATGCAATGATTCCAGACTGAATTCAGGCAGCTTCCCATCGCCGGGGAACTGACCAATCAACACCGAGAGAGCATGACGGTTCAGGTCAAACTGCTTTTCGAGGGGCGGCATTCCCGCCTTGGTCATCGCCAGTTCCGTCTCTTGTGCCAGCACCTCGGTTTTCGATACCGCGCCCAGTTCAAATTGTTTCTGAATCACATCCAGTTGTCCTTGTTCTGCCGCAAGAATGGCCTTTGTTACGTCAATCTGCTTCCGTAACGATGCTTCCATGATGGCGGTGGTCACGACATTTGCGGTTAGGGTCTGTCTTGCCGCCTCCAACTCAAAATCCTGATAATCGACCTTTGCCTTAAATCCTTCGAGAGCGCGCCGGTTTCCTCCAAAGATGTCCATGGTGTATGAAACGGACACTGAAGCGTTGTACAAGTTGAAAGGACCAGGATTAGGGATATTAGAAATCCCATATGAAGCCAAATCCATCTGCTGGCGTGTGACTGATAGCCCGGCATCCACTGCGGGATATTGCGTGGCTCCGGTCCGGGCATTGAGATCTTCCTGTGCCTGCTTAAGCATTGCCTGGGCCTGAATAAGAGTCGGGCTGTTATCCAGCGCCATGCGGACAAGACGATCGAGTGAATCGGAGCGAAAGAGTGTCCACCACTCGCCGGGCAGATCTTTGTCAAAGGCGAAATGTTGTGCGGCGGTGCTCTCTGACGGCGCACTCGCCGTTTGTGCGGGCAGGGGTACCGCGGTGTAGTGATCTGGTGTTGCCATATCCGGTGAATGGAAATTAGGGCCTACGGCGCAACCCACCAAGGTGACTAAGGCGATCATAATAAAGGACATGTGTAGGAAAAATGTTTTCATAATTTTTGACTTTTTTTCAATCCGATTTTTTTCTGGGTTTTAGGGCGCGGCTCAAAGCCGGCCATCAGCGTTTGCAAATAGTTGCGGATTTCCCGGCTGATATGAGTTTTATCGGATTTGTTTCCTATCAACCGATCAAGCATGGCGGACTGAATGATGATCATCCACAAGCATTTGGCGAGTGTGTTGGTGTCAACGGCATCCGAGAGCCGTCCAAGTCGCTGTTCCGCAGCCAAATACACGTCCAATCCTTCGATTGCGTATTCTGGGCCCATATTCCGTTCTTTTACGATCTCCTGTACACGATCGTGTAATTTCTGATCAGCAAATATAGAGCAGATGATAGGAGTTATTTCATAGTGAGCATGATAGACTGCAAGTAAAACATTTTCCAGATTTTTTAAGAGTGTGCTTTTGCCCAACTCAAGCGGCAGATTCAGCATAAGGTTTTTTGTTTCGCGAACACGTGTTTCGACCACCTCAAATATTAGCTCTGCCTTGTCCTTGAAGTGGTGATAAATCAAACCTTCGGCGACTTTCGCCTCGCGCGCAATTTCGCGCATAGTCAGGCGGGCCAGACCATGTGTCTGTAAAAGGCGTTCGGTGGCGCAAATGATATTCTGCCGGTTTTCGTTCATTTTTAAATTTCCGCTTTCGGGGTTGGCTGCGGCACTGTTGCTGCGACATCATTGGCAGCGAAACTGCAATACATTATATTGATCGTATGATCAGTATAATTAATCAATCGTTCGGCAATTGTCAAGTGATTTTTATTTCATCATTTCGATACATCAATTAATGTTTGATAAGTTATAGACTTATCCCTACTCAGGAGCAGGCCGTGAAGTGTATAATAGCCGGCCTCGATATTAAGAATGTTATAAAAAACGGGCGATGGTAATGCCAGTAAACTTTTTGTTTGATTTCAGATAAGCCACGAGAGTTTTTTTCGAGATAACCACGCCGCTTTCTTTGCTAGAGGCGTGCAGAAGATGTAAATTATTTCCCTGCCATATAGCAAAGCCGACGTGCGCCACATCTAGACCTTCATCTTTAGTCGCAAAGGCAATAACATCACCTTTTTTAATTCTCGTTTTTTGCCGGTTTACCTTATCCTTGTCGATAATATAGAAAACTTTACGAGAAAGATTTTTCTCTACAAGACGCATTTTTTGAAATTCAAATTCGTTTTTCAGCGCCGGGTAAGACGCGCGATTAAGAGTCATATAATTTATCTTTTTGCGCTGAACTGCTGCATGAAACTGACGAGATACATCCTTTAATATTTTCTTCTTTTCATTGTCGCGCAGCCAGTCGATAAAGTAATGCAGGCGGGAGGAATAACCATCGATCTTTCCCTGACGATAACGGATTAATTTTAAGTATTTTCGGAATTCAGAACGTGAAAGTTTTCCGGCAACGGCGCATTTGGTGAGGGCAAGAACTGTTTCGACAAAAGTGGTGCAATCAAAGCCCGATACATTGATAATCAGTTTTTCTTTGCCGAGGTTCTCGAGCGTGCCTGCCTTATAGGGGACGTTAATAAACAAACGGCCGATTTCTACTATTGTATCGCCATATGATAGATTGCCGTCAGATGAGAGTTTCTTTTGCGAAGATGTATCAGCTTTGCATTGGTTTACTTTCATGATAAATCAACCCGTCCTTGAAACTATTTTTAGATGATTTTTCAGGACAAAGCAAACACAAAGAACACAAAGAAACTTAAAAAATTGCTTTTTCTGTAATTTTGTAAAGTTAATTTTACAAAATTTGAATGGAAAAAAGTTTTTAAGGCTTACAAAGAAACCACGGGTATAAACCCTGCGCTTTGCGGGATTGTTCAACTTACCAATTCCGCTACGCTTCGCTTTCGGAATTGGAGTTTCACAATAAACGAAAGCGGCCAGTATTGAAGCTGGCCGCTTTATGGATTATATATTGTGGAGTCAAGTCCCCATACGCTTCGCTTCGGGGATAGTTTGACTAACAAATTTCAATGCACTACGCTTTTGAAATTGGAGTCTCACTATCATTAAAGGGCATTGACTTTTTTAGTCAGACGGGAAATTTTGCGGGATGCGTTTTTTTTGTGGATTAAACCTTTGACTGCTGCTTTATCAAGTGCGGGAATAACAGCTTTTAGTGCATTTATAGAAGTTTCTTTATTTTTGCTGTCTACATTTGCAATTACCGTTTTAATCTTTGTTTTGATTGCGGACTTGTCGGCGACATTGCGCGTGCGATGTTTTTTATTCTGCCGATCACGTTTTTCTGCTGATTTATGTGTTGCCAAAAGAATCCTCCTAAACTTCATTTTTAATAACGTAGCGTTATTTAGCCCAATTATTCGGGGCTGTCAAGTACAAACTGGATAGTGGTTAGTATCAAATTTATCATGAATATAACCAGGTTAAGTCTTAATATTATCGTAATTATGAATTATATGCATACTTCTTCTCTCATTCCATTTTTATCGGAAAAATACTTATATTGCCGGTTGAATTTCAATCCGATAGCAGATAAAATATTTATATTTCTTATATTATAACAATAAGTTGCAAAATAAATACCCTGTTTTTCAAGCAATAGTGTTAACTGCCTCTATTTAGCTCTTAAGATCACTCCCGGTTTCTCAAAAAAATCAAGATTTCCTATGGTTCATTTCTCTTGACATAAGCAGTTTTCTTCATGTAAATAAGCCACCTCTAAAAAAATAAATTTTTATCTGTCTATATAATAATACGAAAATTATTGAATTGAATTGAATTGAATTGGATTGACTGGACTGGACGTAATTTAAGCGCATTCATCATAAAGTTTAGCGGAAGTTAAATGAAGATGGCAGCCAAAGCAAAATTAATAAGCAAACCTGACGAGAAGAACCACTCTCAGAAGAACAATTTATCCTATCTGGCAAAAGCCATTATATCAAAAGCCGGAGTCGGAATATATGTCGTACAGCATGGTAAATTTGTCTATGTCAGTCAGTTGTATCAGAAACTCACAGGCTATTCGGAAGCAGAACTTATCGGCACATATTCCCTCGGCAATATTTATCCTGATGATAGAGAAATGGTCAGAGAAGAGGCGATAAAGTGCTTAAAGGAAGAACGCTTTGAGCCTTATGAATACAGGTTTATCAATAAGAAAGATGAGGTAATGTGGGTTTTGGAGACGATCACTCCCATTGTGTATAAAGAGGAACGAGCTACACTGGGAAGTTTTATGGATATTACCGGGCGCAAGAAGGTGGAGGAGAAGTTACGCCACGAGGAACAGCGGTTCCGGGCTCTTGCGGAGCAATCTTCAGATATCATTGTTCTAGTGAATAGAGAAGGGATTATCACCTATGAAAATCCGGCGGTGGAAAGATATCTGGGATTAAAGGCTGAGGAAAGGATTGGCGTAAGCATATTTGAGCGTATCCATCCGGATGATTTGAAGCTTTCAATTGATACATTTAATACGCTGTCCAGGGATATAAACGCCCCTGATCCGCATTTCGAAATACGTCTTCGTAATCGGAATGGAAGCTGGCATACGTTTGAACTTGTGGGAAGCAAGATGATACACGAAAATGTTGTTGAATATGTAATTCTTAATCTCCGTGATATTACTGAGCGCAAGCAGGCGGAATCTCAAAGGGAGGCTGCGCTCGAAGCACTGCGGCAAAGTGAGGAAAAATATCGGTCCATTCTTGAAACCATCCAGGAAGGTTATTTTGAGGTTGATTTTGCCGGTAACTTTACCTTTTTCAACGATTCATTATACCGAAACCTTGGCTACTCCAAAGAGGAATTGATGGGCATGAATAACCGTCAATATACAGACAAAGAGCACTCAAAGAAACTTTTTCAAACGTTTAATAAAGTTTACAACACAGGGGAACCCACCGAAAGATTCGATTGGCAGATTATAAGAAAAGACGGGACTAAAAGATACGTTGAATCATCTGTATCGTTACAAAAAGATTCATCAGGTAAACCAGCGGGGTTTAGAGGAATTGTACGCGACGTGACCGAGCGCAAACAGATAGAGCAACAACTCAACCATATAGCTACCCACGATACCCTGACCGGACTGCCTAACCGAATGTTGTTTATTGATCGTCTTGGAGTCGCTTTGGCTCAGTCCAAGCGAAACAGGCATAAGTTGGCGGTAATGATGCTTGACCTGGATAATTTCAAAAATGTAAATGACACACTGGGTCACATGGTGGGCGATCAGTTGCTCAAAGAGGTAGGCTATCGCCTATCTGGTCTTCTGCGCCAAAACGATACTGTTGCTCGCTTGGGAGGCGATGAATTTATAGTTCTGCTGTCGGATTTGGAACGGATGGAAGATGTGATTCGAGTTGCAGAAATAATTTTAAAGGCTTTTAAGCAGCTGTTTGTATGTGGTAACCATAAACTTACTTCCAGCACCAGCATAGGTATCGCCGTATATCCTGATGACGGCAATGACATAGACTCTTTGCTGAAAAATTCCGATATGGCTATGTATTTTGTTAAAATGCATGGGCGAAATAATTATAAATTCTTCGCCGATATTGATCAATCTTGACCAATCTGCGGATTCCATTCCTAAATCAAAGCGCTATCTTTGTTGGTGGAGCTTGCCCGGCGCATAACCTAAAAGTCACACGTGCCAGGTCGTCGGTTTGGCAGTGGTGCAATATGAAGCCTGACTCCTACGGCTTGTAAGAGTTTTCAGCAAACACTATTTCCTGTAAGTCTCAATTTTTAAATTTGTTTTTTTATGCTATGTTACAACCAATAATCAATAATGCTGTATTTTTACTTTTTGAAAAAAATAATATGTGCTAAAGTGAAGTTCAATTCATCAGAAAAAGCTAAGTTCAGATATAAAGTGTTAGCACCTAAACAAATGGTGGAGAATCCGCTGAAGTCGGCAGGTGATTCCGGAGGAAGAAAGCACCCTGTTGTCTACTGAAAACTGCCGAGAGATCAAATAACATACCCTGCCGGCATCAGTCAATATTTTCTAATTTTTT
>Ga0182027_10015588_pt1 | contig 10437 bp, 6 predicted proteins | sample 712E1DmetaG_FD_121300 | JGI IMG/M metagenome (GOLD analysis project Ga0182027, IMG submission 121300) | Permafrost microbial communities from Stordalen Mire, Sweden - 712E1D metaG (Illumina Assembly) | ecosystem: Environmental > Terrestrial > Soil > Wetlands > Permafrost | place: Sweden... | reverse complement strand
TCGGTGCCGAAGTACTGAAGGGCAGGGGTTAGTGGATAGTGGCCAGTGGTTAGTCCCGAAGTCGCGCTCGATGAGCGCCGACGGCGGTCATAGACCGCCGCTACAGTGCGGAATCATCCCGGGTTGGGGGAAGAGAAATAGCGTGAACGGCTTGTCCATCACAGCTCGAGATAATGATCAGACGGCGGGGGCGGATTCCGCACGCGCCGCTCTGTGCCTTCCCATCCTTCGCTGTATCTGTAGATAGCCTGGATTCCTGCTCGTTGGCGGGAATTCAAGGCGCACCACCTCAAGAATTCCTGAAAATCTTGAAAATGCGGTCGTGCCCGGAAGGCAAGGGCACCGGCAAGCGACGTATTAACCAGCAATTCGCATCCTCCTCGGACCCGTTCCTCGCAGAAAGATCCCAGGGAGAAGCGATAATCCAGATGGGCTTGTGTGGTCAGGCCATCGCTTCCTCTGCGCCCGAAATCACTGCCGCCCGCATAATGTTGTGACGGCAGCGCCTGGACCTTAGTAGGATGGATATTCACAAACTCAGTTCAAAGGAGAATTCATGTCAAATTTCTTTGCAGACAACGCCGCCAGTATCGGTAGGACGCCTTTGGTGCGCCTGAACCGCCTGGCGCAGGGATCATCTGCCACGGTACTCGCCAAGGTGGAAGGCCGTGGCCCGGCGTATTCGGTGAAAGACCGCATCGGAGCGGCCATGGTATGGGACGCCGAGGAGCGGGGCGTGTTGAAGACGGGCGTGGAAATCATCGAGCCTACCAGTGGCAACACGGGAATCGCTCTGGCCTTCGTGGCCGCAGCGCGGGGTTACAACCTCACCCTTACCATGCCGGAGACCATGTCGCTGGAACGCCGGCGCGTGCTGGCGGCCTTCGGCGCCAAGCTGGTGCTGACACCGGGACCGGAAGGCATGCCCGGCGCCATCCGCCGCGCCACGGAAATTGCCCAATCCGATCCCAATCGCTACTTCCTGCCGCAGCAGTTTGAGAACCCTGCCAACCCCGCCATCCATGAGAAGACCACCGGCCCGGAAATCTGGAATGACACCGACGGCGCCGTGGATGTGCTGGTTTCCGGCATCGGCACGGGCGGCACGATCACGGGCATTTCGCGCTACATCAAGAACACCAAGGGCAAGAAAATTATCTCGGTGGGTGTGGAGCCCACGGCCAGCCCGGTTATCACTCAGCACCAGCAGGGACAGCCGCTGAAGCCCGCGCCCCATAAGATCCAGGGCATCGGCGCGGGGATTATCCCCAAAAACCTTGACCTGTCCTTGGTCGATCGGGTTGAACAGGTTTCAAACGAGGAGGCGATTGAGTTCGCCCGGCGCCTGACGCGCGAAGAAGGCATTCTGAGCGGCATCTCGTGCGGAGCCGCGGCGGCCGTCGCCGTGCGTTTGGCCAAGCTGCCGGAATTCGCCGGTAAGACGATTGTCGTGGTATTGCCGGATTCCGGCGAGCGCTACATTTCCACGGTGCTCTTTGAAGGAATTGGATGAAGGCCCAAACCACTGAGGCACTGAGACACTGAGGACAGATTGCGAAAGGCAGTGGGCGGCAGATGGGCTCAAAACCACCGGCTTTTCACTTGTGCGTTTTGCGTTTTGACTTTCTTTTGCTGCTTCTCTGTGCCTCGGTGCCTCAGTGGTGTACAGTTTAGGGAGGTTCCATCATGAGTGCCGATGATATGAAGTGCCTGGCGCAGGAGTTTCGCGCCGATCTCGATGCGCGACTGGCCGGGGATGCGAGCAGCGATTTCGGTTTGCCCAGCCGCGAGGCGGTGGCCACGATTTGTCGCCGATACCTGGAAGTCCTTTTCCCTATTTACTACCTGTGCGGTGAACGCGAGACGCCGGGTACGCGCGCCTGCCAACATCTGGTGGAGATTCAAACCCTGCTCTCCAACCAGATTTGCAGCGCGGTGCGTTTTGAGTTCCGTCGCCGTGGCAAACAGGCCCCTGGTGAACTTGAGAATTACGCGAAAGATATTCACAAGAATTTGTTTGGTCAGTTTCCGGAGCTGGCGCACCTGCTGGCCACCGATATCGAAGCGGCTTACCACAACGACCCGGCCGCATCGAGCGTCGAGGAAATCCTGCTGGCGTACCCATACATCGAGCCCGTCACCGTGCAGCGCGTTGCCCACCGTCTGTATCTTCTCGATGTGCCGTTCATCCCCCGCATGATGACGGAGATTGCCCACAGCCACACGGGGATTGACATCCATCCCGGCGCGTCCATTGGTGAATCGTTCTTTATCGACCATGGTACGGGCGTGGTAATTGGCGAAACCTCCATCATCGGAAACAAGGTGACGCTTTACCACGGCGTCACCCTCGGAGCCTTCAATCCGCTGAGCAAAGATGACGAGGGCCAATTGCGGCGCGGGCAGGAGAACAAACGGCACCCGACCATCGAAGACCACGTCACCGTGTATCCCAACGCCACCATTCTGGGAGGCAACACCCACATCGGCCATCACAGTGTGATTGGGGGGAACGTGTGGCTGACGCACTCGGTGGCGCCTTACAGCCGAGTGACCGTGAAGGATGCCGAGCTTTTCATTCTGAACGCGGGAGATCAGCCCTGGAGTCTCTACGGCGGGATTTGAAGCTGGCAGTACCAATAGGGTGGCAATTTGGCAGAGCAGGAAAAGCAAGGCAATAGGCAAAGTGCGAAAGTGCCGACCTAAAGGTCGGCGCTACGACAACATCACCGATTGGCAAAGCAATCCCGAAAATCGCCAATCGCCAATCACCAATCATCAAATCACTCAATGACCCGATGGCCCGATGACCTGATTCCTACGCCTCTTCCTGATTGGCAACCAGGGTGCGGTCGACGGGCAATTCGATGATGAATTTCGTTCCCGTGGGGAAATTCTCCTCCACGCGGATGGAGCCGTGGTGTTCAGCAATGATGCGATTGACAATTGCCAGGCCCAGGCCAGTTCCCGAAGTCTTGGTGGAGAAATAAGGGAGGAAGAGCCGTTCCTTGTCCTCCGTAGGAATGCCCGGCCCGCTATCTTCGATGGTGATTTCCACCACATCGCGATCCGGCGCCAGCGCGCTCCGCACCCAGATTTCCTTACGCAAGGACTGCTCCAGCGCTTCGGCGGCATTGTCGATAAGATTCACCACCACGCGTTTCATCTGATCGGAGTCCGCCTGCACAATCGGCAAGTCGGGAGAGAGAGCGCGCTGCAAGGAGATCCCATTCATGCGGCCGGCAAATACGTTCAGGGCGTCTTCCAGAATGTCGTTGATTTGCACGGGCGCCGGTTTGGAGGCAGGGAAGCGCGCAAAGGCGGTGAACTCATCCACCAGGGTCTTCAGCGTGCCAACTTCGCGTCCAATCAGCTTGGCGCTGTCGCCGACGGCCGAGAGCAGTTCTTGCGGAGGCGATTCCGTGCCCATCCGCTCCAGCAGCCGCAGGATACGCTCCGTGGAAAGCTGGATGGGAGTAAGCGGATTCTTGATTTCGTGCGCGATGCGGCGCGCGACCTCTTGCCAGGCAGCCGATCGCTGCGAGCGCACGACCTCCGCCAGATCTTCCAATACCAGGACGGAACCCACGCGTCCGTGCCGTGCCTTTACGATAGAGAGGGTCAGGGCCATGAAGGCGCGGCGCCCTCCCAGGTCCAATTCCATCTGCTGCGTCACCACCCCCTGGCGCGCGGCGCGGCGGAACATGCGGCTAATTTCCCGCGCGTCTTCGGGGGAGAAGAGATCGGTCAGGACCCGCGCGGATTGGGCGTGAGGCCGCCCGAACAGCCGCTCGGCAGTGGAATTCAAGCGCGTAATCTGGCCCTGCGGGTCGAATGAGACGACGCCGGTGGGAATGTTTTCCAGAATGGCTTCGATGGTGTTGCCGCGCTCTTCCAATTGGCGGTTGGCTTCCTGGAGATTCACCGAGGCCTGCTCGATGGCGCGCCGGTTCTCCAGAAGCTGTTGGGTCATCTGATTGAAGGAATGGACCAACACGCCGAGTTCGTCGTCCGCGCGCGCTAGGACTTGAAAGCCCAGGTTGCCTTGCGCCACCTCATGCGTGGCGTTCGCCAGCGCCTGGATGGGAATGGTGACCTGCTTGGAAAAGAAAAGAGCGAACCATGTGGCGATAAAAAGAATGAGGAGCGTCAACAACGCGAGCATCGACACATAAGTTCGCTTCTCGGCCTTTCGGCGATGGCTGAGCTCGTTGTACTTTCTTGCTTCTCGCTGAATCTCAGCGGAAATCTGGGTCAGTTTCGAAGGCAGGCGCATGATGCCGGCGGCGGTACCCAGGTTATGGCCGGCAGCATCGAGAATCGGGTCCACAGAGATGAAGAGCTCATATTGGCCCTCGCTCCAGCGTCCCATCAGGCCGTTGGGGGGAAGTTTTCCGGTAAGCATTTGCGGGAAGTGGCGGGCGATCTCCGACGGGGCTGGCCAAGGGTCGCCGGCCTCCGCCAGTAAATGTCCGGAGGAGTCGAAACACATGGCGCCCACGGTTCCCGGGTCAGCGGCCACCTCCTGCGTCACCAGGCGCGCCACGCGCGGCGTTTGGTGATTTTCCATGGCCTGGATCATCTCCTCATTCTGGGCAAGATAGTTGGAGATGTGATCGGCGCGCTGGGCGGCTTGCAGCTCGAGTTGACGGACCAACTCCTCGGCGTCCTGCCGAATCAGGTCAAGGGGTACGCTGAACCATTTGTCAATCGTGTGATTCAACAATCCATAGGCAAAAAAGAAAAGGAAGGTGACGGGGACCAGCGAGAGGCCGAGAAAGGCCACCACCATTTTAGTCTTGAAGCGCGAACCCAGTTGCTGCTGCTCTCGCTCGAAGTAGAGCTTCAGCAGGATGCGCAGCAGGATGAGGGCAAAGATGATGAAGGCAAGGAAAATAAAGGTCGACAACACCAGCAGCAGAATCGTTTCTTCCGAATTGCTGGGTCGGATGAAGCCCAGGTTTAAAGACGCCTGGCTCCATCCGAGTAAAAAAAGGATTGGAACAAGGATCAGCAGGACAATCAGGAAGAGTTTGCGGCGAGGGGCAGGGTCAGGATTCATGTTGGAAACTCAAAAATCGAAAGTCGAAAATCGAAAGACGAAACTCGAAACTTGTGGCGATTTTCGAGCTTTATCCTCTCACCAAAACCGAAACTCCGGAATCAAAGCACAAGTTGCGCGCCAAGTCTCGAATTTCGATTTTCGAGTTTCGCGATTCCAATTTCGAATTTCGTCCTAAGAATTTGCCCAAGGGGCATTCCTCACAGTGCGCCACGTTCCGGTGGCAATAGCGCTTGGCCGCCTCCACCAGCAAGGCGTGAAACTCATTGAACATGCCTGCGTCCGGCGGCAGATGCTGGTGAAGAAATTGCTGCGCGGAATGGTAATCAGCGGCGGGAGAAAGAAGTTCGTGCCGCGAAAGAATGCGGCGTGTGTAAGCATCCGCAACAAAGACTGGCTGCCGCCCGGAATAGAGCAGAATCGCGTCGGCGGTTTCCGGGCCGATTCCTCTGCGCGCCAGAAGCTGGGCGCGGGCGCGATCGGTCCCCTGAGCGAAAAGGGAGTCCAGGGAACCTCCATGCGCCGCCTCGATCCAGTTGGCAAAATTGTGAAGGGCCCTGGCTTTTTGCCGGTAAAAGCCCGCCGGTCGAATCAGCTCCTCTAATTCGTCCAACGAGATCTTGCGGAAGCGTCGCCAGGCGAGAAGGCCTGCGTGGCGAAGATTCTTCAAGGCCAATGCCGCATTCCGCCAAGTGGTGTTCTGAGTAAGGATAGCGCCCCAAATCACTTCCCAGCGTGTTCGCGCCGGCCACCATCCTTGCGGCCCGAAGCTTTCCAGAAGTGTCGCGTAGAAGCGGCGGAGAGTTTCACCCAGCGCCGCCTCGCTCTGCTTAAGCACCGATTGCATATTTGCGAACTTATACTTGCCTCCCCTCAAAGTCAAGGTAAGCCCCGTCAACCCCTGGGACGGGTGCCGTATGCAGAATACCTGCGACCCTATGTCGAGTCATTCCCACGCAGGCTGTGACTCGCGGATTTTAAGACTGCGGCGGCACATCGGTGGCCCGCGCTGCGCAGGGGATTTGTTTGTTGACCCGCTGCCTGAGAAGTGTTAATCAAGGCGCGGCCCTTAATGAGTTTTTAGGGGTCAAGTGGGAGGTTCCAGGCGCAAAAAGCCTGACGCCTGACACCTGATACCTGGCACCTAACGCCTTTTTTCCAGGAGCAGTGTTTATGCGTTCTCATGCGATCCGTTGGATGATTTTTGTTGGTCTGGTTTGCACTCTTTCCCTTGTCGCCAGGAAGACGGCCGGGCAATCGCAAACCCCCTGGCCGGCGGATGCTTCCCAATACAAACTATACATGGTCGGAAATGCGCATATTGACATTCCCTGGCTCTGGCCGTGGCCGGAAGCGATGAGCATAGGGCTCAGCACATTTCGCGCCGCGCTTGACCGCATGAATGAATTTCCGGATTTCAAATTCACCGCCAGTTCCGCCCTGTTGTACGAGTGGGCGGCAGCCGCCGATCCTGACCTGATCGCGCAGATTCGCCGGCGCGTGGCGGAGGGACGTTGGGGGGTCATGGGCGGGTGGTGGGTGGAGCCCGACGTCAACATACCCAGCGGCGAGTCGCTGATTCGCCAGGGACTGTATGGCCAACGAACCTTCCAGGAGTTACTGGGGCGCACCGCGCAGGTGGGGGCTAATCCCGATTCTTTTGGCCACCCCGGCACGCTGCCCCAAATTCTGAAACTTCAGGGGATGCACGCCTATACATTTCTGCGCCCGAACTCCACGGAAAAGCCCCTGCCGGCCGAGGTGGTTGGGTGGCAGGGCGAAGACGGGACACGTGTGTTGACGTATCGAATCTCCTACAGCTACGGAATAAGAGCTGGAGATCTCCAAAGCCGCATGCACGATTATCTTGGCAAGAAGGAACCCACAAAGGATCTGATGCTCCTTTACGGGACGGGCGATCATGGCGGGGGGCCTGCCAAGGATGCTATCAATGCGATCCTCGACGCCCGGAAGCAGGCGGGCGCGCCCAGGATTCTGTTCAGCACTCCTGAGGCTTACTTTGACGAGATCGCCAAGGAGAAGGATTTGCCGGTGGTGAACGAGGATTTGCAGCACCATTCGGTGGGGTGTTACACCGCGGTCTCAGAAATCAAAAAGGATAACCGTACCACGGAAGCGGCTTTGGTGACGGGCGAGAAGATGGCCGAACTGGCGAACGTCCTGGTGGGTTTTCCTTACCCCAAGAGCGAATTCACTGCTTCCTGGAAGAAAGTCCTCCTGATGCAGTTTCACGACACCATGGCGGGGACGGCGATTCCCGAACACTACATTGTTTCGCACCATGCCTATGGATATGCCCAGGAAGTTGCCAATCAGGCTATCTACCGTGCGGCGGAAAAGATTGCGTGGCAGATTCCCACCGCCGATCCTGACTCGGATTACCTGGTAGTCTTCAATCCCCACGCCTGGGCGGCGAATCTGGACGTTCAATATGATTTGGGCTGGGGATTTCACAATGAGGGCTTGATAGTCAGCGACGCGCGCCTTGAAGATGACAAGGGCAACCCCATTGTGCATCAGTGGACCGATGGCCAAACGGTGGCGGGCGCCCGCCAAGGATTGGTGTTCAAAGCCCCCGTGCCGGCCTTTGGCTACCGGCAGTTTCGTTTGCGCAGGAAAGAGTCTCTTGCTGCACCTCCCTCCACCGTGCACGCCACGGAGAAGGGTCTGGAGAATGAACATCTGCGTGTGACCTTCGCCGGCGATGGGACGATTTCGATATACGACAAGGATGCCGGGGCGGAAGTCTTTCACGGGGGCTCGGGCGGAGCGCGCGCCGTGGTGATTGACGATCCCAGCGATACCTGGAGCCACGAGGTCCAGTCCTATACAAAAGAAATTGGGGCTTTTGGGGGCGCGAGTTTCCGCAGGATGGAGGATGGTCCGGTGCGCGCCACTGTGCGTGTGCGGACGGGCTATGGAGCTTCCTTCATGACCACGGACTGGATGCTCTACGCCGGCGCGCGCTCGCTGGAAGCGCGCGTGGCACTCGATTGGCACGAACACCGGAAGATCCTGAAATTCTCCTTCCCAGTGGATGTGCAGAACCCCGTCCCTACTTACGAAATCCCGTATGGCTTCCGCGTGCGCAAGGCGAATGGCGATGAAGACCCGGGACAGCGGTGGATCGACCTTTCCGGTGACCGGGATGGCAAGGCGTACGGCCTTACCCTTCTGAACGACGCCAAGTACGGTTATAGCGTGCAGGATAATGACCTGCGGGTTTCGCTCGTGCGCGGCGCCATCTATGCGCAACACCAACCGCGCAAGGTCGACCCCAACGGCGAGTACATCTGGCAGGACCAGGGCATGCAGACCTTCCGCATGGTGCTGGCGCCGCACGCAGGCACATGGCAGGACGCCGGCGTGGTCCGCATGGCGGAAGAACTGACGGCGCCTGTGCCGGTTCTTTACCAGGGAATCCACAAGGGCACGCGTCCGCCGTCCGCTTCCTTCCTCGCTATCGACATTCCGAACGTCGTGGTGTCAGACGTCAAGCAGGCCGAGGATGGAAATGATCTCATTATCCGGTGCTATGAGACGGCCGGGCGAGCCACCAAGGCGTCGCTGGATTTAGGGCTGGTGCACCGCCACTGGAGCGGTGAGTTCCACCCGCTGGAGATCAAGACTCTGCGCGTGCCCATGACGGCAGCAGGGAAGATCAAAGAAGTTAACGCGCTGGAGCAGTGACCGGAGGGGCGTGGCGGCTTAAGAGGTTGCGGAAAAACTCATTGGCACTGTCATTCTGAGGAGCCAGCAGGCGACGAAGAATCTCGCATGGTTTTGAATACACTCAGAGCGAGATCCTTCGCTGCTGCTCAGGATGACAGCATTGGGGCGCTTTTTCGCAGCCTGTTAAGCCGGGGCAAGCCCATGTCGTGAGCATCGTCACATAGGATGTGTTTTTGGCCGCCGATCCGCGGCTTAGTGCCAGAAAGAGAGTAACCATGTATCTCATCGACTTACGAACCCCTCCCGTGTGATTCTTGAAATCTCTGTCGTCCTCGGAAAGGCCCAATCTATGAACTCCAAACAACGCGTCCATGCCGCCCTGCGACGGGAGCCGGTGGATCGGCTTCCCGTCTTTATGTGGTTTCATCCGCAAACCGCCCAGCGGCTTGCCGGATTGTTGGAAATTCCCATTTCCCACGTGGCTGAAGCCATGGGGGATGACGTGCGGATGACCTGGGTGAACAACAACTACGCCATGGAAGGAATCGTTCACGAGAACGAGGGCGAATCCCACACCGACTTTTGGGGCGTGCAATGGACCCGGCAGTATGGGTTCAACCAAATTACTGGCTTCCCCCTGGCGCGTGCAAGCCGGGAAGAAGTGCTGCGCTACCAGTTTCCGACGGGTCACCTTGAGGAGTTGATGCGGTTGATGCTGCCGGTGGCGGCACATCAAAAGGATTACTTTATTGGCTGCGATGTATCTCCATGCGTTTACGAGATGTATTGGCGCTTGCGCGGCATCGAAGGAGCCTTGCTCGATATGGTGGAGGACCCGGAGCTTGCCAACGAGATGCTGAAGCGTTGCGCGGACTTCTCCGCCGAGCTTTCCCGGCTGGCTGTGGATCGCTACGCGCTCGACTGGCTGTGGACGGGCGACGACGTCAGCTCACAATTTTCCATGCTAATGAGCCCGGAGACCTGGCGCGCCCTGATTAAACCGCATCTGGCGCGCATTACGGCGGTGGGGAAGGCGAAGGGATTGTGGGTGGCCTACCATTGCTGCGGCGCCCTGCGGCCGATCATTCCGGACCTCATCGAAATCGGCATCGATGTGCTGAACCCCATTCAGTGCAATTGCCCGGGGATGGACGCTCTGGAATTGAAGGCGGAATTCGGCAAGCAGATGGCCTTCATGGGAGGCGTGGATACCCAGGGCCTTCTTCCCACCGGGACAGTGGATGAGGTGCGGCACGCGTCTGCCCGTCTGATTGAGGGCATGACCCGCGACGGCGGTGGCTACATCCTGGCGGTTTCGCACACCATTCCGCCGGAAACTCCCGATGCCAACATTTTCGCCATGTACCAGGAGGCGGGGATCAGCAGAGAAGCGATCTTCGACCGCGCCGCGCAAGTCCGGCGGGCGCTGGCAGCCTGATAATCGGGAGATCGGTTCATCGAGTGATGGAAATAAACGAAACGCGAAATTCGAAACTCGTGTAGTGGGTCAGTTTGATGTTGTAGCGGCGGGTTTATCCCGCCACGGGGCGGCACAAACCGGCTGCGGAAAAACCCCTCAAACTGTCATCCTGAGGAGGCGAAGCCGACGAAGGACCTCGGTATTTGCTTGAAAATTCAAATGCGGGGGTCCTTCGCTCCGCTCAGGATGACAGCATTTAAGC
>Ga0182027_10015587_pt1 | contig 10438 bp, 5 predicted proteins | sample 712E1DmetaG_FD_121300 | JGI IMG/M metagenome (GOLD analysis project Ga0182027, IMG submission 121300) | Permafrost microbial communities from Stordalen Mire, Sweden - 712E1D metaG (Illumina Assembly) | ecosystem: Environmental > Terrestrial > Soil > Wetlands > Permafrost | place: Sweden... | reverse complement strand
CCAATTATTTAAACCCAGGGTGTAATTTTCAAGAGTGCTTTTAACTTCTGCACTATTATCAAATAAATTTTTAATTTCTTCTTTCTGGGTAATTGCATCAGTAAATTTTAAATAATCTTTCTTCAGGGTTGTAAACAACTTATCTTTTAAGCCCGGGTAACTTTCGAACCAGTTGGATAAAGAATTTACTTCCTCTTCGGGGATACCACCCTGCAGGTGAGCATGAACGTCATGCGGTTCGGCAGGTGGTGCGTTGTCTACAAATCGGCGGATATTTAAATTAAATTCTTCAGTGGCTAATTCTTCTTTGGTAACCAGTTTGCTGTATTTAGGAATCTCCTTTTTGTGGCGATAGACAAAGGCAATTTTTTCAATGTCTTCGGGTCGAAGTTTATTTTGGTTTTTTTCTTCTTTGTATTCACGGTCGGCATTGATAAATAAAACTTTGTCGCGGAGATGGGCTTCTTTCTTGTTAATGATAATTGCACTGGCCGGAATACCGGTACCATAAAACAAAGCAGAAGGCAAACCAATTACTGCTTCCAGATACCCCCTTTTAATAAGCCATTCCCGGAATTTGCGTTCGTCGCCTCCACGGAATAAAACTCCATGCGGCATTATCACGGCCATGCGTCCTTCATTATTTATACTGGCCACCATGTGTTGTACAAACATAAAATCGGCCTTTCCCTTAACAGGCATCCAAAAATTAAAACGCTCTTTGAACTTCATGCCGTCCTTGGTGTAGTTCTGTGAAAAAGGCGGATTGGCAATAACAATGTTAAAAGTTTTTAATTCGCCATTCACTAAATGCAAAGGGTTCATCAAGGTATCGCCATTCAAAATTTTACTGTCGTAAATAGAATGGAAAAGCATGTTCATTTTGCTTAAACTCCAAACCGTTCCGCTTTTTTCCTGCCCATATAGAGAAAGGTTCCGGGCTGAACCATAGCGGCTTTCCACATAATTTTTACTTTCGATAAGCATACCTCCGCTTCCTACAGTTGGATCGTAAATTGTATCGTTTTCACCCGGCTCAAGAATATTTACCAAAAGCCTCACAACTTCGTTAGGTGTATAGAATTCACCGGCTTTCTTTCCGGCGCTGTCAGCAAAATATTTTATCAGATATTCATAAGCTGCACCCATTAAATCCGGGAACTCCAAATTGTCATCTGTGAGGTTCTTTTTATTGAATTCACGAATCAGCTCTCGCAAATCCTCGTCAGTAATTTGTTTATTATTCTTACCAATGCTGCGGTTAAAATTGATTGATTTTAAAACACCTTCCAATTTATCGAGGTTTGCATCTTCCAATGCTGCAAGGGCTTTATTCAGGTGGTCGCCAATTTCTTCCTGAAGGTCTTTTATGTAGTCAATTTTTTTACCGATCTCGTCAACATCAGGATCACCATCTAATTTTTTCCAACGCGCAGTCAGAGGAACAAAGAAGTCATATTCAGGTGCGTTTTGTCTTTCCAACTCTCCATAAATCATTTCAGGATCATTGAGACCCCTTACATCTACCAGGTTCTTTTTTCTTCTGTCTCGATGTACTTCAAACTGGTCGTTGACCCTTTTAAGAAACAACATGGCAATTATGTATTCCTTGTATTCCGAAGCATCCATGTTGCCACGCAGGCTTTCGCATGCTTCTTCGAGAAATGTTTCTAAACGGGATAGAGAAAGTTTTTGTGTGCTCATTTATATTTATTCAATGTATTAATTAAAAATTTTCAAAAACAATTCTTTTAATTGATTCTTTACCGTTTCGTAACTAGGCAATTCACCAGGAATCTGATGAGCCATACTATTTTTCCAGGCAGAAGTAAGTTGTTTGTCGTTTTCGGAATTTATCAATTGCTCAATACTTTTAAAGGAATGACCTTTAAAAGTTAGTTTTTTATGAAAAGCTTCGACAATAGGTTTGTAATCTAAATCGGTAAAATGATTTGAAAGATACCAGATGTCGTAAAAATCGCGGGGCGCTGTATAGGAACGTTGAATTAAAGCCCGCATTTTTTCGGCCAACACTTCTTCGATGCTATAACATGGCACTTGTAAGGCATTTTCTGACAGTTTATCAGAATAAGGATGGGTTACATCTCTTTTTGCAACTGGAAACAACATTAATTCATAAAGAATAATTTCAATTTTCACTTTAGTTTGCCAGCGCTCCGGTGGTGGTGGCGTTTCGTTCCGTGGATGGTCGGACCCCCAAAACTTTATTACAGCTTCATAACCTGCTAATTCATTTTTGTAAATTAGTTCTTTTAAAAATTCTATATGCGTTGGCATTTCAACCCTTTGTTTTAAAAGATTAGAAATATCAACTAAATGTTTACGGGTTAATTTAAATTCTTTATCGACTGAGGTAAAATCGAGGTCTTCAGAAAAGCGGTAATCGGGTATATAGCATTTCTTTAAACAGGTACCACCTTTGAAAATCAGCTTTTGCCTGAGTTCAGGAATAGAGAAAATAGCGTCAATGAAATGGCCCAGTGCCCAATCATTATCAATGGTACTTTTAATAACTTTTTTTTGAGCTGCTATTGTTACAATTTCCTTTTGTAATATCATCAGTATTGCTTGTTACAAATATCTAAAATTTCTTCCCTGCTAATATTTAACCTTAACCTCCAGTCGTTCACGAATTCTCCTTTATCAGTTCCGGCAGGATCGAATACATTGTATTTTACATTAACCTGCTGCCTTGCATACTTAATAAAGGTTTTCAGTCCTCGCTTATCAAGAAATTCAGCTAAAAATCCCATGCGCTTGGTTGCTGCAATGTTATTAACGGCCTTGCAATAATCAATCAGTTTTTCACCATTCAGTTTAGCCAGTTTAAAAGCACATATAAGCTCGGCATATCCGCCGGAATATTCGGGTAAATCGAAACAATCGACAATGGTTTTATCAATGTCTGTTATCCTGTATTTCCTATTGCCCAGACCCTGTGTAAGGATTCCGGCAACCTTTTTTGGCGCAATTATGACAAACTTATAAGCAGTACCAAATACTGTTTTACTTTTCTTTAGTTTGGTTGATTGGATAAAAACATTGTTGGGGAATTGTTCTGTTAAACCATGAGCGTTAAGCGCCGACCAATATGCTACCGCACCTGCATCGGTTATAAAACAACCTATTATTTTTTCATCTTTGAAGTTTGAACGGCAGTATTTGCCCCTTTCTATCCTGGAAAGTATTTTCTTGTGTACTAAGTTTTCGACCAGTTCATTAATATCAGCAAACTTATGACCAACTTGCTTTTTTAAATCACCGAGTGTAAAAATATCGAGTTCATAATCGTCTAAAGACAGCATAAAATTAATTTGTTGCTGTGTGAGATTCTCAGATATATAAGTGCTTCTTGCCATTACCTATTGCAATATGATAAACCTAATTAAATGGGGTTTATCGTTTATTAAAAAGTAATGCTAATGTATAAATAAAATTTTAATCAGCAATATAAAATGTAAGCTATTACAATAAATACTTTTAAAAATATTTATAGAAAAAATTTTTCAAAATCCAGAAATTTGTGAACAACCCATTTTTATAAAAAATTTTAAAATTTTATAAAATATTTTTTACCAGAAAATAAGAAATACTTAGCAATCTTAGAAAATGGGGGGAAAGAAGTTTTAAAAATTTTTTTGGGAAGAAAAACTATTTTTGAAAACAAAATTTTGAAGAATATTTCGTAAAGCAGCAATTATACTCGTGTTATTGACAAATTAGCAGATTAATATATAAAAAAACACCTCCATCAAACTTTATGGAAAAGGTGAAGAAGAAAATTTGAATTTTTGAATGACCTGTAATAGCAACGAAATTTTACTCTTTTCAATCTTAACGGTTCATAATTGGTTCATAAAATTTCGTAACTAATTGTATATTAATAAAATATAGTCGGGGTGATGTGACTCGAACACACGACCCCCACGTCCCGAACGTGGTACGCTACCAACTGCGCTACACCCCGATATTGTTATATGTCCTGAATCCCAATATTTCAAGACTATTTTTTGCACCGAACACCTTGCACTAAAAAAATAATTTCCAGGCAATTTTTAATTTTTTAAAGAGCAGCAAAATTAAAAATTTTCAGGGTCTTTTATCAATTCTTCAAATAATTGATTTTTATCTATTGGAACTACTCCGACTTTTTCGCAAACCAGACCTCCCGCAAGATTAGAAATTGCAGCAATTTCTATTGGTTTCATGGAAGAAGCCAAACATAAACTTGCAACACTGATAACTGTATCGCCGGCACCTGAAACATCTGCAATATCACGAATATGCGCTGGTAAATGATAAAACATTTCCTGGGTACTAATAAATACGCCCTGTTCAGACAGAGTAATTAACATTAATCCGATTTCATTTGACTTTTGAAAATCTAAAGCGGCTTCGAATATTTTTGAATAGTTATCTTTCGTTAGCTCTAATTTCAACCCTTCGCAAAATTCGCTGAAATTTGGCTTAAACAATGAAACACCTTGAAAATGCAAAAAATTGCGCCTTTTTGGATCAACCAAAGTTGGTACATTCTGTTGCCTGGCATGAGCTATAGTTTCTTTGATAATTTTAGGTGTTAATGCCCCTTTATCATAATCCTGAAATATCACTGCATCAATTGTTTCATTGACAAGTATTTTGTTGATATGTTCAAGAAATCCACATTCTGTCTTGTTTTCTAATGCTTTTGTAGTTTCTTCATCTATTCGTATTAACTGCTGGTTTCCTCCTATAACACGGGTTTTTACAGTTGTCGGACGTTTTTTAACTATATATGTCCCTATATTGGACATATGGTTTTCCTGCAAAAGTTTAAGAAACAGAGTGCCATTATCATCATTCCCAATTACACCGCACAATAAAGGTGTTGCACCCATAGCTGCCAGGTTTAATGCAACATTTGCAGCGCCCCCAAGCCTGGATTCACGTTTCGTGCAGTTGACAATTGGTACAGGCGCTTCAGGAGATATTCGTTCGACTTTTCCCCATAAATAAGAGTCGATCATAACATCTCCGATAACAAGGATTTTTTTTGATGCAAAAGAATCAAACAGTTTTATGGTATCTTCTATTTTCAAAATATTGAGATTTGACCATCAAAAATAAGAATTATACTAATTTAATCAAATATCCGGGTGAACAAATAGTATTATTTTTAAACCGGATCTACATCAATACTTACCTGCAGCGATTTGAAACTTTCATTAAGGTCTTTTACTGCGGCAGCAAAATGTAATTTAAGTTTTGAAACAGGTGCTTCCCTTTCTATTTTTAAAAGGATATTTCTTAAATACATATTTTGAATTCTGCCTATTAAAGGTTTATCCGGGCCTACAACTCGTTTACCCATTATATTTTTTAAAATATTGGCAAGGTTATTGGCCGCATTTATGCAGATTTCTTCATTCCTGTGTTTAACTGTAAACCTGACTAATCGAAACAATGGCGGATAACCAAAAAGGTTACGTTCTTCGATTTGTTCGTTAAACATGGACGGGTAATCGTTTTTCAGCACATACTGTATTATCGGATGTGCCGGCGAAGATGTTTGGATAATTACCAATCCTTGTTTCTCCTTGCGCCCGGCCCGGCCGCTTACCTGGACTATCAATTGAAAACTTCTCTCAAATGCCCTGAAATCTGGATAATTTAGCATTTGGTCGGCGTTTAAAATCCCTACCAAACCTACATTTTCAAAATCGAGTCCTTTCGTGACCATTTGTGTACCAATAAGTATGTTAATTCGCTGATTTTCGAAATCTGAAATAATATCTTCGTGTGCATGTTTTGTCCTTGTCGAATCGAGGTCCATCCGACTTATACGCGATGCCGGAAACATCAATGCCAATTCTTCTTCTATTTTCTCTGTTCCAAATCCAACAGTTTGCAGATTGGACTGGCCACATTCGGCACACTTTCGGATTACACCGGTCGAATAATCGCAATAATGGCAGACAAGCTGATTTTGAAATTTATGATAAGTAAGTGTTACATCGCAGTGTTTACATTTTGGTACCCAGCCGCAATCCATACATTCGATAATCGGCGAAAACCCACGCCTGTTTTGGAATAAAATTACCTGCTTCGATTGTTTTAAACAGTTTTCAATTTCATCAAGCAATTCTGTTGAAAAATGTGAATTCATGTGGCCTTTTTTCTTTGCTATCCTGAGGTTTACCAATCGTAATTCAGGAAGTTTGACATTCCTGTACCGTTCTTTTAGTTCGACAAGTAAATATTTTCCTGTAACAGAATTGTGATATGATTCAATTGAAGGCGTGGCAGAACCCAAAACTACTTTGGCATTATGTAATTTTGCAAGGACAATTGCCGAATCTCTTGCATTATAACGTGGAGCAGGATCGAATTGTTTAAATGTGTTTTCATGTTCTTCATCGACAATTACCAGCCCGAGGTTGTTGAAAGGAAGAAATACGGAAGAGCGAACGCCAAGTATTATCTGATAACCATCCTGGACAGAAGAATTTAACCTGTTGAATATTTCCACCCTTTCATTATCAGAGAATTTAGAATGATAAATGCCTACTTTGTTTCCGAAGTAGGTACGGAGCCGGTTAATGATTTGGGCTGTTATAGCAATCTCGGGCAATAAATAAAGTACCTGCCTGCCTTCATCAATAACTTTTTTAATCAGGTGAAAATAAATTTCAGTTTTGCCACTGGAAGTAATGCCGTGAAGCAAAACAACATCTTTGTTTTTAAAACCTTCGTTCATTTTTTGCAGTGCATCATTTTGTGCACCGCTCAAAACAGGCATTTCAGAAAGGGTTGTTTTTAAATCACCCAGGCGGTTTATATCTTGTTTGTATACTTCAAAAATGCCCTTTTCAACAAGCTTGTTGAATGTTGCAGCCGATTGTCCGGCGCTTTCGAGTAAAACTTTCTTTTTTACCTGCACAACCGGGCCTTCATCGAAATTACCCGACAACCTGATGTAAGCCGAAAGCAGTTCAAACTGTTTTTTGGCTTTTTGTAAATTGTCCAGACAATTGTTCAGGAAAACTTCGTCCCGGGCAGTAATAGTTAACTGTACATAAATTTCTTTTTTTGGCGCATAACCGGCTTTGAGCGATTCTTCCAAAACAATTGTGCCTTTTTCATATAATGATTTTATTACCGCAAGGATATTTTTTTTATTTAATTTCCCGGATAGGTCTTTTATGCTTATCCGGTTTTGCGAACGGATTGCTTCAAGAACAAGAAACTCGGTACTTGTCAAATCATCTTCGTTTTCACCTGAAGGGTTATAAAAAATATTTGTTTCGCTTTCGAGTTTTAAACCAGTCGGCAAAGCGGCTTTCATAACTTCTCCAAGGGAACACATATAATATTCCGATATCCATTTCCAAAATTGAAGTTGTAATGATGACACCAAAGGCTTTTCATCAAGAATTGAAAGTATCTCTTTAATCTCTATGTCTTCAGGGGCCTTATTATGAATCCTTGCTATGACAGCGGTATAATATTTTCTTTGTCCAAATTGTACTACTGCCCTTTTGCCAACGGCTGTGCTTACTTTTAATTCGTCAGGAATTGCATATGTAAAAAGCCATGGAAGTGCAAAAGGTAAAATGACATCGGCAAAACTGGATTCAGAAAACATGGATAATTATTTTCAAAGAAACAAAGGTAATAAGAATCAGGAAGCAAGAAGCAGGAACATTGAAACAGGATAAAATAATCAGGATTTTTTTTTACATAAAAGCAAAATTAACATAATCGCAGGCTCAAAATTTAAAATAAAAATCACAATCGTCTCACTCCTGTAATACTTTAGAATAAATTTGCATTTCAAAAAATTCTTATAATGTCGATAAAAGTTGAAAATGTAACCAAGCTATATGGCAGGCAGGCAGCCTTAGAAGATGTATCGTTTGAAATTAATGCAGGGGAAATAGTTGGTTTCATTGGGCCAAATGGGGCAGGCAAATCCACAATGATGAAAATTATTACAGGGTTCATTCCTCAAAGTAAGGGTAATGTATTTGTCAATGGTTTGAATGTAATTGAGAACCAAATTGAAGTAAAACGAAACATTGGATATTTACCCGAAAACAATCCTTTGTATTTAAATATGTTTGTTAAAGAGTACCTTCACTTTGTTGCCGGGTTATATAAGTTGGGCAAAAATTCCGGATCGCGGATAAACGAAATGATAAAAACTACTGGGCTGGAACCTGAAAAAAACAAAAAAATCGGCGCATTATCGAAAGGTTTTCGGCAACGTGTAGGGATTGCCCAGGCTCTTATACACGATCCGGCAGTTCTTATACTCGATGAACCTACTTCAGGACTGGACCCAAACCAAATTGCAGAAATACGCGATTTAATAAAAGAAATAGGTAAAAATAAAACTGTTTTCCTATCGACACATATAATGCAGGAAGTTGAAGCAATCTGCAAGCGGACGATCATTATCAGCAAAGGCAGGATTGTTGCAGACGCACAAACTTCAGAAATTCATTCCGATATAGTACAAAAGCAAACTATATTGGTTGAATTTAATGTCTGTATTGAAGAAAATTTATTAAAAAATATTGAAGGTGTTGATTCGCTGGCAAAAATTGATGACAAGAACTGGCTACTCGAAACATCGCTGACAACAGATCTAAGGGAGCAAGTATTTAACTTTGCAGTCGAAAATAAAATTAAGGTACTGTCAATGCAAAAAAAAGAAAAAAGATTGGAAGAAGTTTTCAGGGAGTTGACGATTAAATAGAACAATATCATAAGAAATGAAAATTCGTTCTTATTGAGAAAGACAGACTTTAGACTTTTAGACTGTAGGAGGAAATTATGAGAGACCATAAAAAACTCAGGGCATTTGAACTTGCTGATGAATTGGCCATTTTAATCTATAGCATAACTAAAACCTTTCCTATAGATTAAATTTATGGGCTAACTTCTCAGATGAGAAGACCTGTTGTATTTATACTTTCGAATATTGTTGAAGGATGTGCCCCGAGGTAGTTATACTGAATATCACCGTTTCCCTGAAATTGCTTTTGCTTCTTTAAAAGAAGTCCATTATCAATCTGAATTGGCTTTTAGATCAGGTAATATCAATGAAAAATATTCCATTGAATATAATTTGAAGATAACTGAGACTGAAAAAGTACTTGGCGCTTTGATCAGGTCAATGAAATAAATCTATTAGCGTTCAGTCTAAAGCCTAAACAGCCTAAATAAGTTTAAAACAATAACATTCTAAAATATCTCTAAATAATAAAAGTCCTTTTTAAAATTAAAAAAAGTATTACCTTTGAACCCGAGTTTTGTGGAAAAATTTGTGTCTGATTGCAACCACGGTAAAAAATGCTAAAATGATGGATAATCCCTCATTTTCTCAACCAATTGTAATCAAAAGCAAATATTTCCCGATTTTTTAATTGTTAAACCTATAAAATCAGGAATTATGGCTTATTTATTCACATCAGAATCAGTTTCTGAAGGACATCCGGATAAAGTGTCCGATCAAATTTCAGATGCACTCTTAGATGAATTTCTTCGAAGTGACCCCAATTCGAAAGTTGCCTGCGAAACCCTTTGCACAACAGGTTTGGTTGTGCTTGGAGGCGAAGTGAAAACCGAAGGTTATGTAGATGTGCAACAGGTTGCACGTAAAGTAATCGACCGCATCGGTTATAACAAAGGCGAATATATGTTCGAAAGCAATTCGTGCGGGGTTTTGTCGAGCATTCATGAACAAAGTCCCGACATCAACATGGGTGTTGTTCGCACAAGCGAAGAAGACCAGGGTGCAGGCGATCAGGGAATGATGTTCGGTTATGCAACCAACGAAACCGAAAACTTCATGCCTATTTCTCTCGACCTTGCACATTTGTTATTGAGGGAACTTGCAAAAATCCGCCGCGAAGGCAAAGTAATGACCTATTTGCGCCCCGATTCAAAGTCGCAGGTTACTATTGAATATGGCGATGACAACAAGCCCAAACTTGTTCACACTATTGTTATTTCTACACAGCATGATGAATTTGAACTTCCAGTTAGTAATAGTCCTGAAGCCAAACGTGATGCAGAAAAGAAAATGCAGGACAAGATCAAGGCCGATGTTAAGTCAATCCTTATTCCCCGTGTTATTGCCCAACTGCCAAAAGCAACACAAAAGCTTTTCGAAACAGAATATATTTTACACGTTAACCCAACCGGAAAATTTGTTATTGGTGGCCCACATGGGGATACAGGCTTGACTGGCCGTAAAATTATTGTTGATACTTATGGTGGCAAAGGTGCTCATGGTGGAGGCGCTTTCTCGGGCAAAGACTCGTCGAAAGTAGACCGTTCTGCTGCTTATGCAGCCCGTCATATTGCCAAGAATTTAGTTGCCGCCGGAGTTGCCAGTGAAGTGCTTGTCCAATTGGCCTATGCAATT
>Ga0182027_10015585_pt1 | contig 10438 bp, 5 predicted proteins | sample 712E1DmetaG_FD_121300 | JGI IMG/M metagenome (GOLD analysis project Ga0182027, IMG submission 121300) | Permafrost microbial communities from Stordalen Mire, Sweden - 712E1D metaG (Illumina Assembly) | ecosystem: Environmental > Terrestrial > Soil > Wetlands > Permafrost | place: Sweden... | reverse complement strand
TTGTAATCCCCGGCAGCATCTTTAACTTCGCTTGTATCTTTGTTATCAGAGTAAGTAAAATCGAAATTACCCTTACCTGTAAATGCAAATGAAATTGTATAATCATTACCCAGACAAATGCTATCATTGAAATATGCTAATGCCCCTATTGGCAATTCGTTGATGCCAATTTTTAATAAATTTGAAGTATCAATACAACAATCGTGTAAACCAGATTTCACAACCCTTTTAAAATATTTTATATTTGACTGGGTATCAGAAATATAAAAAGAATTTATATTATTAATTCCAATATCTGTAATATTTACAGAATCATTGCCGGCCAACCACAAATAATTGTAATTCGGGTTGTCGCCTCCAGATGGCTGATGACCTTTTAATGTATCGGGCTTAGAACCTTTGCAAACTGAAAAATCGGGACCAATAATATTTTCGCCGATTAAAGGCAGAACTGCAACTTTAATTATTTTGCCTGAGTCAGTGCAAACCCCTGAACTTATTTTTCTCCTGAAATATGAAGTATCTATAAGGAATCCTGTTTTATAATAATCTAAAGTATCAATACCGGAAGTAATTGTCCAAACAAGATTATTATTTGAAACCAGCCATGTATATTTAAATGGCCCATCCCCATCGTAGGCAGGATCAGCTAATATAATTCCAGGTGATTGGTTATAGCAGATTGTAGTGTCCGGGTTAATAATGAAATTATTTTTAATGTATGGCCTGACAGCCAATTTCATAGTTGAACTGGTATCCTTGCAAGCATTATTAGGGCCTGAAAGCACTATTCTTCTAAACCATGTTGTTTCATACATTATTCCTGGATTAAATGTCAAAGTATCCGGTATAATCCGTATTAAGGACCATGGTTTCGATGTAGTTATACTATCCCATTGGTAACGATATTTTTTATCCCCACCAGTGGGCAAATCTCCAAAGAAGTCTTTTGGCCTGGTATTACCGCAAATAACTGTGTCAACTTCATGAATAAAATTATTTTCAATCGAATCCAGAATATTAATTGCCAAAATATTGCTCGTGTCCTTACATGTATTTAACTGACCCGAGAAAACTATCCTTCTATAATACATGGTATCTGGAAGTGCTTTTGAAAAGTGATATTTTGCCCCACTTTGGGTTAAAGAAGTATCGACCGATGAAAAATTATTACTGCTCCCCTGCCATAAATAAATGTATTGGTGATGAATAGTATCCCCACCGCCTATTGGGTTTATTCCAAATAATGAATCGGGTTTTAAACTTCCTTTACAAATCCATTGCGTATTTGCAATTACATTATTAGTGATTGCAGGAAGGACAGTAAGATTGATTGAATTGCTTATACTATTGCAAGCACTCGATTTAATAAACCTTCTTACTTTAATGCTATAAGTCTGTTTAGGGGAATAATTTATTTTATTGCTATCGTTTGGAGCAGATATCCAATTTGAATTATATACCTGCCATTGATATATATAGCTACCATTGCCCCCTGAAAGTTTCATAGTATCTGTTCCAAATGGGAAAGTTCCCGTGAGGTTGGGTAAAGGAATTCCATAACACTTTGCAGTATCTGAAGAAAAAATTTTATTGTTATCAATAACTGGCAAAACAAAAACTTTAAGTGTATCCTGACTTTGATCAACAATTGTGTCGCCAAAATATGGATTAAGTACCCTAACAATGCGTAAATAATATGTAGTATCGAATAAAGCAGTTTCCTGGTAAGTCATTGATACTGCATCTGGGATTATAGAAAAATGTAATTTATCTGTACTTTTTAACCAGGTATACTTATAATTGCCATCGCCACCTTTTGGATGCGAAGCATTAAAAACATGTGGCACATCGCCGGCACAAATAATTGTATCTGAAGGCATGAGGTTAAACAAAAAATTACTTAAAGGCATAATAAGATTTCCCTTAATAGTCCCATATTCTCCAGGACTTGCCCACCTGGTTGTTCTAAAGTAAAGATTTTTGCCACTGGATCCACCAGGATAATAAGAATTAGTAATAGAATCAGAAGGTGGAATTGTAGTGCCATTATACCAAATATAGCCACAGCCTCCGCCACCACCAGGTCCAGCATCAGTTGAGCCTTCTGTCCAACCACCTGAACCGCCCTTAACTGAAACAGTTAGTTTCCCTTCAAAATTATTAACATCTAATAAAACTGCACCGCCGCCACCGCCGCCGCCACCGCCAATAATAGAAATGTCTGTTACTGTCTGACCATCTGCTTTAATACTATGGCCATTTCCTTTGACTACATTAGCAATTAACAATACTATGCCTCCTCCATTTCCAGCTTTAGAAGTGTCAGTTATTATTGCACGGGTACCGCAGCCTCCACCTCCACCGAATACTGCCCTTACATCTCCCAGATCTAAAAGTCCCCCATCAAGCCTATAGCCTCCAAGTGCAAGCATCTTTGTATTAATAAGAGAATCAGCACAATTTGGATAACATTTACATGCCTGTCCACCGCCAGATCCACCACTTCCAAAGTTACCTCCTCCTCCACCGCCTGAGTGGTAACCTGGGCCACCACCCCCGCCATTGTATAAATATTTTAGCCCCCGCATGTATAATGAATCAAATACCACAACTGATTCTCCTTTTAACCCGGCAGTATCTTTTGCACTAAATGGATAATTTGGCTCAAGGAAATCAAGCGTATCAATGGTTGAATTTATGCAATAACCTTTTGAGGTATCTTTCGAAGGATCTCCTCCGCGAAAACCTGTGCCTGTAACATCAATATCTGATTTTAATTCAAGAGTATCGACAATCATTGCAAATATACCCCCTTTGGCCCCATCCCAGGGAAATGCGTTTAAGGTTTTGTTTGCAACATATTTTTTAATGGAAGGTACTTTTATAATTTGAACCAAATGTTCTTTTTGAAACTTGAAAGTGTTTTGGACTGATAACCTCTGGTCTAAAATTATCGTGTCACCAGTCGCCGATTTATTAAATATGATGTGATATTCAAACCTCCCTGCAAAATTATAATTTAAAACTGCCCCTTTGCCGTAATCCCATTCAACACCTTTTGCCTGATAAATTATAATCGTGTCACCTTTTTTAAATTTTTCAGGATCTTTAACAAGTAAAGAATCGGTATTTGAAGTATCATTATTAAAAATTGCTGTTACTTCAGAATATACATTAATAATTGTATCGTTTTGAATAGCAATAGCATTTGAAAAATAAAATGCGAAAAACAATAATGATATTTTTTTAAATAATTCCAAATGATAACTTATTAGTAGCTTTAACTTATAACCGGCATAAAAGTAAGAATTTGCTGTAAATTTAAAACAGTTAGATAATATTATTACAAAATCTACTTAGAAACATATAATTTTGTCCAACTTAGCACGTTATATTGTTACTTTTTATTTATGAAAAAAAACAAGTTTGTAAGGTATTTGCTGAGCAGGGAATTTATTTCGCAATTAAAAATTGCATTGTCTATTTTCTTTGCCATATTGCTTTTAACAGAAATCTGCCTTTGGTTTTTCACAAGGCACTATAGTAGTAAGGCAGTCCCTGATTTTAAAGGATTGACACTGCAGCAATCAATTGAATTAGCTAAAGGTGAAGCATTAAGGTTACAAATTATGGATTCGGTTTACAATCATTTATGCAAACCAGGAACAGTAGTTGACCAGGAACCTAAGCAAGGTTTTAAAGTAAAAAAGAACCGTCGAATATTTCTTGTGATGAATGCATTGAGCCCGGAAAAAATAATAATGCCAAATATTGTTGGGGTTTCACTGCGTCAGGCAATTGCAATCCTTGAATCCAACGGGCTATTTGCCGGCCGCTTACGTTATGTTCCTGATATTGCAACCAACAACGTGCTAAAGCAAAGATTCGAAGGAAAAGACATTGAAGCAGGTACAGAAATTATTAAAGGTTCGCATATAGATATGGTATTAGGCAAGTCGGACAATTATATTTCTACACAATTACCAGAATTAATAGGCCTTACAATGACTGAAGCTGAGAAACAGATTTCAAAGGCCTATTTTAATAAAGGTGCAATTATATTCGATAAAACAGTAAAAAATTCAACTGACTCAGTTAATGCAATTGTTTATAAGCAAAAGCCTGATGTTGGAAAAAGACAAAATGCAGCTATGGGTTCTTTGATTGACATTTGGTTGACTATCGACAATGAAAAAGTAAAAATTAAACCTAACGTAAAGAATGAATAACCTGAAAATATCTATAGTAATTAGTTATATACTTTTTTTTACTTTCTCTGTAAAATGCCAGGAATATGTATCTCCTTTAAATTTTAACCAGGCTGTTAACAAGGCCCAGAAAAAGGCTATTTATAAACATCCCAAACCAATTTTATATAATTCGATTCCCGATTTGCCATTTTTTGATGATTTCTCCGATTCATTGGATTCACCCTATCCAAAGCAAAGTTTGTGGGCTGATAAATATGTTTTTGTAAATGCTACTTATTCATCTAATCCGCCATCTATTGGCGTTGCAACATTCGATGCATTGGATAATAATGGCCAATTATACAGCAAGGCCTTGACTATGACAACATTTTCTGCAGATACGTTAACTTCCAAATCAATAAACCTTGGAAATTTATCGCCGCAAGACAGTATTTATTTAAGTTTCTTTTATCAACCTCAAGGCTTAGGGCCTGCGCCAGATGAAAAAGATTCTTTAATACTTCAATTATATTCACCTCTGTTAAAGAATTGGAAAAGTTATTGGTTTGCATTGGGAACAAATAGTGAATTGGCTATAAACAATGCACCTTTTAAACTGGTAATGTGCCCTGTTGCAGACTCTTCGCTTTTTCATGATGGGTTTCGGTTCCGCTTTGTCAATTATGCCAGTGTAAATTATGGCCCAAATTATCCTGGGCTGAGCAGTAATGGCGATATTTGGAACATTGATTACGTGTATATGGACAAAAACAGGAACCTGTTTGACACAATTTTCAGGGATGCTGCCATAACGCAACCTGTTGGTTCTGTTCTGAAACATTATACATCCATGCCCTGGAAGGATTTTAAACTACCTTCAGTTTTTCAAGCTGAAATGAGCAATAAAATATCTCTCACGGTAAGAAACAATGATTATTTACAAAGAAATATTGATTTCGAATTTCAGATTTCAGAAGAAAATTCGAAACTGAACCCATATAGTTTTGAAAATGCCATTGCTATAAAGCGCGACACGACAGAAACAATTAGTGAAGATTTACCTCTTGATGCGTTCACTTCAGAATCAGACAGTACAACTGTTTTCAAAATAAAGGCTTTTTTAAATACAAGTGCCGACTCATTCGACAGAAAAGTTAACGATACTGTAATATCCTACCAGCGGTTTAGCAATTACTATGCTTATGATGATGGTTCAGCCGAATATGGATACGGAATCATGGGGGAAGGAACTACTGGTGCTTTGGTTGCTTATGAATTTGATACTGAAGTCGCAGGTGATTCACTTCAGGCTGTGGATATTTATTTTAACCGAATTTTAACCTATGATAGCATACGTAATTTCAACCTCATGGTTTGGGCTGACATGAATGGACAACCGGGAGATTCAATATCAGGTTTGATGGATACTTTTCCGGATAAAAATTTGGAAGGACAGTATAAAAGGTATTTTTTGCCCAAACCAATATTAATTCCCGACACTTTTTACATTGGCTGGCAGCAGACAAACGAGGTATTTTTGAACATAGGGTTCGACCGCAACAGGTCGAGTACAGATAAGTTGTGGTTAAATTATGGCCAGGGTTGGGATAAGTCAGCAATAACTACCTCTGGTGCTTTAATGATGCGACCTGTTGTTGGAGGCTGGCAAATGGCGCATACAAATATTAAACAGGTCCCGATTGGTAAAATCAAAATTTATCCTAACCCGGCAACTGATTTTGTTAAAATTGATATTCCAAATGACCCTGATGGCTCAATAAGAACAATTCTTTTCTATGACCTTACAGGAAAGATAGTTCTCAATTTTAAGGGTTCAGATCAAATCATAAATATCAGTTCTCTTAAAAAGGGATTTTACTTAATCCGCATCCAGGGCAATTCCGGTCAGGTTTTTTGCGCCAAGCTTGTGAAAAATTAAAATAATGGAACAAGAGGAAATAAAGGAACAAAGCGATTTATTCGAACATTTCCGTTTCATTGTTGACAAAGGACAAGCGCTGGCCAGGATTGATAAATTCGTTCACAACAGGATAGAAAATGTTTCACGGACAAAAGTCCAGAAAGCGGCAGATGCTGGCAATATTTTAGTGAACAACAAGCCTGTTAAATCTAATTACAATATCAAACCGGGTGATATTATTTCAATTGTCCTTGCTTTTCCTCCGCGCGATGAAGAAATTGTCCCCGAAAATATCCCGCTAAATATAATTTATGAAGATGACGACCTGGTTGTTGTAAATAAAGAAGCCGGTATGGTTGTCCACCCGGCTTACGCTAACTTTACCGGCACACTGGTCAATGCACTTTACTGGCGGTACAAAGATTTACCGTTGTTCCAATCGGGCGACATGAGGCCCGGGCTTGTACACCGGATCGATAAAAACACTTCAGGGATAATCGTGATCGCCAAAAATGAACTGGCACTGAACAGGCTTGCAAGGCAGTTTTTCTATCACACCATCGACAGGCATTATCTTGCTTTGGTTTGGGGAAATTTAAAGGAAGAAGCCGGGACTATTACAGGCAATATCGGGCGCAGCCTCCAGGACAGGAAAATTATGGCTGTATTTGAAGATGACGAACACGGTAAAACAGCAATAACACATTATACAGTGTTAGAACGGATGGGCTATGTCAATCTTGTAGATTGCAAACTCGAAACCGGCCGTACACACCAGATAAGGGTACATTTCAAACATATAGGGCACCCATTGTTCAACGATCCGGAATATGGCGGCGATAAAATCTTAAAAGGTACCACTTTTACAAAATACAAACAATTTGTCGAAAATTGTTTCAAGCTTTTGCCCAGGCAGGCATTGCATGCAAAGTCCCTGGCTTTCGATCATCCTGTCAGTAACAAACGTTTGTTGTTCGATTCCGAAATTCCTTCAGATATGAAGATTGTGATCGACAGATGGCGTAACTATATTTCCGGAAGGGAAAATTTTTGATTAATCTTTTAAGCTTTGTAATTTAAAGCTAACTTCATAATATAATATTTGGAGATTCCTGTTATAAATATGTTAGTTATTACTCATGCTTTTTGTGAAATGTTTGTCCATAATCGTACACTGTTTGTCTCATATCGTTCAATTTTAACTTTTCAATTTCGTTATAAATATAAATAATATTCTAATAAATAATATTTTACGATTGGTGGCACAGCTATTGGTAAATAATTTAAAATTTCTAATATGATTAAAATTGAAAATCTGCATAAGTCATACATAACAGGAGCAAATAGCCTGCATGTGCTGAAAGGGATTGATATTCATATCGAGGATGGTGAAATGGTATCGATAATGGGGGCATCGGGTTCCGGGAAATCTACTTTATTGAATATAATCGGGATCCTCGATAATTATGATTCAGGTGATTATTATCTTAACAAAACTTTAATTAAAAACCTCAATGAAACAAGAGCAGCCGGTTATCGAAATAAAATGATTGGTTTTGTGTTCCAGAGTTTCAATTTAATTTCATATAAAAATGCACTCGAAAACGTTGCATTACCTTTATATTATCAAAAAGTCAGCAGGAAGAAGCGCAATGTAATGGCCATGGAATACTTAGACAGGATGGGGCTCAAAGATTGGGCTGAGCATACGCCCAGTGAAATGAGCGGAGGGCAAAAACAGCGTGTGGCCATTGCGCGCGCTTTGATTTCAAAGCCAAAAGTTATCCTTGCAGATGAACCAACCGGCGCGTTGGATTCAGTTACATCATCGGAAGTAATGGATGTATTGCAGGAAGTTAATAAAACCGGGATCACCGTGGTAATTGTTACGCATGAACAGGATATTGCAAACCGTACGCAACGTATCATTCGACTCAGAGACGGTAATATTGAAAAACATTTGGACCATTCAAAAGTAGCAGAATATGTTTGATATAGACAAATGGCAGGAAATACTAGCTACAATCCAAAAGAACAGGTTAAGGACTGTTCTTACCGGGTTCAGTGTTGCCTGGGGAATATTCATGCTGATTATTTTACTTGGTGCAGGAAATGGCTTGCAAAATGCAGTCTCGAAGAACTTCCAGAGTTCAAAAACAACAAGCATGTGGATTTTCGGTGGACAAACAAGTAAACCATATAAAGGCCTTAAACCAGGCCGTTCTATCCAGTTGAATAATGATGATTATAATACTGTCAAGTCAAATATAAAAGGTGTTGATTTAATTTCATCCAGGTTCCAGATTCCCGGAAAAAATATAATTACCTACAAACAAAAATCAGCGCCGTTTGAAATACGCACTGTATATCCCGATTATCTCATTATTGAGAATATAGTAATGAAAGATGGCCGCTATGTAAACCTGAGAGATATTAATGAAACCAGGAAAGTTGCTACAATTAGTACTGATGTCAGGGATGCACTTTTCAAAGACAAGAACCCGATTGGCGAATATATAAAAGCTAATGGGTTTCCATTTCAGGTTGTGGGCGTATTTGAAGATAAAGACAACTGGGACAATAACCGCTGTATCTATATTCCGGTAACCACAGCTCAAAAACTTTATGGGAGCAGAAATATTAACCTCCTTTCAGTTACAGTAAAAGATGATGCTACTTTAGAAGAAAGCAAACAGGTAGAAAAAAATATTAAAGCAACAATAGCTAAAATTCACTCGTTCGATCCTACTGACGAACGTGCAATGTACATTGGCAACAGCTTAGAAGATTTCCAGCGTTTTATAAAATTAATTGCTTCGATAAACCTGTTTATTTGGATTATTGGTGTAATGACCATCATAGCTGGAATTGTCGGGATCAGTAATATCATGATGATTGTTGTAAAAGAACGTACTAAAGAAATCGGTATTAGAAAAGCAATTGGGGCAAAGCCCTGGTCTATTATAGGACTGATCTTGCAAGAATCAATTTTCATTACGAGTTTGGCAGGTTATTTAGGCTTGATATTGGGGATCTTAATTCTTGAATTGTGTAATAAATATATTCCGCCAAACAATTTTTTTGCAGATCCAAGAGTGGATATTAATCTTGCAATTGAGGCAACAATCATACTTATAATTGCAGGTGCAATTGCAGGGTTCTTCCCAGCAAACAAAGCATCTCAAATAAAACCGATCGAAGCGTTGAGGGACGAATAATTAATGTGCTAATGTAACAATGTGCTAATTTGCTAATATGTAAATGTGCTAATGAGAAATAAAAGCTTCAAGTCGATAGAACCTAAGAACCAACAACTAATAACCAATAGCTTTAAAATTAACAACTAATAATATGTTTGATCGAGACAGGTGGCAGGAGATATTCAGCGCCCTTGCCAAAAATAAAATAAGGACATTGCTCACTGCATTTGGAGTGTTTTGGGGCATATTCATGCTGGTTATCATGCTGGGATCGAGCAAAGGCCTTGAGCATGGAGCTTACCAGGGAATGGGCGATTTTGCGACAAACAGCCTGTTCATCTGGACGCAAAATACAACGATGCCTTACAAAGGTTTCCTGAAAGACAGACAATGGAATTTCAATAATGATGATACAAAAGCTCTTTGGGATAATATTCATGAAATAGAAGTTGTCGCACCGCGCATACACCCGCCCAACAATAACGGCACTGCGAATTTCGTCTATGGTAAAAATACCGGCTCGTTTGAAATTGACGGCGATTATCCCGAACGTTTCAAAATGGACCCTGTAACAATCGAACAGGGACGTTTTATAAACGAACCCGATATTAAATATAAGCGAAAAGTTGTTGTTATCGGGAAAAGGGTAAAAGAAGTGCTATTCCCTACTGGTATGAACCCGCTTGGAAAATATGTTATGGCACAGGGAGTATATTTTCAGGTGGTAGGTGTGTTCAAATCGAAACATACCGGAGGCTGGGGTAATTACCAAAACGAATGTGCATATATGCCTTTCACTACTGTTCAAAAAACATACAATCTTGGGAATATCGTTTTTTATTATGGTATCACATCCAAACCACAATATTCAGTGGAACTGGTCGAAGGAAAAGTCAGGCAACTGCTGGCCGAGAGACATAAAGTCAATCCTGAAGACAAACAGGCATTTGGAAGCAACAACATAGAATTGCAATTCAAACAGATGAGCAACCTGTTCACCGGTATTAATATCCTTACCTGGTTTGTCGGCACGCTTACACTGATAGCCGGGGTAATAGGAATTAGTAATATCATGCTGGTAATAATCAAAGAACGGACGAAAGAAATAGGTATTCAAAGGGCAA
>Ga0182027_10015584_pt1 | contig 10439 bp, 2 predicted proteins | sample 712E1DmetaG_FD_121300 | JGI IMG/M metagenome (GOLD analysis project Ga0182027, IMG submission 121300) | Permafrost microbial communities from Stordalen Mire, Sweden - 712E1D metaG (Illumina Assembly) | ecosystem: Environmental > Terrestrial > Soil > Wetlands > Permafrost | place: Sweden... | reverse complement strand
CTTTTGGTCTCTAAACGAGATTCCAGCCATTTGATCAGATTTCGATCTGTCCGCCAGCGACCGGCGTTGACGTGACGCCCCACGATCGGTTTGGCCTTGGCCAAGGCTTCCTGTTTGGCCTCCAAGTTCAAGGAGAGATACTTGTAAGTAGTGTTGACGCTTGCGTGTCCCAGCCAATGGGCAATCATGCTCAAATCGACTCCGGAACGCAGCAGGTGGATCGCCGTGCCGTGGCGCAGGCTATGCGGGTGGAGCCGCTTTGATTTTAGCGAGGGCACATGCCGGGCGGCTTGACGCACATGTTTTTGCAAAATCCAGCGAACCCCAAAACGGGTCAACGGATAACCCCGGTGGTTGTGGAAGACCGTCCGTGTTTCCCGGAGACCGATTTCTTGCGCCTCCAAATACTCGCGCAAAGCACGCGCGGTCTCCGGCCAAAGCGGGCACACCCTCTCCTTGGAACCTTTTCCTTTCAAAAGAACACTGGCTGGTGGCGTTAATCTCAAATCGCAGGCTTGCAATCCGACGGCTTCACTCACACGGGCGCCGGTGTTGAACAGAAAGCTCAAGAGGACAAAGTCGCGCTGGCCCTCCCCGGTGGTTTGGTCAATGGCGTCGAGCATGCTCTGCATCTCATCGAACTCCAGATGCTGGATCTCTCGAGTGGCGATTCGCTTAAAGGGGACACTGAGCAAGCGCTGGGTTTGAGCCAGATGTTCCGGATGCTCGCGTCCCAAGTAGCGAAAGAAACTGTGAACCGCGCTCAAGCGAACGTTTCGCGTGCGAATTGAGTTGTGACGATCCTTTTCAAGATGTTGCAAGAACGCTGTGATCTGATCCACAGTCAATTGTTCGATGGACAGTTGGCTGGGATCTGCTTTCTCACCCGCCACAAATTGCAGCATCAGTTTGAGGCTGTCCCGGTAACTGTGGACGGTATGCGGGCTCAGTGCCCTCTGCTGCGGCAGGTAGTCCATAAAGAACCCCCGTAACGTGGCGGCCAAGGTAGTGTTGGAGTTTTCTTTCACCGGACACCTCCCTGACTAAAAATGCGGAATGCGTAATCATGAAAGCGCCGGCCAGCGGCTTGCTGTAATTCGGGCGTGAAGTGGAGGTAATGGTGGGTGGAGACTGGATTTACATGTCCCAAATAAGTCGCCAAATAAGGCAGTTTGGCATGAAGATTCGCGCCGATTCGGTACCACCGCTGCAAAATGCAAACAGCAGCGCTATGTCGCAAGTCATGAAGGCGCGGAGGACGTCCGCGTTCATCAATTACACCGGCGGCCAAACATAATTGCCGCCAGTTGCCCGCAAGGGCCGAGGCGCTGTAAACCTGTTCGCAGGCTAAAGGACAATCGCTCCATATCAGAAAATCCTCCGGTTGAACCGCCAATCCTCGACGGCGGCGCAGTTCCCGGTACGCCCATAATTCTTTGGCCACGGATTTCGATAAAGGAACCAAGCGGGACTTATGGAATTTGGTTTCATCAATGCGCAGCACGTTCTCCCGGGTATCGAGGTGGCGCCATTGCAGGCGCAGTAATTCACCGCGCCGCAACCCGCAGCAAAACAAGAGGAGCAAAGCCAACCGGACGGTCTCCGGGCGGAGCGGGTTTTGATGCGAGACCGGTAACTGGCGTGCTGTCGCCAACACTTGAGCCATCTCTTTGGTCGAGACCAAACGAGGACACCGATTTGGAACGGGTTTGGGAAAGGTTTCCAAGTCTGGAATAAAAGTCTCAGGATGCTGGCGAGCATGAAACTGGAGAAAACTGCGCACGACCCGCAGGTGCTTTAGCTGGACCCCTGGAGTCAACTGTAACATTGTCTGAGCCCAGCCATGAAACATCTCGGAGCCAATCCGGTGCATTTGACCAAACCAATGATGCAAGAAATCATCCCAGCGCCGGAGCACGACTTCCTCAGCGATATAGGCTCTCCCCAGAGCGCGTCGAGTGGCCAAATACTGTCGCAGCGCAGTGGCCAAACCGCTCTGGAAATCCGATTTCGGCAATGGTTTGGAAACCCGGAACCGCACACGGGGCAGTTTGCTGATCCACGTCATCGGCTCCAAAACCGCCGCTTTTCCACCCTCCGGTACTGGCAAACCCACTTCCCGCAGGTCTTCGATCCCCAAACGCAAATAGACTCCTGTGCTCTCGATATCTCGATGTCCCAGCACCTCTCCGATCGTCCCGATCGCCACGCCACGCCGCAGCAAATGAACCGCCAAGGAATGACGCAATGCGTGGCAGCCGACAAGAGGAATATCCAACCCGCTGTCGCGGATTCGCTTTTGCAGGATATGATACACCCCCACGTTGGTAAGCGGTCCGGTCGGGGCTTTGTGCCGGAGAAACAGTTGGCGAAAGGAACATTGTGGTCGAGAGTCTTTGAGATAGCAGGTAAGAATGTCCCCGGCTTCATCGGTCAAAGGGAGCTGCAAGGTTTGTTTGGTCTTGGTTTGCTGGACACGCAGGATACCAGCACTCCAATCAAGATCGTCCAAAGTCAGACGAGCCAACTCCCCACCCCGTAAACCATACCGTGCCGCAAGATACAACAGGGTGAAATCTCGTCGATCATCCGATTGCGTGCGGTCGATGGATCGGAGCAGGGCCTTGACCTGCTCCCAGGGCAACGCCTTTGGTAGTTGTTCCAGTCGGTAAGTGCGCGGCGTGTCGATCTGCTCATGCAGCGGCCGTTTGAGTATGCCTTCGGCATGTTGGCGCTGGAGAGAGCCCCGTAATGCCGCGACGATATGCTGAAGGCTGAAACGGTTGTTGGTCCTGGCCGCGTGTCGCAGAAACGCCTCAATCTGGTCTAATCGTAATGTGCGAATGATGGAGGGGTGCTGGTCAAATTTCAGAAACCCCAAGAAAAACCGTAGATGACCCCGCTGCCGCACAATCGTGGTGACAGCCATGCCGCGAATCTCCCGCAAATATTCCTCATGGGCTATGAGTTGTCGTTCCGAAGCCGAAGGCCGGGCGGATTTGCCCTCTGGAATCAAATGCTCCTCGCGAAAGAAGCAGGCCAGAGTGTGCGTAGCGTTGGCCACTCGATCATTTCGTCCTAGGAAGTTCTCGTGGGCCAAGGACAGATCATCTTGTGTCAGCTTTTTGAGAGTTGGTCCTCGGCGACGTTGCAGCCAGCGAACCAGATGGCTGATTCCGTCAAGGCGAAGCTTTATGGTTGACTCGGTGTAACCGTGGCGCCTAAACCAAGTCAACGCTTTATCCAAGACCGGTCCAAGGATCGGCATTTTACGATAGCAGGACTGTGGTCCTGGTGTGATGGGAAACCTCTGCGGATGTGATGATGCATTCATTCCCCGATAGTAACCGGGAAACTGCGTGGCATTGCCAATAATGTTATCTGCGGGCAAAAACGAACCACAGGAGCCATTTTTGCCAATGCATCTCCGCATCGCGGACCGCTTTAGCAGATTTGGCCAACTGGACCACCTGGCCGAGGCATCGCCCGAGGCAACGCCAACACCCCCGAGTCCACTGCGAGTTCACTGGCTTTGCAGGATAAAGAACTGGACGGCGTTTGTGATGGGAAGGGTGACGGCATTTGAGGTGCCAATGATTGCCGGGGTGTTCGTCACGGCAGTCCAATTCGGTTGGGAGTTGAGATTTGTGGTTGTTTGGAGAGCGTAGTTTCCGGCGTTCGTCGGCCATTCGAGAACAACCTGGTTACCGGTCAGGGCTATCGTGAGGAATGGCGGTTCAGCGACGGTAATTACTTGCGACGCGCTTGCGAATGCCGCGCCGTCAGAGTCGCCGACGCTGAAAAGATTCGTCCACGTTCCGCTGGCAACCGTTGTTGCCGTGACGACCATCGAGGAACCCTTGTTTGTGTTCAGGCTTCCAAGCGACCAGTCAATGAAGGTGTCCTCAATGTCGCTGGAGCCGCGCCCGTATGAAACCAAATCCACGTATAATCCAGCCGGTGTGGCGTTGCTCATGGTGACGTTGTTCAGGTTGAGAGTGCCCCGGTTGCTCACCGTGACCGAGTAGGTAAACGTATCGCCCATGTGCAGATTCGTCGAGGCGGGCGAGACGGAGATTAGCAGCAGAGGATTGGCAACTACCGTGGTCGTTGCGTCTGCCGTGAGGTGTGCGGCTTCGACGTTGCCGGCGTTGTCATGCGCTCGGCTATAGAAACCGTAGTTGTGTTGCGGTTTGGCTTGGAAGGTGGCATTTGTGGCAGTGGTTACGCCAAGCCAGTTTGTCCACGGGCTTCCATTGTCCGAGAAATAGATGTCGAAACTGGCGATGCCGGAGCCACCGGCATCATCCTGCCCGGTCCAGGAAACGGGAATTTGGAGCAATTGGCTCTGAGCCGGCAGCGGCAGGACATGGCTGGTTGGAGCGACCGAATCAAGAGTGATCAAGGCCTCCTTGCTTGAACTCGTGCCGGCAGCCGGATTGGAATCGTCGACTTGGTCCGTGGCAATGGCAGGCTGGTTGTCGAACGAGATTAAGGCGACGTTGCGCAGTTGCGTGCCGGTCGGCACTCCAGGTTTAGCGCGAATCGTGTAGATGACATGGCCCTGGCCGCGACCAGTTCCGTCCTCCGGCGGCAGGAAACCGATGTTCACGGGAGGAGGCAGACTCGTCGTGGGGTCAATTGAACGAAATGTGGCTGAAATCTGGCCGGAGGCGAAATTGATTCCAACCTGGACTTGCACTTGGAAGTTGGTACCGAGATAACTGAACGGCACATTGGTCGCAACAGACGCAATGCCGGGCGGAATGGAGATCACAAGGTCGCCAAAACCGATTTCCGCGACGTTGAAAGTCGTCCAATCATAGTTGATACTGAGTTGATCTGCGATAACAACCTGCTGGGCAGGAGCAGTGGCGTTCGTCACATTCTCGAAATCAATCCGATATGCCAGCGTACTAAAGGCAGACAGGAACCCGTTCCCTCCGAAACCGGTTGGGCCGGTCAACTGGTTCGGGTCTGTTGGTCTTGTGACTTGTGTTGTGCTGGTAATGCCAGAAGACGTGGGAGGAGTGGGAGAAGAAGGCCCAGTTGGGCTGCGATGCGGACCAGTGAAGGGCAATTTAACACAACCTCCCACGCTAGCACTCGCTCCCACACCTACGCCACCAGCAAAGGTGGCATCTTGGCCAAGCGTCTGGCTTCCGCCCACCGCCACCCCCGCACCTCCCCAGACATTGGCGTACGCGCCCTGTGATGGTGTGTCACTGCTGAATGAAACGCCTGCTACCGCGCCAGATAATCCACCGCTTACAGCACCATTCTCTCCAGCCATCAAATATCCGCCCGGAGTACCACCAGTTAGTCCTCCACAGACATACATGCTACCGGTATCCAAATCGTAGCCAACTGATCCCTCGCCCCACAAAACTGATCCTCCAACCGTGAAGGTGCCAGAAGGATCAACCAACTCTGCGGGGCTGTTCTGCACATATCGATATGTGTTCATATCGCCGCCAGGAAAACCCACTGGGTCCATAGAAGTAAACCGACCACGCAAAGGTTCATACAAACGCGCACGCATAAAAACCGTTCCGTTTCCCTCCGCAGCCAACCCAAGCCCGCCCAAAAACTGGAATTCATTGGGAATTGTCTCCGTTGCGCTGAGCAATGTCCCAAATGGTGAGTAAATATAGTTGTTGGCAACGACACCCACACCAGTGACCAGTTGCTGTGCATTGCCGATGGCATCGTAAGTATAGTAACCAGAGTTATCATTAGCGTCGCTACGCGACAGCAAACCAACACCATGATCGTAGTGAGCGACAAGATTTCCTGCGCCGTCGTACTCTCCAACAACATTACCCAAGCCGATGGGGTCAAACACATCCCGAAGCGGTGTTCCGTTGGATGTGATGACCGTTCGGTTCTCCAACCCATCATAAGTATATTGCCTATTCCCTTGCAAGCAGGTCATAGCAACGAGGCGGTTCTCGTCGTTGTAGCCATAGCTGGTTGTTCCGCTCGGCGAGACCTCCCTCACGCAATTCCCATCCGCATCAAACGTGTAATTTGTTGTCCCAACTACAGCATACTGGTTAAGATTATTGGCCGTATAGTTGTTCGTCACACCGTTCTCGATTGTTGCAAGGCGGTTACCCATAGAATCATAAATATACATCAAATCTTGGTTGGGGGCATTGCTGGTGAGCGCGGCATACACGGCACGAGTCAATTGCCCGATGTCGTCATAAGTGTAACTCCAATTGCCATTGACTGTATTCATTGCAGTGCGGCGGCCTCGGCTGTCGTAGATATAATTGAAACTTGAAAGCAATGTGCCATTCGCTAAAACATTGGTCATGTTGAGGAGGTGACCAGCGGAACCGTATTGGTATGTAGTGAGGATGCCATTACCCAAGGCCTTCGTAGCCAGTCGCCCGACAGGGTCATATTGGTACAGTACAACTAGCCTGTCCTGTTCGTTCGTTATGCTCTCCAAGCGGCCAGCAATATCATAGTAGTAGTTTAGTTGGTGACCAAGCTGATCCACGCTTGAAGTCCGACGACCATTCAAGTCGTAGCTGAACATTAGGAACTTGCCCGCAGGATATGTGATTTGCGTGAGCCGGTTGTTGGCGTCGTAGCTCATTGTGGAGAACTCCAGAGGGTTCAGTTGCGTATCAAAGGTGGATGCGTTAGTCAGGTTCCCTTGGATGTCGTAGCCATACGTCGTGACCGAACCATCGGCAAAATACTTGCCCGTGACTTGGCCGTTGTCGTTGTAAGTGTAAAACGTCTCGTGTCCACGGCGATTCCGCCAGGCTTCAGGATCGCCCACGAAATCATAACTCCACTCTTCCACGCTGCCATCGGCATAAGTGATGGATTGAAGGTTCCCATAGGGATCGTAAGCGTAGTGGGTGGCATTTCCGCGTGAGTCAATTACCGAAGCAAGACGATTGTACGCGCTCGTAAAAGTGAACTGAGCGCTGTTCGCCAGCGGATTCATGCGTCGAATGATGTTGCCCTGAGCGTCCTGCGCATAGTTGTATGTCCGGCCTGCGGGATCCATGATGGACACAAGGTTGTAATTGTTGTCAAATGTAAAATGAACGGGGTTGCCTAAGGCGTCTTGAATCTTGGCTAACAAGCCGCGATGTTCGTATAAGAACTGCGTGCTATTCGTAAGCGCATCAGTCACAAAGACTTGGCCGCCCGTGCCATAGCTGAATGTAAGCATTTCGGCGTTTCCTCCCACATGGATATTGGCCAATCGGCCGAGGGAGTCGTAATTGAAATAGCGCCAGTTGCAGCACGAACTGGCCGTGGCTGTCAGCGCGTGGAATTGCGTATTGGGTCCGGTGGTGTTGTAAACGTACGTGGCCGTGCGACCGTCAAAGTATTGAGCGCCGATCAGGTGCTGATTTGCCGCATCGTAGGTCAGGGTTGTTTGATGTCCGAACTGGTCCGTGACGGTCTGGATTAAACCTCCACTGTTGTAGGAAAGGAGGATGCTTTGGCCGGATGAATGCGTCAGACTGGTCAGTTCGCTTCCGGTGTAACCCAGCGTAATCGTGTTGTTGTTCAAATCCTGAACGTAGGCCAAATTGCCGTTCCCCTGATAATAATAAAGTAAGCCGGAGTTTTCCGTCAGCGTGAACGATCCCCCGCTTCCTGCGGTCAGCACCCCATAATCGCCAGCCTGGGCAAAATATCCTCCATTTCGCGTGTCGGGCTGGAACATGCGCTGTGATCCACCGGGGCCAGAGATTGTCACCGTGCCGTCGCTCGACTGCTGTAGGGAGTATTGCCAGTTGTGAGACCAGCCTCGCCCAAGTGGCCCAAGTGCGTACCGCTGCGAAATAGGTTCACCAAACGAGCGGCTGAACGTCAATGGCAATCCCGGGGCAAGCACCGATGCGTCCACCGAGGATGCCAAGGTGCGCAATGGACACAGTCCGTCGGCTTGCGTAAATTGAAAAGCCAATAACTTGCTGATGTCCGTCACGTTTATCCCCAAACGTCCCAAGTAGGCGGAATTGTTGTCCAGCATGGTCACATATCCGCCCCAGGTTGATCCAACTTCGCTTGTGAAGGCCGTCCATATGGCGTCCCAGGCGTCGGCCCGAATCGTGGACGGCTGCATGGCCCCCTCAAGCGTGCTCCAATCCAACGGCGTCGTGTCGTTGGCCTGCACCAACCCTAGATTCCAATTGATGGGTGGATAACCGAAATTCCACGGCTGCTGCCAGCCTGCGTAATAAACCGGCACCAGGAAATTTTCGCCGGGCTGCAAAACACCAGGTGTCTGGCCGCAACCGAGGAATTGTTCACTGTGACTGAACCCGGTAGGCTGTGCTGAGGTCCAAAGTCCCTGCGCAATCAATGTGGAATCCAATGTCAGAAGGGCTCCAGGCGTTCCATTTTGGGTCGCGCTTAAAACCAGCAGCGGCGCAGGCATAGCGGCATCGCCGGCATTCCCGTACTGCGGATAGATTGTGGCTGGCACATGATAACCCATCGAGCTTGGCGCCGTCAGCGAAGTAACCAGTTGCGCCACCCCTCCGGCCAACACTTGAATAGCGTTGGTTAAGGTTGCCGAACTGCCCGAACCGAGCGAAACAACTATCGAATACGTTCCTGGGAGCAACGCACCTGCCGATTCCGATACTGTGATTTGCGTAAATGAATCCACCGAGATCGAGGTTGCGGCGTAGTTGGTGCTGCCATTGATGAACTGCACTGAGCTTGACCCATCAAATCCGGCTCCAGTTAGCGTAAACGTGGATGGCGCGCTAATCCCGGTGCGATTTGGAGTGACGGAAGCCAGAAGAACGGAGGCCGAGGAAGCCTGCACAGTGAAGTTGCCGGGCGTCTGGATATTGTCGCCATAGACCAGCACATACCACGAACCTGCCATCGCCAGAGGAATTAGCACCTGCTGATTCGGGGTAGAAGCCGTAGTCGAACTGTATGTAAATGTCGAAGGGGTGGGCGGTTGACCGAATCCAACATAGATGTTGGCGTGATTGTTCGTGATCAGATTGTTCAGCACAACCTGCATAGGCGCGCTCGCAGGCACGTTGAATTGGAACAACACCGCCTGCCCGCTTTCTGCCCACTGTCCTTGGTACAAGGTCCCAAGCGGCAGATTTGTTTGAATAGTCTGCAACAGTTGGAAAGCATAAACGACACCATATTGCCCATTCAGGCTATGGGCCGAAATGGAGTAATTCCCTGCTGTTGGTAATGTAATAAAGCTTGAATCCGTCGTCAAGTTCGTGAAGCCGAACGGACCGCTGGGGCCTTGGAGGTCGAAGCCGATGCCGGGGCCGGAGATGTTCACCAAATGGAAGCGAATTTGATCTCCAGCGGACGCCGCGAAATTCCACTGATCCACGCTGTAAGGCGTTCCAATGTCGCCGGTGACAATTTGGTTTAGGACTACGGGAGCCATATTGGGGGTCGTTTGCCAGACTGTTACCATATAGTGCCCAGTGCTGCTTGCAAAAGCAGCCGCCGCGTGGACTTGCACGCTGCAAACTCCATCGTTTGTGATCACAATGCCGGCTAAAAGAACGCCAGCGCCACTGGTCGTGTTCGTCCCTGAAGCAATCACGACTCCGTTGGTGTTAATGACCTGCGTTTGAACGTAGCCGAGATAGGGCGCAACTCCAGTACCACTTCCCGGATCAACGAGCACTGTATAATTCTGGCCTGCCCGTGCGAAAAAGGTCCACTGGTCCAACTGGCCCGACGTGGCAATGTCGCCCAGTGTCGGAGCACCAAATCCAATTGGCCCGCTGTTGGGAATTTGTGTGACTGCGCCATGCACAATTGTCCCGCCAACCTGTGTTGCTCGCGCATACACATGCAAGCCGTTCAAATCCAAAGTAGTTCCCGCTGGGATCACTAGCGAGTTGACATAGAGCGCATCGGCCCCGGTCCCAGAAGAATTATGATATTGGTCAATCAGTTTAACGTAAGTGCTGTTGGCTAGCACAACCGAGCCGTAAGTAAAGTTATGGATGAAACCCACAGGCGAAATCCCAAAGTCTCGCCCCATCACTTCCACAAGCTGTGGCGAGCCACTGGTTCCTGATCCGTTCAAGATGAGCGTGCCTAACACACTAAATTGGACGGGATTAACGGTGTCGCCCAATAGGCTACCGCTCACTTGAATGGTGCCTCCAGGCTGAATTGTAATCGGACTAAGTTGGCTTAAATAGATCGAAGTGCCGACGGACAACAAATCGCCATTGTACGCCGCGATTGTTCCCTGATCGGTAAAGCCCTGAGCATTGACGGTAATCCCCCCGCCGCCGTCCGAGGAGATGATTCCCTGGTTGATCACGCTCACGTTCTGCGGCCCCCCGAAAACACGGCTGTAGCCAACCGTCCCGTTCACCCCGCGCACCGTGATGCCCGGCGCAATCGTCAGCGTCGTCCCGCCATTCACCAACCGCACACAGTTGTAG
>Ga0182027_10015583_pt1 | contig 10439 bp, 6 predicted proteins | sample 712E1DmetaG_FD_121300 | JGI IMG/M metagenome (GOLD analysis project Ga0182027, IMG submission 121300) | Permafrost microbial communities from Stordalen Mire, Sweden - 712E1D metaG (Illumina Assembly) | ecosystem: Environmental > Terrestrial > Soil > Wetlands > Permafrost | place: Sweden... | reverse complement strand
GGCGTCTGGCAACCTTCCCGGGTGCTTCCGCCATCCGTTGTAAACAGTCTGGCTCGCCTCGCGCCGGACCAGCGCGAGGCCGCGACCGCGCCACCCGGGCCGGTTCTGTGCGTGGCTCCGGCCGGGTCCGGCAAGACCACGACCCTCGTCGCGCGGATCGCGTGGCTCGTCGCCACGGGCGCCGATCCGGCCACGATCACCGCGGTTACTTTCAACAAGCGTGCCGCGGACGAGATGGCTACTCGCATCGACGCCGCCCTGGAGCCGCTGGGCCTCGCAGCCGGAAACGTCCGCGTCAAAACTTTCCACGCCCTGGGGCGCGAGATCCTTGCCGACGGCGGCGAGAGCGTGGAGCCGCTCCTGGACCGGGAGGCAGTGCTGCGCGACATGTGGCCCGACATCGACCGCGGTGCGGTCCGGCGACTGGACGACGCGTTCAGCCGGCTGAAGCTCGAGATCGGCGTGACAGCTCGAGAAGTCGCCACCGATCCGGAGCCCGGCCCGATCGCCCGCGCATTCCTGGCCTACGAGTCGGCGCTCGATGACGCCGGCGGGCTCGACTTCGACGACCTGGTGGCTCGAGGCTTGCGGCTGCTGACCGCGCGGCCGCAGCTCCTTCGCCGCTGGCGCGCCAAATGCGAGCACTTGCTGGTCGACGAGACGCAGGACGTGGATCGGACGCAGCTCAGACTCGCGCTCCTGCTGGCCGCGCCGGCGAACCGCATCTTCCTCGTTGGCGATGACGATCAGACGATCTATGGCTGGCGGCTGGCCGACGTGAGGCGCGTATTGGCGCTCGCCGACGAGCTGCCCGGCCTGAGGCGGATCGACCTCACTGTCAATTACCGCTGCCCGCGGCCCGTCGTGGAACGTGCGGTTCGGCTTGTGGCGCACAACGAAGAACGGTTCGACAAGACCATCCGCGCCTGCCCGACTGCGGCGGGAAACCTCATTCTCGCCCCGGACGGATCTGACGAGACGGTGCGGCTGCGGCACGTCATCGCCGCCTGGCCCGACGACGGCGGGACGCGGGCCGTGCTTGCCCGGACGAACGCCGAACTGCTGCCGGCGGCCGTCGTGGCGCTAGACCTGGGCATGCCCTTTCGTGCGCCGCGACTGCGCTTCCTGTCGGAGGACCGCCGGGTCGATGCGATTCTCGCGGCAGCGGACGCAACCCACCCGGCGCTGGCCGGCGGTCCGGACTCGAGCGCCTCGTCCGACCAGCTCCTGCCACGGCTGGCGGCCCTGGCCCATGCCGACCCGGCCGGCCTGACGATCGCCGAACACGCTCCGCAGCCGGCGAGGATTTCGCCCGACGCCGAAGCTCGCGACCTCGACGAGCCGCTCCCGGTGGAGACTGGCGAGTTGCTTGCGGCAGTCGTGGCTTGGGCCGCACCTTACCGGACCATCGCCGAGCTACGGGCAGCTTTGGCACGCCAGAGGGAGTTGATCGCCGAGCTGCGCCGGGACGACGCCCTGCTGACGCTGGCCACGGCCCATTCCACCAAGGGCCTCGAGTTCGACCACGTGGCCGTCATCGGATTGGACGCCGGCCGCTTCCCATCGGGACGTTCGTTGCGCGATGCCCCGGAACCGGCGCGAGCCCTGGAGGAGGAGCGGCGGCTTGCCTACGTCGCCTGGACCCGAGCCCGTCGAACGCTGACGCTCGTCTACGATCCGGCGGCGCCCTCGCAGTTCCTTCTCGAAGCGTTCAGCCCGGCGGAACTGGGTCTCGAGGCCGCCGATCCTTGAAGCCCGTGCGGCCGAGCGAGACTCAAGGCTCGAGCGTCACCCGGCTGTTGAGGAACCGATCGTGAGGTCCGCGCCGATCGGCGTCGTTCACCGTCGCGTACAGCAGATAGCCGGCCCAGACCGCGGCGCCGGCCACGACGAAGGAGCGCGCAGCCTCGGGTGCGATAGTCGCGAGGGCGAATGGGCCTTGCAAAGTGGCCCAGCGCACGATCGCGTCCAGCCAGCCCAATGCCTTCCCGGAAGTGGCGTCGCCGACGCGCATATGCATCAGCCGCTGACCCAGCGTCCCGCTCCAGATGCCCCAGCCCAAGACGAAGTAGGCCAGCTGGGCTACGCCGCCCGCCAGCCCAACGAGGATGTAGGTTCGTTCATCGAGGACCGTTTGGCCGGCCGGAACGAGGTTCGCCGCCGCGTAGTCGGCCACGGACACGAAGATCATGAAGATGATGATGCAGTCGAAGAGATAGGCCGCAACTCGGCGGCCGATTGTCGCCGCATGCAGTACCACCGGGGCCTCGGCGTCGCGAACGGGCTCGCGCCAGAGATCCTGCGGGCCGGGGCCACTCGACGCCGGGTTGCGCGGCGAAGGCTCGAGCTGCTCCCCGGACTCTGCGGAGCCCGGCGCCGTGCCCGGCGCCATTCCCGGCGACGAAATCGGCGGCGTCCCGGGCCCGACGATGCCCGGAGGAACGTAGCCCGGATAACCGCCGAAGCCCGGGCCGTATCCCGGACCGGCTGCTCCCGGCACCCAACCGCCCGTCCACTTCCCCACCACGAGCGATCCAGCCAGGCGGTCGTGCGGACCCTGTCGAGTCGGGCTGGCCGCAGTCCAGATCAAGAGCATCAGCGGCCAGGCGACCGCAAACAGAATGATGAGAGTCAGGATGCCCGACCAGGCGTCGGCCGGTCCGCCCGCTTGCGGGTCGCGCAGGTCGGACCACGGGACCGCATCGATCATCGCAAATACGGTGATGAAGAAGCCGCCGAACGCACCGATCGGGATGCCGACCGCCACGATCGACCGGACGAGCGCCCGGCCCAGGCTCAGGTTGCTGCCCGTGGCCGCGGAACCGACCTGGAGCGACATGAGGCGCTGGCCCGGCAGGCCCCGGAACCGCGCCCAGGAGACGGTCGCGTACGCCACGTTGAGCCCAACGAAGATCGCCATCAGAACGCCGAGCAGTGGCAGATTGGTTTGGTACGGGTTCGACGCCGGCAGCGATAGCGGCGACGATTCCATCTGGGTGCGGGCATCGGCCGTGACGGTTACGGCCCCGCCCGCCGCGGCAATGATCCAGAAGACGACCTGGAAGACGGCGAATATGACGCTGTCTATCAACCAGGCCCTCAGACGCGCACCGATTCCGGCAAGCGCCAGGCCCGGTGGCAGAGCCGGGTAGGTCCGCTGCGCGGCACGGCTCCGGTCGTCCTGTGGCGGCCAGCTAGTCATGCCACGAGGATAGCCCAGGTTGAGAGCGAGAGCGGCGCGGGTGGCACTGTGCCGACACCGAGCCGGCTAGCGCTCGGCCAGCTCTCGAACAACGGCCTTCTTCAGTCGGTCGAGTTGATCCAGGAACGGCTCGGTGAGCTCCTCCGGAAGAACCTCTCGGATCGAGTCCTTATGACCGTAGGCGGCTCGGACGCGCTGGATGATTCTCGGCAGCTGGGCAACGCTCGCATCTCGAAGCTGCTCCGGCACGGGCGACAGGAATTCCGACCAGCGCTGGGAACCGCACCGACGGGCGGCGTCGAGAAGCTTGTCGGCCGTCCGCGCGGCGGTGAAGGCGGCCTCGTCTATCTCCGGCAGTTCGTGCCTGGCCGGCTCGGTTCCACGCGCCACGTCAGGCCAGGTAGCGCTGCGGTTCCGACGGAACGTTGACCTCGCGAGTCCCGGTCACGACGAGTGGCAGACGCTTGCGTTCCGAGCCGTTGACGGTGATTCGGACCGCATACTCCCCGGCCGCGTTGAGAGTCATGTTCCACAGGTCGATGGCGATCGTGACCACCACGTCCGTGGCGTCCGCGGGGCCGTGCGAAACCACGCGGCCGCTGGCGTTGGCGACTTGGGTTCCGTCCGGTGCCGTCACGATGAAGCCAAGCTCGTGCTCCTTGTTCCGCTCCACCGACGTCATCCGCAGACCGACCACGAGCGACAGGTGCGGATGGACGAACGGAAACGCCGGTCCGCTGAGCCGGCTGACTCCCCCGCCCAGGATGTGGAACTTGGAACCGGCCTGCACTTCGGCGGCATCGGCAAGAAACGCGTATTCGACCTCAGGCATGATGCCATCCTATCCGACACGAGACGCCACAGTGCGCCGATATGCCGGGAGATGACGCCGTCAACCCGCGGAGTTCCGGGTGCCGGCCGCCGCTGCGCGCTTCTCCGGAAGCGCAATCGCCGGCACGGCGGCCGCGGGCGTATCGTGGATCGTCCGTCCCGCCGACTCGGCGAATGTCACCGCCGAAAGTGGCATGAGCGGCTCGCCGCGCAAGACACGGGCCAGGTACTCACCCGTGGCGGAGCCGGCCACGCTGGCGACTTCCTCGGGCGTGCCCTCGGCGATGACGTAGCCACCGCGCTCGCCGCCCTCGGGGCCCAGGTCCACGATCCAGTCCGCGGTCTTGACCACGTCCAAATTGTGTTCGATGACCACGACGGTATTGCCGGCCTCGACGAGGCGGTGCAGGACGTGGAGCAGCTTCTCGACGTCGGCCATGTGCAGGCCCGTCGTCGGCTCGTCCAGGACGTAGACCGTCCGGCCCGTGGCTCGCTTCGAAAGTTCCGTGGCCAGCTTGACGCGCTGCGCCTCGCCGCCGGAAAGCGTGGTGGCGGGCTGCCCGAGATGGACGTAGCCCAGGCCGACGTCATTGAGAGTGGCCAGCTTGGATTTGACCGACGGCACGGGGGCGAAGAATTCGAGCGCCTCCTCGATCGTCATCTCCAGCACGTCCGCGATCGAGCGGCCCTTGTAGTGGATCTCGAGGGCCTCGCGGTTGTAGCGCTTGCCCTTGCAGATCTCGCACGGAACGTAGACGTCCGGCAGGAACTGCATCTCGATCTTGAGGATGCCGTCGCCCTTGCAATGCTCGCACCGACCGCCCTTGACGTTGAAGCTGAAGCGACCGGGCATGTAGCCCCGGACGCGGGCTTCCTGCGTGCCGGCGAACAACTCCCGGATCGTGCCGAACAGGCCCGTGTAGGTCGCGGGGTTGGAACGTGGCGTCCGGCCGATCGGGCTCTGGTCGATGTCGATGACCTTGTCGATCGCGTCGAGCCCTTCCAGTGAGTCGTGCTCGCCCGGCCTGTCGCGCGAGCCGTTGAGTTCGTGGGCCAGCGCCCGGTACAAGATGTCCGAGACGAGCGTGCTCTTGCCCGAGCCCGAGACGCCGGTCACGGCGACGAACTTGCCGAGCGGAAACGCGACATCGACGTTCTTGAGGTTGTGCTCGCGCGCGCCGCGGAGCATGAGCGCGCGGCCACTCCCTTTCCGGCGCGTCTTCGGGATCTCGACCTGGAGTTCGCCGCGCAGGTACGCCCCGGTGATGGAACGTGGCTCCGCGAGGATCTCCTCGAGCGGCCCGTTGGCGATGATCTCGCCGCCGTGCTCCCCCGCCCCGGGCCCGATGTCGATGACCCAGTCGGCGGTTCGAATCGTCTCCTCGTCGTGCTCCACGACAAGGACCGTGTTGCCCAGGTCGCGCAGCCGCGTCAGCGTCGCGATCAGCTTGGCGTTGTCGCGCTGGTGCAGCCCGATCGACGGCTCGTCCAGGATGTACAGCACGCCCATCAGGCTCGACCCAATCTGGGTCGCCAGCCGGATCCGCTGGGCCTCACCACCCGAAAGGGTCTGGCTCGTCCGATCGAGCGTCAGGTAGTCCAGCCCGACGTCCAGCAGGAATCCGAGCCTCGACGAGATCTCCTTGAGAACCTGGCGGGAGATCGTCTGCTCGCGCTCGGTCAGGTGTTCGAGCAACCCACCCACGAACTCGCACGCCGCCGTGATCGACAGCGTCGAGACCTGCCAGATGTTGCGGCCGTCGACCGTGACGGCGAGGATTTCCGGCTTGAGCCGCCTGCCCTCGCAGGTGGGGCACGGCCGGGCGACCATGTAGCGCTCGAGTTCCGTCTTGATGAAGTCCGAGTCGGTCTCGCGGAAGCGCCGCTCCAGGTTGGGAATGATGCCCTCGAACGTGGCCCCGTAAGTGTTCTCGCCGCGTTCGTGGCGATACCCGATCACGACCTTCTCGCCACGCTGCGAATACAGGATGTACTCCAGCGCCTCGGGCGGCAGGTCCTTGAGTGGGGCGTTGTAGTCCCAGCCGTGTTCGACGCAAACGGCCTCGATGATCTTGCCGTGCCAGGAGTTCTCCATCGGCATGCGCGACCACGGCACGAGCGCCCCGCCGGCAAGCGACAGGTTCTTGAACGGGATTACCCGCTCGGGGTCGATCTCCAGGCGGCTGCCCAGACCGGTGCAACTCGGACAGGCGCCGTGGGGCGAGTTGAAGCTGAAGCTGCGCGGCTCGAGTTCGTCGACCGTAGTGCCGTCGTACGGGCAGCTGTACCGCTCGCTGTAGCGCTGTTCCTCGAACGCCGCGGCCTCACCTTCGCGCGGGACCGGCGCGATCAGCACGACGCCGTCGCCCAGCCGCAGCGCCGTCTCGACCGAGTCGGCGAGTCGTGTGGCGTCGGGCGGCTTGATCGGCTCCTTCGTCTCGGGATCGATCGGCCGCCCTTCGGCGTTGCGCGGCGCGTCGGCCGGGATCTCGGCGTGGTGGACGACGAACCGGTCGACCACGACGTCGATCATGTGGCGCTTGTACTTGTCGAGCGGCCGCGCCTCGGTGAGGTCCATCAACTCGCCGTCGACGCGGACGCGCGCGAAGCCCTGGCGCCTGATCTGCTCGTACTCGCGATTGCCCTCGGTCTTGCGGTCCTTGATGACCGGGCCCAGAACCATCAGCCGCGTATCTTCAGGCAGGTCGTAGATCTGGTCGACGATCTGCTGGACGGATTGGCGCTCGATCTCGCGGCCGCATGTGGGGCAGTGCGGGTGGCCGATGCGGGCGAAGAGGAGCCGCAAGTGGTCGTAGATCTCGGTCACCGTGCCGACTGTCGATCTCGGGTTTCGGCTGGAGCCTTTCTGGTCGATCGAGATGGCGGGGCTCAGCCCATCTATCTGGTCGACGTCCGGCTTCTGCATCTCGCCGAGGAACTGGCGGGCGTACGCCGACAGGCTTTCGACATAGCGGCGCTGGCCCTCGGCGTAGATGGTGTCGAAGGCGAGGCTGCTTTTGCCCGAGCCGGACAGGCCGGTGATCACGACCAGCCGGTCGCGTGGCATGGCGACGGTGACGTTCTTGAGGTTGTGTTCGCGGGCTCCGCGAACAACGAGAAGTTCCTGCGGCATAGACGTGCATTGTAGGCCACTCAGCCGAAATAGAACACCCGTTCATGCACGGCGGGGCGTGGTGCGGGTCCGGCGCCTCTCAGGCTTCCGGCTCCAGGAACTCGACTTCGCCGGTTTCGACGTGGTAGACCGCGCCGACAACATTCAGGCAGCCGGTGTCGACCAGGCGCCGGATCGGCATCGACCAGAGCAGGATCTGCTTGATCGTCCGGCGGACATTCATCTGGACGGCATCCTGCCAGGGGTCGGCCGTCGGCTGGTCGCGCGTCCAGGACAGGTTGGATCGGATCGAGCCGAGCAGGAGCGAGAGGTGTGTGGAGCCGGTCGGATCGGGCGGCGGATCCGCGCCCGGCGGCAGCTGGCTCATCGCGGCCGCGACGCCGCCGCATTGCGTGTGCCCGAGCACAACCACGAGCGGGCAATCCCAGCGGGCGACGGCGTACTCAATGGTGCCGATCTCCTCGTTGCCGGCCACGTTCGACGCGACGCGGATGACGAAGAGGCGGCCGACCGATTCGTCGAACACCAGCTCCGGAGGGACGCGGCTGTCCGAGCAGCCGAGCACGATCGCGTACGGATCGGCCTGCGAGAGCGACTCGGTGGCGGCCGCCGGATCCTCCGCGGCGGCGATCGCGTCGAGGAACCTGGCGTTGCCGGCGCGCAATACGTCGAGCGGCGCTAACCGCTCGACCGTTTCTGGCTCCATTTCGGCCACTCCCATTCCCTCCCATATGCACCTGCCGTGCGAGCCTAGCATCCGGCAGTTCTTCGACGCGAGCCACGATCACGCCGGCCCGTAAGTTGCCGCGCCCGGTTCTTCCAATCCAGTGATGGGGCCACCGTATAGAAGATCGTTCCCCCTTCGGTCAACTCCGGGCTCCCCGCTGGCGTTGCAATTCCACGTGGAATAGGTCACGGAGGCAGACATCGGCGGCAATTCGGTCGCTCTCGGTGGGGTCGGACCCGAGGAGTTCACCTCGGGCGGCGATGCGAGGCGCCGGGTCTCCATAAGAGTGATGGGGTCACTAGATTGGAGAACGGCCGCGGTGCTGCGGCGCCGGGCGGGTGCCCGGGCAGCCCGCCCCGCATTCGGGGTCGTCCGGTAACATCCGACGTCCAGGCAACGCGGCCGGCCGCGGCTGGACAAGGATGGCGACGATGAACGGACAGACCGCAACCACGGCCGATACGGCGGCGGCTCACACGGCGGCGGCCCACACGCCGGCGGCCGATATGGCCGCGAGCGTCCGCGAGTCGCGGCGGCAGCTGATCCGCGACGGGGCGGCCATCGCGTCGTACGCGCTCCCGGTCGGGCTGGTCTATGGACTGCTGACCCTGCAGGCCCACTTCTCGCTGGCCGATGTCGTCGTGACGTGCACGGTCGTGCTGGCCGGCGGGGCGCAGTTCGCGGCGGCGGGAATGGTCAAGGACAACGCGCCGTGGCTGGCCATCGCCGGCGTGACTCTGCTGGTCAATGCCCGGCATCTCATCTACTCGGCGTCGATCGCGCCTTACACGACCAAGCGACCCTGGCGCGAGCGCGCGGTCATGGCGCACTTCCTCACCGACGAGACGTTCGCGCTGTCGCTCGCCCACTTCCGTCGCATCGGGCGCTTCGACGGCCGTGGCTACTGGCTGGCAGCCGCCTCGATCTTCATTCCGTGGACCGTCGGCGGCGCTCTCGGCTATCTCGTGGGCGGCGCTGTCGACACCACGCGGCTCGGATTGGACGTGGCCTTTCCCGCGGCGATGGCCGGGCTGTCGCTCGGAATGGTCTCCGGGCGGCGCGACGTGGCGGCTGCGCTCGGCGCGGTTGCGGTCGCCGTGCCGGTCGGCCTGATCGGCGGTCCCTCCGTGGGTTTGGTGGCCGGCGCGGTGATCGGCCCGTTCGTGGGTCTGGCGGTTCCCGCCGGGCCGGGCGCGGCGCGGCCGCCGGCGCAAGATCCCCTGGCCACGATCGACGCCACCGAGCGCGCCGCCAAGGAAGGCCTGCCGTGAGCGGCGTGACTCTCGGCCTCATTCCGCTGGCCGGCCTGATGTGGCTCTGCACGTATCCATCACGGGCGCTGCCGATGCTGGCGCCGGGGATCGAGCGGCTGCCGAATTGGGCGGTCGCGTATCTGCGACTCGCCGGACCGGCTGCTCTGGCCGCGCTTGCGGCAGTGAACTGCCTGCTGAGTACGGACCAACCGGCGGGTCAACTGCCGCACCTCGTGCTAGGCATCGTCCCCGCGGCCGTCGCCGTGTGCGTCGTGATCGTGGCCCGCACGAAACTGCTCTTCCCGGGCGTGGCGGCAGCGGTGGTTGCGGTGGCAGTGGCTCGAGCGTTCGGCCTCGCCTGACCGGCCAGCGCGTTCGGCCTAACTACCCGAAGATGTCGCGATGCACGAGACCTCCTCCAATCCACACCTCCGGCTTCGAGCCGGTGCCGTTGCGGCCGCGTTCCTTCTGAACGGACTCTCGTTCGGGGCGTGGGCGGCGCGGATCCCGGCAGTCCAGGCACAGACGCACCTCGATGACGCGGGCCTTGGCTTCGCCTTGCTGGGTGCGTCGGTTGGGGCGGTGCTGACGATGACGATCGGCGGCTGGCTGGGCGGCCGTTTCGGCACGCACGTAGTTACGCCCATCACTTTGCTCGTGTGCGCGGCGATGCTGCCGGTCATCGGTTCGTCGTGGAACTACCTCAGCCTCGTGGTTGCGCTGTTCTTCTTCGGGATCGCGCAGGGCACGATGGACGTCTGCATGAACGCCAACGGGCTTGCGGTCGAGCGCGCCGGAGCGGGACCGATCATGTCGCGACTCCACGCCACCTGGAGCATCGGCTCGTTTTCGGGCGCCCTCATCAGCGCCCAGGTCGCCTCGATGGGCATCGCCGTCCTGCCGGAGTTATCCGCGATCGGCGTTTTGATGGCCGCGGTCGGCGTCGTCCTCTTCTGGGCGATGCTCCCCGACCGGCATGCCGGCGGTGGCGGGCTTCGACTCCCGACCGGAAGGCTGGCGCTGCTCGGCTGCCTGGCGTTGATCGGGCTGCTGGCCGAAGGCTCGGCGACGGACTGGAGCGGCGTCTACATGCACACGAGCCTGAGCGCGAGTGAGGGTATGGCCGCGCTGGCCGTGGCCACTTTCGCGGGATCGATGGCCGTAGCGCGGCTGGCCGGCGACAAGCTGACCCTGGTTCTGGGATCGAGCCTTCTGGTCGGCGGCGGGGCGGCAGTCTCGGCGCTGGGACTCGGCCTGGCCCTGGGCGTGGCCCAGCCGATAGCCGCGATAGTC
>Ga0182027_10015581_pt1 | contig 10441 bp, 1 predicted proteins | sample 712E1DmetaG_FD_121300 | JGI IMG/M metagenome (GOLD analysis project Ga0182027, IMG submission 121300) | Permafrost microbial communities from Stordalen Mire, Sweden - 712E1D metaG (Illumina Assembly) | ecosystem: Environmental > Terrestrial > Soil > Wetlands > Permafrost | place: Sweden... | reverse complement strand
TGGGAGTTACGCAGGGCAGGCCAGAGTTAAATTTTGCTGGCACTTCCGCTGGCACTCATCTGTGGAAGTTTCCAAAACCTTTCAGTTCCAACTGATTAGGTTTGGAGGCGAGGGTCGGAATCGGTCTTTGAAGAGGCCAAATTCGGATTAAAAATACCAATGTTTACCGGCTAGTCAAGCACTAGGACACCACTAGGATGTCACTAGGCGTTCACTACTTTTTATACACAGTTTTATACACAATCGCTGGGGAAGGGCGAAGAGACTTGTCGCGCGCGGAGCGCCAAAAGGCAGTTTCGCACTCAAGGCAACATAAGAAGGTGCCTGCGAGCGGCAATTGCGGCTTGGCAGCGTAAAATATGGGCCCTCGTGCCTCATGGCGGCGTGAGCATTCTGAAGGTGCGTTGCCCAAGCGTGATTTCCACGGTGGAAACAGTGGACCTGAGCGCGCTGGCTCAAGTTCCGGCCGTGCATGCTTGCCGTACTCAGTTTTTGGGCTTGCATTTAGAAAAGCTTGGCTTTACAACTGCGATACCGTCGAAGTAGGTGCCCCAGTAACAGACAGACTGAACCACCCTGTTTACGGGAAATTCAGAATGGTGTGAAGATGGCGGGCGCCCTAATTCAGACAGATGAAGAATGGAACCCATCACCGGAGGAATCCTATGGAGAACAGAGCTTTCGTAAAAACTGGCGGGCAGTTCAGTGCCGGAGGAATCGTTGCCGCAGCGTGCGCGGTGGTGTTCTTGCTGTGCGCGCCGGCCGTCCGAGGGGCGGGGAGCCAGAGGTTGCACGGTCAGGTACCCGCCGCGGTGGCAAATTTGCGGCCGATGGGACACTTGGCACGCACAAATCATTTGAACCTGGCGATTGGGCTGCCGTTGCGCAACCAGGAAGCGCTTACGAATCTGCTCCGGCAAATTTACGATCCCGCCAGTCCCAATTACCGCCACTATCTGACACCGGAACAGTTCACGGAACAGTTTGGTCCGACGGAAAAGGATTATCAGGCTGTGATCGCGTACGCGGAAGCGAACGGATTCAAGGTGACGGGCACGCATCCCAACCGCACCATCCTGGATGTGCAGGGTTCGTTGGATGTCATTGAGGAGTCGTTCCATGTGACGATGCGCACGTATCACCACCTCACGGAAGCGCGCACATTTTATGCGCCGGATCTTGAGCCGTCGCTTGACCTGGCAGTTCCTGTATTGGGCATCAGCGGCCTTGACAACTATGTCTTGCCGCGTCCGCTGCTGCACAAGATCAGTTCCCCGAATCGGACAACCAACCAGGCCCAGCCTGCTGCCGGCCCCGGCTCCGGTCCGTATGGTGGGTACATGGGAAATGATTTTCGTGCCGCGTATGTTCCGGGCGTGACGCTTACCGGCGCCGGTCAGGCCGTGGGCCTTCTGGAAATCGGATGCGGTTTCTACCAGAATGACATCTCGGCGTACGAGAACAGTTGTCGTCAGCCCAACGTGCCCGTAAGAGCCGTATTGTTGGACGGGTCCGGCGGGGAGCCAGGCATCTTCGGCAACGATGAGGTTTCGCTTGATATCGAGTTGGCAATCGCCATGGCGCCCGGACTCTCAGAAGTCCTCGTTTATGAAGGCTACATCCCGGATGACATCTTGAACCGTATGGCCACGGATAATGTGGCCAAGCAGATCAGCGCTTCCTGGCTTTATTCCGTCGACCCCATGACGCCCCAGATTTTTCTGGAATTCGCCGCACAAGGGCAGTCGTACTTTAATTCGTCCGGTGATGACGATGCCTATCTCGAGGGAGCTATACCCACCTCGGCAGCCGACCCGTATGTCACGGTTGTCGGTGGAACAATGCTGACCACCGCCGGTCCGGGCGGCGCTTGGGTTTCGGAAACCACCTGGAATTTTGGGGATGGGTATGGCAGTGGTGGAGGCTTCAGCTTCGGTTATTTGATTCCGAGCTACCAAACCAACATCGACATGACGGCCAATCAGGGATCGACCACCCAGCGGAACATTCCGGACGTCGCCATGCCGGCTGACAATTGTTACATCCTTTTTGGCAATGGCGGGGGGGGGATGTACGGTGGCACCAGTTGTGCGGCGCCGTTGTGGGCCGGTTTCACCGCCTTGGTCAATCAACGGGCTGCGGCGGCCGGCAAACCCCCGGTCGGCTTTATCAATCCGGCCATCTATGCGATTGGCTCTGGTCCTGATTACACCAACTGCTTCCACGACATCACCACCGGCAACAATACCAACTCCTTATGTCCCACCAATTACTACGCAGTGCCCGGCTACGATCTATGCACCGGTTGGGGGACACCCAATGGGCAAAAACTGATCGACGCGCTGACCATCCCCGACGCCCTTCAAATCACACCGGCCGCTAACCTTGGTGCGTTGAGATTTGTTGGCGGGCCATTCAGCCTGACGAATGGGACCTTCTCTTTGACCAACACCGGGACGAGTTCACTGGACTGGTCCCTGACCAACACCGCCCTTTGGCTCGATGCCTCGCCTGGCGGCGGCACACTGGCGGCCGGCGAAACAACCAATGTAACCATGAGCCTGAATTCCAACGCCTACTCTCTGGCATCGGGTATTTATGCCGCGACAGTATGGTTCAACAATCTGAACCAGAGTAATGAGCAAAGCCGCCAGTTCAGTCTGACCGTGATCAATCCGCCCGAGCCGGCCAACCAGACGGTCATGGCGGGCGGCACGGCGACCTTCAGCGTAACGGTTCCCGGCACCGGCCCTGTCTCTTACCAATGGCAGTTGAACGGCACCAATTCGCCCAACGGCATGATTATTAAGACGGTGGCGGGCAATGGCACTATTGGATATTCCGGAGACTATGATGTGGCCACCGATGCCAGGCTGAATTGGCCTTCTGGTGTGGCTGTGGACGCCTCCGGCAACCTGTTCATCGTGGACTTGGGCAACAACCGCATCCGCAAAGTGGACACCAACGGCCTAATTACGACGGTGGCGGGCAATGGCACTTATACTTATTCAGGTGATGGCGGGGCGGCCACCCTTGCCGGCCTGAATGAACCTCGCGGCGTGGCTGTGGACGCTTCCGGCAACCTGTTCATTGCGGACATAGGCGACAACCATATCCGCAAAGTGGACCCCAATGGCATTATTACGACGGTGGCGGGCAATGGTAAATACGGACATTCTGGCGACGGTGGCGTGGCCACCAATGCCAGCCTGAGTACTCCGTTCGATGTTGCCGTGGACGCCTCCGGCAACCTGTTCATTGCGGACATAGGCAACAACGTCATCCGCAAAGTGGACTCGAACGGAATCATTGCGACGGTGGCAGGCAATGGTAATCCTGGAAATTCCGGAGACTATGGCGCGGCCACCAATGCCAGCCTGAATCAGCCTTCCGGCGTAGCCGTGGATGCCTTCGGCAACCTGTTCATTGCGGACAGGGGCAACGGCGTCATCCGCAAAGTGGACCCCAATGGCATTATTACTACGGTGGCGGGCAATGGCACCAATGGATATTCCGGTGACGGCGGCACGGCCACCAACGCCAGGCTGAACTGGCCTTCCGGCGTAGGCGTGGATGCCTCGGGCAACCTGTTCATTGCGGACATGAGCAACAACCGCATCCGCAAAGTGGACCCCAACGGCATCATTACGACGGTGGCGGGCAATGGGAATAGTGGATTTTTTGGTGACGGTGGGGTGGCTACCAGTGCGAAACTAAACGGACCTTCTGGCGTGGCCTTGGACGCCTTTGGCAACCTGTTCATTGCGGACAGTGATAACAACCGTATCCGGGAAGTATTTTTTAACCCCACTTTAACGCTGAGCAACGTCAGTACCAACGACGCGGGCAATTATACCGTCGTCATCACCAGCTCCTACGGCAGTGTGACCAGCAGTGTGGCCAGTTTGACAGTCGTCTTGCCGTCCGAGCCGGCTAGCCAGATGGTCATGGCGGGCGGCACGGCGACCTTCAGCGTGGCGGCTCACGGCGCCGGCCCTTTCACTTATCAATGGCAGTTGAACGGCACCAATTTGCCCGACGGCCTGATTACAACAGTGGCGGGCAATGGCACTAATGGATATTTCGGAGACGGTGGTGCGGCCACCAATGCCAACTTCGATTGGCCTTTCGGTCTAACCGTGGACACCTCCGGCAACCTGTTCGTTGCGGACACGGACAACGCTGTCATCCGCAAAGTGGACACCAACGGCCTGATTACGACGGTGGCGGGCCTCTACAATAATGGCTATCCTGCTTATTCCGGCGATGGTGGCCCGGCCATCAATGCCTCCATGTTTTGGCCTTACGATGTCGCCGTGGATGCCTCCGGCAACCTGTTCATTGCGGACACAGGCAACGCTCTCATTCGCAAAGTGGACACCAACGGCATCATAACGGCGGTGGTGGGCATCTTCAACGGTGGAGTTGGTGGATATTCCGGCGACGGCGGCGCGGCCACCAATGCCAGTCTGTATTGGCCTTCCGGTGTGGCCGTGGATGCCTCCGGCAACCTGTTCATTGCGGACACGGGCAACAGCGTCATCCGCAAAGTGGACCCCAACGGCATTATAACGACGGTGGCGGGCAATGGCAGACTTGCTTATTCCGGCGATGGCGGCGCGGCTACCAATGCCAGCCTGAATCAGCCTTCCGGTGTGGCGGTGGACGTCTCCGGCAACCTGTTCATTGCGGACACATTCAACAACGTGATCCGCAAAGTGGACACCAACGGCACCATAACGACGGTGGCGGGCAATGGCACTATCGGATATTCCGGCGACGGCGGCGCGGCCACCAATGCCAGCCTGTATTGGCCTTCCGATATAGCTGTGGACGCCTTTGGCAATCTGTTCATTGCGGACACCTACAACAACGTCATCCGCAAAGTGGGCCCCAACGGCATCATAACGACGGTGGCGGGCGGCGGAGTGGACAATCCTGGGGACGGTGATGCGGCCACCAAAGCCAGCCTGAATTGGCCTTCCGGTGTGGCCGTGAACGCTTTTGGCGATCTGTTCATTGCGGACAGGCTCAACAACCGTATCCGGGAGGTGGTGCAGTTTGCCAGTGATCCCACCCTGACGTTGAACAACGTTACTCCGAACAATGCGGGCAATTACACCGTCGTCATCACCAGTCCCTCCGGCAGTGTGACCAGCAGTGTAGCCAGTTTGACAGTCGTCTTGCCTCTCGAGCCGGCCAACCAGACGGTCATGGCGGGCGGCACAGCGACCTTCAGCGTCTCCATTTCCAGCACATTGCCCTTGTCTTTCCAATGGCAAAAGGACGGGATAAATCTGACCGAGAGCGGCAACATTTCCGGTTTGACCACCACCAATCTCGTCTTGACCAACATCGGCGCCAACGCCGCGGGCAATTATACCGTCGTCATTACCAGTCTCTACGGCAGCATTACCAGCAGCATCGTGACGTTGACGGTGGTATCACCCATCGTGTCTCAACCCCAAAGCCTCGTCGTCACCAATGGGAACCGAGCGTCGTTCAGCGTCTCTGTTTCCGGTACGTTGCCCTTGTCTTTCCAATGGCAGAAGGATGGAACGAATCTGACCGAGGGCGGCAACATTTCCGGTTCAACCACGACCAATCTGGTCTTGACCGGCGTCAGCGCCACCGATGCGGGCAATTATACCGTCGTTATCACCGGTTCCTACGGCAGCGAGACCAGCAGTGTGGCGAGTTTGACAGTCGTCTTGCCGCCCGAGCCGGCCAACCAGACAGTCATGGTAGGCGGCACGGCGACCTTCAGCGTACCGGTTCCCGGCGCCGGCCCTTTCACTTACCAGTGGCAGTTGAACGGCACCAACTTGTCCAACGGCATGATTATTACGACGGCGGCGGGCAATGGCACTAATGGATATTCCGGAGACAATGATGCGGCTACCAATGCCAGTCTGAATTGGCCTTCCGGTGTAGCCGTGGACGCCTCTGGCAACGTGTTCATTGCGGACGCGATCAACAACCGCATCCGCAAAGTGGACACCAACGGCCTGATTACGACGGTGGCGGGCAATGGCACTTATGGATATTCCGGCGACGGCGGCGCGGCCACCAATGCCGGTTTGGATACTCCGTTCGGTGTAGCCGTGGACGCCTCCGGCAATCTGTTCATTGCGGACACGGACAACAACGTCATCCGTAAAGTGGACACCAACGGCCTGATTACGACGGCGGCGGGCAATGGCACTTATGGATATTCCGGCGACGGCGGCATGCCCACCGATGCCAGCCTGAGTTTCCCTTCCGCTGTGGCCGTGGACGCCACCGGCAACCTGTTCATTGCGGACACAGGCAACAGCGTCATCCGCAAAGTGGCCCCCAACGGCCTGATTGCGACGGTGGCGGGCAATGGCAAACTTGCTTATTCCGGCGACGGCGGCCCAGCCACCCGTGCCAGCCTTTACTATCCGTATGGTGTGGCCGTGGACGCCTTCGGCAACCTGCTCATTGCGGACACGGGCAACAGCGTCATCCGCAAGGTGGATCCCAACGGCGTCATTACGACGGTGGTGGGCAATGGCACTTACGGATATTCGGGCGACGGCGGCGCGGCCACTCATGCCAGCCTGGATTACCCGCAAGGTGTGGCTGTGGACGCCTCCGGCAACCTGTACGTTGCGGACACGGACAACAACCGCATCCGCGAAGTGGACACCAACGGTCTGATTGCGACGGTGGCGGGCAGTGGCGCTAATGGATATTTCGGCGACGGTGGCGCGGCTACCAATGCCAGCTTGTATTGCCCGCAAGGTGTGGCCGTGGACACTTTTGGCAATCTGTTCATTGCCGACAGGTGCAACGCACGCATTCGGGAGGTGGCGCTTGCCGGTAATCCCACTCTGAGACTGAACAACGTTACCCCAGACAATGCGGGCAATTACACCGTCGTCATCACCAGTCCCTACGGCAGCATTACCAGCAGCATCGTGACGTTGACGGTGGTATCGCCTCTCGTGTCTCAACCCAAAAGTCTCTTTGTCACCAATGGGAGCCAAGCGTCGTTCAGCGTCTCCGTTTCCGGCGCGTTACCCCTGTCTTTCCAATGGCAGAAGGACGGAACGAACCTGAGCGAGGGCGGCAACATTTCCGGTTCAACCACGGCCAATCTGATCTTGACCGGCGTCAGCGCCAACGATGCGGGCAATTATACCGTCGTCATCACAAGTCCCAACGCCTATGGCAGCGTCACCAGCGGTGTGGCCGGTTTGGCAGTCGTGTTACCGCCCGAACCGGCCCACCAGACGGTCATGGTGGGCGGCAGGACAACCTTCGACGTCCCCGTTTTCGGCACCGGCCCTTTCACTTACCAATGGCAGTTGAACGGCACCAATTTGCCCAGCGGCATGATTACGACAGTGGCCGGCATCTATACTAATGATGGTTATGGTGGTTATTCCGGCGACGGCGGCGCGGCCACCAATGCCAGCCTATGTGACCCTACCGGTGTAGCCATGGACGCCTCCGGCAATCTGTTCATTGCGGACACGGACAACGACGTCATCCGCAAAGTGGACACCAACGGCATCATCACGACGGTGGCGGGCATCTTCGATCCTAGTGGTTGGGGTGGTTATTCCGGCGATGGTGGCCCGGCCACCAATGCCTCCATGTTTTGGCCTAACGATGTCGCTGTGGACGCCTCTGGCAACCTGTTCATTGCGGACACGGCCAACGTCGTCATCCGCAAAGTGGACACCAACGGCACCATAACGACGGTGGCGGGCATCTTCGATGGTGGTTCTGGTGGATATTCCGGCGACGACGGCGCAGCCACCAATGCCAGCTTGAATTGGCCTCTAGGTGTCGCTGTGGATGCCACCGGCAACCTGTTCATTACGGACTCGGGCAACAACGTCATCCGCAAGATGGACACCAACGGCATCATAACGACAGTGGCGGGCAATGGCACTTATGGATATTCCGGCGACGGTGGCGCGGCCACCAATGCCAGCTTGGATTGGCCTTCCGGTGTGGCCATGGATGTCTCCGGCAACCTGTTCATTGCGGACACGTTCAACAGCGTCATCCGCAAAGTGGATCCCAACGGCGTCATTACAACGGTGGCGGGCAATGGCACTTACGGATATTCGGGCGACGGTGGCGCGGCCACCAATGCCAGCCTGAATCAGCCTTCCGGTGTGGCTGTGGACATCTTTGGCAATCTGTTCATTGCGGACACCTACAACAACGTCATCCGCAAAGTGGACCCAAATGGCATTATTACGACAGCGGTGGGCAATGGCACTAATGGATATTCCGGTGACGGTGATGCGGCCACCAAAGCCAGCCTGAATTCGCCTTCCAGCGTGGCTGTGGACGCCTCCGACAACCTGTTCATTGCGGACCGTGGCAACAACCGCGTCCGGGAGGTGGCGTTGTTTGCCAGTGATCCTACCCTGACGTTGAACAACGTTACTCCGAACAATTCGGGCAATTACACTGCCGTCATTACCAGTCCCTACGGCAGCGTCACCAGCAGCATCGTGACACTGACGGTGGTTTCGTCACCAATTATTTCCAAAATCATTCGCAACACGGATGGGAGTGTAACGCTTAATCTTCTGACCACGCCGAACACCAACAGTTGTGTCCTCGCGACGACGAATCTGGCAACGCCGGTGGTCTGGGAGCCCATCCACACCAACATCGCCGGGGCCGATGGTTCATGGCAGTTCACTGACATGAACGTCTCCAATTACCCTGTCCGTTTCTACCGCACCTCGACGCCGTAAATCGGGCCACACAACATGGAACCATTGAGTAATGGAGGCGGAGGTCGGAATCGAACAGAACCTAGTCTCCGTTATCTGCCACGTAACTCGTTGAACGTTACGAGGAATCCAGTAACACCAAGCGTAGCAAAGGCTTTTTGCGTTTCAAGAAAAATTAGTCAGTATCCGTTCACTAGCCGTCCACTATCATTCCACAATTTTCCAGTATCATTTTGCTGGAGCTTTTGCTGGAGGTCAGATTGGCAAGCCAAGTCAAGAATCCGCCCGTCCAGGTAGTGGTACGTTTTGAATCCTGCAATCTCACTTTCGGCTTGAATCCACTGGAATCCGGCGCAAGGTTGCGCTATGCCTAAACGCTCAAGCAGGAATAACCACAGAGAAAAACCGTGGCGACAAATAGCGAAAAAAGCATCTGGATTTTTATGGTTGGCAGGAGCGATTTTAAGCATCGTTGCAACGGAGCAAAGTTAAGCGAACGACGGGTTCCAGCCATCAGGAAGTTTGTTCATTTTCCTTGCCGGGGTGGAGGCCGAATTGAACGAGTTTGGCCTTCATGGTGATGCGCGAGATGCCGAGCCACCTTGCGGCTTTGGCCTGATTGCCCCGGGCCTGCTCAATGGCACGGGCGAAGAGTTCGCGTTCGGCGGTTTCAAGCACGCGCGCGTAGGCGTCAGTGATTTCCTCGCGACGCGCGGCGGCGAGCAGTTCGTTCACGTATTCGCCAAAGGGACGCACCGCGGAATACACCTCCCCGCCAGTCTTGCTCAGCGCGGCGCGGACGTGGTCGAGGTTGATGGTATAACCTTGCGCGGCGAGGAGGGCTTTGCGCACCACATTTTCCAGTTCGCGCACGTTACCGGGCCAGGACTGCGACTGAAGGAAGTCCGCCGCTTCGGAATGAATGGACGGACCCGCGTTACCGAGATCCGGGCCATGCTTGCCGAGAAAATAGCGGACGAGGTCGGGAACATCCTCCCGGCGGTGGCGCAATGGCGGCAAGGTGATCGCCACCACATTGAGGCGGTAATACAAGTCTTCGCGAAATTGTTTCTCGCGGATGGCGGTTTCGAGGTCGCGGTGGGTGGCGGCGACAACGCGGACGTCCACCGAAATGGTTTCCTTGCCGCCCAGCCGTTGCAGGGTTTTCTCCTGAAGCACGCGCAGAAGTTTTGACTGCGTACCGGGGGTCAGGTCGCCGATCTCATCCAGAAAGATCGTGCCGTGATCCGCCTGCTCGAAGCGGCCGATCCGCTTCGCGTCCGCGCCGGTGAAGGCGCCGCGTTCATGGCCGAACAATTCGCTTTCCAGCAGGGTTTCGGGAATTGCCGCGCAGTTGATGGCGATGAACGGCGCGTTGGCGCGGTCGCTGTGCTGGTAAATGGCGCGGGCGATGAGTTCCTTGCCCGTGCCGGTTTCACCGCGAATCAGCACGGTGACGGGTTTGGAGGCAACCCGGCCGATTTTCTTGTAGATTTCCTGCATGGCGTGGCTCCGGCCAACGAGCGCATCGCGGCTCGGTCTGGCTTCGCCCAAACCGACCGGTTCGGACATCCGGCGATTGCTGTCGACGGCTTTGCCGACCAGTTCGATCAATTGCGGAATGTCGAACGGCTTGAGCAGATAATCGTAGGCGCCAACCTTCATCGCTTCGATCGCGGTTTCGGTGGTGCCAAACGCGGTGACCAGAATGA
>Ga0182027_10015580_pt1 | contig 10441 bp, 10 predicted proteins | sample 712E1DmetaG_FD_121300 | JGI IMG/M metagenome (GOLD analysis project Ga0182027, IMG submission 121300) | Permafrost microbial communities from Stordalen Mire, Sweden - 712E1D metaG (Illumina Assembly) | ecosystem: Environmental > Terrestrial > Soil > Wetlands > Permafrost | place: Sweden... | reverse complement strand
TCCCTCCGCCTCTCTGGATAAGAGTGCCGATAGGGGCTATTTGATTATGGCGGATAATACCACACGCGAAGAGATGAGTCAATTAAAAAAATCAACCGCCGAGTTGGTAGCGGTTGATTCATGAATTACTCGTTAGTTATCTGACGCGCAACGGAAGCCGATCTTGGGAGAGAAATCTCCGAGATAGGCTGTGCTTCCCACCTGCGCATCCGGATTGGGTCCAAGATCAGAGGCGCGTAGCGAAACGCGAATGTGCGCCGCATCATCCTGCCATGAGCCGCCGCGTAAAACCCGGTTAAAGTAATTGGGGTGTACTCCCGGCCCGGGCGGGTTGACGTTCATGCCCTTGCTGTAATAGGTTCCATCATAATAATCATTAACCCATTGTGTCACGTTGCCGGCCATATCCAGAACACCAAACGGGCTGGCGCCTGCTGGATAGCTCCCTACTTTCGTTGTGTCGCCGGACTGACGGTCGAAATTGGCAAGCGTGTTATCTGGCGCCTGATTACCCCATGGGTAGGTGTTAACGGTACTGCCGCGTCCTGCGTACTCCCATTCTGCCTCGGTGGGCAGATGACGACCGGCCCACTTGCAGTAGGCGTCTGCCTGGCCCCAGGTCACTTCAATCACAGGGTAATCGTTGTAATTCGGATCATTGAAATAACTGGTGCGGGTCTCGGATGTCAGGGCCTGCGGGGGAGTACAAACGCCTTTGTTGACGCAGCCCAGATACATGGCATTCGTGACATCAAATTTGTCTATCCAGAAGGAAGGCATCGTGACCTTATGCACCGGCTTTTCTACGTCACTAGCGTTTGGATCCATTCCTCCCATCTGGAATGCGCCCGCCGGGATGTATACTTCCGTCATGCCGTCCGTGGAAGTACGCGTTGAGCCAGCGGCCTGATTTCCTGAAGGGGCTGCAGTGGCATTTAATGCAATAGGCGTACTGGTTGGAATTGCAGTTGAAACGGCGATAGGTGTGGGTTGTGTCCCACCGCCTAGTTGACAAGCAGTGCTGATCAACATAAGCACGGCTAGTATGGGGAATAATTTTTTCATCGTAAGCCTCCTTTGCTTCGATTGCTATTTATGAGTATACAGGAATAGTACTAAATTCCTATCCCCCAAAAGTCATATTTTGGTCAAAAAATGAGATTTTGTGTTACCAATCGAATAGCTTTGGCATATAATGCTATATGGAAAGGGAAGATTCTTATGCTATCTTCTTCATCTTTGGACATGGGAAGCGCTTTACGCGTATTTGTGGTTTGTGATCAAGATGCGACCGCTCCGATTTGGGGATATATCATTCGAGAAAAGGGCTTGGTTGCTATTTTGGAAACATCCGTTCAAAGGGCGATGGAACGCTCCATGGAGGAGATTCCGGATTTGATCGTGATTGATGTCAACGCATCTCACGCGCAACGGATGGAATTAGCCAGGAAATTTCGTGCGCTAAGCACCAGCCCGATTCTTCTTTTTTTACCGACGAATAATGAAGCGGACATTCTGGAAGCTTATCATAACGGGGTGGATGAATGTGTTGTAAAACCGATCAGCCCGGCAATCTTTTTGGCGAAGATCATGGCTTGGACGCGCCGGAGCTGGGCGGTTCCGATGAGTCCGGTGCGGGCAGGCAAGTTGAAACTGGATCCGGCTCGACGGTTCGCGATTGAACCGAATGGGAACGAGATCAAGCTGACAAATTTGGAATTTCGTCTCATGCATTTGTTGATGAGCCGCCCGGGTTATATTTTTAAAAACGAAGAGATCATGCAGACCGTTTGGGGCATGGCCGGAGATCTGGCAGTATTGAAAAATGTCATTTATCGTTTGAGAAAAAAATTGGAGCCGGAGTCCAGTAAACCATCTTATCTCATCCAAACCTGGCCGGGCGGATATAGCTTTCAAGAAACATAAAGTGTTTTACGGACTGCAAGGCGGGCTTGATGGATATGTAGGTGCAATATAAGTATTGACGGCTTTCTCTGCGTCGCAATAGTTGGGGTGGACTTTAAGCGCCTTGTTCCAATCGGCCAGCGCACCGGCTGTGTCCCCCTTGCTTAGAAGCCCATAGCCATGCCAGAGCAGAGCCTCCTCTGAGTACTCACCGGAAATCAAACTATAAGTTTTTTCTGTGATCTGAAGCAGATAATCTATTCGGCCCGCATTATAGTACGCATAGAAAGGCCAGAATTGATAGCGTGTCATGCGTTGAGGCAGGCCGATGGTAAAGGCTTTATCAAAAGCCTGGGCCGCTTCGTTGTACCGCTCAAAATAAACGAGACTGCTTCCGAGGTTGAACCAAGCGAAAGCATCGTTTGGATTTGCCGTGACGGCGGCTTGGGAAATCGCCAAGGCGTTTTGCCGGTTTTGATCCGGGTCCCAGTTTGCTCCGAGGATCGATTTAATTTCCGCTTCATCCTTGGGCAGGTAAATGACCATGTATAAATAGTTAAAAGGTTTCCAATCCACCATCAATCTATCATATGGGATTTTTTGATCGGGTCCGCGCAGCGGATCTTGAGCAGTAAAGACTTTCGCGTTGTCATCATAACCGGTGATGAGTATATAATGCGCATCCCATAAATCATCGTTGGGACCGTTTGCATCTTGCGGATCAAGCTTTGACGCTTCTTCTATAATTATTGGATCATTAGCGGCCAGAAGTCCTTTGAGTAAATTGACATCGCCAGCCACACGGAATTCAGCGCGCAGCCAGCCTGCTTGATTCAAAACGAAATAACGAAGTTCATCCGGATTGACATTGCGATCCTGCGGAACCGGTTTGATGATTTTGGCAATATCATCTTGAGTCCCCTGCCAGCCGTACATGCGAAGGGCCATTGTCAGCGTGGCGGGACCGCAATTGTTGATTCCTTGCAATTCGTATTTTGGATCCGGCAATGAAACCTGTGCTGGCAAAGGCTGGGGAGTCGCGCTGGGTGTAATCGCAAGAGAAGTTGGAATGACTGGAGAAGTTGCGGTGAAAGGAATAGAGGTAAAAGTCGCAAATGGGGTGGATGGCAGGGGCGTAGGCATTTTACCAACGGGATCGATTGTATTCTGAACGTATGTACTCCAAACCATCATCCGCCATTCGAGACGGTTTTTGATGGCGGGGATTTGATAGATTGCGGCGGCGAGTCCGATCAATATCACCAAACCTGCGAAGGCAAAAAGCAATTTCTTCTTAAGCATGAAGAAAAGTGTACCAGATTTGAATAAGCGGTTTCTTAAATAAAAACGCCGCTGTTTTGCAACGGCATTTCAACGAAGATTCTGGATTAGTGGTGAAACAATATCTGAAAAACCACCGCGCCGCAGGCGGACACTGCGCAGCATAATACAAGGCAACCAATGCCGATGGTCCACCCATCCATTTTCAACCGCGCACGCGCTCGAACAATTCGCTCATCGGTCGTAAGTCCGATATCGGCACAGCCAGGTTTTTGGTGCGCGTTTGATCATATTGAAATACGCGGCTTCCTTGGTGGATCAAACCGGCGCGGCGCCGAAATTCTTCGCGCGCGATCCAGCCTGTCAGATAAATATCCATGCCATATACCCAGATGTTACTCCACGCAATGGACTCGATTAAATAAGTTTCCTTGCGCGCTGGAGAATGAATTCCGAGCCGCGCTTTTGGTTTGGATTCGACGTGGATATAGGCCAGCGAATAAAAATCTCCATCTGCCTCGATGCGTGTGCGCGGCGGAAGTTCAAGTTTGCGCGTAATAAATTCCCGACCCGAATCCTGCCCGCCGATTTCAAGCCTCAGCGTTTCATCCGATTCGGATTTCAATACCAGCGGCCCAAGCGGAATCCAGGCATGCGGACGCGTCCATGTTTTGGGCATGGTATGAATGATATAAATCGGCTGACTCGCGCCCATGGCTCTTTGTAAATCATCCGGTGAGGCGGCAACGAGTCCGGTGAGAAACGCGAAGAGATAGAGATCGTTATCCGAGTGACTGTCCGCAGAATACTGATCGAGCGGAACCAAAGCCGGGGCTTTGAGAATCAACCCCGGGTCCGTACGAAGCGAAGTGATTTGAGTCCGATGCGAAACGAGAAACGATTTGATATCGCAACGATGGCCGCCCAGCGAAACGTCATAACGGTCCGGGTCGGTAAACGGCGTCGCGCCTTTGATGTCGAATGAAATGTTTTGTTGCGTAAGATAACGTCGAAATGCCAGTTCCACTGCCACGCCCGCGACAATGCGGCGGAGACGGTCGAACGGTGAGCCGCCCATGCGATCATATGTGTGGGGCAATGAACGGCTTGCATATGCGATACCGCCTTCGGTTAGATCGGAGGTATAAGGGATGCGAAGCAAATCGGAAGCGGTAATCATAAGATGCCCGGCCAGAGTTTTCTATATCAATGATTCTTTCGTTAAGATTCGTGTTGAAATTGTTGGAGTGCGCATTTGGACTTGTTTCCAAACCAGGAAGCCAATGGTCAGCGTGTTTAAGACAGCGGCAATTTGCGTCAATAGAGGCGGGGCATTGAAGAGAAATACAATATATGCCAACGAGGAAATGATTTGATAAAGGATCGGCAAAAACCATAACTCCGGCATATAGAACGCCGCGAGCAGCGAAAAAATATCCGCAGGATAAAAATAGCGATCATGCATTTTCGGTAACACAAAAGGAACAAGCGCTACCGAGACCAGGCCCATCAGGAGGATCATGCTTTGATTAAGATCGGATTTTGTCCGAGCATTGAACCAAATCCAACAACCGACGATCAGTGCGGCGATAATCAAACCGACGATGGTTCCCGGAGTGGACGGAACAGCGGACATGAAGACGTATAAATTGGGTGCGTTCATTGATAGTTCTTGGAACATGTTTGCCTGTGATGAATAAATTGTAAAAATTCCCAGCAAGGGCCGCCCCAGCAGGAAGGCAGGCAGATCAAGCAATATGTATAGCAGCGGCACTATAAGAAAATATTGCCATGCAATGCGCTTCCTGAAAAACAGGATTGCAAGTAGAGGCGCGATGAAGATTGCCTGTGCTTTGATCGTGATGGCTATTCCGAATGCAATGACTCCCAGCAATGGTTTATCGGTCAAAAGATAATACAGGCATACCACCAGGAACAAAGTATATAACGCGTCCGCCTGCCCCCATAAACTGCTGTTCATCATGATGGTTGGCAGTACCCAAAAGAGAACGCTTGCCAATAAAGGTTTTAAGCCTGTCGGATATTTGAGCGCCACGATCCGATAGACCAAAACCGCATTAATGACATCTTCGATAATGGAGATAAATTTGATGGCTGCCACACTGGGCAGGTAATTCGAAGTGAGCGTTGCGAGCCATAGAAGATAAAGATAGGGCGGTGTGTAATCGGAAAAGTTCGTGCCGATGGCTTGTATGCCGTGGGTCTTGAGGAACTCATACCATGGGATATAGGCCGCATACATATCTCCAGAGATGGCTGGCAGAGCTATGCCGCGAAATATAATTCCGATGACGAAAAGCAGAACGATGCCGCTAAACCTCAAAGGAGAAGGCAATCTTTTCATGTCATCCTTTTTTATTCTTCATTTCTGAATTGCAGACAATAATGATGAAATGTATTGCTGACCCACGCGCTTCCCAACCCGAACGGCGCGAGCGGCTGATTATCCTGACACCAAATCTTTTCATCCTTGAGTGTATACACTTTGCCAAGCTCGCGCGCCAAGTCCCATGCCAGCGGATAAATCTTTCCACCTTTCTTTATATTCTTGACGATGATCGTGAGATACGCTTTCTCACGCAATAAAGGTTTTAATCCCACATAAATTGAAACCAGTTTTTCGAGAAACATTTCGTAATCGTGGATATTGCCCACATCCTTTGGATCATCGGAATAAAAGACATCCAATTCGGAAGCGGCGCGGCGCTTCTTTTGAGTTGAAGAACCTTTGGCGTGAAGCATATCCCAATACGGCGGCGAGGTCAAAATATAATTAATGGCTGGCAGCTCAAAGTCAATGGCAAGAGCCGCATCGCCCCTGATGATTTCGGATCTTAGATTCTTGATTGAATCACCCAGTGCAGTGCGTTCGTCTTCGATGATCTGTTTCGCGATCTTAGCATACTTTGGATTCAATTCGATGCCATAGGAATTGCGTCCGGCGCGCAAAGCCGCTACCAGCGTGGACCCTGTTCCGGCCATCGGATCCAAAACCGTCTCACCCTTTTTGGTGAAGAACTCGATAAATTCCTGTGCCATCGTCTCTGGAAATTTGGCGGGATGAACGAGCACACCTTTTCGGCGCGGCGGTGGATTATGGATGAACCATGATTTTTGGAATTTGAGCCATGTCTTCGGATCGAGATTGTTGAGTTTGTTTGGCATGATCTTTTCGAGAAGAGTTTATAAAGATTAGGGGCGAGGCGTTTTTGTCGGCGGTGAATAGTTTACATCATAAACCGTTAAATCGGAAAAGGTGACCGCGACCGGCGTATCCGCGACCGAGTGAGCGAAGACGCCAATCGTCCCGCTGGGATAATTTTTGTCGTTCACGCCGAACTGATAGCGGCCATTCAGAAAGAAGCGCAAATCCGATCCGACAGCCCATACGCCCATGCGCACTTCCCCGGGCGCGCCTGTTGGAACATCGCCGCTGGGAATGGCAGACAGAAGAAGTTGATGTGAACTGGGATTGACGCGATCGAGCCGCAGTGTGCCGTTGCACATCAAAGCCAGACGATAATAAGCAATCGCCGAAGCGCGCACGAGAAGCCCATATTCATCCTGTCCTTTGCACAGACTTGGATCCGCGGTCAATTCGGCGTAGAAATCGTTAAGGACTAATTCCTTGCGCAAGCTGAAGATATAAACACCGGGCCCAACTGCTAACGTTAGATGGTTATCGTTGATGGCCGCGCTGCCTTCATCCGATGAAGCGATATTCCATAAATCAGGCGAAGAGAAATCATCGGTGAGGCTGATCGCGCCAATGCCGGGTTTTTGTTCGGGCGTTGGAATTTGAGTGACCAACGCTTGAGGCGTGGGCGTGGCCGATGGCGGGAACCAGACCAGGGTCGGCGAAGGAAGCGGCGTTTCCGTTGCGGTTGAATCGATGAGGAGAGAATCGTTTTCCGCGTTGGCACAACCGGTCAACATCAATGCGGATAAAAAGATGAGCAGGATTCGATTCATATCAAAACTCATAAGCTGTTGTACAATAAATCAGCGTTCCCATTCTAGCATACAAGGAGCTGCGATGACTCTTAAAACTGTGCTTGTGACCGGCGCTTGCGGTGAGATCGGCCAGGCGTTGGTGCAGGAATTGTCGAAGCGCGGGGATTATCGCATCGTGACGGAGGACATGATGCCTCTGCCTGAAACCATCAAGGCTTTATCGGCGGAGCATGTACAGGGGGATTTGGTTTATAAAGTCAAGACTTTTTATGATTATGACTTCGATATTATTTTTCATCTGGCGGCTTCACTTTCCTCGAAGGCCGAAGTGGCAACGGAAGAAGCGCATCGCATCAACGTCGAAGGGACGATGCATCTGCTGATGCTGGCGGCGTATCGTTCCGAGAAATATGGAAAGTCCGTCAAGTTTTTATTTCCAAGTTCCATCGCGGCGTATGGGATATCGAACCTTGACGTGAAGAAATCTGCGGGAAGCGTGAAAGAGGATGAATACAACACGCCTCACACGATGTATGGGTGCAATAAACTTTATTGTGAAAAACTCGGGATGTATTACAGCCGTTATTATGGACAGCGCCATTTGGATCCAGACCCGCCGTTCATGCTGGACTTTCGCGCGCTCCGTTTCCCGGGCCTGATCTCCGCCTTTACGCTTCCCAGCGGCGGGACGAGCGATTACGGCCCCGAGATGCTCCATGCCGCGGCGCAAGGGAAACCTTATTCATGTTTCGTGCGCGAAGATACGAAGATTTCATTCATGGCCATGCCCGACGCGATCAAGTCGCTATTGATGCTGACCGATGCGCCGCGCCAAAACTTGAGTCATATTATTTATAACGTCGCGGCGTTTGCTTTGACGGCGGGCGAATTCCGTGACCGCGCTCTCCGGGCTTTCCCCGGCGAAAAAATCACCTTCAATCCGAATCCGAGGCGGCAGGGTATCGTCGACTCGTGGCCGGAAGACGTGGATGACTCGCTGGCTCGCAAGGATTGGGGTTGGAAACCCGATTACGATGAGGATGCGTTTTTCGATCAATATTTCCTGCCGCAAATCCGCAAGCGATATGGAATGTAAAGCTATGGAGCAGAAGATTTTGATTCTGTTATAATCTTCGACGATGAAACTCCGCCTTATAATCATTGGCAGCATCTTTATTGCTCTTCTAATATTTGCGTTGTCGCTTCCCGCACAAGCCGCGCCTGTTTCTCAAGGCGCACAGCCGCCACCGACCAACACACCGAATCCGAACGGAAATATTTATTACAAAGTTCAGCCCGGTGATACTTGTCTTCGGATCGAATATCTCTACAGCCTCAGCGATACACAACTTCGCCAGCTCAACACCAAATTGGATGCCAATTGCACCTTGAGCACTGGCGATTTGCTCCTCATGGGAATTGGTGCATCTATCAATCCCACGCCGACGCTGGGCCCATCACCCACGCCTTTGCCTCCCACAATTACGCCCACGCCGTTCAGCGGAACAACCCAGATTTGTGTTTCGCTCTTCAACGATCTCAATGGCGATGGGCTGCATGAAACCACAGAGCCGATGATTCCCGGCGGCGCGATCAGCGTGACCGAGAAAAGCGGGAAATATTCCAAAACGTTTCCCACCTTGGCCGGAACGGACCCCATTTGTTTTACGGATCTGCCTGCAGGCGACTATAACATCAGCGCGGCCATCCCGGATAATTACAATCCAACCATGGCGTTGACCTACACGTTGCAAGTCAATGCGGGAGACAGCGCGTACGTGGATTTCGGCGCGCAATCCAAAGACACAACCGTTGCCCAGCCGGAAAATAAACCCAGCACATCACCGATTTTGGGAATCTTTGGAGGTCTCCTTTTACTGGCCGGTCTTGTACTTGGATGGTACGCACTTCGCTTGCGCCGGCCTGCCAGCAAGCTTAAAGACAGCGGATTGTCGAAAAGATAAATCGAACGGGACATTCAATTGAATGTCCCGTTTATTGTTTAGCCTATCGGATGCCTCATCCTTTGCCCGCCAATGAGATGCAGGTGCATGTGAAATACGGTTTGTCCGCCATGAGAACCGGTATTGACGATGATGCGATAACCGCTTTGATGAATATTTTCCTGCGCTGCGATCTGGCGCCCGACCAAAAACATGTGACCGATCAATGGTTCATCCTCAACCTGTAATTGATTGACGGATTCGATATGTCTGTTCGGGATGATCAAGATATGGGTCGGCGCGACCGGATGAATGTCGCGGAACGCCGTCACTTGTTCATCCCGATAAACAATGGATGCCTTGACTTCATCATTAACGATTTTGCAGAATAAACAGTCGGTCATGGCATCGGCCCGTCTTTCGGCGCGCAAACGATGTTGTAGTATTGCATCTCGACCGCTTTGTTCTGTTGGGCATAGGCCGCGGCGGCACTACTGATCGCACGTACTGTGCCAAAGTGTTGATAAGCATCCGTATCCCAGTAACGAGGTAGAAGCATCAAGGGATCACCAGCAGAGCCTTCGGCAATCAAATCCGGGCGCTGCGGATCCGCCTGATCGGCTTGAGGCACCCAATTGAACATCACAGGCCCACGTGGGAAATCTGTAAAACCAATAGAATAACCGACCTGTCGGGCGACTTGAACGGCCTTAGGTGTGAATCCTCCCAGAGGCCAGATATAGGCAACCGGCGCTTTTCCAAAATATTTTTGGATGTTGTTGATCGAGCCTTGCAACTCACTAAGTATGAATTCATCTGTCGAACTTGAACTGATAGGAATGTTATGAATCACGCCATGCGCTTGATAAATAACCCATCCTTGTTGTGCAAGTGCGACATTCTGTGCAAGATATGGATCACTTCCACCGAACCCACTGATCCAAGCATTGATAACGGGCCACCCCCACTTTTTATAATAGGGGAGAAAATGGTCGGTAAAGTTTTGGGCGGTATGGCGATCATCTTGAATCATCAAAGCAGAAAGTTGAGGAATCTTGGCGTTGTTATACATGAAACCCGTCATTTGCTGCATGCTTATGGCCGTAAAGCCTCCACTATGAAGGCCATCCATTAATTGATTGAAATCATGAACGCTTATATCATAGGGATTTACTGGAGTGCCTTGATCAATGCCGTGAATCATTATCACCATCACAATCGTGCCCGGCGCGGCATTGGTGGAAGTCCACTTGGCTTTGAGATACTGACATTCATCATTGATGTACGTATGCGGCGTATCCAGCGGATTGAGTGCGGTGGTGGTAAAAGTTGCGGGC
>Ga0182027_10015579_pt1 | contig 10442 bp, 10 predicted proteins | sample 712E1DmetaG_FD_121300 | JGI IMG/M metagenome (GOLD analysis project Ga0182027, IMG submission 121300) | Permafrost microbial communities from Stordalen Mire, Sweden - 712E1D metaG (Illumina Assembly) | ecosystem: Environmental > Terrestrial > Soil > Wetlands > Permafrost | place: Sweden... | reverse complement strand
TCGGCATGGGTTCGGCTCACACCGTGGCAGGCCTCGCACGAAAGCGTCTTGTGCGCATCCCCGGCGAGCGCGTGCAGGATGTCGGAATGACACTCGTCGCACGCCTGCTTGCCCGCGTAAACCGGAGTTCGCGCCGCCAGCTCCTCCAGCGCCGCGCCGCGATACCAGCCATATTGCCGGAATGTCGGCGGCGTCAGGAACGCGCGAGCCACCATGTAGGACCCGACGATGGCCAATGTCAGCAGCACCAGCCGAAGGATCTGAGGCGGCATGTGAAATCGGCGCATGAGCGTTGGCCCTCTGAAATCGCTTCTCTGGTTGAAAAAGGGGTGCCGCCCAGGACAAGACACCTTCCTGTCCAGCGGGGCCGGCAATCCCCTCTGCCTGTCCGCCCGAATTACTTCTGAAAAGCGCGGACGTACTGGACCAACGCCTTGATCTCGTCGCCGGACAAATCTCCGAAGGACTTCATCAGTGTCTTGTCGTCCTTGTCCTTGATGCCTTCCTTGATCGCCTTGGTCGCGGCGTCATCCTTGATCTCCGCCTGAACCTTGGCGTCGGTGAAATCCTTCACGCCCAGCTTCTGGCCGATCTTCGTCTGCCCCTTGCCGTCGGCGCCATGGCACTTCGCGCACAGCTTGTCCCAATTTTCCTTCGCGTCCCCCGCCGAGGCCGGCAGCGCAGCCGCGAAACCAACGATTGCTGCAAGTATGATTGCTTTCTTCATATTCATTTATTCCAACTCGGTTAGGCATCGGTCGGCGCTCAACGTGCGCCTGCGTTCCTCAGCAGAGTCAGCCAGCCGCCGAAACCATACTACCCATGTTTTGCCCAATGCTTCACATATCTTGTTTCGGTTAGGATAAGTTTTGTTGTGTCCAGGCTTCCCAGGCCCGGGCGTCACCCGCTTTCCCTTCGGCGCGAACGGGGCGATGGGTGTCTCCGAGCCAAGGGGCGGGGCGTTGCCGCGACCCCGCCGACGCCCCGTTTGGGGCAAATCAGTTTCACTGAACGGACCCTCTGTTTGCCGGGGTCGGGCGGCGCTTGGAACTCTCCTGCAAAAAATGTCCAATTTTTGACAAGCACTGTGTAGTCCAAGAGTGACACGGCCATTAAGTTGCCTTAACGATTGTGGAAGAAGTAAGTCAACATACCAGCATAGCGAGTCATTCAGCGGAGAAGAAGAAAACACGCATCCTCGCCCGGATTTTTCCGGCCCAGGAAACCGCCTTTGGATGTCCGCGCGATTTCCTGGACAACCGCTTTGTATATGTCGTGGTTTCAGCCCGCGCCCGCGGCCTTTCCGTGGGCGTGAATATGAACCCGGACAAGAAATGCAATTTTGGATGCGTCTATTGCGAGGTGCATCGCAATGAGCCGCCGCGGGAATTGCGCCTGGGGGCTGAGGCGATGGCGGTGGAACTGAAGAAGACGCTGGGCATGGTCCGCGAAGGCAGCCTGCGCGAGCGGCCCTGGTTCCATGCTCTGCCCGATGAACTGCTGCAATTGCGCCACGTGGCGTTGAGCGGCGACGGCGAACCCACCTTCTCGCCCAACTTCGCCGAAAACGTGCAGGCGGTCGTCCATATCCGGGCCTTGGGCGGCGTTCCATTTTTTAAACTCGTGCTGATGACAAACGCGACGGGCATCGACCAGCCTCAGGTTCAGGAAGGCCTCAAGTTTTTCACCAACTCGGATGAAATCTGGGCCAAGCTCGACGGAGGCACGCAGGCGTACGTGAACAAAGTGAACCGGATGAACGTTCCGCTGGAGAAAGTGCTGGCGAACATCCTGATGCTCGCGCGCCACCGGCCCGTCATCATCCAAAGCCTGTTCCCGTCCATCGGCGGCGAAGAACCGCCTCTGGAAGAAATCGAACAGTACGCCCAACGCCTCAAGGAATTGAAATCCCAGGGCGCCCAGATTCCGCTGGTGCAGATTTACTCGGCCACGCGCCCCACACCGAATTCCGGGTGCGGCCATCTGCCGCTGAAAACATTGTCGCGGATCGCTCAGACCGTGCGCCAGGTGGCGGGTCTGAAAGCGGAAGTTTTTTAGAATCTCCGGCCGAAAGGCCATTTTCCCACTCCCGGCCTGCGTCTTCCAAGCCGCAGGCCGGATCCTCCTCACCCCGAACAGTTGTCTTGCCAATTTGCCTTCCGCAGCTACAAATGCGGCTGCTTGACAACGATCGAGAAACCCGGAGTGGTCCCCAGGACATGGGTGACGAGGGGTGTGCCGTGGCTCGCGGGAGCGGGCGGGCTTCTGGTTTATTGTCTCACGCTGAACAAGTGGGTCTCTCTGCTTAATCTCGGAACCGTGACGCGGATTTCAGGATGGGGCTGGCGGCCGGAGCTGGGACAGCCCCTCGCCTGGATCCTCCTCTACCCGTTTCGATGGCTTCCCGAACCGGCAATCCCCCCGGCTTTGAACTTGTTTGCCGCGGTATGCGGCGCGCTGGTGCTGGTGGTCCTGGCGCGTTCCGTCGCGCTGTTGCCGCAGGACTTGACTCCCGAGGACCTCCTCCGCCAGCGACCGCCCGACTCGATTCTATCCACACCCAGCGCCTGGATGCCGCCTGTCCTGGCGGCAATCCTTTGCGGCTTGCAATTGAGCTTTTGGGAGCACGCGACCTCGGCCAGCGGAGAGATGATCGATCTGCTGGTGTTCGCCTGCGTCGTGCGATGCCTGCTGGAGTATCGGATCGACCGGAACGAATCCTGGCTTTGGCGCTGCGTGTGCCTGTATGGCGCCGGGATGGCCAACAACTGGGCGCTGGCAGGATATCTGCCGGTTTTTCTCGCGGCGATTGTGCGCGTCACCGGCCTGCGTTACGTGTTGAACCGCCGATTTGCGGCACGCATGGCGCTCTGGAGCCTGGCCGGGCTGAGCCTGTATCTGCTGCTTCCGGCGCTGCAGGGGTTTTCGTCTCATGGGCGGATCGGCTTTTGGACGGCGCTGAGGCTCCACGTGGGGTCTCAAGTGATCGCGCTCCTTTCCCTGCGCAGGCCGGTGTTCGAAGCGCTGGCATTGGTGTCCCTCGTGCCGTTGCTGGTCCTGTCGATTCGTTGGAAGTCCCACACGGTGCAACTCGGCGATGATACGCCGTTGGGAATTCTTGTCACCAAGGCCACAGGCCACTTCGTGCACGGTCTGTTCCTGCTTCTTCCGATCTGGATCGCGCTGGACCCGGTCTTCAGCCCGCGTCATCTCGGACTCGGCACGCCAATGCTGACCTATTACTACATCTGCGCCCTGGTGTTCGGTCATTGTGCGGGCTACTTTTTGCTGCTCCAGCCGGGCGGGAACCGGAAGTGGCTGTCAAAGGCGCCGGCGGCGGCCGGCTGGGTGCTGCTGGCTGCCCTGCCCCTGGCTTTGGCTTGCAGGAACCTGGAGCCGATTCACACGACAAACGGGCCCGGCTTGCGGAACCTCGCGGGGCAGCTTTACTCGGACCTGCCATCCGGCAGATGCGTGGTTTTAAGCGAGGATCCGCGGCAGCTTTTTTTGCTGCGGGCCGAGCTGGGCGGTCAGCGCGACGGCAAAGATCCCCTTCTCCTGGATACAACCTCGCTGCGATCGGCCCAATATCGAAACAGGATGGCCGGCCGATTCAAGTCGAGATGGCCGGAGCCCCCGCCAACGAATGAAGTGGCAACGTCGGAGGCGGCGGAGATGCTCAGCCTGGTTTCCCGGTTTGCGGCGCGGGAGCCGGTCGTCTACCTGCACCCCAGTTCTGGCCTTTTCTTCGAATCCTTCACGGACCAGCCCCGAGGATACGTTCATCGCCTGGAGCCTCGCCCCGCCGGAGACGAGGTCGCCGTCTCCCGGCTGCCGGAGGCCGTTGCGGCCACCAACGAGGAGACTTGGGAGCGGCGCTGGACAAACGGGCTGGCGGCTCTCGCCATGCGCACCAAAGAGAAACCGCATTATGTTCCGCAGTGGGCGGGACTGCCTTTCCGATTTCTGCGGTTGAAGACCGAGCAAAACCCGTCCGCCTCGTTCCTCGGGGTCGTGTCTTCCAAATCCCTGGATGATTGGGGAGTCCAGTTGCAGCGACTCGGACGGTGGCAGGAAGCCGGAGGATGGTTTCAAAGGGCGCTCGATCTGAATCCTGACAACCTGGCCGCCCGGATCAACGTGATTTTCAACGAGCGGGGCCGGCGGGGCGAGAGCAACCGGCTCGACGCCGCCGCGGTGGAGCTCCAGTTTCGCGGTCTGTTTGCCAGGCTCGGCGACTGGGTGGAGATTCTCGACGCCAACGGCCCCGTGGACGAGCCGACGTTTCTTTTCAGAACGTCCCGCCTTATGCTTCTGGCCGGGCACAATCGCCAGGCCGCCGCCGGGTTCATGCGTTGTGCGGAACTGGCGCCAGACTGGATGGCGCCAAAGGTGTGGCTGGCGCGCGGCTATCTCCGCCTGGGCAACTTCGCCGAAGTCCTGACTCTTACGGACCAGATTCAGAGCTCCGGCCATCCCCTGAGCGGCGCCGGTCTGGCCGAACTCCAGGACTGCAGGGCGACGGCGATGCGCGCGCTGGGACAAACCAACGAAGCGGCGGTGTTCATCGAGGGATTCCTCAGCCGATACCGGGAGCAAAGCGAGGTCCTGTCGGGCGCCGCCGACCTGTATGCACAGAGCGGGCAGTGGGAACAGGAGCTGGCCCTCCTGGATGAGATGCTCCGACGCGATCCGAACCGTGCCGGGTTGCTCTCGAGAAAGGGCTTCGTCCAATTGCAGCTCTCGCGGCCCGACGACGCCATCGTCACCCTGACCAAGGCCCTTTCCCTGGCCCCTTCGGATGCCGAGGCCCGTCTTCTTCGGGCGGTTTCCTATTTGCGCGCCGGCCAGCTTGATCCGGCCTGGGACGATTACCAGGAGTTGCTTAAGACTGGCGAGAACTCGAGAAACGCGCTGTTTGGGCTGGGCACAGTCGCCTGGCGCAAGCACGACACCAACTCGGCCGTCGAGTTTTACCAGCAATTCCTCTCCAATGCCATCCCCCGCTCGCGGCAATCCAGGATTGCCCTGGACCGGCTTCAGCAACTGAAGGAGGGTGGCACGCCGTGACGCCGTCAGCCGCGGTGTTGATGCCGCCGGAAATGTCTGCGGCGGTATAAATAGGTGCGCCACATTCTCCGCACGAGATAGCACCCCAGGATTAAGAGTGGAATGGTTGTGAACAGAACAATCGGGTCGTCTGAAAGATCGAATCCGTACCGCATGGAATTTGAGCTCCTGTTGAGTTGGTTTTACTTCTGATTAAGGAAAGATAATACACGTTTTGCCATACGCATCAAGGCATTTCCTCCACATGGGGTTTCCGGAATTCCACGGGCGGCGGCAGTCAGTATTAACCCGCGGGGCGCCCGAGGCCGCGCGCAGCGCGGCGCTACCATCAGGGTCATGGCCCGAAATAACACTTGCGCCGGAGCCATTGGCTTTCTATATTGCGCGCTCTTTTTTGAGAAAGCTGATTTATGCGACGTCCCAAAGGCATCAAGACCAAAAAGTCCGTGGCCAAGCGATTTAAGATCACTGCCGGCGGAAAAGTCCTGCGCGCGCGCGCCGGAAAACGGCATCTGGCGGAAACCAAAGTCCCCAAACGCCGTCGCGCCCTCCGAGGCACCACCACGGTGCATCCGACCGATATGTATCGCATCACACAGAGCCTGCCGTTCAGCCACCGGGGTTAATTCGCGGCCATCCACTTACACCTGATTTATGCGAGTTACAAACGCCGCAGCCTCCCGCAAACGCCGCACCCGGATGATCCGAGCCGCCAAGGGCTACCGGATGCGCCGCTCGAAACTTTACCGCTATGCTTCTGACGCGGTCGATCACGGCCGCAAGTATGCCTATCGCGATCGCCGCCGCAAGAAGCGCACTTACCGCTATCTGTGGCAGATCCGCATCAACGCCGCCGCCCGGGCGGCCGGATTGACCTACAGCCGGTTTATGGAAGGCCTGAAGGCCGCGAAGTGCGCGCTCGACCGCAAGGTCCTCGCGGACATCGCCGCCACTGACAACGCCACCTTCCTCGAACTGGTCAAAGTCGCCCAAGGCGCCCTCAAAGCCAAAGGCGTGAAGGCCTGACGGGGCGTATCTCTCAAATCTCAAATCTCAAATCTCAAATTTGAATGGACGGGCGGCCAGCAATGGCCGCCCGCTTTGCTTTCCATGGGAACATCGCCAAAAAGTCTTTCCTTCTTTGTGTTCTTTGTGTCTTCTTGCGGTTAAGCTTCGCAACACTTTTATGGCTGGTTTTACTGATCAAATTGAACCATTGAAACAGGCGGCGCTGGCGGAGTTGAAGGCGGCGCCGGACCTCGCCGCGCTGGAACAAACCAAGGGCGCATGGATTGGCGCCCACGGCAAGTTCACGGCGTTGATGAAACAGCTCGGCACGCTGCCGAAGGAAGAGAAACCGGCCGCGGGAAAAGCGATCAATGCCGCCAAGATCGAACTCGAAACCGCGCTGGCCGAACGCCGCGCCGAGATTGAACTCGAGGCGGCGCTGCCGAAGGAGCCCACCGATTTCACCCTGCCCGGCCGGCGCCGCCCCCTGGGCAAACTGCATCCGCTCACGCACGTCACCGAAGACATCGTCCGCAGCTTCCGCAAAATCGGGTTCGTGGTTGCCGACGGCCCGGAGATCGAGGACGAATACCATTGTTTTGACGCGCTGAACACCCCCGCCGACCACCCGGCGCGGGACACGCAGGATACGTTCTACCTCAACACCGGTTCAACCTCGCCCCTCCTTCTGCGCACGCACACGAGTTCCGTCCAGATCCGCGTCATGAAGAGGCAGCCGCCGCCCGTGCGCATCATTGTGCCGGGCCGCGTTTATCGCCGCGACAACGCCGACGCCACGCACAATCCCACGTTCCAGCAGGTCGAAGGGCTGTATGTGGACAAGGGCGTGACCGCGGCGGACCTCAAGGGCACGGTCGAATTCGTGTTCAGGGAACTGATGGGCGAGGACGTGAAGATCCGGTTTCGTCCGCACTACTTCAGCTACACCGAACCGAGCTTCGAGATCGATTTCACGAGCGCCCTGGTGAAGAAAATGGGCAAGGACTGGCTCGAGATCGCCGGCTGCGGCATGGTCCATCCGCAGGTGTTCGAGAACGTCGGCTACGATCCCGAAGTCTGGACCGGCTGGGCCTTCGGCTTCGGCATCGAACGCATCGCGATGATCCGTTACGGGATCAACGATATCCGGCTCTTTTACGAGAATGATGTGCGGTTTTTGAGGCAGTTTTGACTGATGCAAAACGAACTCGACATCGTTCGTGATGTTTCAAAACGTCTGGATGCGGCCGGCATTGGCTACATGCTCACCGGCTCGATGGCCATGAACTACTACGCCCAACCGCGCATGACCCGCGACATTGATGTCGTTGTTGCCTTGCGTCGTGAAGATGCCGAACGCATGGTGAAGTTGTTCAGCCCGGATTACTTCGTTTCCCGCGAAGCGGTGGACAGCAGAACTGGGTTTGGCCGAATTGTGGCAGGAAACCGCGCATGACTGACACCCCGCCAGAAATCGCCGAACTCGTCCGGCAAAGGCTCATGACGCGCTCCGCCGAGGAACGCTTCCTGATGGGCGTGCGGATGTTCGACGCCGCCCGCGCAATGGTTCTGGCGTCGCTGCCCGCCGGGCTTTCACCAGAAGAATTGAAACGCCGGCTTTTCCAACGACTCTATGGCCAGCCCTTGCCATACAGTGTTGACTAACGATTCACAATGAAAGTCACCCTTAACTGGCTGAAACAATACGTCGATTTCGACTGGTCGCCAGAGCAACTGGCCGAGCGGCTCACCATGCTCGGGCTTGAAGTCGAAAGCGTCCGCAAGGTCCCCGGCGAATTCGAAGGAATCGTCGTCGCCCAGATCCTCACCAAAGACAAGGTGCCGGGCTCGGACAAGCTCTCAGTCTGCAAGGTCAACGACGGCAAAGGCGAGCGCGCCATCATCTGCGGCGCGCAAAACCATAATGTCGGCGACAAGGTGCCGCTGATCCTGCCGAACTTCGCGCTGCCGCTGAAACCCGGCGACAAGGAACCGTTCGTGATCAGGGAACGCAAGGTTTTCGGCATCACCAGCCACGGCATGATGTGCTCGCCCCAGGAACTCGGCTTGCCGGATCCGATCGAAGGATTGCTCATCCTGCCCAAAGACGCGCCGGTGGGAAAGGCATTCGCAGAATACATGGGCCGCGCCGGCGGTGACGTGGTCTACGACTTGGAAATCACGCCCAACCGGCCGGATTGGAACAGCGTCGTGGGCATCGCCCGCGAAATCGCCGCAGTGACCGGCAACAAACTGAGGATTCCGGACGTTGGCGGGGCGAGCGTCCCCGCATCCCGCATCCCGGATCCCGCATCCCGCATCCCGCATTCCGCATCCGACCTCCTCTCCGTCCGCCTCGACGCTCCCGATCTCTGCCCGCGCTACACGGCCCGCGTCGTGAAAGGAGTCAAGATCGGGCCGAGCCCGGATTGGCTCCGATCGATGCTGGAAAAGGTCGGCATCCGCAGCATCAGCAACGTGGTGGATGTGACGAATTTCGTGATGATGGAGATCGGCCAGCCGTTGCACGCGTTCGATTATCATCTTGTCGCCGAAGGCAAGGACGGCAAACCAGCCATCGTGGTCCGCCGTGCGGGGGACGGCGAGGAGTTCACCACGCTGGACGGCCAAAAACACAAGCTCACGGCGGACACTCTCCTCATCGCCGATGAGCAGAAGGGCATCGCGCTCGCCGGTGTCATGGGCGGGCAGAATTCCGAGATCAACGACCGGACAGTGGACGTGCTGATCGAGAGCGCCTATTTCTCGCCCACGAACATCCGCCGCACGTCCAAAACGCTCGGACTGCGCACGGACGCCAGTTACCGGTTCGAGCGGGGCGCGGACATTGAGATCAATGACTGGGCCGGCGCGCGTTGCGCCCAACTGATCGTGGAAACCGCCGGCGGGCAGCTCGCCGAGGGCTTCGTCGATGCTTATCCGCAGCCGGCCAAGCCCGAGAAAATCACGCTGCGGCATCACAAGGTCAACGAATTGCTGGGCCTCCAGCTGCGGCCCGAGGAAATCGAGTTCTACCTGAGCCAGCTTGGCTTGAAAATCGTCGGACGCAAGCCGCGCCCGGTCGGAGTCGAAACCGGAGCGCCGGAGCCCGTGACGTTTCAAGTCCCGAGCTTCCGCGTGGATTTGGAGCGCGAGGTGGATTTGACCGAGGAAGTCGCGCGGCTGCACGGCGTGGACAAGATCCCTGCCACGGCGCCGCGCGGCGCCATCGGCGCGAATGCCTACGATGCCGTGCACGATCAACTGGCCGAAGCGCGGCGCATCCTGACAGGCCTCGGGCTGGACGAGGCGCAGGGGCAAACACTCGTTTCAAATGCAGAATGCAGAATGCAGAATGCAGAACTGGTGGCGCTGGCCAACCCGCTCAGTTCGGACATGGATGTGTTGCGCCCGAGTCTGCTGCCGGGTTTGGTTCATTCGCTGCGCCATAATGTCAGCCGCAAGAACAACGATGTGGCGCTGTTTGAAGTCGGGCGCGTGTTTGCGCAAGCCGGGAGCGCGGACAGCCTTGCCCGCGAGAATAAACAGAATCCGGCGAACGCGGACATGGCCATCACCACAGTTTGTGAGGAACGCCGGGTGGCCATCGCTCTGACCGGACAGCGCAATCCTCTGTTCTGGAGCGGCGGCGAACGCGAGGCGAAGTTCGACCTCTACGATCTGAAAGGGTTGGTGGAGGAATTCTTCGCGCAATTCGGCATTCGCGGCGCGACTTACTGCAAGCGGGAGGAGCGCACGTCGCTCTTCCTCGAGTCGGCGACGATTCAACTGGGCAAACTGGCGCTGGGCGAAATGGGCCAGTTGTTGCCGCCGCTGGCGAAGCAGTATGATTTGCGCGACGCCGTCTATCTGCTGGAGTTGAACCTGGATCAGTTGCTGGCCCGGCGGAATCCGGCGAAAGGTTTCAAGCTGTTGCCGGCATTTCCCGCGATCCGGAGGGACGTGGCAATGCTGGTGCAGGAAGCCACAACGCACGATGCGGTCCTGCGAGCTGTCAAACAAACCAAGCCGGCAAACCTGGAGAGCGTGGAACTGTTCGACGTGTTCCGCGGCAAGAATGTTCCTCCGGGGCAGAAGAGCATGGCCTATGCGTTCACGTATCGGAATCCGGAGCGCACACTGACCGACGCCGAGGTCAACGCAGAGCACGGCAAGATCGTGGAAGTTTTCAAGCAGCAACTGCAAGCCACCGTGCGGGAATAGCCGCGCTTTCACAAGCGCGGCCACCGGTGTCAGACGAGCTTCCTCAGTTTCGGGTCTTCGGCCAGTTTCTTGACCAGTTCCTTGACCTTCTGCGCCTGGCTCTTGTGCGCCAACAGGACGGCGTCGTCCGTTTGGACCAG
>Ga0182027_10015577_pt1 | contig 10442 bp, 5 predicted proteins | sample 712E1DmetaG_FD_121300 | JGI IMG/M metagenome (GOLD analysis project Ga0182027, IMG submission 121300) | Permafrost microbial communities from Stordalen Mire, Sweden - 712E1D metaG (Illumina Assembly) | ecosystem: Environmental > Terrestrial > Soil > Wetlands > Permafrost | place: Sweden... | reverse complement strand
CGTAAGCGCCAAATCCCTCTCGACAATATCGTGCAGGATTGGTTCTACTGGAAAGAAGATTCCTGGGGTAGTCATGAGTTCGATGTCACACGATACCATGACCCAAAAGGAATGATTCAGACATTACACAACGATCTCCATTCTCAAATCATGATTTCTGTTTGGCCAAAGTTTTATGTTGGCTTAAAAAATTATGACCTCTTCAATGAAAAAGGTTGGCTCTATAAACGGAATGTCGAGAAAGGGCAGAAAGATTGGGTTGGACCAGGATACGTCTCTACATTCTACGATTCATATAACGCAGATGCGCGAAAGTTATTTTGGAAGCTCATGAATGAAAAGCTCTTCAACATCGGTATTGACGGTTGGTGGCTGGATTGCTCCGAACCGGATATATGTTCCAATCTCTCAAGAACTGAAACGATCCTGCGTCAGAGCCCGACTGCATTAGGTTCCGGTTATCGGTATCTTAATGCATTTTCTCTTATGAATGCAAAAGGCGTGTACGAGGGCCAGCGTTCAACCAGCGAGAATCAGCGTGTGTACATTCTTACCCGTTCTGCATTTGCCGGACAACAGCGTTATTCTGCAACAACGTGGAGTGGTGATATTGCATCACGATGGTATGATCTTAAAGCGCAAATTTCTTCCGGCATGAACTTTACCCTGTCGGGAATTCCCTACTGGTCAATGGATATCGGTGGATTTTCTGTAGAGCCGCGATATGAGAAACCAACGGATGCCGATCTCGATGAATGGCGCGAACTGAACACACGCTGGTTCCAGTTCGGCACATTTGTTCCGATCTTCCGAGTCCATGGACAATATCCGCTGCGGGAAGTGTACAACATCGCTCCAGACAATCATCCCGCGTATCAATCCATAGTCGCGTATGATAAATTACGTTATCGCTTGATGCCGTATATTTATTCGCTTACAGGTATGGTGACACATCAGGACTACACAATCATGCGAGGGTTGGTAATGGATTTTGGATATGATAAAAAAGTCCTTGATATCAACGATCAATTTATGTTTGGTCCTGCTTTCCTGGTCAATCCAGTGACAGAATACAAAGCGAGAACACGGTCGCTCTATCTTCCTGCCGGAAGCGGATGGTACGATCTGCGAAACGGCAACTATCTCAAAGGCGGGCAAACGGTTGAAGCCAACGCACCGTACACTGATATTCCGGTGTATGTGAAAGCGGGTTCTATTATTCCCTGCGGTCCAGAAATTCAGTATACAACAGAAAAACCGGCAGATCCAATTCGGTTGTTCGTTTATACGGGCAACGATGGTTCTTTTACGCTCTATGAAGATGAAAATATTAATTATAACTATGAGAAAGACAAATTTTCGATGATTCCTTTGAGTTATAACGAAAAGGAACATACATTAAACATCGGAAAACGTCATGGTGAATATCCGGGAATGTTGGGAACACGAACATTTGAAATCAAATGGATTAGTCGCAACAAGCCTTCTGGTCTTGATTTTCAATCGAAACCGGACGCAATCGTTTTATACGATGGGAACATACAAACAGTGGAGATGAAAGAGAGATGATAGAAGAAATCACAGCAAAGAAACCTACTGCAAAGACATCTTTTATATGCTTGGCTTTTCTTTTTTTCTTGCTCTCTGCCCAATTCCTTTGCATAGCATCTCCGCCATTAGGAGATATTCATTCTGATAAAACAAGCACTTTGGTATTATGGTACAAACAACCTGCCACAGAATGGGTTGAAGCACTTCCCATCGGAAACGGACGATTAGGCGGAATGGTTTTTGGAAACACCTCCATAGAACGGCTGCAGCTCAATGAAGAGTCTCTATGGGGCGGTTCAAAGATAGCTAATAATAATCCTAACGCCCTCAAACACCTTCCCGAAATCAGGCAATTAATTTTAGATGATAGTATTCCGAAGGCGTTTGAACTTTCCGAAAAATACATTTCAGGAATTCCAGGGAAGATCAGATCGTATCAAACGTTCGGTGATCTCTATTTTAATTTCACCGACACACTTGGAACGATTAAAAATTATCGCAGGGAACTTAATCTCGAAACGGGCATTGCCAAGGTTAGTTATACGCGAAATGGTAAAAGTATCGAATACGAAATATTCTCATCATCCCCCGACAATGTCATGGTACTACGTATGAAATCGGACAAGCCGGGCGGATTAGACATGAGTATCAAAATGCAGCGGCAGCAGGACGCTACTATCAAGGTAAAGGAAAACCGGATTGCCATGAGCGGTCAGGTGATAGATTCCGATGATCCTGCGCTAGGTCCCGGAGGCGCACATATGAAGTTCTATGCTTGCCTGATGCCGATACTTTTTAATGGCAAGATCACAGAATCTGGCAATGCTTTGAACCTTTCGGGCGGCACCGAATTAGTACTGCTCTTCAATGCTGCAACAGATTATAATATCGACAGCTTAAACTTTGATCGCTCTATCGACCCTGAAAAGAAATGCACTAGAATCCTTGCAGCAGCAGCGGTGAAGTCTTACGCTGTATTAAAGAAGAATCATATAACCGAGCACTCTTCCATGTTCAACCGAGTAAGTCTCTCACTTGGAGGAGATCAGTCACTTGATACACTTCCGACTGATAAGCGACTGGAGCGGTTTCGGTCTGGAGAAAACGACCCAGGACTTATTGCTACCTATTTCCAATATGGCCGATACCTTCTTATGGGTTCGTCGCGGCAACCTGCACAACTGCCAGCTAATTTACAGGGAATCTGGAATAAAGATTATTGGGCTCCCTGGTGTTCTGATTACCACGTGAACATTAATCTCCAGATGAACTACTGGCCTGCCGAAGTCTGCAATCTCACAGAGACAGTTCATCCGCTCATTAATTTTATGGGAAGGCTCACTGTTCCTGGAAGTGTGACAGCCCGCGAAATGTACGGAGCAAATGGTTGGACAATGCATCATACAACTGATGTTTTCGGGAAGACGGCTGTTATTGATGGTGTCTATTGGGGAATGTTCCCGCTAGGCGGGGCTTGGATGACCCTTCCGCTTTGGGACCATTTCGTTTTTACGAATGATACGGTTTATCTACGCGAACAAGCGTATCCGATCATGAAAGGTGCCGCTGAATTTATCCAGACATTCCTGTTCGAAGACAAGGAAGGTCATTTGGTTACCGCACCGACCTATTCGCCGGAAAACAGTTATATCGAACCGAAATCCGGAAAAGAATACAAGTTAACCTATGCACCAACCATGGATATTCAGATTATCCGCGAAGTACTTACAAATTGCCAGAGAGCATCTTTAATGCTCCATGTTGATAGTGAGTGGGCGGCTGGACTTACAAGTATTATGAATAAACTTCCTCTTGTGCGAATTGCATCGAACGGAACAATTATGGAATGGATTAAAGATTATAAAGAATTTGAACCAGGACATAGACACATTTCTCATCTGTTTGGTCTGTTCCCGGGAACTCAGATTACTCCGGCAACACCCGAGTTCTTTGTAGCAGCGAGTAAAACGCTCGAACGCCGTTTGCAATACGGAGGAGGTCACACCGGTTGGAGTCGAGCATGGATTATCAACTTCTATGCTCGTCTGCTTGACGGAGAAGAATGTTATAAGCATTTAAGACTTCTTCTGGAAAAATCTACATTGCCGAATTTATTTGACAACCATCCGCCCTTTCAAATTGATGGTAACTTTGGCGGGACAGCCGGTATTACAGAGATGTTACTGCAAAGTCAGAATGGAGAAATCAAGATCCTCCCCGCATTGCCAAAAGCATGGAAAGATGGAAGGATAAAGGGATTGCGTGCTCGCGGCGGATTTGAGTTGGATATTACCTGGAACAATGGAAAGCTTTCTAAAACAATTCTCAAAAATATTTGCGGATCAAAATGCACTGTGCGATATGGAAATCACGTCGCAAATTTTAAGCTGAAGCCAAATGAATTATTGATACTAGATGGAACGTTGAAAATTCAAAAATAGAATTAATTTCAATAATCTTATAACATAAGGAATCATTCTATGAACACGTGCCGTACGAATTCAGGATGGGTATCTTTCTCGTTATCATTTTTCCTTTTCATTATTCTGTTCTCTCTCTCGGTCTATGCATCAAATTCCAGAAAAACAGAAAATTTCAACAAGGATTGGAAATTCAATTTGGGCGATGTCACGGGAGGTCAACAAGCAAAGCTGGATGATTCTAAATGGAGAACGCTAACTCTACCGCACGACTGGAGTATAGAAGGAACGTTCAGCAAAGATAATCCTGCGACACCGGGCGGCGGCGCATTGCCGGGTGGTATCGGTTGGTATCGCAAATCGTTTGATCTGCCCGTAACTGAAAAAGGGAAATTAGTTTTTATTGACTTCGACGGTATCTATAGAAATAGTGAAGTGTGGATCAACGGTCATTACTTAGGATTGCGTCCGTACGGTTATAGTTCTTTTCGCTATGAACTCACTCCCTTTTTGAACTATGGGAAAGAGAAAAATATTATAGCCGTCAAAGTGGATAATTCTAAGCAGCCGAACTCCCGCTGGTATTCTGGATCCGGTATTTATAGAAATGTCTGGTTGGTGAAAACAGAAAAAATCTTCGTGGATCATTGGGGCTCCTATGTTACAACTCCTGAGGTTTCCGAACAACAAGCACATGTGGTCATCCACACAAAAGTGCGGAATACCCTTGCCAAGGATCAGTCATTCATCCTCAAAACCTCGATCGTGAATTCAGACGGTAAAGAGGTCGCAGCTGTCGAAACAAAGCAGGTCACATCAAAGACTCCCCTCAGTGAAATCGAGCAACGTATTATTGTGAAGGATCCGATTCTTTGGTCGATTGAAAATCCTTACGTCTATCATGTCCTTTCCAATGTTATAAGCGATGGAAAGGAATATGATTCTTACGAAACGACACTGGGGATTCGATCTTTTATCTTCGACGCAGCAAAAGGCTTTCTCCTCAATGGCAAGCAAGTCAAGATTAATGGTGTGTGCAATCACCACGACTTGGGATTTCTCGGTTCAGCGATCAATCACAGGGCATTGGAACGACAACTGGAACTTATGAAAGGGATGGGTGTCAACGGCATTCGTACATCACATAATCCTCCGGCGCCCGAATTGCTCGATCTCTGCGACAGGATGGGATTTATCGTGATGGACGAAGCGTTTGATATGTGGAAAAAGAAAAAGACCGATTTCGATTATTCCCTGAATTGGGATGAATGGCATGTCAGGGACATCCAGGATATGGTGTTGAGAGACAGAAACCATCCCAGCATCTTTATTTGGAGCATCGGCAATGAAATCAATGAACAGTATGACCATACAGACAGCAGCGGCGGTGTCATTGCACGCGAACTGTGTTCACTCGTTCGCAATCTCGACCGAACACGGCCGATCACATCAAACTGTAACGATCCATCACCCGATAACACCATCATGAAGAATGGTTCGCTGGATATGATTGGATTCAGTTACCATACCGAATATTATAAAGACGTATCTAAGAATTTTCCGGGCAAACCATTTATCGGTTCGGAGACAGTTTCCGCGATTGCTACACGCGGCAGTTACGATATGCCTTCTGATAGTATCCGACGCTGGCCAGTTCGATGGGATTCTGCATTCACCACCGGAAATTCAGATCTCACATGTTCATCTTATGACAATTGCAGCGTACCCTGGGGATCAACACAGGAAGAGACATGGAAAATAGTAAAGAAGCAGAATTTTGTTTCCGGGCAGTACATTTGGACAGGAATGGACTATCTAGGAGAACCGACTCCTTATACATGGCCTGCTCGAAGTTCTTATTTTGGCATTGTAGATTTAGCCGGATTCCCTAAGGATACCTATTTTATGTACCGGAGTGAATGGACTCATAAACCGGTGCTGCATATTTTCCCGCACTGGAATTGGAAGCAAGGTGATGCTATTGATGTGTGGGCTTATACAAATTGCGAAGAGGTTGAGCTCTTCCTCAATGGAGTTTCTTTAGGACCCAAGAGAAAGACCGGCGACGCTCTGCATCTAACCTGGCGAGTAACCTATGCCCCCGGAACTCTGAAAGCGGTTGGGCGCACTCATGGAAAAGAAATTTTAATACAGGAAGTTAGAACAGCCGGAAAACCGGCTAAGATCGTTCTTGAAGCAGATAGAAACACCATTGCATCTGATGGCAAGGATCTATCTTTCATCACTGTAAAAGTACTTGATGAGAAAGGAACGATTGTTCCATGGGCAGATAATCTTATCCGGTTTAGTGTGTCGGGAGAAGGAACCCTGGTTGGAGTTGATAATGGGCAACAAACGAATCTGGAATCGTTTAAAGCGAGCGAACATAAAGCGTTCCATGGTCTCTGTCTCGCAGTGGTCCAATCGAAAGAAAAAGCCGGTCATATTGTTCTTCATGCAAATACTGATAGATTGCAAGGATCATCGATAACAATAGATTCGAAATAAATTTCGATGGTAAAACTATATCAGATGAACCTCTGCCTAGTCGCTTCATCTGATATTTTTTTCGGCCGAATAAATTATCCTTTTGAGTGAGTTTTTCGATGTTCTGTTTCTATAAATTAATTATCACTTTTCGGAATGATTTAGACTTCAAAGCGTTCGATTGTGCTCCGTTTGACTATAAACAAAAACACCTGCAGCAATACTTCACTGCAGGTGTTTGAAATTTAAAGATACAGCAAGATTTCGATACTTACTTCAGCAACAACATTTTCTTCGTAAGCATCATACCGGCGGATTCTAATTTATAGAAATACACGCCGCTCGCTAATCCGGCACCCGCGAATTGTACAATATGGGAACCAGCCTCTTGTTGTCCATTGACTAAGGTCATAACCTCCACACCCAAAATATTAAATACACTTAAACGTACCTTACCGGCAGTTTTCAATGAATAATTGATTTCGGTTGTCGGGTTAAATGGATTTGGATAGTTCTGCGATAATGACAATTCCGCTGGAAGGACACCCGCCGATTGATCGACACCTGTAATTGGATTCGATGTCAAACCAGCATAGGAATTTGCAATTCTGATAGCATCAATGACAAAAACGATAGGAGTCGTTGAAACATCCCCACCGTATTCCAATGCAACCGCGTTAAACCCGTTCTGCATCCCTGTCCATCGTTTCACAGCCGCTTTGGTCGTGTCAGGTGCCTTCGAAGGATCCGGATCTACCCACATAAATGTTCTGCAGTTTGCACCGCCGGACATATCAAAGCGTGCTACTAACCGCACGGGCCCTGCTGCGATGGGAACAGACGAAACATCATCGCCCGACGAACCTGGCCAGCCGCTGCCGCATGTAAAGACTGGAGTAGTTGCTCCGCCGCCTTTTCCAATGGCTACCAGTTCACCGGAACTCGATAACAAATCGGTCGTGTAATACAACTTCACCATGAAATAGGTATTAGGCTGTGGAACCGTTTTCATGTCCAGCAAGTAACTTACCCAGTACGTCTTGCCTGCTGTGTTCGGCCAAGTGGATGCAAGAGCTCTCTTATAACGGTTCGCATCTGACCATGCGTTTACCAGTGTTACCTGAACCGCCGCCCCTGTATCTGGAGTAGCATACGTGAGATTACCGTAACCAAAGGAGTTCCCAACTAACGTTGCTGTCCCCTCTGCCCCATGAGCACTGGTATCGACTTTCCAGGGACCGCCCCATCCATTCCCTGCTTTTCCCAATCCGTCCAACGTCACCGGATATAAGAACGGCTCTTTTTGAGACAATGCCAATGACGCAAAAAGCACCACCAGCAATAAAATTGTAGAAGTTGTCCTCATATGCATATACCTTCCTCCTTGATTAGAAAGTTGTAATAGTTAGAATGAGTTAGAATATTGCTCTATACCTTTGCATCTCTGAAAAGCTACTTTCATGTCGCTCCTTTCTTTAAAGTGTTATAAAAATTGATGGTTGATTATAGTATTAGGCCTACGTGTGATCCAGGTTGAACAAACCTATAAAGTTACTTCACCAATAACATTTTTTTGCATTCGCTAAAATGTTCTGTAGAAAATCTATAGAAATAAACTCCGCTTGGGAACAACGCCCCGTCAAAATCGACATGATAGGTTCCCGGAGCTTTCTTTTCATAGTTGAGCAGCGCTTTTACTTCCCGTCCCAGGAGATCGTAGATTTTTACTGTCACGGTGCTTTGTTGCGGCACTGAGAATGTAATCTCCGTCGTTGGGTTAAATGGATTAGGATAATTCTGTTCCAAGGAATAGCTCTGAATTATCTGTTGTGATGCGGTATTTACACCTGTCAAAATTCTGCTGCCATTATCGATGAGGACATACTGAATGGATTTTGCTGGAGATTCAAAACAGATCGTATCGCCGATAGAAAACGACCAGGCTTTTATTCCCGATAAGCCGCTCAACGGTCCCCAAGCACCGGCCGTCGGAGGAATATTATTGACAGACAGTGATGTAGGAAATTCACTAGCATCATTTCCTTTTAATGAATAAACGTAATATTTTTTGCCTACCCCGATCTTGATTGGATCTATTTCGATAACCCTGGTTGTGCTGCCTTTATTCACCACCACAACACCTGTTTGGCCGGACGAGAACCGGCTTGCATAAGTAAGAACATCTGAATAACTGGTGGAGGCATTTACCATGTGATCGCCAATAAATGATCTCAAGTAATAAAGGGAATAAAAATCAGGACGTGGATTCCATAATGGATAGATCGGGTTGCTACTATAGTAGAACATCCCATCATTATCATCATTGGCAATAAGCCATCGGCAAGACATGCCAACGTTAGTTTTTAACATCTCACACATCTGCACAACAGCCTGCATACCATTAGCAATGGAAATCTTCGCGGCATCAGGACCCCCGCAATTCCATTCGGTCAGTGCGATGGGTTTACGATGAGCTCCTCTCCTAGCTATGTCGCTATTGACAAAGTTTATATCGCTGAGTAAAGTCGCCTTGCCATTATCCACTTGCGCTTTTGCAGTCGTTGCAGAATTGCCAAAGTATTCATGGATAACATAGAAATCAGCAGAGTCACCTACTTCATTGAAGAAGTCCTGATTCCAGGTTTTGTCGGGCATACTGTAGTTGGTTGCATCAAATTGGTCAATGACGCCGCCAATGTAGATCGGAGAACCCACAAGAGCTGCCGCTGCCTTCATAGAATCGACAAATATTTTAAAATGCTTTCCGTAGAGACGGCCAGTAATAATCCTCGGCTGCTTATCTAAATTTTTCGCCGTATCAATGATCCAACCGGCCTCCCACGCACCGGCAACTTCATTCCCTATCTCCCAATATTTTGTTCTCCCGGCATCATACCGTACCCAGTCTGCAGCAAGATGAGCTGCCTGCCCAATTGGATTTGCGCTCAAACCATACCGAGCATACCCGTAATTGATTGTTATCAACCCTTGCGCGCCGACCTGATCCCGCAAATCGTAATAGTTGTCCAACGTCAATCCATACCATTGTCCGTTCTCCGGCCAAAGTTTAGTTTTCGGACACACACCGGTCGTCGCATTATATTTTGTCCCGTCGTAAATGGAATCCGGAATATCGCTCGGAACGCCATTCCGGAAATAAATATCCGACCAACTGCCGCCCGGGAAACGAATCAATGTTGGTGATAACAACTGAAGGTATGGTATGAGTGTTGGATTATTGATATTGGCTCCTACCCACACTGCCGCGGCATTCCCCATCACATAGTTCGACACTGTACTGAGAGTATCTGAACCATTGACAGTAATGAGTACTGAAGGGGACAAGGATGGTTTTATTGTATCTTTCGAAAGCGGCGGAGATATGTACTTTGGATAGGCATCTTCTAAAAAACAATTCGTACTGGTTTGCCCAAAAAGAGAAGATGAAAACGCAAGCCCAATAGTCATGATGAATATAAAATATCGCAACTCTCTTAATCCTTCATTCAATGGAATCTCACCTCGATGTTCATCTCTAAGATGGAAAGCACGTGATACGCAATGCTCCACTTATAAATCAATACGATCACTCGTGTCCTGTTCTACGTATTAGTAGTATGGAGCACCAAGTGTTCCCATATCTATTTTCAATACATTCCACCTATCTGCAGCGGCAGTCGCTGTGAGTGAATCATTACCGATCAAATACAGATTATTGGTGGTTCCCCAATACGCTTGTTTTGCCAACCAGTACGACGTACTGTTATTCACCGAATGAGAAATTATCTCTTTATAGAAATAATCTAATTTCGTTCCGTCGAAAACCAGTATAGGATTGGGTGCATCTGTGATGACAAACATCGTACCAGAGGAAGAAAAAGATAATGCTTTAACCGAACGGGAACTGAAAGCTGTGGTCGACATATCTAGGACCAATTGACGCGATCCAAGGGTTGCTCCCGTTCCAATAAGATGCTTATAGAT